>Ga0129315_1000028_pt1 | contig 173331 bp, 160 predicted proteins | sample Cm827metagenome_FD_94432 | JGI IMG/M metagenome (GOLD analysis project Ga0129315, IMG submission 94432) | Eastern black-and-white colobus group fecal microbial communities from Wisconsin, USA - Cm827 metagenome | ecosystem: Host-associated > Mammals > Digestive system > Large intestine > Fecal...
CAGTTCAGAATTAACGTCTAGCTAATTCATCCCTTTTACTGTTTATAAGGTCAGTTCCTTGAATGTTAAAACTTTTTAGAATCTTTCAAGGTTGTTTCACTGTTCAATTATCAAGGTTCTTTACTGTTCTCTCACAGATCAGCTTCATTATTTTACCAAAGCTTTTACCGTTTGTCAAGAACTTTTTTATTTTTTTAAATTCTTTTTTAAGAATTTAAAAGCTATTCTTTGCTGTTTTCAAATCTTTTGTTCTCTCAAACAGCTTGTTTATAATAGCATTCTCTCAGCAGTTTGTCAACAGGTTTTTTTATATTTTTATTGTTTTTTGCAAAAAATTTAAAAATACGTTCAGATCATATAATTTATCAAGTATCATGCTTTTCTCAATCATCTCCATCAGAAGCTTTCCAATTGCTGTACTACTGAATATGGTAATGACTAAAAAGGCAATCCAAACAATAGCCAGTGCCTGCATGAACCCCAGCAACAACCCCAGGACCTGATTCATTCCATGTATCACCGGAAGATTGGCAATCACATCTAACGTCATGACTGCCAGCCAGATAAAGCTTGCCACTATTACCCAGGTTAACACAAAAGCTATAATATTCATAATCAGATTGGCCATGAATTTTGGCACATAATCGTTAAAGCTGTTTACTGCCAGTTCTTGATACGTCTTTTCTGTGTTATTATTAATCAGTAGTTTTTTTAGCATATCTGGTATCGGCAGTTCTTCGATTGCTTTTTTCTGCATCTGCCTGCCTGATTCGCCCGTGATCTTTTCTGCCGCAATCCGTTCATTGTCCGACTGTATACTCTTTAATGAAATCTCTCCCTCTTCAGTTTTCTCTTCTGGCTCTGCCAGTTTTTCTGCCTTTTCATCCAGTGATACCGTAAATGATTCCTGGCATTTTTCCATTACATAGGTATATACCGGTGTCTGCTCCTGTAAAAACTGAGATACATACGGTGTCACAAATGATACCAATATCACAGAAGCAGCAAGAGATATTACAGAGGCCAGACTTTTTATCAGACCTCTGCGATATCCCCTTATCATAAATAATAAAAATATCAGTAATACAATTCCTGTCAATATATTCATAGTATTTCCTATCCGATCTTTATAGTATCCACGCTGTCCGTTGTGATGATCATATATTTGCCGAGTCCCTCCGACGGGATAACATCCGTGATCTGTTTTTCATATTCTGCCAAATATTTCAGTTTGCCAGAAGTCGTATAGATCATCAATTCCGTTCCATTATAGAAAAAGATTTCCTCTCCACATATTTTAATGTGGGTATATTCCATATCAAAATATGCCTGAAAACATCTGGATCCATTCTCCCGATATACTTCCACCTTATACTTATGTGTATTCTCTTCCTGGTCATTTTCTGTCACAATACCAAAATAAGATTCATCATAAAAGGTACTGACAATTTCTTTTTCGACTGCAATCTCCTTCTTCTCCTCTGGCACATGCTTTCCATAAAAAACAGACGCTCCTGCATCCCGAAATGCCACTGCGTAATTAGAATCCATAAACTGCACTTCCGGAATCACACTTCCCTCATAGCTGATCTCTTTCACCAGATTATTCTCCTGATCTTTTCCCACTGATGAGAAATTATAGAAATCCACCTTTGATTCCAGCATCTGATTCTGGATACCAGCAAATGATACCATCATTTTCAGTCCATCTGAAGAAATATCCATATCCAATGGATATCCCGCTTTACCAACAGAAGTCTTATTTTTTACAATAATATTTCCCTGAGAATCATATACATTAATCCAGGTAACATCTCCATCTTCCAAAATTGCCGCTACAACTCCCTGTTTGGCTACCCTGATTTTAGTCAGCGTATACTCCACTTTAAAGTTACCAACCAGACCTTTTTCATTGAAAATATAAATATCATTTCCCCGCTGATCAGCCACTGCCACGGTCGTTCCACATACATCAATCACCGGATTTTGCATCGTAAAAGTCGTATTCCACTGAACCGCATTTTCTTTATTGACGCAGGTCACTCCATTCGGATTGCATTTCAAAGTGCATCCTTTTTTCAGAAAAACATACTGTGTTGCATTATCATCCGTCCTTTCTTCTCTGGATACCAGCGTATAATGTCGATATACCTTAACATGATGATATATTCCAAATCCTACTGATACTACCAGCAAAACAGTCAGGATCGCAGCTGTCCGGATCCTGACTTTATTTTTGTGCATACGCAGTTTGGACGATAAATTCAGCATTTCATCACTCTGCATTGCCTGGTCTGCTTTGCTCTTATAGCCAGCTCTCATATCGGATGCTTTACCAAGTACTGCTGATTTCATATTTCCTAACGCATCTCGAAATGAAAACTTAGGTTCTGTATTGTGATCTTTTTTTAATTTCTCAAATAATTTCATCTTGCGTTCCCCGTTCTGAACAATTACCATATTTCATTACCTATCATCATAACATGCCCTAAAATATTATGGAAGAAGAATTTTCTGTCCCGGAAGTATCGTATCTTCTTCTGATATGCCATTCAGTGCACAGATTTCCTGTACTTTTTCTGTCGTTCCATAATACATTTCACTAATTCCAGCCAAAGTATCACCAACCTTTATCGTATAGGACGCTCTTGCCTGATTTGCTGCCGTTCGCACTGCATCCTCCGGCTGATGTTTTTCTTCTGTTTCTGTTTCACTGTTTTGCTCTGTTTCGATATTTTTTTCTGTTTCTGCTACTGTCTGCACAGAATTTTCTGTTACAATCTCTTCTTCCACCGTCAGATTTTCTGTATCTTCCACAGTATCTTCCGTCACATTCTTCATATGAGAGATTACCGCTTCTGCTGAATCTGCCTGATCCGTAACATACTCTCTCTGACTGTCCACATGATCTGAGAGAATCGCCAGACTTTGTTCCACTTGTTTCATTCGATCATAATTATAGACGATCGTCACACCAAGCGCCAACACGGTCATAACCAGAAATCCTCCGGCTATGTAAGTCATCCAGCCTTGTTTCTGTTCTTCTTCTGCCTCTTTTTCCGTCTTCTTTTGCTTCACAAGTTTCCGAAAACGTTGAATTGCATGATCCTCCACATTTTCTTCCATCTTCTCTGTCTTTTCTGTACTGGTCTGAATCAACCGCTTTTGCATCGGCACATTTTTCTCATAATATATAAAGTATCCTGGTTGTTCTGTCAGTATTTCTTCCTCCATAAAAAATGCAGTCAGTTCATCTTCCAGTGAATCTGCCACCAGAAGGACCTGATTTTCTTCCTGAAACAATTGTTTATAGATATCCAGAACCTCCTGGTTATAGATTACTGGATTTTCCTTTGAAGAAAGGAACCAGCCTACTACTTTTTTGATTCCAAATTCTGTTTCTATCTGTTTATCCAGTTGTATTTTCTCTTCCTCACTCATACGAAAATCTTCTATTTCGATCGCTGCATCCACGAATACATATGGATACAGATTCTGTTCTTTTACGGTTCCCAGAAGAAGCGCTTTTGCCGTTTCCTTCTGTCCTGACAGCCGGTTTAAATATGTCACAACATAATCTTCCACATAAAGCCTCTTATCCCCGCTTCCATCTCCTACCTGTCGTGTATTCTTCGGCAGTTTCCATTCTTTTTTTGTTTCTGACATATCTGCACTCACTCCTTTTTGGATTCAGAGTAACATTTTTCTTCTGCAAATTTTATCAAAACAACTCCTAAAGCTCCGGGTATTCATCGACATAATATGCTGTATACTTTTTCCTTTTTGTGGATACACTGTAGAAATAAAAAGAAAGGATTCTATAAGATTATGAATGTATCACGCACAGCTACCTGCTATATCAACGGCAAGTCCGATTCCGCTCCATATCTCCTGGCTGATCAGCTTATTTCTCTGTTATGCCATTCTCATTCTGGAAACGCTGCACCTGTTTTTCTCTGTATTGGAACTGATCTGGTTACCGGCGACAGCCTCGGTCCTCTTGTCGGCACATGGCTGCACTGTTCTTCTGCTTTTCCTTATACCGTCTATGGCACACTTTCGCAGCCTGTCCATGCTATGAATCTGAAAGAGACTATGTCCAAAGTCTCTTTTTCTCATCCAGACAGCCCGGTCATTGCCATTGACGCCTGCCTGGGAAGCAAGAAACATCTTCATTATATAACAATAGCCCCGGGAGCTCTTTCTCCCGGGGCTGGTGTAAACAAATGTCTCGGAACGGTGGGGGATATCTCCATCACAGGGATCATCAATCTCTCAGGAGAATATGCTCACATGATTCTCCAGGCCACCCGTCCTTCTGCTGTCATGGCCATGGCAGAATGCATCACAAAAGGCATCCTTCTGGCCTGCAGCGGATATTCTAAACAAATGCTTTGATTTTATTGTAAATGCCTTCCGCATCCAGACCATATTTGTGAAGCAGTGCCACTGCTGTTCCTGATTCACCAAATACATCGTTCATACCGATTCTCAGCATCCTGGTTGGTGCTTTCTCGCTGAGGCACTCTGCTACAGCACCGCCAAGGCCGCCGATTACAGAATGTTCTTCCACAGTTACCACTTTACCGGTCTTCTTTGCAGATGCTACGATCAGCTCTTCATCCAGAGGCTTGATGGTATGAATATTGATCACTTCTGCATCAATACCATCTTTTGCCAGCATCTCTGCTGCTGCCAGACATTCTGCTACCGGAAGTCCGGTTGCCACGATGGTAAGATCCTTGCCTTCTTTTAAAGTCACACCTTTACCGATTTCAAATTTGTAATCTGGCTTGTCATTGATTACCGGCACTGCCAGACGTCCAAAACGTAAGTAAACTGGTCCTTCGTATTCTACTGCTGCCTTTACAGCTGCTTTTGCTTCCACATCATCAGACGGGCAGATCACTACCATACCCGGGATGGTTCTCATCAGTGCGATATCTTCGTTGCACTGATGGGTAGCACCATCTTCTCCTACGGAGATACCCGCATGGGTAGCACCAATCTTCACATTCAGATGTGGATATCCGATAGAGTTACGGATCTGTTCAAAGTTACGTCCTGCTGCAAACATGGCGAAAGAACTGATAAAAGGAATCTTTCCTGTAGTTGCCATACCTGCTGCAATTCCTGTCATATTACATTCTGCGATACCACAGTCAATGTGACGTTCCGGAAATGCTTTTTTAAATGTGCCTGTCTTGGTAGCTGCTGCAAGGTCTGCATCCAGCACTACAACATTCGGGTTCTCTTTTCCCACTTCTACGAGGGCATTACCATAACTTTCTCTGGTTGCGATCTTCTTTACTTCTGACATAATGCTTCACCTACCTTCTCTAAGTCTGCCATAGCGATTGCATATTCTTCGTCGTTTGGCGCTTTTCCGTGCCATCCTACCTGGCCTTCCATGAAGGAAACTCCTTTTCCTTTCAGGGTCTTGGCAATGATAGCTGTAGGCATTCCCTTGGTAGCCTTAGCTTCATCAAATGCAGCTTTTAACTGATCGAAATCATTTCCATCTGCAACGTTAATTACATGGAAATTGAATGCTTCAAACTTTTTATCAATTGGATATGGGCTGTTTACCTCATCAATCGGTCCATCAATCTGTAATCCGTTGTTATCCACAATCACTACCAGATTATCCAGTTTTCTGGCTCCTGCAAACATAGCAGCCTCCCATACCTGGCCTTCCTGAATCTCTCCATCGCCAAGAAGTGTATAGGTTCTGTAACTGTCACCGCTCATTTTTGCTGATAACGCCATACCTACTGCTGCAGAAATTCCCTGTCCCAGTGATCCGCTGGACATATCAACGCCAGGAATATGCTGCATACAAGGGTGTCCCTGAAGATAAGAGCCTAATTTACGCAGAGTTGTCAGATCTTCTACCGGGAAGTATCCTCTGTGTGCCAGAGTAGAATACAGACCTGGAGCTGTGTGACCCTTGGATAATACAAATCGGTCTCTGTCTGCTTTTTTCGGATCCTTCGGATCAATGTTCATCTCTTCAAAATATAAATATGTAAATATCTCTGTTGCAGACAGGGATCCGCCCGGATGACCTGCTTTTGCACTGTGAACTGCTGTGACGATACCCTTGCGGATCTCGTTAGCAGTTTTTTGTAACTCTAACTTATTCATAATGCCCTCCATTTATATAATATTCGTGCGTATCTGTCCAGTACTTTTGCACACGCAAAACGATAATTTCCGAACAGCCACATTGTATTTATTATAGCACACTTTACTATGCTATCACAAGATATGGATCCTGTTCCCGCCACATTTTTTCTATAATTCTACGCGCCCCTCCAGAGCCCTCAGAAGAGTCACCTGGTCAATATATTCCAGATCTCCTCCTACCGGCACTCCACTCGCAATCCTGCTGACTTTAATACCTGTCGGCTTGATCAGTTTGCTGATATACATAGCCGTTGTCTCCCCCTCCAGACTGGAGTTGGTCGCAATAATCACTTCTTTTACATCACCCTGAAGCCGCTGAATCAGTTCTTTTAGCCTGATATCGTTCGGTCCGATCCCAAGCATAGGCGAAATTGCCCCGTGGAGCACATGATACACGCCGTTATATTTCCCGGTTTTCTCATAAGCTGCCAGGTCTCTGGTATTCTCCACTACCATAATTGTTGATGCATCCCTTTCCGGGTTGCTGCAGATCGGACATAATTCACTGTCCGTCAGTGTATAACACTGCTTACAGTATCGTACATGCTCTTTGGCTTCTATAATGGCATCAGACAGGCTTTTCACTTCTTCGATCGGCCGATTAATAATATGAAAGGCCAGCCGCTGTGCCGACTTTGGTCCGATACCCGGAAGCTTGGAAAATTCTTCGATCAGCCTGCTGATCTGACTGCTGTAGTAATCCATTAGAATGGGAATCCTCCACCAAGTCCTCCTGTCAGCTTAGACATTACTGCACTGGACTCTTCTTCTACTTTACGAAGTGCTTCATTGGTTGCTGCAACGATCAGATCCTCCAGCATCTCAATATCGTCCGGATCTACTACATCTTCCTGCAGTTTTACTTTGGTCACTTCCCGCTTTCCGCTGACGGTTACTTCTACTGCTCCTCCGCCTGCTGCTGCTGTAAATTCTTTTTCTTCCAGCTGTTTCTGATTCTCTTCCATCTGCTTCTGCATTCTCTGTGCCTGCTTCATCAGATTATTCATATTACCAGGCATTCCTCCTGGAAATCCTCCTCTTTTTGCCATATCTTTTTCCTCCTGATTAATCTTCTATCTCTATATTGTCAAAATGTACCTGCTGCCGGATCTTTTCTTCCACAGACACATTCACCAGTCTGGCCTGCGTCATTCCTGCATCCTGCTGCAGCATCATTTTCACTTCCACTTTTTTTCCAATCTGCTCTGCTATGATCTTTTCCAACAATTCTTTTGTACCCGGATCATTCACATATCGCTCTCCGAGAAAATCCTGGAATACCACATACAGCCGTTGATCCTCTCCCGATGCATTATACTGTACCTTAGCGCTGAGCAATACGCTTTTCAGCCGGCCGCCTGTGGCGTTGACAATATTACGCCATTTAGCCACTGCCTGCTTCAGGTCTTCCGGTGCGGCTGCTTCTCCTGGAAGTGGTGCAGCTGCCGCCTCACCAGATGTCGTTTCTATATCTGCTGATCTCTGTTCTTCCTGGTTATAGCCTGACTTCTCACCGTGCGAAACACTCCGATAACCGGAATTCTGCGTATTTACCACCTGAACTCCATTCTGTATCATCTGTTCCAGGCGACGGATCCGATCCAGAAGCGAGGTCTCATCCCGCTCCATCTCCGGACGGCACAGCTTGATCAATGCCACTTCCAGTGCAATTCTCTTAGATGATTCGAACTTGATCTGATTGGACAATTCCGAAAAAATCCGAATATAACGGATCAGGGTATCCTCTCTTACCATTCCCGCTTCTTCCTGCAGCAGCTTCAGATTATCCGTAGATACATCCAGAACATCCTCCAGATCATCTGATGCCTTCAAAAGCAGAAGGTTTCGCATATACCAGGTAAAATCTGTAACGAACTGCCCCAGCTCCCGGCCCTGCATGACCAGATCTTCCAGCATCTTCATAAGTTCTGCTACCTGATTCTGCAAAATCAACCGCAGCATTCTGCTGAAAACCTCTGTATCTACTGCGCCCAGTACATCCAGTACATTATCGTATGTCAGCTTCTGTCCAAGATAAAAGGCAATGCACTGATCCATCAGACTCAGGGCATCTCGCATAGAACCGTCTGCCTTTCTGGCAATATAACGAATCGCCTTTTCCTCTACCTCCACCTGTTCTTCCTTCATTAGCTGTGTCAGCCTGTCTGCAATCGTCAAAATGGAGATTCGCTTAAAATCATATCTCTGGCATCTGGAAAGAATCGTAATTGGAATCTTGTGTGCTTCTGTCGTAGCCAGAATAAAAATCACATAAGATGGTGGTTCCTCCAGTGTCTTCAGCAGTGCATTAAACGCCCCAATGGAAAGCATATGCACTTCATCGATAATATAGACCTTATATTTTCCTTCCGTAGGCGAATAAGTTGTCTCTTCCCGAATCTCACGAATATTATCTACACCATTATTGGATGCTGCATCAATCTCTATCACATTCATAGAGCTTCCGGCAGCAATTGCCTTGCAGGTTGCACATTCATTACAGGGATTTCCATCTACAGGGTGCTCACAGTTTACTGCTTTTGCCAGAATCTTGGCCACCGTTGTCTTACCAGTTCCTCTGGTTCCGCAAAACAGGTAAGCATGACCTATTCTGTCAGCGTTGATCTGATTCTTTAATGTCTGTACGATCGCATCCTGTCCCTTTACATCTGCAAAAGTATCCGGGCGGAACTTCCGATACAGGGCCGTATATCCCATTTTTCTGTCTCCTGTCTGTTGCTTGCGTAAAAGAGGCGGCCGGGTCTGTCTCCAGGCTCTGCCGCTTTTTCACAATTCTTAGTCTCCAAAACTGATGCCGATCAGTTTTGCTTCTTTGATGATCTGATCATCCGGTGATACGGATTTCAGTTTGCCTGCCACATCTTCCAGCGGTACTTTCTTAGTCTTGCCGTTTACCATACCGATCATATAACCGAACTCTCCGTTCAGAATTGCATTCGCTCCTGCTGCTCCCAGTCTTGTGGAAAGCACGCGGTCATACGGACAAGGGCTTCCGCCTCGCTGTGTATGTCCAGGCACCGTCACCCGTACTTCTGTCCCGTTCTTTTCCTGAATAGCGGCTGCCAGTTCATAGGAAACAGACGGATGTTTTTTATTTTCCAGATACTTCTTCTGCTCCTTCTTGCTCATAGCTGCCACTTCCTTGGAAATTGCGCCCTCTGCTACCGCAAGTACAGTAAATCCTTTTCCCTGCTGCGTACGCTTGTCAATCGCCTCAATCACCTTATCAATATCGTATGGGATCTCCGGAATCAGAATAATATCGGCACCGCCTGCAATGCCTGCATACAGGCAAAGCTGTCCCACTTTATGTCCCATGATCTCTACAATAAAGACACGGTTATGGGAGGATGCTGTAGTATGAATGCAGTCAATGGCCTCTGTAGCAATATTTACTGCACTATAGAATCCAAAGGTCATATCTGTTCCATAAATATCATTATCAATCGTCTTTGGAAGGTGGATAATATTCAGTCCTTCCTCACGAAGCAGGTTGGCTGTCTTCTGTGTACCGTTACCGCCAAGAATGACCAGACAATCCAACCGAAGCTTGTAATAATTCTGCTTCATTGCTTCTACTTTATCCAATCCGTTCTCATCCGGTACACGCATCAGTTTAAATGGCTGTCTGGAAGAACCGATAATGGTTCCACCCTTAGTCAGGATCCCCGAAAAATCCTGTGCTGTCAGGAGTCTGTAGTCTCCGTAGATCAGGCCCTTATATCCGTTTAAGAATCCATACACCTCTAAGTCCTGTACATTAGACGATAATGCCTTCACCACGCCTCGCATGGTTGCATTCAATGCCTGACAGTCACCGCCACTGGTAAGCATGCCCACTCTCAACATATTTGATACCTTCTTTCATCATTATTGCAGATTTTGTCATACAGACATTTTCTGCACGTATAAAATTACTATACTACATTTTTTGAGGGATAACAAGAAAAAAGAACCCGCCAGAGATGACGGATTCTTTCTATTATTTATTTTTAGATGCGGGCTACGCCAGTTTTTCTTGCTGTCTCTGCTACTGCTTTGGCTACTGCCGCTCCTACTCTCTTATCAAATGCCTTCGGAATGATATAATCCGGAGCCAGTTCTTCGTCTGTGATCAGTCCTGCCAGTGCTTCTGCTGCTGCAATCTTCATCTCATCATTGATGTCTTTTGCTCTGACATCAAATGCTCCACGGAATACACCAGGGAATGCCAGCACGTTATTGATCTGGTTCGGGAAGTCGCTTCTTCCTGTCGCAATTACTTTTGCTCCACCTGCTTTTGCATCATCCGGGAAAATCTCCGGTGTCGGGTTTGCGCAGGCAAAGATGATGGCATCTTTTGCCATAGTTTTTACCATATCGATAGTAACAGCACCAGGTGCGGAAACTCCGATAAATACATCTGCGCCAACCAGCATATCTGCCAGAGAACCTGATTTTTTCTCTGGATTGGTAATCTTGCTCATCTCTTCTTTGACAGGGTTCATGCCTTCCTTACGTCCTTCATAAATGGCACCCTTACGGTCACAAAGTGTGATATTTTTTACACCTGCGGTTAACAACAGGCGGGCAATAGAGATCGCTGCTGCACCTGCACCATTCATGACCACACGAACTTCTTCTTTTTTCTTTCCAACCACTTTCAGTGCATTGGTCAGACCTGCCAGTGTAATAATTGCTGTTCCATGCTGGTCATCATGGAAGATTGGAATGTCACATTTTTCTTTTAACTTTTTCTCAATTTCAAAACATCTTGGGGCAGAGATGTCTTCCAGATTGACACCGCCAAAAGATCCGGAGATAAGATAGATGGTATTTACAATCTCATCTACATCATTACTCTTGATGCAAAGAGGGAACGCATCTACATCACCAAATGCCTTAAACAGTACACACTTTCCTTCCATAACAGGCATGCCTGCTTCCGGTCCGATATCTCCCAGTCCCAGTACCGCAGATCCATCTGTTACTACCAGACACATATTCCATCTTCTGGTCAGTTCATAAGACTTATTCACATCCTTCTGGATTTCCAGACAAGGCTGCGCAACACCCGGTGTGTAAGCAAGGGAAAGGTCATCTTTATTCTCTACCGGCACTCTGGTCACTACTTCGATCTTGCCTTTCCATTCTCCGTGTAACTTTAATGATTCTTTTGCGTAATCCATCCTCTTCTCCTCCATGAGATCTTCTAAATTTCATTCGATATGAATTTTATCACTGTATGATTGTAACTGTCAAAGTTTTTAGTAATTTCCGGTAAAGAATTTGCTGTCCTGCGGCAGTTCATAATTTGCAAAATATTTGTGGAAATCCAGTTTCAGATAACTGCACAGATTTCCAAGTTCTACCATGGTATTATCATTCACCGGAATACCATGTTCCATTCTCTCTTTTTCTGCCAGCACTTCTTTTTCTCCATGGGTGTAGATCCGGCTCTTTCCTTCTGCCTTCGGGCTCTCCCGGAGTGCTTCCAGAAAGTCTGAAAAATGCTTACGGATTTCATCCGGGTTGCCAAAGACAGCCGGGTTGATCGCGATAAATCCGTGGCAGATTCCAGTCTTATCCGGGAATGTACAGCAATGGTCTGATGTTACACCCATGGATAAAATGGAGCTGAATAACTCACACAGCATACCGTAACCATAGCCTTTATGGCTTCCTGTTACCTCTTCGTTTCCACCAAGCGGCATGATTCCACCGCCCTTTTTAGAAACAATATTAGACAGGACATCCGGTGCATTTGTGCTGGCGTGTCCGTCTTTATCAAGTGCCCAGCCTTCTGGAAGTGGTTTTTCCATTTTGTTGTACATCTCCAGTTTTCCTCTGGTCACCACGGTTGTGGAACAGTCAAAGAAAAACGGATATGGATCTGCAGGCATAGCCACTGCAATTGGATTGGAACCGAGCATTGCTTTCCTTCCAAAGGTTGGAACCATGATGGCCTCTGAATTTGTGCATGCCATACCAAGAAGTCCTTCTTCACTGGCCATCTTCGCATAATAACCTGCGATTCCAAAATGATTGGATTCTCTTACACTGACCATGCCAACGCCGGTCTGCTTTGCCTTTTCGATTGCCTTTTTCATTGCAAAGATACTGATCAGCTGTCCCATTCCATTATGTCCGTCAATCACCGCAGAAACCGGTGTCTCAAATACTACTTCAGGCACTGCATGAGGATGGATTGTTCCCTTTTCAATTCCCTTATGGTAACGCACCATTCTCTGCATTCCATGACTCTCAATGCCATACAGATCGGCTGTCAGAAGTACATCTTTGATCTCGTTGCTTTCTTCTTCTGAGAATCCAAATGCCTGAAATACATCTTTGCAAAACTGATTTAAGGTATCATATGACCACGTTACATATCCCATAGTAAAAGTCCCCTTTCGTCCGGTCTTCCAATCTTTTTTATTGGTATTACCAATTTCTGAATTGATTATACCATTGGTCTTACCAAAATTCAAGAGGGCTTTAAAAGTTAATTTTTTAACTTTTCGTCTTTTTCTCTCTGCATTTCTTCCATGTATTTTTCAATGGTTTCCATATGTTCCGACATACAGCTTTGCGCTGCGGCTGTATCCCCTGCGATAATCGCTTCTACCAGACGCTGATGCTGTTCATCTACTTCTCTTGCTGACTGTTTTTTCTGCATAATATAATTTCTTGTTCCGGATATGATGCTCTCGGTCAGCTGATCGGCTGCAGTCAACACGCTGTACAACATAGGATTATCTGCCATCTGGGCAATCTTCTGATGCAGCTGCTTATCCAGTTCTCCACGATCACTCTCCTGCTCTGCTGCATCCAGCCTGGCCAGAATCATCCGCAGCTCTGCCGCATCCAGCGGTGTACAGTTTCTGGCTGCCAGAATAGCAGTCTCACGCTCCAGTGCTGCACGCAGCTGCTGATTCTGCTTCAGATATCCGTTATTTAACCGGAACATCAGGGACAGCGGACCGATCAGCCAGGTGTCCAGTCTGTCGGTGATATAATTACCTCCTCCCGGTACGGATTTCACAATTCCCAAAAGCTCCAGTGCACGTAGTACTTCCCGCACCGCCGGTCTGGATACTCCCATGTTCTCTGCCATTGCCCGTTCTGCAGGCAGTGCATCTCCAGCTTTCAGTTCGCCCGACTGAATATTTTCTATGATCTGACCAAGGATGGCGTCAAAAGCCCGCTCCTCTCCGATTTTCGTAAACATTTCTCTTCCTCCACATCTTCGGCCGTAATTATTTTCGACTTTATTCTTCATAGTACCATTTCCGAAAGGCTTCATCAATGGGCGTTTTCACGTTTTTTCTTTGACATACACTGACAAATCTGGTATACTGATGTACGCAATCTGGGGAGAGTTGTCCGAGTGGTTTAAGGTGCGGCTCTCGAAAAGCCGTGTGGCTAATACCCACCGAGGGTTCGAATCCCTTGCTCTCCGTTTTGCTGCCGGTTGGATCCCAACCGGCTTTTTCATTACACAGGAGGTAGGTATGATTTCTAATAATATAGACAGTATTATTTTTGATGTAGATGGGACTCTCTGGGATTCCACAGAAGTAGTGGCCATTGGTTACAACCGTGCTCTGGAGACTTATACAGATCTGCCGGTTCGTGTGGATGGGGCCAGATTAATGAAACTGTTTGGCAAGCCAATGGATCAGATCTTCGCAGAGCTTCTGCCAGAGCTTTCTGCCGAGCAACAACACTACATTTCCGAAAAATGTGTGATTCTGGAGGAGGAAGAACTGGAAAAAGCTGATCCAAAACCGCTGCTTTACCCTGGCATCGAAGAAATGTTCCAGAAATTATCTGAAAAGCTGCCTCTTTTTATTGTCAGCAATTGCCAGTGTGGCTATATTGAACAGTTTCTGAGAAAAAACCATTTTGAGTCTTATATTACAGATCATCTTTGCTTTGGACAGACCGGTACCTCCAAAGGTCAGACGATCCTGCGCCTGATGAAAGAAAATCATCTGAAGACTCCTGTCTATGTCGGTGATACCCTGGGTGATTCTAATGCGTGTAAAGAAGCCGGCATTCCATTTATTCTGGCAGAATATGGCTTTGGTGAAGTGGCCGATCCGGATGCCAGCATTCAGAAGCCTCTGGATCTGGTGGATCTGTTGCAAATAAAAACCTTTGATTGACAAAAGTCCGGAAACAAGGTATAGTATGAACTATCCACGCAGCCGGGGAGATAGCGGTGCCCTGTACCTGCAATCCGCTACAGCAGGGGTGATACCAATCCGAGGGCTCTTGGCTGTGGAGCTGCCCTTTATAAGTGGCGTTGACGTCTGGGTCTTGCACAACAGGAATCTGTGAACCGTGTCAGGTCAGGAATGGAGCAGCACTAAGCAGAAGCTCTTGTGTGATGCGAGGGTGCCTGGATCGAGTTAACTGTAGAGGTAACGTCCATGGCCGGAATTCGAAGTGCGGTGCGTGGTGAAAAAACAGAGTTTATGTATGATTCATAAGAGATTGGATTGTACATAAGCTCTGTTTTTCTGAGTAAAGATATTTTAAAGAGTGTTCATATGTTCACTCATATAGAAAGGATGATGAAAATGATCATAGATTGTTTATTGGATGCACTGCATGACAGCATCAAACTGGTTCCTTTCCTGCTACTGACTTATTTCCTGATGGAAGAACTGGAACATCATACCGGAGGAAAAGTACAGCAAAGAATCCGCCAGGCAGGGAATCTCGGGCCTTTGTGGGGCGGTATTCTTGGAATCCTTCCGCAATGTGGATTTTCAGCTGCGGCATCCAGTCTGTATGCCGGAAGAGTCATTACAATAGGAACGTTGTTTTCTGTATATCTTTCCACATCAGATGAAATGCTTCCGATTTTTCTTTCAGAAAAAGTGCCAATGGAAACCATCCTGAAGATTCTCGCCGTGAAGGTTGTCATTGCTGTCATCTCCGGATTTGCAGTGGAATTTGCTTACCTGCATCTGATCCACCATAAGGAAAAGGATCTGGATATCCACACGGTATGCGAAGAAGAACACTGCAGCTGTGAAGATGGTGCTCTGCAGTCAGCGATTACTCATACCGTGAAGATCTTTGTCTTTATTTTCCTGATTTCCGCGGCATTGAATCTTCTGATCGGATATGTGGGAGAAGATAGTATCGCTGCTATCTTCCAGGGTACACCGGTCATGGGAGAAGCTGTGGCTGCATTAGTAGGATTAATTCCAAACTGTGCCTCTTCGGTAGTGATCACACAGCTATATCTGCAGCATATCATCAGTGCCGGAGCTCTTATGAGCGGATTACTGGTCAATGCAGGAGTTGGATTACTGATTCTGTTTCGATTAAACCGTCATTGGAAAAAGAATCTATGCATTGTAGGTATGCTATACACATTGGGTGTATTCTGGGGAATTGTCATTGAAATGAGCGGAATTTTGTTTTAAGGAACTGCGGGCTGCTTTCTTCTTTTCCCGCAGTTCCCGGAAAAACTGGCTCATCATCTGACTACATTCTTCTTCCAGAACACCTCTTGTCACCTGCACCTTATGATTAAAGCCGTCCATTTCCAGAATATTCAATACGGATCCGGCGCATCCCGCCTTAGGATTCATACATCCAATGACTGCTTCCGTCAGTCTGGCCTGCATCATGGCGCCGGCGCACATCTGACACGGTTCCAGCGTCACATACATCGTACATTCTTCCAATCGCCAGTCGCCAAGCTTTTTTGCTGCCTTGCGAATAGCGATCAGTTCTGCATGGGAGAGCGTGTTCCTGTCTGTGTTTCTCCTGTTGTAGCCTCTTGCAATGATTTTTCCTTCATGCACAATGACGCAGCCGATTGGCACTTCCTCCAGCAGGTATGCTTTCTTTGCCTGCCGGATGGCCTCTTTCATGAATTTTTCCTGCTCTGTCATACTGCCTTTTCTCCGAACGCCCTGACGATGCCTTTTAGATTTTCCACTACTGCATCCATACCTTCCGTGGTAATGTGCTCGAATGGTCCATGAAAAGCATATCCACCGGTTCCCAGATTCGGGCATGGCAGTCCCATGAAAGAAAGTCTGGCTCCGTCTGTGCCGCCACGGATGGCAATTGTCTCTGGCTGAAGACCTGATGCCTGCACGGCTTCTTTGGCGTAGTCAATCAGGAACATACATTCTTCTATCTTTTCTCTCATATTGCGATACTGCTCTTTCACTGTCAGCACTACCGTACCTGCCCCATATTTTTCATTCAGCAGATCTGCGATGTGCTGCATCTGTTCCTTACGAATCTCAAAATGTGCAGCATCATGATCACGAATAATGTAGGATAACGTCGCATTCGACACATCTCCGCTCATATCTGTCAGATGAAAAAAGCCTTCATATCCTTTCGTGCCTCTTGGAGTTTCTCCTGCAGGAAGCATCTGGTTGAACTCCATGGCCACCAGGGCTGCATTAATCATGGTGTCCTTGCTGTCTCCAGGATGTACGGAAAGTCCGGTCACTTTTACTGTTGCACCTGCTGCATTGAAGTTCTCGAATTCAATCTCGTTCTCTGCTCCTCCGTCTACTGTATAAGCATACTTTGCGCCAAATCCTTCGACATCAAAATGATCTGCCCCCTCTCCGATCTCTTCATCCGGTGTGAAGGCAATACAGATTTTTCCATGGGCTATACCTTCTTTGATGATCTGTTCTGCCATGGTCATGATCTCCGCAATACCTGCCTTATCATCTGCGCCCAGAAGCGTTGTTCCATCTGTGGTAATCAGGGTTCTGCCCTTTAATTTCTCCAGATCCGGGAATGCTTTCGGACTTAACACGCGTCCACTGTCCCCCAGCCTGATATCTGAGCCGTCATAGTCTCCTATAATCTGTGGTTTTACCCCTTCTCCGCTGAAGTCTGGCGCAGTATCCATGTGTGCAATGAACCCCAGTGCCGGGATATGTTCCATACCTGGTGTAGCCGGGATCTCACCATATACATAACAGTTTTTTGTGATTCTGACATTTTCCACACCGATCTCTTTTAATTCCTCTGCCAGCACATTGCCAAGGTCGAATTCCCTTGCAGCTGACGGAGTAGCACCACTTTCTTCCTCGCTGGTGGTATAGATCTTTACATAATTCAAAAGTCTTTCATATGCTCTCATGTTCATTTCTCCTTGATTTTCCTAATATGCCCACTACCGTTCGATCCCTGGTCTGGCTGGAATTCCTTTTTCAAAAGGATGCTTTCTCATACAGATCTCTGATATATAGTCTGCCCGTTTCATCAGCTCTTCAGACGGTCCCTGCCCCGTCAGAATCACTTCCAGCTTTTCCGGTTTGTGATCCAGGAAGTCCAGCAATAATGCTTCATCCAGAAGTCCTGCCTTGATCGTATAGATACATTCATCCAGAAACAACACATCATAATCACCATCTGCCGCTTCTTTTGTCACTTTCTTCAGCTGCTCACCATAGAAAACCCGCCGCTCTGCTTTCTCTTCCTCTGTCATCTGAAAGCTGAATTTTTCCTGATCCAGACCATTGATCCAGGTAATGTTTTCCACCGCCTCCAGGATTTTACGCTCACTGGTCTTGTTATTCTTCATGAACTGATAAATCAGAACTTTATACCCATATCCGGCTGCTCTGGTGCATAATCCCATTCCTGTTGTCGTTTTTCCTTTTCCATTTCCACAGTAAATATGAACTAAACCTGTTGTTATTTTTCCCATCACCAGTTTTCCTCCTGCTTTTCTAACTTCCCACAGTATAACACACTTTTACCCTAAAATGGAAGTTCACTGGATCAACTGCGAAACTGGTTTACAAACATTTTTCTTTCGTGTAAGATAGGATTACAGTGTCAAAAAGAGTACGAAACACACAATATTTTCGAAAGGATGAGCTGAACATGATAAAAAAAAGCATGGTTTCCCTGCTTTTGACTGGAATATTGGCCGCTACAGCCATTTGGAGCTGTCCCGCAACTGCAATTGCCAGTGATTCTGTCTCCTGGCCGGAACTTACCATCCAGACAGAACAGATTTCTGAGACGGAAGCTGACACAGAATCTTTTTCTGTCGATGTTCCAAATCAATTGCCATCTGACTGGCATGCTCTGTCGGAAGAAGAACTGGATCAGTTGTTTGGTGATCTTCCACGCTATCTGGATCTTGGTTCTTTTACATTGAATCGATTAAATAATATTCCCATACCACAGATTACATCAGAGGGTATGGTGCTCCGTGACCGCTGTGGACGTGCCTGGCGCATCCGCATGACCTGGGAGGAACTTCAGAAGCGTATCTCTTCTATGCTCTCTGATTACCAGGGGGACTGGAGTGTCTACTTAAAAGATCTGAAAAATGGCAATACCATGGAGATCAATGAACACGCCATGCAGTCTGCCAGCCTGATTAAGCTCTATATTGCGGGTGCCACACTGGAACTGATCGAGAACGGAGACCTGGCCGAAACAGACACGATTACTCATGCACTGCATGAGATGATCACAGTCAGCGATAATGAATCATCCAATGTTCTGGTACGCAGCTTTTGCGATGAATCCGGTGATTTTCAGACTGGTCTGGCAAAAGTGAATGACTTTATTCAGAGAATGGGATTTACCAATACCATTCAGGTAAACGGCATTGCCGATCCGAGTTTGTGGGTATCGGATGGGCGGATTAATGAGACCTCTGCCGCCGACTGCGGAAAGCTTCTGGAAATGATCTATAACCGGGAACTTGTTTCTCATTATGCTTCTTATCGGTTCGAGAACCTTCTGAATAATCAGGAGGTAAACTATAAAATTCCTGCCGGTCTTCCGGAAGGAACACCGATTTCTCACAAGACCGGCGAAGTCGATGATACGGAAAATGATACCGCGATTATTTATACGCCATATGGGGATTATATCTTCTGTATCCTGTCTACCAATCTGACTGATACCGGATCGGCTGTGGATCATATCCATGAGATCACTGCAATGGTCTACGACTGGTTCACCAGCCCTGTCGTTGAAGTAGACAGTGAGACGTTGCTGCCACTGGATACTGCTTCTTCCGAATCTGGAGAGACCAGTTAAATCATTCTCACAGACAGAAAGGAATCGCCTATGCGCATTTGGGGAAAAATATGGAAAGACAATCATCTTCTGAAAGACACAACAGTTGAAGATCATTCCAACGATACCAGAACTCACAAGATCTTTCACGCTCTGGATGAGATCTGTCTGGAATTTGATCTGGGCAAACCGATCTGGCTGGATTCCAACATCCGTGAATTCCAGAAACACAGTTCTACAAAATTTCGTCAGGATAACTTTATTGAGGAAATTGATTTTGATTTCCTGGAACTTCATGTCATTGAAGAAGATTAATCGAAAAAGAAATCTGGCTCTACGGAACCAGATTTCTTTTTTCGCCTTTTAGAAACGCCTCGATATTTAAATAAGTCTCATCTGCCACACGCTGTCTGGCTTCTCCTGTTGCCCATGCAATATGCGGTGTCACAATCAGTCTGCCACTGTCCTGGATCTCCAGTAATGGATTATCTGCCTTCATCGGTTCTACCGATATCACATCCAGACCTGCGCCTGCAATCATTCCCTGATTTAACGCAGTGACCAGATCTCTTTCATTTACAATCGGTCCTCTTGCCACATTGATCAAGATGGCAGATGACTTCATTTTCTGGAATTTTTCCAGGTTCATAAAGTTCTCTGTTGCAGCACTTAACGGTGCATGAATAGAAAGAATATCTGAAGAAGCAAGCAGTGTGTCCAGATCTACACTTTGATACTCCGTATTATGATTCCTGCCTGAGGTGGAGTAATAGAGCACCTTGCAGCCAAAACTTTGTGCAATCTGTGCCACTTTTCTTCCAATTGCGCCCAGGCCAACAATTCCCCATGTTTTTCCTGCCAGTTCGAAAATCTTTTTATCAAAATGACTGAAAATATCAGACTTTACATATTCTCCGCTTTTGACATAATCGTCATAATAGGCCAGCTGGTTCACCAGATAAAGTGCCAGTGCGAAGGTGTGCTGTGCCACTGATTCTGTGGAATATCCGCTGACATTGGCAACTGCTATTTTCCTGCTGTCTGTATATGCTTTATCTACAATATTGTAGCCTGTTGCCGTAATGGCAATCATTTTCAGCTTTTTGGCAGCCCCAAGTGTCTGTTCATTCATCGGCACTTTATTTACCACGAGCACATCTGCATCTTTTATTTTTTCCGGTGTATCCAGCGCATTCGACTGTCCATAAATTACCACCTCACCTAATTTTTCAAAAGCTTTTAAGTCCACATCCTGTCCCAGCGAATTTGCTTCCAGTATCACAATCTTCATCTTTTGTTTCTCCCTTCACTGCCTCTTCAAAGACAGTTATTTTTTTCAGTTTAACAGGGAATTTTTCCCTTTTCAAGCCAAAAATTCTGCCAGAACTTCCCGTATGATACGTTCCTGTTCCTTTGCATCCATTTGCTTTAAAATCTCCCGGTTTCGTTCTTTGCTCCAGTCTTTTTCTTCACTGGCTGCTGTTTCTTTTTCACCGCCTTTTATTCTGGACAGGCTGTCCTGAAGCTGCCGCTTCTCTCTCTGCGCTCTGGACTCATAACTTACTTCCTGTTTCTGCCTGCCAGCATTGCTGGTTGTTTCCTGTGCTTCTTTCCATTCTTCCAAAGCAGCATCTCCGGTATCTGCAGCGATTCCAGAATGGCTCAGGTAATCCTGCATCTGAATCAGCAGCCTTTTCTCTTTGTAACGACTGTCACACCAGAGCACCATCAGTAAGGTCAGTACCGTAATGGCTGCAATTCCCCGCTGCATCATAAGCAGATTTCCCTGATTATGCTGCAGCTGGTAATAACGGATACCTGCCGCAGCAATCGCAGCAGTTCCCAAATACCATCCAAGAGCCTGTCTTTTCCACTGATGCAGTGTCAGTCTTTTATATTTATAATCCATCAGCATTTTCTGAACAAAAACCGGAAGATTGATCGTTCCGCCGCAGCATCGGCTGTCAATCTGATACCGGTAGCGCATTCGCTTTATAAACTCACCCTTTTCCGGCTGTGCATCTGCCGCTTCCCGAATAAACTGGCGATAACATCTGTTCCCAATTATCTGGCAAAGTAATCCAAGCAAACCAGTTGCTGTCATCAAATAGAGTAACACTTTTGACTGTAAAATAGTATGTATCATAGTGATCCCCTTTCTTTTTTTCAGATGCAGGCTCCTCTCCCCGGGCACGGATCCTGCTCCTGTTAATTGCAGAGTATAAATCAATTTTTCCGGTTTGCAAAGTAAAATCGTTCGTCAAAAAAGCCCATAAACTGCATGTTTACGGACTTTTGAACTTCATTTTTATTCTGAAGGGGTTCAGGTTAGGAACCTCTGTGATTATTTCTGAATTCTTTTCAGGAATCCACGGGTAAGACGTACACTGTGTTCCACAGCCTGTTTCTCAAAGGTTGGATAATCCATCGTTGCACTGTCATCTGCCTTATCCGAAATTGCACGGATAATCACAAACGGAATCTGATTCAGATATGCTGTCTGTGCAATCGCTGCGCCTTCCATCTCAGTGCAGTAGCCGTCAAAATTCTCTTTGATCTTGTCCTTTACCTCTCTGCTGGAAATAAACTGATCTCCACTGACGACTCTCCCTTCAAACACACGAATCTCTGGATTTACTTCCTCGCAAACTTCCTTCGCCAGCTTTCTCATTTGTTCATCTGCCTGGAAAGAGAAGGCATCCATCTGCGGAATCTGACCAAGTGGATAACCAAAGCCTGTAGCATCCATATCATGATGCAGCACATCTGTGGATAACACAATATCTCCAATGTTAATCTCTGCCTTCAGTGATCCGGCAATTCCTGTGTTAATCACACCATCTACCCCAAACTCATCTACCAGAATCTGCGTGCAGACCGCTGCATTGACTTTTCCAATTCCGCTTCTTACTACTACAGCCTGGCATCCTTCCAGTTCACCTTCCAGGAACTCCATCTGAGCCTTTTTCAACATTCTGCTGACCTTCATTGCACTTTTTAAAGATGCAACTTCTACTTCCATTGCTCCGATAATACCAATTTTCTTCATGTATATTCTCCTGTTCTTTTCTTCTTGCAACCCTATTCTAAAATGCCATCTGCATTTTCAGGCTATGACAACGGTTATTTTCCGTGCCTCATTACCATCATCATATCATTTTCATTTTTATCAGGCAAGGAAATCTTTTTCAACAGTTTCCCACATAATAACCAAGCCCGGCAAATGTGATTTCATCTGACACATGAATTGGCACTTTTTCCTGTATTCCAAGTCTTCTTCCATTCAGATAAGTTCCATTGGTTGAATTCATATCACATAAATAATACTCATTCTCCTCCTTTTGAATTCTGGCATGAATACGGCTGACAGATGCGTCATCAATATAGATATCTACTTTGGATTTCAGTTTTCCGATCAGATAACTATCATTCACCAGAACCACACTATTTCGTTCTCTCGCATTCATACTGATCAGTGTCAGATGCTGCTGATATTTTTCTCCGCCTTCCCAGAGTACGGTGGTTGCCCCCACCATTTCTTCCTGGGGTGGGCTGCTTTGATTGCCTTGAAGACCATTCTCTCTGACTGTCGAAACCGGTTCTGGCATCTCCCAATTAATTTCTGACGTCTTTTTCTCTTTTTCTTTTTTCTTTTTTCGTCTTTTTTCAGGAGAAAGTACATAGGCCATTCCTCCAATAAGAAGAAATGCAATACCGCCTGCCTGTGTAATCGTCAGGAATTCCATACGGGCAGCAATCGCAACAATTCCAAGAACTACCAGACAAATCACTCCTGCTGCCATATTTCCATCACATTTTACTTCTTTTTGTTTTATCGCCATCTCTCTCTTCTTTTTTGGTTCTCTTTTTTTCTTTGCGTCCTTGTTTTTGAGGCTTTTTTCTGTTTTTTCCTGTAATATGTTTTCTTCCTGTATGTTCTCCTGACTGTTTCTTTCTGATATATCCTTTTCGCGATACTGATTTTCTGGTTTTCTATTCTGCTCTGCAGCCTGCATTTTTTCCTGCAGTAAATCAAGCAGTGCAAAATTTTTTTCCTGCACCTTCCGGTTTATCTCATACATCAAAAGTACTGCCTCTGTATCCGACCGCTCAAGATGATAGAGCAGATAAGAGGCCAGCATCCGAAAAGATTCCTGAATGGTCTTCCCACAAAGCGGCCAGTAACAAAAAAATGCCTCTCTGGACTCAATATCCAGATAAATCATCTCCGGTTCCAACACAATTTTATTTCCATCCAGCAAATAAGGATCCATCTGCTGCAGCGCCTGATACAGACAATATAGTAACAGACGGATACTTTCTGCTGTCAGTGGTTCACTCTCACAGATCTGTGTCAGGGATTGACGGGACGTTATTTCATAATAATACTGGTTTTTCCCATTTATTTTTTTTCGAACACAGTCCAGAAATCCTGGTATCTGATTTTCTTCCAACATATGCAGTTCATATTCCGTTTCCGGAAACGCAGCTTCCCCATTCGGCACCTCTGCTTCCGGTATCACATAATTATGTGCAAGATCATGTTCAAAGGATAGTCTCATTCTGTCTTACCTCCGACTCTCTGTGCCACTTTTATAAGCCCTCTTACTTTTTGTATTCGTTTGGACGGACGTTCCACAGTCATTGTGCAGGATTCCTGTATATTTAGCTTACTATTTTGAAAAAACGCCAAAATCATGCCAGGAATCCTGAAATTTCCATGAAATTCCACTGTTACCGTTTTCCTGCCATTCTGACATGTACTCTGCAGCTCCCTGGTTCCCAGCATTCGACCTCCTGTTAAATTCTTTACTGCCTGTTCCATTTGCCAGCTTGCATCCTCTGTATGCAGACTCGCTGCACATACTGTCTCATAAGCTGCGCTTTGCAAAAAGTCTTTGTCATGATACCAGAATCCAATATAGATCACTGCTATCAGTACCGACAGCAGAATTCCCATCAGTAATGCTGCCTCTATGGTATAGCTTCCTTTCTGATCTGAAATTTTTTTATGTAACATCTGCATATGATTCTCCCCTTTTCTTTTACGCCCCTGAATAATTACTTATTTTTCGCAATGTTTTTCCTGTATATTTTACATATGATTCGATTCAGGCACCTGTTGCCAGCCAGGTCAGATAGGCACCCAGTAAAAATGGTGCAAAAGGCAGCTGGGTATCCCTTTTTGCCCTTTTGAACAGTAACAGATATAGCGATATCGGACAGATCAGAAACATTCCGGTAATTAACAGAACTCCTGCTGTTTTTCCTCCAAGACATAACCCACACACCAGCAACATCAAACCATCTCCATAACCTATGGCCTGTCTGGTTACCAGCCCAAGTGCCAGTAAAAAAATACCAGGCGCCAAAGCGGTCAACAGGAATCCTATACTTTTTATAGTGGTATTACCGGTCACAAGTCTTATTCCCAGATTTCCCACTCGCAGCAACAGCGCTGCTATTGCAAATCCAGCTGTATTTTTTACTGATATTTCTTTTTTCCTGATATCCCTCCGGCTCTCTATAACCAGATAAATCAACAATACTATATATAAAGATTCCACTTTTCTTTCCCCTGCACTTTTTTATTTTTTTCCACATTTGGAGCAAGGCCGCAGATTCCCGATATCCGACACAGATACACTGCTTACTGTTCTTTTTAATCCACTACATCCCAGTGACGAATGGTATTTGTCCCCATAAGGGGAAATATAAACCACTCCTCCTTTCCCTGATCCACATTTTTCACAAACATGATATTTACCTCCACTTGCATTACGTAATCCTTTCACCTGTCCTCTTGGTACAGTCCTGACAGACAGACGGATATGGGTACATTCCGGATCTCTGTGATAAACAGTTCCCGTCTCTGCCACATAAACCATATCCTCCTCTTCTTCCGTTCCTTCTCCGGCAGTATTGCCAGATATTGTTCCGGTTCTTCCTGTCCACGCACGTACCCTGGTACGGAAAATGCTTTTTATTTTTTTTACCGGAAATATCGTGAAGGTATGTTCTGGTTGAAATGTTCCTGTCAGATCCAGTATCTGCCCATTGGAAAAACCTGACTGCAAAAGGCTGATCTTTCCCATATGTCCATCCACTCCAGATCTTTTTTTCACCTGACTGGAGGCATACCCAAACGATATGCCAGCTTTAAGAAGATCTGTTGATACCCCTTCTTCTGGCATAATTCCGGTACTTTCCAGATAGGCATAGGCTGCCATATCTTTTACGGTATCCTGCGCACCTGCCAGCAGGCTGGATGTCGCATACTGAATAGAAGCAAACTGCAACATAGCCAGCATGGCAAAAAGGAACAATGGCAGTACCAGTGCCGTCTCGATGGTCAGACTTCCTTTTTTTGAGATAAATTGAAATATTCCTTCCCGGTATGAATGTGAATGATACCTTGCCGGGAAATGCTCAGTAACCTCTCTTTTCTGTTTTTTTGTTTTTTGAATGAAAAATCTGTTTATACCAGGAAAGAACATTTCACGTCACCTCCTCGATTTGCCATTTCTAATAGGCAAATCTTCCATTTATATTGTATTTTAGTTTTCTGTTTCCAGTTCTCAGAAACGCATGGGCTATTTTCAAAAATATCGGTCTGATCTGATATTCCGCCTTTGCCTCCATTTTCACAATGGCCTGGTCCACCCGGAACTTTATATTGTCCGTATTTTTTCGGATTACTCCTTCCAGAAGATCCAGTGCTCTTATGGAATAAGCTGATTGTTTTCCAATAGTAAACAATATCTGCAGATATCCCTCATAATCCAGACCACTTCCATCCATCCCGCCAGGTGATTCCAGCTGTTCCAGAATAGAAGGTATCTTCTGCAAATCCAGTCTCCATGACGCTCCGTTCTTCCACACCGGTACTTTCCCACCTGCAAACAGACTGCGAAGATCCAAAAGGCTCTCTCCATAGGCCCAGACCAGAAGTAACGCATAGGATGTCGCTACCTGAAGTCCAGGTACGGGAACTGCCCCTGTTATTAAGGCTGCCAGTGCATCTGCCTCTGCTTTTCGTGCAGGATCTGATGCCAGATAAAGAAAATTGGCTCCCTCACGTAACGCAAGCAGGCGTTTTGCTACGTTTTTCAGATTTTTTTTATCAGAATTCTGTCCGCAGAGTATATATTCCAGTCCATAGTCCAGGGGCTGCTCCATTTGTAATTGCCTGGTGTAACTGGGAAAGCGGCCAAACAGATATTCCTGAAAAAACGCATTTGAAGTTACTCCACTATATATTTTTTCGCTCTTCAGATTTCCCTGACGGCACTTCCGCCTGGAAGGAATATCGGATGTCAGTACTTTATTTGATATCTGCTGTTCTTTTTCACCCAATACCAGTCCCAGTAATCCCCTTTTTCGTATTTGTTTTATTGTCTCAAGAGGATTTTTGGCCGCTGGAAATTCCTGCTTTTCGCTTTCTGTCTCTGCTGGCAGATATTCCTGTTCTTCCTGTGCATTTTTCTCTTCTGCTTTTTTCTGTTCTTCTTTTTGCTTTTGTTCCTCCTGTTGCTGCTGCAGTGATTTCAGACTGGTATGGTTACTCTTTTCTTTTTCCTCATACCTTTTTTCTGCCCGCTCCAGATCTTCTGCCTGCCGACTTCTCTCCATCCATACAGATACCGCCTCTGTGGCCAGATTCTCATGCATGAATCCAACCGCCTGCTGATAAAATGCATTTCCCTTCTGGTCTGTGGCCAGCGCCACTCCGGTAACCTGCACATTCTCCAACTCCAGCGGAAATGGGTCATATCCTTTGAACAGGATCTCCTTATTGGGATTTACGTTATATTCCATATAGGCCTGCAGTTTTTCCTTCAGCTTTTTCTGACTGTAGATGCCATCTCCACAGGCGCCATCCAGAAAAAATACATCGTATTGTTCTAACACGCAATTCTCATATTCCCCAAATACAGAAAACATTCCCATATCCAATGCTGCAGCAGCCTTTGCCCGTGCGCCCTGTATTCTGGATGATTCCATGGTGGTACAGAGCAGGGACAAAAACAAAACGCTGATCAGGCTTAAGAATACGGTAATTGTCCCTTTGCATCTGTACGTTTTCATGTTGCCTCCTTTCCATGCTTTTCACATTTTAGATACCATTACTCTGACTTACTATTTTTTTGAAAATATTATTGACCAGACTGGTCAGCTGACTTTTGAAAATAATGACAAGACCAATCAGAACAACCAGGATCAGAATAATTTCTACGGTCCCGATTCCATCATCTTCTTCATAAAGCCGCATCAGGAATTTCTTCATATGCATCACCTCCTTTCTCGAATTTTTTCAGAATGATAGTACTGCCGGCACAATTAAAATCACCAGAACCACCATCAACATCAGAATCATTGGAAATAACAGCTTTGTTCCTGCTTCCTCACCCATCTTCTTTGCCAGCTGCCTTCGCTCTTCCATTGCTTCTGCCGCTTCATCTAACAGCAATTTTGTCATTCCTTCAGAACTTTTCTGAAGACTTCCTGATAAAATAGTTCCCAGTCTGATATAACAGGTATGTTCACATCTTCGTCCAAATCGCTCATATGCTTTTGCTTCTGAAATACCACTTTTCATTTCATTGCATGCTACTGTCATTTCTTCATAAGCCCACCTTATTTTCCCCTCAGACTTTGTCTGCTGATATTCTTCTGCAATCCTTGTAAATGCATTTTCAATTGTAAGCCCTGCATTTAACAACATTCCCAACTTAAAAACCACATCTGGATAATCCAGAATCAGCTGTCGCTTTCTGTCCTGCTCTGCTTTTTTGAATTCTTCGCTTTTGCTGATGTAACCGCCTGCTGCCAGCAGCACTACCAGAAGAAGACCTGCCCCCATCACCGAACTGCCTGGCAAGGACCAGATAACGTTGCGGCCATCCACCTGAGCTGGTAAACGCATATTACTTTTCTGAGCACTTTCTTCTTTTGCAGATGACACAGCCTGATTCAGATCAAACCTGAGCTGTTCTTCCTCTGTTCGCTCTTTCGGATACAGATGCAGCGCCATCTCATATAATTCCTCTTTTTCTTCGCAGGTCAATATAGCTGTCAAAGTCAGGATCTGTCCTTTTTCCGGCAATTCTGCTACAATTTCTCCATTTTCATCCAATAAGCCCTCCGGATTCTGAATCCATTGCACAGTTACTTCTCCACCCTGAAGTTCTGATGGGAGACTGATCTTTTGCCGAATGTCATCTGCTGACTTATTTTCTCCCAGTACCATTTGCTGCAATTCAAGCTCTGCACTTTTCAGGAAATTCTTTTTTTCCTTTTCGGTATACTGACGTTCTTCCAATTCCAGATGTATTTCCTCGGTTTCTGTGCTCCCCTGTATATCAGCCTTTAAAACATAAGTGTTACTCCCCTGTCCTTTTTCTGGTCTCTCCAGAGCATATGAATCCAGAACCATTTCTTCTCCACCAATACTTCCTTCTATAACTGGCAACAGAATTAGTCCGACACAGAGAAATAACAGCATATTTTCCAGCCTCGCTATTTCTTTTTCTGCTTCTTTTTTCTTTCCAGCCGGAAACATTTTCCAAATCTGAATAGCACCTTTGCGAAAAGGCTTCCGATACCATCTGATCTCCCCTGGTACCTCCTGCCCGGATGATATCAGTACCAGAACTCCCATAATCAGCACAATTCCCCAATAGATCCACATGCTTACACCTCGATCTCTACTATCTTTTTCCCCCAGACTACAGCTCCCAGATAAACACCCAGCGCTGCTGTCATAATCGCTATTCCCGCCGGGTTGTAATACATAGCATCCAGGAACCCCGGTGAAACAGTCTGTACATACAACAGAATCAGGCAGGGAATCAGACTCATCATATTCTGTTCCATTTTCTTAGCTGACAATACTACCTGTATCTCTTTTCTTGTTTCATTTTTCTGCATGATACTCTGTATTGTATTACGTATAATCGCAATCAGATTTCCCCCTGATCTTTTAGATACTGCGAAGATTTCTGCGAAATTGCGAATATCTTCGATTCCGCTGCGCACTGCCAAAGACTGCAAAAGTTCCTCCAGATTCTGATTCATATTCAACTGGCTGACAATTGATCTGAATTCCAGTACAATCATGTCGTCCTCCCGATACACCAGTGGCAGTTCTTTTAGAGCGTCTGTAAAGGCAGTCTCCACAGAATAGCCGGCAGTCAGAGAAGTAATCACAGTCTGCATTGCCATTAGAAATTGCTCTTCCAGTTTTTCCCTTCGCTTCTGACACAGATTCTCCCGCTGTATTTTCAGGAATGGCTTCAGACATGGAAGACAAAGCAAAAAGACAATCCAGGAACGATAAAACAGATAACTGATCATTCCATCCAATACCAGAAAAACAACTATATTTTCTACATATTCTTTTTTGGATAACTGATATCTGGTATAGTTCATCTACATCAGTCCTGCTCTTTCCAGTTTTCTGGTCTGCTCCAGTTCTCCTTTTTTCACCAGTGTACCCTCCACTTTTTCTCCACCCTTTCTGCTTTCCTCAAACTCATACAGTGTGTGCGTCAAAATCTCTTCTTTTTCGTAGCTGTATCCGGTAATCTCCAATATCTCCAGCACTTTTCTGGAACGGTCTCTCATTCGCCCAAGATGTACCATAATATCTAACCCGGAAGCAATCTGTCTGCGCACTGCGGAAACTGGTAATTCCATGCCCATCAAAATCATTGTTTCAAGTCTGGCCAGCATATCCCTCGGGCTGTTCCCATGGCCGGTGGACAGGCTTCCATCATGACCATTGTTCATGGCCTGAATCATATCTATTGTCTCTTCCCCACGCACCTCTCCCACAATCACCCGATCTGGCCGCATCCGCAAACTGGCCTTGATCAAATCTCTGATTGTTATCTCATGTTCTCCCTGTGTATTGCCCTTTCTCGCCTCCAGACGCACCAGATTGTCCACTCCGCGGATCTGCAGTTCTGCGTTATCCTCAATAGTGATAATCCTCTCATCTTTTGGTATATAATTAGAAAGTGCATTTAAAAATGTGGTCTTTCCCGAACCGGTTCCTCCACTGATAAAAATGTTGTATCCAGCCTTCACCAGCTTCTCCAGAAAATGTACCGCCTCCTCCGTTACGGCTCCCCAGGCAATCAACTGCTCCATTTCGATTGGATGTACCGGAAACTGACGCACCGTAATAATCGGTCCGTTCAATGCTATCGGAGGCAATACCATACTGACCCTTGCTCCATTTTCCAGTCTCGCATCTACAATTGGCACTGTAGCATTTACTATTCGATTACTTTTTGCTGCAATCCCCTGCACCAGATCCTCGATCTTTTCCCTGTTCTGGAATCCTTTTTCCCATTTTCGAATATGCCCCTTCTCTTCAATGAAGATTCCATCCAGACCATTTACCATGATCTCCGTCACCTGATCGTTATCTACCAGTTCCTGCAAAATATCCAGCTTTCTGACTGCATTAAAAAGCTCTGTTCTAAGCTGTGCCCTCCTTTTCAGACTGTAATAGTGTCCACTGCTTTTCTCCATTAGCAGACGGTCAATCTGTTCGCAAATTTCCTCATCCTTCAATTCTCTGGACGTATCCAGCCGGTTCATCAACTTTTGCTGTAATTCTGCAAACTCTGTCTGTTCTCTGTTCATGTTTTATTCCTCACTGCGCAATAATGTCCTGACATAATTTCCCATCTCTCCGTTTACCAGTTGCTCCAGAGCATATTCTCCCTGCGATGCAGGCTCAGCAAACGGCAGCTGAAGATATGATGTTTCTTTTAAGATTTCTTCACAGTCCATCTCTTTTAGCAGCTTTTCATAATGCGTCACTTTCGCTTTTGCCACCACCCCTTCGCAAATCGGACTGTAGATTCTTGTACAGGCTGACAGCAACGGGAGCTGTTCTTCCACTGCTCCATCCAGATCCAGAATAACCGTCTCATAACCACCCAGCGAAGTCACGGCCTCCAGCAGACGCATCCACTCTTCCTGCCCTACTTCACGCAGATCTCCTGCTGAATAGGCCGGTGGTATATAAGCCATATTTCCCAGATGCTGCACAATGGCCTGAACCTTAAAAATTACATTTCCCTTATTCTGTCGTACAAAATACATTACATCCGTAATGTCCGCTCCATAGTCCTGTCCCGTCAGTGTCTGAAAACCTGCACATTCCTCTAAATTCAGATACAAAACAGGCTGCTTTTTCGCAAGTATCTGTCCAAGAGTCAATGCAAAACAAGTCTTTCCACACCGTTTTACCGGAGAATAAATGCCAATGATCTGCGCATTACGCTTCATAAAATATGGCACCTGTCCATTCGTGTCACTGGCATAAAAATTCATCACCTCAGCCACCAGATTATTCGATGACTGGTACTTATAGACGGTAGGATAATCCACATACTGTGGTGCCACCTCACCCTCTGAAAGCATAACAATCCGGTTAATATTCATATTACTGATTTCCTCACACATCATTCTGGATGAAATCAGCAGCAATTCCACACGATTTTCCCTTGTAAATTCCCGCAGACTTTCAATTCCTGAAAATACCAGAATCTCAAAAGGTATGTGTTGTTTCTCCGTAATATAGTTCATCAGCCTGCAGGCATACGTAGCCTCCAGATCACATATTGCAAAATTAAGTTTCTTCAAATCCATCCTCCTGTTACCAGCAAACTTCCCAGGAATATCGGCAATGACATATGCAGATATGCAGGATTCTCCATTTCTGCAATATATGGCTCCCAGATTCCTGTGCTAATATATTCTTTTACATAATGAATCAATAGATATAGACGTTTTTTTAAGATACGATATTTGATAATCACTGCCAGAGAAATCATAGCAGCAATCAGAAATGAAACGCAGATACACTTCAGACTTCGTCCCGGATCCAGAAATCCTCCGATCACCATAAAATACTTCAGGTCACCGGCCCCTATCATACGAAAATAATGCAGTGGTGCCAGCAACAGAACCGGCAAAAGACTTCCCAGCAGAAATGTACCTATTCCGGGTGGTCCATTGGCACTCCATTGCCATGCCATCCCGGACAACAGTCCGATTACAGTCAGCTGATTCGGAATACGTCTGGAATAGAAATCCCATAATATAGCAAGTATGCCAATACAAATCAAACTTGCAATTCTCATATCAATGCTATCCCTCCTGTTATGTTGTACAGTTACATCTCGGGCAATCCATGCATAACTGATCATGCTATCTGTAAATTGCCCAAACGCAACTGTTTCTTCGCTCCGTTTCTTGAGATTTCTAGTATATATACTAAAATCTCAAGATATACACTTTTTCAAGTGTTCCATATTGCTTCTTTCTCTTCTGTTGTTAAAATGAATTCGTCGTCGATATGACAGAAGTCAAATGACTAATTGTTTTCAGAATTGGTATGTGATGTTATTATATATGATTTGTTGTTATATGTCAATAGTTTATTACTTTTAAAATGAAAAACACATAGAACATATTATTTCTATGTGCTTTTCATTTATTCCCAAACAGACATCAGTTCCCTGATCTCTATTTTCTTTATCACTGCATCTTTATATGGTGTTCGTATCCACAATTCAGTCTGCTCTTTTTCAGGATAGGCATTACAGCTGATACACTTAATTCCGTCATTTATGTATATCTCAACATTGCTATGATCGATCAAAATCATTATTTTTGTAATGCCCTCTATTTCTGGCAGATCGGTTGTCATAACTCCTTTTCCGTAAACATCTGCTGTATGTTTATCAAAATACAATTTTCGATTAAGCAAATCCAGTGAAACTTTCGCATAATTCTTTGTTTTAGCCCAAAGTCCAATTTCTAAATACTTTGAAGTAATTTTTTTGCTTTCATATTCTATTTGAATTGTATAACTGTAAGGATTAGGTAATTGTAGAAAGTATTTTTCTTCTGAAATAGCTAATTCTGAATAGACTTGTCCACCCATTTGCAACTTCCAAAACTCATCAATCGGGTACAAAAACAAATTCATCTGTTTGTCCAACTTTGCACTCCTCGGAACGCTCATAATGCCACGCCAGTTTTCTATTGTTGTCGGCCCCCATCCCTGAAACCATGGCATCCATGGCCATTCATTTTCCCATGCCATAATTACTCGGTTTCCATATTTATCTAAAAATGACTGTGGTGCATAATAATCAAATCCAACATCTATATTTCCAGTTTTCTGGATATCAAATTGGCATGTTTCAAAGTCAATATCTCCCACACAATACATGGACTTTATACCATCTGGATGATACATTGGAGAACAAGTCAACACCCACTTTCCATTCAGTTGAAACAGATCTGGGCATTCCATCATTGTACCAAACCGGCCATCGGATTTTAAAAGATTTCCTACATATTCCCAATGGAGTAAATCCTCTGAACGATACAGCAATATTCTTCCATCTCCATCCACCACATCTGCTCCACCTGCTGATGCCCCTAAAACCATATACCACTGTTTTTCTATCTGCAAGACTTTCGGATCTCTGAAATCTCCAGATATTCCATCAGGTGGTGCTGGTATTACTGGATTTTGCTCATATTTTCGAAAATGGACGCCATCTTCCGACAAAGCAAGACTCTGACTCTGGTGCATCTTTCCATTTTTTTCAGCTACAGATGTATAAAAACAATATAATATTCCATCCTTTTCTACTGCGCTCCCAGAAAAACATCCCCCATCGCTGTGATGATCATATGGTTGATCTGGGTAAAGTGCAATAGGTAGGTCATTCCAGTGAAGCATATCTCTGCTCACTGCATGTCCCCAGTGCATGCTTCCCCATTCACAGTTCTTTGGATTATATTGGTAAAATAAATGATACCATTCCTTAAAATAGATCAAGCCATTTGGATCATTCATCCATCCCTCCGAAGGTGTAAAATGACATGTTGGACGCCATTGATCTCTTTCACTTTTCTTACGTTGTTCTGTAAAATAATCCTGGATCTGCATTTTATTTTCTTTCCTCTATCTTGGCCAGCGTTCTCTCGCCTCTGGTAACAATGGGAACTCTGCATGCTCTTCCTCCTGATACCAGTATGCGACACTAGATAAATCATCCTGCCTCTCAAATAATCCACCGTGAGATACGCCTATTTGTTGTACCGTTACTTTTAAATTTTCTTCAAAAAATATTGGATCCGGAATATGCCATCGATAAAATCCCCTCATTGGCGGACAATCATCGTTATGATAAGCATTGTAAACCAGCCTATCATGTCTGGAATAAAATGGATATCCTAAATACGGTGTACAGTAAGTATTTTCTACAGTTTTTCCATCTGGATGTGAGGCGAAACTCCAGGAGCCTCCCACGTAATCTTCCATTCCTGTTCCACATATGGTCGGATACTCTGCATCTCCATCAATGTAAAATTTCACTTCCCCTTCTCCCCACCAATATCGTTGTAACGTAGTCAGGGCAATATAAGTACCCACATATGTTCCTTTTCCCTTTATTCCATCGATAATCACATAATCCTTTCCTAAGGTTGTCAGCTTTTCTCTCCTCCACTGAGCATGAAAATACTCCGTGTGTTCTGGCAGCGTATCATAAAGACAATAATCTATTTGATAAAAAAAAGCAGGTATTATATTTTTATGTTGATTTTCAAGTGTAATTCTTGCCCTTTTCTGAAACGGCATACTAAAATAGCAGTTTAAGCCTCTGGACGGAGCTACTACAACAGGTGCTGAATTAATCAGACACTCCTGACCAAATCCGCAGCAAAAGAAATCTCCTAAAGGCACTTCTACAGACGGAGTGTCTTCATCATCCCAGTACATACGCAGTATCAAATCCCTTAATACAAAACAATCTGCTTCTGATGTCTTATTTTCCACCGTCATCCATATATGACGAATTATCCCGCAATCCTGTACATCTGCTAAGACTGTCACACTTCCTGGTTGAAGATCTTTCAGGCAGGGACTCCCCTTTCTGGATATTCCCAATGCGCTTGCCGAACGTCCCCCCATTCCTTTTTCTCCAGTTGGATTTTCCGCATTGATTGCCCGGCTTTTTCCATGTTGTAAAAATGGAATCTGAGTCAATTCATTCATCATATCATCCTTTCGTTGCTCCCATTGTCATACCTGCTGTCACATATTTATTTAATGCAAAATATACCAGCATTGGTGGCAGGATTGTAACTGCAATTGCCGCAAATGTCATTCCCCAATTTACATTTCCAAATGCACCTACATAGTCTCTTAGCCCCAGCGCAACTGTTTTTGCTTTATTATCTGTAATAAATGTATTTGCAAAGATAAAATCATTCCAAATCAGAATACAATACATGGAACCTACCGTAATCACTGTATTTCTTGCAAGCGGAAATACCACTTTAAAGAATATGCCATATGTACTGCATCCATCCATAACAGCAGCTTCTATCAGTTCATTAGGTACAAAACTATAAAAACTGACAAACATCATAACCGATAACGGTAATGCAAAACCAACCTGCGGTAAAATCAGAGTAAAAGAAGAATTCAGAATTCCCATTTTACTGTAGAAACAAAATAGTGGAATCAGAGTAATCTGCACAGGAATCATTATACCAAAAGTGAAAAAAGCATATATTGGTTTCGTAATACGAAACCTGAACTTGGAGAGTGCAAAACCTGCTGTACTGCTTAATGCTACAATGAATATGATAGAAATTACCGTTACTTTTAAACTGTTCCACATATATCGGAATACAGAACCTTCCTTGAAAATATCAATATAATTCTGGAATGTTGGTTCTTTCGGAAGAGCAAACGGTCTGGTTGCCAGTTCTGTAGACGGTTTTATACTTGCAAGGAATAACCATACAACCGGATATAACTGAATAAACAGAAAGAGTAATACGGTCACAACCAATATAATTTTTAATGTCTTTTTCTTCATTTGCTATTTCCCCTTCCGTCTCATTCTTCGCTGCTCTTTTTGTATTCTGCGTTCCTCACGTTCATCTTTTCCAGTAAAGAGTACTTTTAGCACACATACAACCAAAATGCTTTCTATAATAATGAAAACTGCAATGGTACTTCCATAACCAAACTGATTTCCTGCAAATGCTTTTTTATACATATAAGTTGACATCAATTCACTGACATTTCCAGGCCCACCATTCGTCAAAACAAAAGGAATATCAAAACCTCTTAAAGCTCCTGTCAATACCATCGTAAGTGTCAGAAGCATAACTTCCTTAATCATAGGTAATTTTACACGGATCAGAGTCTGCCATCCATTTGCCCCATCAATTCTCGCCGCTTCACAAACTTCTGGATCAAGCGAAATCAAAGCTGCATAGAAAATAACCATATACATTCCTGTATAGCGCCATCCCTCTGGAATCGACACACATACAAGTACTGTTTTTACATTGGTCAGCCATGAAGTCGCGAACTGTCCCAGTCCAATTGCCTTAAGCAGCTGATTGATAATTCCTTCCGGCTGTGTTGCATACATACTTCTGAACAGCTGCGTAACTGCAACTGCTGTTATAATACACGGAACATAATATAACGTTTTGATCAATGTAACACCTTTTGTTAAATAAGTAAGAAGTACTGCCAGTAATAGTCCGATCAGTATCTGCATTCCTACTACAATAACCAGATAACCCAGGTTATTCCAAAATGCTGTATAAAAGATCTTATCCTTAAACAGGTGTACATAATTCTGTAATCCAACAAACTGTTTTGGTCCCAGTCCACCCCATTTGATAAAACTAAATCGTATAGATTCTGCTATAGGATAAAATACTGAAACCAGATAAAACACTAATGCCGGAAGTAAAAATACCAGAAATGCTTTTTTATTTTTTAATATTCCGTTCATTTTTCTCTCCTGTCCGCGTTTCACTAAAAAGCTTTGTGTAATGTATAGGACCGCCGCCTAAAAAGCGGCGGTCCTGTAATTTTACATGTACATACTTAGAAGCCTGATTTATACTCTTCCAGTGCAGAATCCACCATATCTACAAATGTATCTTCATCAATATCTCCTGTTGCCAGTAATAATGCATTGTCATTTACAACTGTGCATGTATTTGAATCAAGATAGCAGTCCCACGGTTTCAGGAAATGTTCTCCAATATTTCCCATATCATCGCGTACTTTTAAATATAAATCTGAGAATTCATGATCTTCTGGAAGGTCAGATTTGATTGGTGTCATCTGATCCATCCCTGCATAAATTTTTCCGTAATTTTCGATAATGTAATTAACAAAGTCTTTTGTTTTCTCGTCAAAGGTCTCTGTGTTAAATGCCATACCAATGCCAGAGTTTACGCAGAATTCATTTGCGCCTGTCAATGCACCCTCTTGAGTTGGAAGGTAAAAATAATCAATGGTTCCATTTTCATAAGCTTCCTGCATTGCCGCGATTTCCCAGTCACCAATATAGTACATAGCAGACTGTCCATCCAGGAACATGGCCTGTGCGGTTGCATAATCAGTTGCTGCAAATCCTTCCTGGAAATACTTTCCAATCTTCTGGAAGAATTCAATACCATCGCGTCCAGTCTGGTCACCCATGGATGCATTTCCTTCACTCAGGTCAATAATGTAATCATTTCCAGTCTCACGGAATGGCATCATTGCCAGATAACGTATTACCGGCCAACGGTCAACCCCATCTACAGAAATTGGTGTTACTCCAGCATCAGAAAGTTTCTGGCAAACATCCAGCCATTCATCCATAGTTTTTGGTACTTCTACATTATTTTCTGCAAATATTTCTTTATTGTACCATATCATTTCCACATGATATTCCAATGGCAATGTATACATTGTTCCATTTGTGAATTCCTGGTATGCTAAAGCCGTCGGTTCAAATTTGTCATATAATCCTTCATCATTTAAATACTGTTTTACATCCACCAGCATCCCGGCATCTACCAATTCCTGACAATATGGAGTAGCATCAATGTCAATAATATCTGGCATGTTTCCACCAGAAATCAGTGTCTGAAGTTTCTGCAGATAGGACGGTCTGTCGGCTTCTGTAATAACTTCAAGATTCCAATTTCCATCATGTTCATCACTATACTGCTGCGCAATCTGACGAATTGCCAGATCAATGGCACCATCTACAGGCCTAGATGCGAACCATGTTACCGTAATCGGTTCATCATCTGCCATAGCTACCATATTTCCTGCCATCACTACACTGCCAATTACTGCTGTTGCCAATAACGCTTTCACCATTCTTTTCTTCATATCCTCTTCTCCTTATTTTTTTATTTCCATTTTGGTAAGTCGTGCTTTTCCCTGCACCAGATACAACCCAGCTTTCTGTCCTTTATGATCATACATTCTGGTTGATAATGCTACTTGATCATTTACGTATACTACACAAATATCTGATTCGCGTAAAATCTTCACTCTGTATATCGGTCCCTCCGGCATTCTTCGAAGTGTTTCCGGATGAAATGGTATATCACCTTTAATCTGCCACTGATATTTTCCTTCTGTATTTGTTCTTGGCCACTGATCCCATGCCATTTGCCTGCTTCTCTCATTCATTTTCAGGAAATATCCGGTTTCCATTCCATCTGATACATGCAACGCAATTCCAAATTCGTGGGCTTTTATAATTTCAAATTCCATATCAATGGAAAATGCGTCTTCCGGGACTTCATATAATACAGCCCCGAGCATTTCTGTCTCTAGCATATTACTATCTTTCTTCATCTTGCAATTCCAGAGATCTGGCTTTTCTGTTGAAATCAAATTTGAATAAACAGTGCCGTATGCTTCAATTGGTTTTATTGTCAATGTACCATCTTTCGGGCTCTGAACCACTTCATGGAATACCATTGTGCCACCCCAATCCCATGGTCCAAAATCATGATTGCCTTTTTTACTTGCGATCCATCCACAAGCATATCTTTTTTCCCCATCGGACACAGTTTTTATTGCATAATTAGCACGTGTGTCAAAAACATCATCGTCTGGTATTCTCCATGGACCTTCCGGATTATCTGCTATTCTATAATGCGTTACAAATCGATCATTAAATGTAGAAAACACCAGATACCAGTAGTTGCCCATCTGGAATACTTCTGGGCACTCCATCGTCACATACATATGCGGGTCAAAAAAAGGTTGTTCATAAGACCAGTGTTTCAAGTCTTTTGATTTGCATAGTGCAATACATCCCCCCCGCAATCCACCTGCATTTTTTCTTCTGGCTGCCAACAGCATCCACCAACACTGTTCTTTTTCATGAAAAAATACATATGGATCTCTCCAGTCAAAAGACTCATAGATCTGATTATCTGCCATAAACAGAAAATCTCGATCCGTTTCCAGATGATACGGATCTTTTCCGCTTGCCCGCATTACAGTCTGTACACTTTTCCCATCATACTTGATATCTTCATTATATGCTGTGAAAAAAGCATGGCATACACCTTCATGATCCCGAATCACGGAACCGGTATATGCATTACGATCTGGCTTGTCCACGCCACCAAGATGTATAGCTTCACCATGATAATCCAAATTCAAGAAATCTTTTGTCGTTACAAGATGCCATGTCGTATCTTCTGCATATTCGTCCTTCTTGCACCGTGGATCATGAAGATAAAATGCATAATAAATACCATTTTCATAGTACGGTATTAAATCACCAACCCATGCATTTTCTGGCTTGTAAAAAATCTTCCCCATTTTATACTCGCACCTCATTTCTGTGCATTTTTGTATAATGCACGTTTCGCACACTTTTTCGTACCCAATAAACGTTTATCGTTATATCAATCATATCTTACTTTCTTTATTTTTTCAATTCATTTTTGTGTATATATTATGTTTTCTACCTTTTCTACATTTAATTTTTATCTATTTTATATCATTTATACAATAATGTGTGCATTTTTTCATTTTTGTGGTTTTGAAATGCACATTTTTATTTTTTATGCATATTTACATTTGCACATTTTTTCAGTATAATAGAAACATGAATTAATGGGAGAACAGACTTATGAAATGTACAATTAAGACTATCGCAGAAGAATTAAATCTTTCAAGAAATACTGTAGCAAAAGTATTAAACAAAAAAGAAGGGGTATCTGAAAAAACCAAAAAATTAGTTTTGGACAAAGCCCGTGAGCTAAATTATCGTTCCGCCCTTTCAAAGAACAGTGAACCTGCTATTTCACCATCCACAGATTCCATACTTCTTTTGACAAGAGCTTCCGTAAACTATTCTGTTTTTTGGATTAATGTTATGAAAGGGATTGAATCTGTACTTGCGCAACATCATTATTCTTTAAACATTGGTATCATGGATGACAATGATATGCACACTTTGACACTTCCTGCCAATATACACAGTTCTTCTGTAAAAGGCATTATTCTGGTAGAAATCTGCGACATTCGTGTCTGCCAGGCTATTTTAAAACTTGACCTTCCGACTGTAACAGTAGATATGCCTCGTGAATACCGTGATCTCTTTGGAAAAATTGATATTGTTACAATGGAAAATAAATCTCATATTCAACGGCTTACTCAGGAGCTGATAAAAAGAGGTTTTCAACGTTTTGCTTTTGCCGGCGATCTTTGTTCATCGAATGTTGGAAGTGGTTTTCAGGAACGTTACGATGCCTTATGTGATACATTAAAAGAGCATCATCTGAATTTAGATCTGGAATGTTCTCTTCTAACAGAAACTGATCAGCAACTCATGAACAGTAACTATCTTGTTAACCGAATAAAAAAAATGAAGCATCTACCAGATATTTTCATATGTGGAAATGACTGGACTGCCATACAGATCATGCATGCGGCACAGTTTCTCGGTTATATAATTCCAAAAGATTTTTCTATTATGGGGTTTGATAATATTGCTGAATCAGAGCACACATTTCCGCCTTTGACAACCATCAGTACTCCTAAAGAGCAGCTCGGTATTGCTGCTGCTACCTGTATTATTAACAGAATTCAGAACCCGGACACCCCTTATGTATATTCACAATATATGACAACTTTGATTCCACGTAAAAGCATTGATTATAAAAGAACTGAAAATCGCTGATTTCTATGCGCTACTAATATATTGAAAAATATAGTCTTCTTGGCATCGGGCAGAATTCACCTCTTCCACCTCGATGCCAATATTAAAAAATATTCCTACCTGTGTCAAAAACTGGATCCATCTCACATTTCCGATTCTTTATATCTATTAGAAAAGACCCATAGCATTGCTACAGGTCTTCCCGGATTATTCTCTCTTCTGTTTATTTCAAAAACTCTTCAATTTCTCTTCTTGTTGCATTTACACTTCCCTGTGCGAAGAACGGCTTGCCACCGCCACGTCCGTTCAGGGTACTGTTAAATTCTTTCACCAGTGCACGGAGATCCCCGTCTTTTTCTCCCATGGCATATTTATAACCGCTCTCATCATCTCCGGAGCATACCACGCAGCGTCCCTCGCAGGTCTCCATGATCTCCGCTGCCAGCTTACGCACGCTGTCTGCCGCCAGGCCTTCTTCAAAAAGCAGTACACTGCCACTGCCTTCATACTGTTTTGCCATATTCTGGAATAGTTTCTGTTCCAATGCTCCCATCTGGAATTGCTGATCCATCTGTGTTTTCTTCAAATGTTCTACTGCTTCTGCTGTCTCCAGCGGCTTCGCTGACAGTGCTACCGAAATCTGCTGATTCTGCCTGCAAATCTCGGCCACATAATCCATGGCTCTTCTTCCTGAAAGCATCTCCATTCTCATGCCGCCCTTAAACTTCTGCAGAGAAATCAGTTTAATCAGACCAATTTCCCCGGTATAACTGACGTGCGTTCCACAGCAGGCACACACATCTGCATTTGGGAAGGTTACGATACGCACCATGCCATGCAGTTCTTTTTTACTGCGATATTCCACAGCTTTTACTTCTTCTTCGGTGTAAGAGGTGATATCTACCTTCTCATTGGCCCAGACTCTTTCGTTTGCTGCCCGTTCGAATTCCTGCATATCTTCCACAGTGAACTCACCGTTAAAATCAATGGTTACGGTATCCTTTCCCATATGGAATCCCACATTGTCATAGCCGAATTTACTGTGCACCAGACCGCTGACGATGTGCTCTCCGGAATGATTCTGCATCAGGTCAAATCTCCGATCCCAGTCTATAGTTCCGGTTACTTTGCTTCCGACTTCTAAAGGTTGTCCACAAAAATGAAGAATTTCCCCATCTTTTTCGTGGGTATCTGTCACTGCTACTGTCTGATCAGCACACTGAAGAATACCAGTATCTCCTGGCTGACCGCCGCCTTCCGGATAAAAGGCACTGCGATCCAGAATCACTTCATATCCCTTTTTTCCTTCCCGACAGTCTGTTACTGTTGCTTCAAATGTTTTCTGATATGCATTTTCGTAAAATAATTTTTCAGTCATATTCTTCCTCCAGATAAATACGGATTGTTTCAAACTTCAGTCCATTTCCTCCGTAATAAAACTTGATATAATGATTGCCTGCCATGAGCACATCCAGATTCCGGTCAATCTCCAGCCAGCCGCCTTCACTTCCCTGCACTGATACCATTGTCTTCAGGGTATTGTTGCAATATACCGTAACCGGTATCTGTGCCAGTCCGCCAAGATCTGAGCGCAGTTTCATATGAATCCGGTAACTTCCTTTTTTCTTCAAATGAATGCCGAACACGTCTGCGTTCCCGGACTTCGGATGAAGCAGTTCTCCGGAAATAAGTATACTGCCATTTTCTTCTTCGTCAAGATTTTTCAGATCAGATGCCAGCACATCTCCATCTTCTTTCCTGTTCATGGCATCCAGTTCTTCCTGACAGATCCTTCCGTTCATATGCAGAAGTGCCGGACTTCTTAATAAAAATCCCAAAATATTTTCCGCATTCCTCTGCAATTCCCCGCAGGTCAGCCAGCCACATTCCAGCTGCTTTTGCATATCATCTTCCTCCATGCTGGCTTTTGCATCAGAAGTCACCATAAAAATGTCATTCTGTGCTGCTGCCATCGGCGCACGCATTGTCTTATCTGCGGTCATTCCCTCATAATTGGCCATTGCCCACCAGTCAGTCATCACGATCCCGGAAAATCCCCATTCTTTTCGCAAAATAGTGGTGCACAGATCATAACTCCCAGCAGCCCACAACCCATTTACCGGGCCATAAGTGGTCATTACAGACCATGCTCCTCCCTCTTTTACTGCAATCTCAAATCCCTTCAGATAGATTTCTCTTAAAGCACGTTCCGATACCACACTATTTGCCCTGCTTCGAGCCGTTTCCTGATTATTGGCACAGAAATGCTTGATCGTTCCGGCAATCTGATGTTTGGCCATTCCTCTTACCTGTGCTGCTGCTATTTTCCCGGTAAGATATGGATCTTCCGATATATATTCAAAATTTCTTCCATTCAATGGATGGCGGTGAATATTCATGCCAGGTCCCAGAAGGGAATCTATCTTATTCAGGCGAATCTCCTGTCCCACCATCGTATATAATTCTTCTACCAGTTTCTCATCAAATGTGCATCCAAGCGCTGTTCCGTTTGGCAGTGAAAATGCTCTGGTTCCACAATCCATACGAATGCCGGATGGGCCGTCCGCACAGCATGCTGCCGGTATGCCAAGTTCCTGAAGATGCTCTGTTACGCCTCCAAAAGCCGCAGCTGTTCCTGCTGTGACCTTCGGACTGCACATACCTTCTCCGCGAAAGATTGCTGTTAAATCTTCCTCTGATAACTGCGCCGTGAACGCATCCAGTGTTATTTTCCCGTCCAGTACATCTATCAGCTTCCATCCCTGATCTCCGGTAATCTTCAACCCCTCCGGTCGCTCTTTTCTTCGTCTCTCTTCCTGATCAACCGTACGTACCGGCACCTCTTCCCAGGCAAGCCGATATCCATCTTTTCCTTTTTCCGGTTTCATTCTCTGAAAAACAGACACCGGTGCCATAGCTTCCTGAAGCTGTTCTGCCACCTGTGCTTCCAGATGACATTCCCCGGCATAAGCTGCACTTCTCACGTCACTTCCTATATAAAATGTATAAGTTCCCTGCTCCAGTACATAAGCAGAACGATTTCCCGTCACGCCGCTGTCATCATAAGAAGCCAGATCATATCCGGTAATTTCGATCATTTTACTTACGCTCTCACCCGGCTGCAGTTTCTCTGTTTTAAAGAAATATACCAGTCGGCGCAGTGGATTTCCCAGCTTTCCCTGCGGTACCTGTGCATAACACTGTAGAACCTCCCGGCCTGCGCATTCACCAGTATTGGTTACCCTTGCTTCCAGTCTGATCTTTGTCTCTCCATTCTTCTCCTGGATCCGGGAAATCAGTTTTCCTTCTATAGAAAATGTAGTATAGGACAGACCATATCCAAATGGATACTGCACTTTTTCTTTTGCAAAAGTTTCAAAATAGCGATAGCCTACATAAATATCTTCCTGATATACATTCTCCGTTTCGCTTCCAAAACAGGTATCAGAAGGATAATCACTGATCTTCTGTGCAATCGTATCTGTCAGCCTTCCGGAAGGATTCACTTTGCCCACCAGCACATCTGCCGCCGCATGTCCTCCTTCCTGTCCTCCCTGCCAGACATAGAGCACCGCCTGTGGATGATATCGTTCCACCCAGCTCATGTCCATGATATTTCCTGTATTTAATACTACAATACTGCGACGGTTTCTCTGGCATACCTGCTGAATCAGCTGTTCTTCTTCCTTCGTCAGGCGATATCCGCCCGGTGCGTCTGTATTATCCTGATCTTCTCCAGCTGTTCTTCCAATCACGATCAGTGCTGCATCTGCCTTTTCTCCGCAGGCCAGCATCTCTTCTGTAACCGGCATCTCCTTTTGCGACCATGGCACTTTTCCCCATCCTTCTCCTTCATCAAAAGGATGTTTTTCTATCCAGCTTCGATAGATTTCTTCCAGTTTTTCATCCAGATTCAGGCTCTCCTTTTTCAGTGCATCCAGAATTCCATCTACTTTCCCGGTGTTCACCAGACCTCCTGAGCCAAGCCCGCTTTTATAATAAGTAAATGCGATTCTGCCATATACGGCAATTCGTTCTTCCTTTTTCAATGGCAGTGTATGATTTCTGTTTTCCAGAAGCACACATCCCTCTGCAGCTGCCTGTCTGGCAAGTTTCTGATAGTTTTCCATATTTAATCCGAATTGTTTCATAATTTTCCTCGTTTCTTATACATATTCACATATTACCAGGTTGCCGTTTTTTCTGCGTTCTCTTTTCCGACGAATTCTATCTTATCTTACCAGCCTCTTTTCTGTCAACTTGTCTTTTTTCACGAAAGAACTTTAGTATTCATTTTTTCGAATCGTCATAATGAATAGTTTTCATTGACTTCAAATAATTATTATAGTATAATTTGACTATAACGCAAATCACAGACCGACACGGTGATTTGACGACACTTATTTAAGGAGGGCTTTGAAATGAAAAAAGTATTAACCGCGGGTGCAGCTATGGCAATGGTTCTGTCTATGGCATCTATGGGAGCAATGGCAGAAGGTGACGCAGTAGATGTGAATGTAATCGCTGCACAGTACGGTCAGAACACTGCAGACTGGTGGGCAAAGTTTGTAGAAGATTTCAACGCTGACAATCCAGGTATTAACCTTAACGTAGAAGTAGTATCCTGGAATGATATTTACACAGTAGTAAATACACGTATTGCCAACGGAGAAGCTCCTGACGTTCTGAATATCGATGTATTCGCTGATTATCAGGCCGATGATCTGTTACTTCCTATTCAGGATGTAGTATCCGAGGAAACCTACAGCAAAATGTACGATGCATTCCTTGCGCAGTCTGAAGTAGATGGTACTGTATGGGCTATCCCGGATCTTGCTTCCGCACGTGCTCTGTACTATAACAAGGACATTCTGGAAGCTGCAGGCGTAGAAGTTCCTACAACATGGGATGAACTGACCGCAGCATGCAAAGCTATCAAAGAATATGATGAAAGCATTTATCCATGGGGTATTGATATGACAACGGATGAAGGTCAGGCAGCATTTGCTTACTACACATGGAACAACGGCGGCGGATTCGTAGATGATGATGGCAACTGGACACTGAACAGTCCTGAAAACGTAGAAGCGATTGAATACGCTATCAGCCTTGTAAATGACGGTTACACCAACAGCGATCCTGCTAATGATACACGTTACGATCTGCAGGATATGTTCGGTGCCGGCAAGATCGCCATGGTTATCGCTCCGAACAGCTTACCTACTTATATCGCAGACGGTGGAAATGAAGTAAACTACGGCGTAGCTTCTATTCCAAGCAACACTGGTGAATCTGTATCTGCAGGTGTTATGGACCGCTTCATGTGCTTCGACAATGAATACACAGATGAAGAAAAAGCAGCGATCACAACATTCTTCGATTATTTCTATGATGATGACCGTTATACTGACTGGGTAGCTATGGAAGGCTTCCTGCCAGCTACTAAGACAGGTGGCGAAGCTCTTGCAGCAGCTGATCCTGATATGGCAAGCTGGATTGACATTCTTGCAAGCTGCAAGTTCTATCCAACAGCAAAAGCAGAATGGGCAGATGTAAAACAGGGTGTTATCAGCGCAGAACAGAATGCACTCCTTGGCGAAAGCGTTCAGGAGCAGCTGGATAACCTTCAGGCAGAAATCGCAGGTTAAGTCAGAACCATATTTCTGAGAACAGAAAATGGGCCGGGCTGTTTAGGTCCGGTCCATTTTTTCAGTCCATACATACAAAAAATGTCAGTGACATTTTTATATCACATTAGAAATGAGGTGTTCCTGTGAAGAAAAAATTTCAAAGTATAGAACCATACATCTGGATTCTTCCCAGTGTACTTCTGATGGCGATCTTTATCGTTATCCCTATTGGATTTGTATTTCGCATGTCTTTCAGCAAGATCAGTAAAGCTGGTCTGATCAAAGGCTTCTGCGGTTTTGACAACTTCCATAAGGTACTGAACAGTCCGGTATTTTCCATGGTTCTGAAAAATACCGTTGTCTGGACTGTAGCCGTTGTAGGATTATCTACTCTTCTCGGCTTCATTCTGGCTATCATTCTGAATAACAACTTTAAAGGGCGCAAAATTGCCCGAGCCGTTGTGGTTTTTCCCTGGGCTACCACTCTGATCGTTCAGGCCAGCATCTGGAAGTTCATTATTGATACTGACTATGGAACCTTAAATACGCTTCTTATGAGACTGGGTATTATTGACCATGCCATTAACTGGACCCCGACTGCCGGTGCCTACTTTGCATGGGAAATTGCCTGCGGTATCTTTGTAACCATTCCATTTGTTACATTTACTGTTCTGTCCGGTCTTCAGAGTATTGATGAAGGCTTCTACGAAGCCGCTACCGTAGACGGTGCCAACTACTGGCAGAAAATGTTCCAGATCACCATTCCTCTGGTACGTCCTTCTCTTACCGTAAGTACCGTACTGAATATTATTTATGTATTCAACTCCTTCCCGATTATCTGGACCATCACCAAGGGTGATCCGGCGAACCGGACGGATACACTGGTTACCTATCTGTATAAGCTTGCATTCTACAACGGTAAACAGGGCGATGCCGCAGCAGTATCTGTCATTGGATTCCTGATCCTGTTCATCTGTGCAAGTATTTATATGGTATCTGTATTAAAGAAAGGAGACGACTGATATGGAAAATACAAAATCCAACAAAAAAATCATATCACGGGTATTTTTATATCTGGTTGTCATCATCATCTGTCTGATTACCTTATATCCGTATTTTGTTACTATCTGTACTGCATTGAAGAGTCGTGCTGAAATTTTCTCTACTTCTGGCACTGTCTTTCCAATTCATGCCATCTGGTCCAACCTGACCGATGTCTGGTCCAAAGCACCGATGAGCAGTTATATGCTGAATTCTATTCTGATTGCCGGTGGCTCCACTCTCCTGGCCATGCTCTGTGGTATTCCTGCCGCATACGCATTGTCCAGAATGAAGTTCAAAGGCCAGACTGCTTTTCTGGGATTCGTTATTGTCTCCCAGATGTTCGCGCCGGTTGTTCTTCTGATCGGTATCTACAAAGTCATGATGTCGCTGCATCTGACCAACAGTATCGTAGGATTGATCTTTATCAATGCCGCATTTAACCAGGCATTTGCGATCTGGCTACTGCGTGGTACTTTTATGAGCATCTCCTCTGAAATGGAACAGGCAGCTACCATCGACGGATGCAACCGTGTTCAGGCTCTGATCAAGATCCTGCTTCCAGTTGCAGCACCTGGTATCGTAACGGCACTGATTTTCGTATTTATCAATGCATGGAATGAATACACCGTAGCACTGACCCTGATCTCCACAGATACCTTCAAGCCTCTGACCGTTGGTATTAATATCTTCAACGGTTACAACATGATTGAATGGCAGTATCTGTTCGCAGCTTCCCTGTATGCCATCGTTCCGGTCGTAGTACTGTTCATCGGTATCGAAAAGAATCTGGTCGGCGGCCTTACATCCGGTGGTGTCAAAGGTTAAGCACCTTCCGGGAGAAAGGAGTCCTTTATGGATCATAAAACAACTGCCGGATTATCCCAGGCCTGCCACGGCTTTGCGATTGAAGGCACTTACAAAGACTGTGTTCCTTATGGAAACGGTCATATCAACGACACTTATTTGCTGACTTATCAGCAGGATGGCACAGATATTCTTTACATCCTGCAACATATGAACAAAACCATTTTTACCGATCCGGAAGCCCTGATGGAAAATATCATCGGAGTAACCAGCTTTCTGAAAAAGAAGATTGCTGCGGCTGGCGGCAATCCCCGCCGCGAGACCCTGGATTTTGTATTTACTTCCAACGGTAAGCCATATTTTATAGACGGATTTGGAGAATACTGGCGTGCTTATCATTATATTGATCAGGTGTATGCGCTGGATCAGGTAAAAAATCCGGAAGACTTTTACCAGAGTGCACTCTCCTTTGGACGCTTTCAGCAGATGCTGGCAGATTTTCCAGCTGATACCCTACATGAGACCATTCCAGACTTTCACAACACCGCAGTTCGTTTTGGAGCTTTTGAAAGGGCTGTGGCCGAAGATGTCTGCCATCGTGTGGCAGGCGTGCGGGAAGAGATCCAGTTTGTCAAAACCCGTTTCGATGTAGCATGTGCTCTGTGTAATCTCCAAAGTCAGGGACGGCTTCCGCTTCGTGTCACCCATAATGACACAAAGTCTAACAATATTCTGATTGATGAAGCAACCGGAAAAGGTCTGTGTGTCATTGATCTGGATACCGTAATGCCTGGGCTGTCAGTGAATGATTTCGGTGATTCTATCCGCTTCGGTGCCAGCACAGCTGCGGAAGATGAAACAGATCTTTCCAAAGTCAGCTGTAGTATGGAATTATATGAAGCCTACGTCAGAGGATTTCTGGAAGGATGCGACGGACGTCTGACAGACGAGGAAATCGCTGCTCTTCCACTGGGTGCCAAAGTCATGACTTATGAATGTGGCATGCGTTTCCTGACAGATTACCTCTCAGGTGATACGTATTTTAAAATTCATCGTCCGGAACATAACCTGGACCGGGCACGAACCCAGTTTAAGCTGGTAGCTGATATGGAGGCAAAATGGTCTCAGATGCAGGCCATAGTCCAGAAGTACATCCACAAATAAAGGTTATACAAAAGTGAACCCGGTGACCAGCCAACGGCCTGTGGTTCACTTTCTCTTTTCTAGACAAATAACCGTTACAGTGTTAGAATAAAAAAGACTCTGCAGACAGACTTCTGCAGAATATAAAGGAGATTATTATGAACAAACCTACATTAATTATTATGGCTGCCGGTATGGGCAGTCGTTACGGTGGATTAAAACAAATCGATCCTGTAGATGAACAGGGACATATTATTATGGATTTTTCCATTTACGATGCAGTCCGCGCAGGATTCCGGAAGGTGATCTTTATCATCAAAAAAGAAATCGAGGCAGATTTCAAATCCCGTATCGGTGATCGCATTTCCAAATTAGTAGAAGTTGAATATGTCTATCAGAATCTGGAGCTTCCGGAAGGATTTACTGTTCCAGAAGGGCGTGTAAAGCCATTTGGTACTGCTCATGCCGTACTTTGTGCACTTCCATATATAGATGGTCCTTTTGCTGTGATCAATGCCGATGACTATTATGGAAGCAAAGCTTATCAGCTGATCTACGATTATCTGACTTCTCACCCGGATGATGAGACTTACCGTTATGCTATGGTGGGATATATTCTGGAAAATACCCTAACCGAAAACGGTCATGTAGCCAGAGGTGTCTGCGTTACAGATAAAGACGGCATTCTTCAGACCATTCATGAACGCACTCATATCGAAAAACGAGGTGATATCACTGCCTATACCGAAGATGACGGTGCTACCTGGAATGAGATTCCTGCAGGCAGCATTGTATCTATGAATATGTGGGGCTTCCAGAAGAGTCTTATGGAAGAGCTGAAAAAAGGATTCCCTGAATTCTTAAAAGAAAACCTGGATAAAAATCCTCTGAAATGCGAATATTTCCTTCCATTTGCAGTGGATGACCTGATTCAGGAAGGGAAAGCCACCGTTCAGGTATTAAAAACGGATGATAAATGGTATGGTGTCACCTACAAAGAAGATAAAGCATTTGTAGTAAAAGCTATCCAGTCGCTGAAAGACTCCGGCCTATATCCTCAGAAACTCTGGGAGGAGCAGTAAATGAATCAGGAAACCTTAGCCGCAGGAAGACAGGAAGCCATCTCGGGATTTGATATCCCTGGATGTTTTCTGGACTGCCGTCCATGTGGAAATGGACACATTAATGATACTTTTATCATGGAATTTGAAGAAGATGGTCAGATTCGTCGTTATTCTCTTCAACACATGAACCGCACAGTTTTTACGGATCCGATTGCACTGATGGAAAATATTCTCCATGTGACAGACTATTTAAAAGAACAGATTCTGGAACAGGATGGTGATCCACAGAGAGAAACACTGGATTTCGTACATGCCAGAACCGGTGAACCATATTTTGTAGACAGCTACGGTGAATACTGGAGAGCTTATCATTTTATTGAACATGCCTATGCTCTGGAAGAACTCAGCGGCCCGGAAGATTTTTACGAAAGTGCTATTGCTTTCGGCCATTTTCAGAAAATGCTGGCTGATTTCCCAGCTGACAGCCTTCATGAGACTATTGCAGGTTTTCATGATACCAGGTCCCGTTTTGCCGCCTTTGAAGAGGCCGTGAAAAAGGATGTATGCCAGCGCGCTTCTGGTGTTGCAGAAGAAATCCAGTTCGTGAAAAGCCGTTATGATGTAGCCTGTGTGCTTGGTGATCTTCTGGAAAATGGTACGCTTCCTCTTCGTGTTACACACAATGACACAAAGTCTAATAATGTCCTGATTGACGAAACTACCAAAAAAGGACTGTGCGTGATTGATCTGGATACGGTCATGCCAGGACTTGCTGTAAATGATTTTGGTGATTCCATCCGTTTCGGTGCCAGCACCGGTGCCGAGGACGAAAAAGATCTTTCTAAGATCTCCTGTGATCTGGGACTATTTGATGTCTACACAAAAGGCTTCGTTGAAGGCTGCGAAGGAATTCTCACAAAAGAAGAAATCGCCTGCCTCCCTCTGGGTGCCAAGGTGATGACCTACGAATGTGGCATGCGTTTCCTGACTGATTATCTTTCCGGTGATGTTTATTTCAAAACAGATTATCCTACCCATAATCTGGATCGCGCCCGCACACAGTTCAAGCTGGTAGCAGACATGGAAGAAAAATGGGAAGAGATGCAGCGTATTATCCAAAAATATATTTTATAATTTTTTTCTTTTTATTTCATGATCAGTTTATGCCCTGATATTGACTTTTTACCGCATTTCACGTTACTATAAATGCCAGAAACATTCTTAAACAGATTTTAGGAGAAACGTGAATATGTCAAAACTTATTGGAATCGATTTAGGCACTACCAACTCCTGCGTAGCCGTAATGGAAGGCGGTGAAAGTGTCATTATCCCTAACGAAAGCGGCAACAGAACCACACCTTCTGTTGTCGCTTTTACAAAAACAGGAGAACGTCTGATCGGACAGGCAGCCAAGCGTCAGGCTGTCGTAAATCCAGATCGTACGATCAGTTCTATCAAACGCCATATGGGCACTGATTATCACGTTACCATCGATGGAAAATCCTATTCACCTCAGGAGATCTCAGCCATGATTCTTCAGAAGCTGAAGAACGATGCCTGTGATTATCTCGGGGAAGAAGTCACGGATGCTGTGATTACGGTACCTGCTTATTTTACAGATGCACAGCGCCAGGCTACCAAAGATGCAGGCACCATCGCAGGACTGAACGTACAACGTATCATTAACGAACCGACTGCTGCTGCTCTGGCCTATGGCATTGACAAAGAAGCTCCGCAGAAGATCATGGTCTTCGACCTGGGTGGTGGAACCTTTGATGTCTCCATCCTGGATATCAACAGCGGAGTTATTGAGGTACTGGCCACCGCTGGCAACAATCACCTGGGCGGTGATGATTTTGACCAGGCACTGGTGGATCATTTTGTCTCAGAACTGAAAAAAGAATATAAGTGTGATGTCCGAAAGGATATCGCTGTTTTATCCCGTCTGAAAGAGGCCGCAGAGACTGCAAAGATTGACCTGAGTTCCATGACAGAAACTACCGTCAATCTGCCATTTCTGACCCAGACTAAAAACGGTCCGGTCCATTATGAAACTTCTATGACCCGCGGACTGTTTGACTATCTGACTTCTCATCTGGTGGCCCAGACCATGGATCCTGTTCGCCAGGCAATGGGCGATGCAGGACTGACCCCGGCAGATATTTCCAAAGTACTTCTGGTGGGTGGATCAAGCCGTATTCCGGCTGTTCAGGAATCTATCCGCAAATTCATGGGAAAGGAGCCATTTAAGGGGATCAACCCAGACGAATGTGTCGCAATGGGTGCTTCCCTTCAGGGCGGTGTTCTGGCAGGTGAGGTGACCGGGCTTCTGCTTCTGGATGTGACTCCGCTTTCTCTGGGTATTGAGACCGTAGGCGGTGTCTACTCCAAAATTATTGACCGTAATACCACCATCCCGATTACCAAAAGTCAGATCTACACCACCGCAGCAAGCTTCCAGACTACGGTAGATATCAAGGTATTTCAGGGCGAGCGCCAGATGACCAGAGACAATAAACTGATTGGTGAATTTCATTTGAAGGGCATTAAACGAGCTATGCGAGGTGTCCCACAGATTGAAGTTACCTTTGCCATTGATGCCAACGGAATTGTCAATGTATCTGCGAGGGATCTGGGAACTGGAAAGAGTCAGGAGATCACCATTACTGCATCTTCCAATCTGAGCAGGGAAGAGATCGACCGTGCCGTATATGAGGCCAAAATGTACGAAGAAGAAGATCAGAAGCGTCGTGAAGCTGCAGGACAGAAAAAACGTCCATGGCGAAAAAAGAAGGAGTAAGTATTTCTTATGTTTGGATATATATTAGCAAATATGGAACAACTCAGTCCGGAAGACCGATATCGTTATCAGTCCTATTACTGTGGTCTGTGCAGAGCACTGGGGGATCGGCACAATGCCCTCTGCCGAATGACACTGACCTATGATATGACCTTTCTTGCCCTGTTTCTGTCCGCTGTATATGATGCTCCCGAAGCTTTGAAAGATCAGAAATGCCGTATTCATCCATTTAAAAAGCAGCAATATCTGAAAAGTGAGATTCTGGACTATGCGGCAGACATGAATGTGGTGCTGTCCTACTATAATATGTTAGATGACTGGAATGACGATAAGAATCTGTTAGCCCTGGGAGAAGCCCGTCTTTTTGAAAAAGAATGCAAAAAGGCTGAAGCTGCTTACCCAAGACAGTGTCAGGTGATTCAGCAAAAGCTGCAGGAACTTTCCAAAATTGAAAAAGATAACATACTGATCCCAGATATCCCCGCCAACTGCTTCGGCGATCTGATGGGAGAACTTTTCGTGCCTTTTGAAGATTCCCTGAACATACGTCTCCGCACCTTTGGCAAAGCACTGGGAAAATACATCTATATCCTGGATGCATGCATGGATTTGAAAAAAGATTTAAAAAAACAGAGCTATAATCCACTTGTGATCTGTCAAAAAACGGAATTTGATGATATACTGCATATGTTGATGTCTGATGTAGTATCATCTTATCAGGCTCTGAATTTCCAAAAAGACCGTGCCATTATCGAGAACATCCTGTTTTCCGGAGTTCTCATTAAGTACGAGTTATACAAAAAGAGGGGTGTAAAGAAAAAATGACACAGGATCCTTATGAGGTACTTGGCGTACCGCGTGGTGCCTCTGAAGAGGAAGTCACAAAAGCATATCGCAAGCTGGCAAAGAAATATCATCCGGATCTGAATCCAGGTGATGAAGCAGCTGCTAAAAAAATGAGTGAAATCAATGCCGCTTATAATCAGATAAAAAATGGAACAGCTGGAACTTCTTCTTACGGGAACAGTTCTTCCTACGGAAGCAGTTCTTCTTATGGTGGAAGTTCTTCCTACGGTGGCCGTTCCTATGGAGGCGGTTCCTACCAGGGCGGTTCCTATGGCAGTGGATCTTATGGTGACGACCCATTTGGCAGTTTCTGGGAAGCCTTTGGTGGATTTGGTGACTGGTCACAGCAGCAAAACAGTAATTCCGGTCAGCCTTCTCCATTTGATACGGTTCGCCACTATATCCGCAATCACTGTTATGACGAAGCGCTGCATGTACTAAGTACCATTTCCACCAGAACTGCTGAGTGGTATTTTTTAAGTGCGATTGCCAACTACAACAATGGCAATCAGGTCACAGCTTTGTCTCACATCAAAACAGCTGTTCAGATGGAACCGAACAATACCCAATACCGTCAGCTGCTGAATCAGATACAGTCTGGTGGACGGGTCTTTACAGAACAAAGTCAGAACTTTGGTGGAACCTTCCATACCACGCACAGCTGCTGCTGGTATTATATTGTGATCAATCTGTTCTGTATGCTGTGTGGTGGCGGTGGCTGCTGTGGTTTCCGCAATTATGGAAGCTACTACAATACCACACCAAACAACAGCTATTATTATAATGTACCAAATAATAATTCCTCACATTCCAGTGTCGGGGAATCTGCAATGGGTAATCCGGCTCAGATTGATCCGGAAGAATATTTGTAAGGAGGATTCGTTATATCATGAATAAATTAAAAGATACTTTGAATCGCTTTCTTCAGGGGCGTTACGGCATGGATCAGCTTGGTCAGGCATTATTCGTTGTCTATCTTGTCTTTTTCGCGCTGAACCTGGTGACACGCAGCAGTATTTTCTACACACTGGGACTGATCATTGTGATCTTTTTCCTGTATCGCTGTCTGTCCAGGAACTTTGAAGCCAGACAGAAAGAAAATAATTATTACATGGACCAATACAATAAAGCTGCCCGCTTTTTCCGTCTTCAGAAAAGAAAATGGCAGGACCGCAACACTCACGTATACCGCAAGTGCCCGTACTGCCATACAACGATTCGTCTTCCAAAAGTAAAAGGAAAACATGTCACCAACTGTCCAAAATGTCATAAAGATTTTGAAGTGAAAGTGTAAACCATTGGGGACGGTGTTTTCTGGCTCTTAAGAGCCAGAAAACACCGTCCCCATCGGCTTAGAATGGATTATAGAACCTGCTTCCATTCTGGAAAGTAAGAACCAGTGCTCCCACACTGAACACCACTAAAAAGATCATAACCGCATAATCGGCTGTCTTCAGTGGTCTTCCGGAATACCAGGTTCTTTTTTTATGCAATCCAAATCTCCTCAGTTCCATTGCATTGCTGATGGTATCGATTCGCTCCATACCAGTGAAAATCAATGGCAGCAAAATGGTCGCTGTGTTTTTGATCCGCGAAAACAGAGATGCTTTGGAAGACATCTCAATCCCTCTGGCTGCCTGGGCATTTTTTATCCGTGTAAAATCTTCCTGCACATCCGGAATGTAGCGAAGCGCAATCGCAACAGAATAGCCCACATGATACGGTATTCCAATGCGGTTCAGTGAAGCTGCAAATTCACTCGGATTTGTTGTGCAGATGAACATCAGCACTGCCGGAGCCACAGTAAAATACTTGATCATGATATTGAATTCATAGAACAACTGCTCTTTTGTCATGTAATAGGAACCAAATAAATGTCCCAGTTCTGTTCTGCTTCCATAGATCTTACATCCCTGAAAAGGCGAGAAAAAGAATACCATCACCAGGTTCAGGCACAAAAACAGCAGGATGAATTTAAACACTGTCCCTACCTGCTTCCAGCTGATTCTGGACATTCGGAAGATGATTACACTGAGTACCAGCATTACCAGTAACACCCTGGTATCATAAGTAATCATACTGACTACCGACCAGAGAAGAAAGAACAGCAGCTTCGTGACACCAGTCAGTTCGTCAATCCAGGTGTCTTTTTGTTCATACTTCAGAATTCTGGACATCTCTTCTCTCCTTTCTCTCATACTGGATAAATCGCTCTACAAAACCAGAAGCATCTGTAATTCCACATTTTACTGCCAGATCGTACAGCGAAGTCTTTTTCAGATTCGCCTTTTGCGTCAGTTCCTCATTGGTAAGGATCGCTGCCGGCGTATCGTCTGCCAGTATCTGCCCATCTGCCAGTACTATGGCACGGTCAGTATACTCCAGCATCAGATGCATATCATGGGTAATCATCATAATGGTAATCCCGGCCTCCTGATTCAGCTTCTTCAGGAATTCCATAATCTCTGTATAATGCCGGTAATCCTGTCCGGCTGTCGGTTCATCCAGAATCATCATCTCCGGCTCCATCACCAGAATAGATGCAATGGTCACACGCTTTTTCTGACCAAAACTTAATGCTGAGACTGGCCAGTTCCGCATCTCATAGAGTCCGCAGATCTTCAATACCTGATTTACCCGCTCTTTGATCTCCGCTTCCGGGATCTGACGAATGACCAGACCTAATGCAACCTCATCAAAAATCATTGGTTTCGAGATCATCTGATTCGGGCTCTGCATCACAAATCCAATCTTCTCTCCCCGTTCTTTGATGCTCCAGTTCTTCATATCCTGACCACGATAGATCATATGTCCTTCCGTTGGTGTCAGGAAACCACAGATCAGACTTGACATGGTAGATTTACCCGCTCCGTTCTTTCCAACAATACTCAGCATCTCACCTTTTTTCACCTGAAAACTGATATTCTGAAGCACCTGTTGTCCTGGCAGGTAGCCAAAACCTGTCTGTTGAAGTTCCAGCAATGTTTCTCCTTCCGGTTTACATGACTGCACCTGTGCTTCGTGATACCATTTCTGCGCTTTTTCTTCCATCCCGGTCAGGTCAAAGGTCTCCACATGCTGTGGCTTACGCTCCTCCAGCACCGGTATATCCATATATTTACATGCAGTCAGATACAATGGCTCACGGATTCCTTCCGCTTCCAGAACAGACGTGGTAAGCAGAGCATCCGGCTTGCTATCGGCTGCTATTTTTCCATCTCCAATCACAATAATACGATCTACATCTCTATAGAGAACATCTTCCAGACGATGCTCAATAATCACAATTGTTGTATGATCATTTTTTTGAATCCGGTCAATCAAATCAATCGTTCTTTTTCCACTGGCCGGATCCAGATTCGCCAACGGCTCATCAAACAACAAGATCTCTACCCGGTCAATCATGACCCCTGCCATGGACACTCTCTGCTTCTGCCCTCCGGAAAGTTCTCCTGGTGCATGATCCAGCAAATCTTCCAAATCCAGTTCCTGCGCAGTCTTTTCCACGCTCTGATGCATTTCCTTCTGTGAAATACACTCATTTTCCAACGCAAAGGCAATATCTTCTGCAACGGTCAGCCCGATAAACTGTCCGTCCGTATCCTGCAATACCGTTCCCACCAGCTTCGACATGCCGAAAATGCCTTCTTCTCTCGGATCTTTTCCTTTGATCTTCAGAGACCCGCTGCATTCTCCCGGATACGAAAAAGGCACCAGCCCATTGAGACAATGGGCCAGTGTCGATTTACCGGAACCTGACGGGCCAACGATCAGTACCTTTTCCCCTGGATAAATCTTCAGATTAATATTCTTCAGGGTCGGCTCTTTCTGGGCACGATATTTAAATGAATAATCCTTAAATTCTATAATCGGTTCCATATGTGTTTATTCCTAATCTTCTTTTGACAGGCTGGAAGACTTACCACCAACTTTGGCATAACCAAGTGCCAGAAGTGTTCCAAGGATGCCTACTACAATGATGTTACCAAGGAATGCAAAAAATCCCTGTGTAAATACCTTATTGGCCGGTTCTGCATAGATTAAAATATCCAGCAGCGGTGCCACTACGATCCACGCAAGCGCATTGGCAATTACCTGAATCACATTGAAACGAATCGCTTCTTTTTTGGCAAATCCACCTTCTTTGATGGAAAAATGTACTGCAAAAGCACCGATTACGATACCAAACAGTGCATCCGGGAATACCCAGCTCCACCATACGCTTCCATAAAACAGCGCGTCACCCAGCGCATGTCCCAGCAGCCCCATAATACCGCCAACTACCGGTCCGAATACAGCTGCAAAAAATGCCAGCAGTGCTGCTCTTGGCTGCAGTGCAGTGTTCGGAATAAATCCCAGTGGAATCTGAACTGTGGTCAATACAACAAACAGCGCAGTTCCAATACCAGTCGCTACAACTTCCTTGATACCAAACTTTGTTTTCATAACAACAATCTCCTCTCTTTTTTATAATCAGAGCTAATTACTCTGCAGGGTCTTTTGTCCCCACTCATATTAGCAAATTCTTTGAAAAAATACAACTGCCGCTAAAAAGAAAACAGAGACATGGTTTTGTCATGCCTCTGCCACTTTTATTATTGTTTTATCCGTTTTCGTACCTGTCTTTCAGTTTTTTCTCTGTCTGCCTGATAAGAATTTCACCATCTTCTTCCAATAACCATCCACTCTCTACCTGCTTTGATACATATGTTGTAAAACGATTCATGTAATCCGGCACCGAAGTATAATTCTGATAAAATTCTTTTTCCGACATCCATTCGCAAAATCCGATGGCCTCTGTCTCTGGTCGATCGCCGTTTGCTCTATATTTTGCTACTGGAAGATCGAGAAACGGGCTTCTTAGTCCTCCCTGTACATTTCCATACTGATCGTAGCACAAATGTCCTTCCGAATCTTTTCGAAATAATTTTGCCTCCTCCGGTACAATTCTATATTCTACCCAGATATGAAGCTTTTCTAATAAAGCGGTAATATAACATCTGAGCGGAAAACGATTCAGCTCCTGTCCCTTCTCCAGTTCCAGCACAGGTGGTGTCCCTCCTGCCTTTTTTATATCATTATTGCAGATGATGACCGGACATTCTATATCATAATGTGGCGCTCCGCCCACTTCATAATACCGACATTTGTTTTGTTCTGTATTCCCATTTTCAGGAATATGATCTTTCACATCTCCTGCCTGAAAATTCTTGAACAATTCATAATCCCCTTCACTGGTGATTCCAAGATATGGCACATCTGTCTGAAATGCTTCCCGATAGCCAAAATGAAGTGGCAATGTATCTTGTCCGACCGGTCTGGAAAACTGTACGCCAACCAAATTGATAAAACCGTCAAAAATCTTTTTCTTTTTTGTAAGCTCATAAAAATTCGCCAGGTAGGTATTCAAATATGCCCCACTTTGACTCTGTCCACTCAAATATAATCTTTTTATTCCAAATGATTTCAGCGGACTGTCTGCCCCATACCAGAGTGCTTCTGCTATTTGCGTCAGAATATCCCAGAATGCCCCTTCCTGCATTTGGACTTTGCCATTCTCTTCCACTTGCGGCCATTGCAGGCTCTCATACCGTTTTTTATCAAATAACTTTAATGCCTGTACATTCACCGGTTTGCTGGTAATCCCCACATATGCATGTCCATTTTTCACGCACCATGCATAGATCCGCTGCCATAGGTCTTCAAAATCAAAATTATTTGTTGCATTTAGTATGTCTACGTACACTCTGCCAGAAAACTGTTCGCTGCGTACTGGGCGCCGTACAAGAATGCGATTTTTGTAATAAGATGGTTGTTGTTCTATATCCAGCAGGTCTTTCTCTCTTTTATACACAGCAGCCTTCCCTGTCACAAAGAACTCTTCTTCTACATAACCATATTCTGCCAGATCCATTGGCACTCTGCTATGTTTCATTGTTCCAAATGGAACAGAACGTTCGGTAACAGGTACTGCCTCTCCAAAAGATGCCATTGGCATTTCGTCATACCAGTCGTATACCTTTTTGCTTATATTCATCTTATTCGCCTATTTCCATTTTAATAATTTATTTAAAATTTGTTTCTGAATTTTCGGATCACTTTCACTGATACACAGATAGATCCCTTTTGGACTCATTACATCTATAAAGTCATCCAGTTCAGATACCTGCAGATCAACTACTACACTTCTTCCAGCATCCTGGATCTTTTTAATCAACGGACACCACTGCATAATTGGTATATTCAGCCCCATTCCCTGTACCCACTGGATTGCCTGAATCTCATCGAGTTCCAATAAGGTATCCAGATGCTTGGCCACACCGGCACCATCCAGATGGAAAATGTTGTGTTTAAAAAGCGAAATCTCATCTTTAATATAAGGTAACTCAAATTCATTGAAAAAGTCTTTTGAGATCATAGCACCAAAGTCACAGCTCGGGATATGCATTCCTTCATAAGATGGAATATTCATCCATGTCACAGATATTTGATTATGGTCTTTCAACATTTTGTCAAATTCACGCATTTGATCGTTAAACGATACTGTACATTTCTTTAACAATTTATCTACAAATGTCGGATCATCATATAAATCTAGGCACAAATTCTGGCTTCCCCTGAATCCAGCTGCCACATCCATTCCTGAATGCATATCCGTATAGCCTACCATAAACTTATTTTTGCACTGGTCAAATGCACAGTTCATCAGCTCCATCATTTTTTTATAATATTTCGAATCTTTGCGGAAATAGATCTTGTCCAGATCAGACTCATCTTCCACACATTCCTGAAGCCAGGATGTCACATCTCCAAATATCAGTTCCCCGCCCATAGTTGCCCCATAATAATTCGGTCCCAGATTCGGGAAAAACATTGGGAAGGTTTCGCCTAAGAAGCTGGAATGTTCCAACGATTTTACAAACTTTCCAACCTGATATTCCACATCAAACCATCGCTCTTCCAGTGTATTCCATTTGGACAGATCATCTACGATATTATATTCTGCATTATGCGCTGAAAAACGGACCGGTACACGATCAATGATTTCATGATCATACCAGGCATATACTCGTTTCATTGAATCTACAAAATCAGGTTTTGTTTCCAATTCCATATCCCAAAATTTCGTCATTTCTTTTTCCCCCCTATGATGCTTTATTTTTGGTTCGAATATCCACTGCCACTGCTGCCAGTAACACTAGGCCTTTTACCACTCTCTGCCAATATTCATTAATATTCATCATCATCATTCCATTAGCCAGAACACCCATGAAAATAACACCAATAATTACTTTTGTAATTTTGCCTTCACCACCACTAACGCTGACACCGCCTAATACTACTGCTGTGATGATATCCATCTCATATCCGTCACCGGCACTTGGCTGGCCGCTGTTTACTCTGGACATCAATATCAGTCCTGCAAGACTGCCAAAAAATCCTACCAGCATATAAATTTTATAAATTTCTTTCTTTACATTTACACCAGATAATCTTGCAGTCTCAGCATTTCCACCGATTCCATAAATTTTTCGACCAAATACCATTTTATTTAAAATAATGTAGCCGATGATAAATACGATCACCATAATAATCATAGAAATCGGAATTATTCCAACACTTCCTTGTCCCAGAACTTTAAATGATTCCGGAAGTCCATAAACCGGCATTCCTCCTGTTACCAGATATACCGCACCCCTGAGACTGATCTGAGTTCCAAGTGTTGCAATCATTGCCGGAATTTGCAGATAATTGATACAGGTTGCATTGATCACTCCAATGATCACTCCCAGCGCCAGTGACACTACAGATGCCAGAATGATTGGCTGCCCATTGCTCATCATGAGCGCTGCAACTGCTGAAGTAAATCCAATTACGGAACCAATAGATAAGTCAATTCCTCCTGTTAAAATAACCATAGTCATACCAACCGAACAAATTCCGGTAATGGAAATCTGTCTTGCAATATTCGCAAAATTCTTTGCGGATAAAAAAGATTTTGTTACAACTGAAAAAAATATAATCATTGCAATCAGGGTCAGAATGATTCCCATATCTCCCCAGTTTACTTTCTTTCCTTGTTCTTTCTTCATGATGCTACTCCTGCCCTTCCTAAAATACTGTCACTATCTTTCCACAGATGCCAGTTCCAGAATTTTCTTCTGGGTCATAGTGTCTCTGTCTACTTCTCCTGTGATTCTTCCTTCTGCCATAACCAGAATTCTGTCACTGATGCCCATCAGTTCCTGAAGTTCTGAAGAAATGACAATAATGGTTTTTCCTTCTTTTGCCAGCATATTGATTAACTGATAGATTTCCTGTTTTGCTCCAACATCAATACCACGCGTTGGTTCATCAAAAATAATCACATCGCAGTCCATCAGCATCCATTTTGCAACAATGACTTTCTGCTGGTTTCCACCACTTAAATGAGAGATCAATTGTTCTCTTGTCGGTGTCTTTACTTTTAGTGTCACAACTTGCTGATCACATACTTCTGTCGCATTTTTATTATTGATCAATCCACTTTGTGCCAGTTCCGGATAATAGGAAAATAACAGATTATCTTTTACTGACATATTTAAAAATAATCCTAACTGCTTACGGTCTTCCGGCAGATAAGCAATCCCTTCTTTGATCGCATCCGCAGGAGAAGTGATATGAAGCAGTTTTCCATTCAAATAAATTTCTCCCTTTTCCATCCGGTCTGCTCCAAAAATTGCTCTGGCGGTCTCTGTCCGACCGGCTCCTACCAGTCCGGCAATACCCAGACGTTCTCCTCTTCTGACCGAAAATGAAATATTTTTTAATAAAGAGGTGGTCACTCCTTTTACTTCCAGAGATACTTCTCCCAGTTCTTTTTCCACCTGGGGATAAGTATCACTGATTTCTCTGTTTACCATCTCTTTTATCAATTCATCTTTGGTAGTATCAACTACAGCCTTAGTGGAAATATAATGTCCATCTCGAAAAACTGACACTTTATCGCAGATCTGAAAGATCTCTTCCATACGATGAGATATGTACAATACTGCCAACCCTTCGTCTTTCAGTTTTTTTACAATGTCAAACAAATATTTCAATTCATTATTAGTTAATGGTGCTGACGGTTCATCCATGATAATCACTTTTACCGTTCTGGACAGAGACTTTGCGATCTCTACCAGCTGCTGATATCCAACCGTCAGATTCTTTACAAGTTCTGCTGGATCAATGACCACGCCAAGATGCTCCAGAACTTCACCCGCATCTTTCTTCATTTTCTGATAATCGATAAATGGTCCCTTTTTCGGAAAACGGTTGTAATAAATATTTTCTGCAACTGTCAGATATTTCAGGAGATTTAATTCCTGATAAACTGCTGTGATTCCCATTTCTATTGCTTTCTGAGGAGAATTATCTATCACTTCTTTTCCTTCAAAAAACATTTTACCTTCTGTTGGTGAAATCGCACCTGTCATAATTTTGATCAGAGTAGATTTTCCCGCGCCATTTTCTCCTACAATTGCATGAACTTCTCCAGAATAGAAAGAAATAGAAACCTGATCAAGGGCTACAACTCCAGGATAACGTTTGGTAATCTCTTTTAATTCTAAAATCGGCTTCTTTTCCATAATAGTTCCTACCTGTTCCTTTCAGAAATAATGGAGACCACTTTCGCAGTCTCCATCTTTTTCCCTGTTTTATTTCGCAATATCATAATCGGAGACATTATCAATGGTTACCTGTTTCATATCATATACAACCTGTTCTTCAATTGGTCCATTTGCCAGCACTTCTTCTACAATATCAAATACCTGATTTCCTTTTTCGCCTGGCTGAATCTCTACCGTACCTTTGTACATCGTATCTTCAGAAATCAGTTTCAAAGCTTCATCCAGGGCATCCAGACCTACGATACAAGTATTATCAGCAGTATGTTCTTTATGCTGGCTACATGCTTCATATACACCAAGTGCGCTGGAATCGTTAATGCAAACATAAACACTAATCTCTGGATTTGCTGTTAAGGCAGTCTCTGCAATCTGATATCCTTCATCTGCATTTGCTGCATTCTGTTCGGATACAAATACGATTTCTTTATCTCCAGTATAAGTTTCTTCCAGACCAGCTTTTAATCCGTCTGCCCGATCAATAACAGATTTGATCAGGTCATATCGTCCTACTGCTACTTCGATCTTTCCATCGTCATCCAGGATATCATCAATAGTACCGTCTTCTTCTTTTGCATTTAACCATTCACCGGCGATCTGTCCACCCATACGTCCGTATTCTGTTTCATCAATACCGAAAAATGCATCGGATCCTTCTACTTCCTGATCCAAGGAAATTACAGGGATTCCTGCTTCCTGTGCTTCTTTTACTGCATCTTTTGGTGCTTCCTGGTCAACCGGACTGATGATAATCGCATCTACTCCCTGTGAAATAAAATCCTGAATCTGATTAATATGTTTGGCAGGATCTGCTGCCGCATCTGCAACAATTAAATCAATTCCTCTTTCATTGGCTGCTTTTTTCATTCCATCTACAATAGATACAAAATAAGCATTTTCCATACTCTGTACGGTATATCCAATCTTTAACCCATCGTCTGCAGATACCGTAGCCATCATTCCCCCAACCATTATACAGGCCAATACTGCTGCTAACACTTTCTGTTTCATTTTGAAATCCTCCTTCTGTTTATTCATCTGCCGCTCAGATGTTTTTCATGTCTACATTATATAAAAAAGCCATATTTCAAACAATTCACTATTCTCCGAAAAACTTTTTGTTTTCTACAATCAGCATTGTTCTCATATGGCTTTTTTCTAAATTCTTATATTCTTCTTATATTGTCCGGTAGTCACACCGGTATATTTTTTGAATAACACACTGAAATAAGATACATTCTCATATCCCACTCTCTGCGCTATTTCCTGAGTCGTATAATTACTGTATAGCAGCAATTTCTGTGCAGTTTCCATTCTTACATCAATCAGATAATCGGAAAAGTTCGTTCCTGTTTCTTCTAAAAATAGTTTGCTGAGATAATTGGCACTAATTCCCAGTTCTTTTGCAATCTCTGAGATTCTCAAATCTGATTGCATATATCTCTCGTCCACATACTGTCTGGCTTTATATGCTACAGTTTTTCCAGAATTGTCCTGTTCTTCTCTTACTTCTTTTGCGGTCTCAACAGCTGCTTTTTCAAAATTGTCCATGGCTTCATCCAGATTTTTGCAGGACAATACATCCGTATACAATTTCTGAAAATACTTCTCATCTACTTCCAGTTTTTTTATTTTATTATTAAGTCCTTCATAAATGATACTCAGAGAATAGGCCATGTTTAACAGGGAATTATTTCCGAAATTTCTCAGTCTTTCTTTTAGCTTTCTGATGCATTCCGGCACAAATTCTACTTTTCCAAGGCTGATAGCATTCACAATATTATGCAGCAACATTTTGTTCATCGCATTATTCTGATTCTCGTATTTTCGAATATCCTTTCTTTCCAATGTTCCACCAAACTCTTCACAGAACTGATACTCTCTCAGCTTCTTTATATCATCATAAGAATAATATAATTCTGAAGCCAGTGACACCTCACGGCCAATTAATACCGTTATCCTGCATCCGGTCTCATTCCATAATCTCTGCCTGATTTCTTCCAGAAATTCTTCTCTTTTCTCTTTCAGCTCTTCTTTTGCGCAACATGCAGTCAACAAATGGGCCGCCTTAAAATCAATGGAATAAAAGCCTCGCTTCTGTGCACATTCTGAAACAATCTTTTCCACATTTGGCAATTCATTTGCAATGCAGTCTGGTACTATTTCCAGCATATTCCAGTCCTGATTTACCAAATCTGCAAACGCATCATCTAAGTCTTGTTCCTGACATTTGCCATGAATACATTGATTCAATACTTCTTTCCACTGTATTTTCCAGTATTTATCCTGCTCCTGTAATCTGCTCTTAGCCTTATCCATCATTTCATTAAGCTGTTCCAGGTCTACAGGTTTTAACAGATAACCTACCGCTCCATATTGCAGTGCCTTTTTTACATAATCAAATTCCTCATAGGCCGTAAGTATCACTACCGGAAAATCTGGATTCTGCTTATGTATTTCTTTCAATACTTCCAAGCCATCTTTCTTACTCATTCGGATATCTGTCAGTAAAATATCTGCATTCGTTTTTTTTATTCTGTCCGTGACATATATTCCGTCATTCACTGCCGCAACAACAGATATATCCATTCCAGACCAGTCAATTCCCCTTGACAGTCCTTCCAGTAATATTTCATCATCTTCTGCAATGACTAATCTGTACATGATTCCATCCCCATTTCAATTCGGATTGTTAATTCTGTTCCCATATTTTTCTTACTTTCAATCAACATCTGATATCGTTCTTTAAAAAATAATCGAAGCCGTTCATCCACATTTACCACGCCATAGCTGTCACGATTTTCCATTCTATGTTCCATGGAAGCAGTCTGTAACTGTCGCAGTGTTTCTTTCTCCATTCCCACACCATTATCCTTTACTCTTAAAATTAATACATCATCCTGAAGGAAACACCATACAAAAATCATTCCACCACATTCCTTAGGTTTGATTCCATGATAAATGGCATTCTCCACCAGTGGCTGCAGAATCAGTTTTGGCAAAATAATCTTTTTCGCAGCCTCTTCCAGATAGATTTCATATTCCAACTTTGATCGATATCTCAGTTTCTGTATAGCCAAATAGCTACTGACATTTTGAATTTCTTCATCTAGTGTGATCATATCATTTCCCTTATTCAGTCCCGTTTTGAAAAAGCTGGTAAGTGATTTTAACATCAGTTCTGCATCTTCAAGATTTTTCATGCGGATCAACCACATCAGTGAATCCAGTGTATTATATAGGAAATGCGGATTAATCTGTGCATTTAACAGCATCAGTTCATATCCTCGCCGTATCTCCTGTTCTTCCACAATCTCATCCATCAGATTGTGAATATCTGTGACCATTTTATTAAACTGTGCACTTAACTCACCAATCTCATCATTTGTTATTTTAGAAACTTCTACGTCAAACCGCCCTTTCTGCAGTGCTTCCGCATTTTCCTTTAATTCCAGAATCGGTCTGGTTACATAATCCGCTATTCCTCTTGAAATAAAAAATACGATGATCAAAAGTGCCACTATTAATAATCCGTATACAAGAATACTGATATATAACGTATGGAAAAAATCTTTGTCCGGAATAGCATTCACCAGTATCCAGTTGTTTGCATTCAGTTTTTGATAACACAATTCATAGTTTTTATAATGTACCAGATCTTTATTTGGAAAATCATTTTCCCAATAAGCAATCCCTTTTACACATTGCTGTGCTATCGGTAATTCTGTTGCTATCCCGCCTGTTCCAATTAAAGAAATTGTCTCATCCTCATATTTTTTTACTACAGCATTCTCGATCTTCAGTTTGTTATAAGCGCTGGTATTATACAAAAATGTTATCCCATTCCAGTTTGTTTCCTGATATAATATCTGATCCACACAAGTCTCTACCAGTATTACTCCCAAAACCTTTCCCGTCATATGATCTTTGACTGGTTCTGCAACAGAAATAAAATGTTCCTGAAATGTATTTACTACTTTCGACTTATTATACAATTCAATCCATGCCATATCAGACGACTCTGCTGCTGCATGGTACCATTCTTCTTTTACAAAGTTTTTGTCTCGAAATGACAGCGGGCTGCTCTTATAAACATTTCCATTCCGCCCCAGAATATATACCTGAATGTGATCATCAAAATAAGATGCTTTTTTCATCAAAGCATTGCTGATCTCTATTTCCTGTTCATAATTTTCATTTTTTTCTTCTGACAATATATTCAAAATCTCTCTGTCATCTCCCACTGTCTGACAGATCTGCATGGTTTCTGTAAGAAGCTTATCCAGCTGCTGTGCATTTTTTTCCATAACCGCTATACTGCTCGCCTTTTTTGTACTAATCTGATCTCGAATCAGTACATACCCGAAAAATCCTACCAAAATCAATATAGGAATCAGCATACTGATACACATATAATAAAAAAAGCGGTCTTTTATTTTTTGCGGTCTCAATAATTTATCTATTCTCAACCTCTTCATATTTAACTACCTTAAACTCAAGACTCCCTTTCACATTACTACGTTTTCCTTCCAGATCATTCATAATTCGATCAGTTAGTTCTGTCCCGGCATCAGTATCCACCTCTATGATTGCTTCTAGTTTCCCTGTCTGAACTGCTTTTTCTGTATCTTGTGTTCCACCAATGGCTACAACCGGAATTTGCCGGTTTAATGTTTCCAGGGCTGCAATAGCACCCATCGCCGTATCATCATCATAAGCCATAATTGCATCAATCTGTTCTTTTTCGTCAGCCAGATAAGATACTACAGCATTGTAAGTATCAATCCGTTTATCCAGATTTCGCATGACACACCCGATTTCCAGATTATCATATTCACAAAGCTTTTCCCTAAATCCAATTCCTTTCTTTTTCGTCTCGGAAAAGGCATTGTCCGACTGTAATTCCAGAATTCTTCCTTCTTTTGTTCCCATGTATTCTGCCATTAATTCTGCCGCCATACTTCCCTGCCCATAAGAATCTGTCTGAATTTTCCAATAAATATTCTTCTCATCCAGTCCGGATACTTCTCCACAAAATAAAATTATTTTTGTTTCCTGTGCTGCCTCTTCCAGTATCTCTTTTAATCCAACACTGTTTCCAGGCATAACCACTAAATATCGAGGCTGATAATTCATCAACTCCTCAATATCCTTTTTCTGCTGCTGAATACTTCCACCTGATGTTCTCCAGACTGTACTTATTTTTTCATTCTCGCATTCCTGCAATATATTCTTTAAAGCAGTGGTATTCCATGCATTATTCACATCTGGGAAAGAAATTCCCACCATAACACTTTCCTCCGTTTCTTTATTCTGATAATTCTTCAGAACTCCAAACAGCACACAGCATACTATAATCATAACTATAATAATAATTTCATTTTGCAGCTTTTTCTTCATGATATCCTCTCACAATTTGATTCTTCTTATTTTCAATTTTACATCATACGCTTCTACTTTAAAATGCATATTTTATTTTTTGTCTGGGTATTGCCTGTCATTGGCTGCCGTAGTATACTGACATCTGGAAATGATATAGAAAGTGTGGTAAATATGTCTGAAACAAACAATAACAATTATGTAAAAGGTATCCTATTCATCCTTCTGGCCGCTGTTGGCTTCGGATTTATGAGCTTCTTTGTACGCCTGTCGGGCGATTTGCCTTCTGTGGAAAAGAGCTTTTTCCGTAACCTGGTAGCTGCGATCTTCGCCGCTGGTGTCCTGGTTCGTAACAAAGTTCCTCTTACTATAAAAAAAGAATGCCGTTTTCCTTTATTTATTCGCTGTGCGTTCGGAACCACCGGCATTCTCTGTAACTTTTATGCTATTGACCATCTTCTGCTGGCCAATGCAAATATTTTAAATAAACTGTCTCCGTTTTTTGCCGTAATCTTTTCTTATTTTATCTTAAAAGAAAAGATCAAACCGCTGCAGATCCTCTGCCTGATCCTGGCATTCTTCGGATGTCTGTGCATTGTAAAGCCAGGACTCGCAAATGTATCTGTATTCCCGGCTCTGATGGGCGTCTTTGGCGGTCTGTGTGCAGGCCTGGCCTATACCATGGTGCGTAAAATGGGAATGCAGGGTGTAAAAGGACCTGTGATTGTATTTTACTTTTCTGCCTTTTCCACATTGATTGTGATTCCGTGGATTGCCGCTCATTTTGTCATGCCTACACCAAAGCAGATTCTAATCCTGATCGGTGCAGGGCTGGGCGCCGCCTGTGGACAGTTCTCCATCACCGCTGCATACAAATGTGCACCGGCACGGGAGATCTCGATCTACGATTACAGCCAGATTATCTTCGCTGCGATCCTGGGATTCCTGTTCTTTGGTGAGATCCCGGATGTACTGAGTTTTGTGGGTTATGTGTTTATCATCGGAGCATCCTTGTTTATGTTCCTGTATAATAAACGCCAGGTTTCAATGTAGCAATGAATAACGATATAAAAAAGGCTGTGATACTAACCTCTGATAGTATTACAGCCTTTTCTTCAGGCGAGAATTTTCTCATCTTCCATAATATATTTCATTCCTGAATAAATTCGTTTATAAATCATATATTTTTTTTCGCATAATGTAACCATTTCCTTATCTGGTTCAAACCTTTCTTCCATAGTAATGGTATTTTCTGCCATTCCTGAATAGTCTCCATGACAGTTCTCACAAAAAGCTGCTAGCAACGCTACTCCAAAGGCAGCTCCAATCATACCTCCCATTCTTTCAATAGGGCAATTCAATACATTTGCCATAATTTGCATCCAAACTCTACTGTTAGCTCCTCCGCCGACGACTTTTATGCTTTTCTGATCCGTCAATTGCAAGTCCATTTTTTCTGTCAGTTCTTTTATTCCAAAACACATTCCTTCCAACAGCGAATAAGTCAAATCTATAGGATCGTTTTCGAGACTCATTCCAATAAATGCACCTCTTAAAAGCGGATCTGCATAAATTGTTTTTTCACCGGTCATATGCGGATAGAAAATTGTCATATTAGATCGTTCTTTTTTCAAATCCACAATCTGATCTATATACGAAAAATCTTCTTTTCCAAGTATCTTTTTCGTCCACCAGGATAAGGTACTGCCATTAGACTGTACTGTTCCCTGAACCAAGCCATAATATTGGGTATTATCAAAAGAAAACTGTATTCGCTTCCCATATTCACTGCTTCTCTCTTGTTTATCTGGTATTACCAATACCCCAGACGTTCCCAATGAAATCAGTGGATATCCCTTAACAAGGCATCCTGTTGATAATGCCATTGCTGAATTATCTCCCGTTCCTGCAAGAACTTTTACGCCCTCCGGTATTCCCGTTAATTCCATAATATTTTTTTTCACGGTTCCGGTAATCTCAGCACTTCCAAATATTTGCGGGTAAACATCTTCCGATAACTCCAGCAATTTTCGCATCTCTTCTGACCATTTTCTATTATTTATTTCGTAAAGGCATGATGTTGAGGCCTCACAATAATCTGTACTATACGTTCCGGTCAGGCAATATACCAAATAGTCTGGCCCTATCAAAAATTTTTTTATTTTTTTGTAATTTTCTGGTTCATATTTTTTCAGCCAATATAAATTCGCTGCAGGACTTCCTGTTGATATCGTTCTTGACAAATACTCTCCATCCTGAAACTGAGCAATTTTTTCTTTCATCTGGGGTATCAATTCTTTTGTTCGGAGATCATTCCACATCATGGCTGGACGTATGCAATTACCGTCCTTATCAAGAATAGTCAGTGTATGCATCTGTCCTGTGACACCTATACTATGTAATTGATTTACATTCTGATTTTCTAATACTTTTTTTATTCCGTTAATCATGCCGGCAAACCAATACTTCTGATCAATTTCATACCATCCATCTTCTTTCATTGATAAGTGATATTCCTCACTCACCTGTGATAATACATGATATTTTTCATCAATTAACACTATTTTCATTGCCGATGTACCAAGATCAATCCCAAGATATAATCGTTTCATACTCAACACCCAACATTTTTATTTGCGAACCTCTAATGTTCATTAATCATCATTACCAGTTCTTTTGCTTTATTAGCCACATGATTCACAGCATCTATGCTTAAATGTATTACATCATGTTCATTATGATTTGTTTCATATGCTTCTCCAAAGGTTCCAATAAATTCTTTACGCAAATCCGAGCCATAATTGATTTTAATCAATCCATGCTTTTTTGCTTCCCATATAACTTCTTTTGGAATACCGGATCCACCATGCAGCACCAATGGCACTTCCGATACCTGATTGATTTTTTCCAACAACGGAATATCTATCTGAGGATTTAGGCAAAGTCCATGTACATTTCCTACCGAAACAGCCAATAAATCACACTCTGTTTTGCTTACATATTCTGCAACCATGTCCGGATCTGTTTTGCACTCCCCTTCATTTACAATGTCTTCTTCTTTTCCACGAAGTGCTCCTAGCTCTACCTCTACCGGAATTCCATAAAAATGGCAATATTCTGCTGCTCTTTTTGACTCACGAATGTTTTCTTCAAAGGGAAGATGTGACATATCTATCATAATAGATGTAAAACCAGCATCTACACACGCCTTTACATCTTCAAATGACTTTCCGTGATCCAAATGCAGTCCAATCGGTATTTCCGATTTTTTCACTGCATCCTTCGCAATCGTTGCAATTACATATGGGTTAGATAGCCTTAAATTGTTCGATGATATCTGAATATATCCTGGAAGATTAGCTTCCATTAAGCCATTTGCAATTGCGTATGTCATTTCCAGATTCGTTGTGTTAAAAGCCGGAAGCACATACCCATTCTTCTTTGCATATGCTACTAAATCAAACCCATTCACTAATTTCATTGCCATTCTCCTTTTTTAATTAACTTTTACTTTTTTTCTTGCTGCAAAAAATGTTCTGAAAAATCCAGCAGATACTGCAAGGAACAATACTACACCTTGGATAAATGTCTGCCAGTAAGATGATACTGCCAGTAAGTCCAGACTGTTCTGCAATAAACCAATAATAAATACACCAAGGAAACATCCTATGATTGTTCCTTTTCCTCCTCGTGTTACACTTGCGCCACCCAATACGCAACAGGTAATGCATCTGGTATCAAGTCCCTGTGCGATAGATACCGCCACTGAATTCATACGACCCGTTACTATAATTCCTGCTGCTGCACACAAAAAGCCAGCTAACATATATACTGCTATGATTATTTTATTATTATTGACACCAGCCACTTTAGTCGCCATCGGATTGCCACCAACTGCATATACCGTGCGTCCAAAACATGTCTTATGTAATACAACGAAGAAAATAACATATAGTAAAATGGTCCACCATACTGACATCGGCAAATTCAGGAACTTACTTGCACCAATATTTAGATATGTCTGTGAGAATCCTGTCAATGGTGCTCCCTGCGCCAGTCCCAGATGCATACCTCTTGCCATCTGTTCCACTGCCAGCGTTGCAATCAATGGAGGAATATTTAATTTTGTCACGGCCAGTCCGTTTACAAATCCTACCAACATTCCGACTAAAATACAAACCAGCACAGATACAAACCACGGATATCCTTTGACCATCAGAGAACATCCAATATACGCTGAAATCGCCAATGTTCCACCAACTGACAGATTAATTCCTCCTGTCAGAATTACAAGCAGCATACCAATAGATACAATTCCGTATGTACTGACATACTGTATAATATTTGTAATATTTGAAAATGTAAGGAAATATGGTGATGCGATGGACATTCCTACAAAGAAAACAACTATAATGCCAAGCAGCACTGCATATTCTGATAAAAATGATGATACCGAATTATTCTTCTTCATTTCTTCCACCTCTGTCCTTTTAGCTTATCATGGATAACAGCTGTGCCTTATTAATGTCACTTGCAGAAACACTTCCTTTTATTTCTCCACTGCGCAAAACAATGATATCCGTACATACTGCTAATAATTCTTCCAGTTCGGATGAGAAAATAAGTACCGCTACACCGCTATTTGCCATGTCAATCAAAATATTGTATATTTCCGTTTTTGCATATACGTCCACACCTCTCGTTGGTTCATCTAATATAAACAAATCCGGTTTACTTTCTACACATCTTCCGATAATAACCTTTTGTTGATTTCCTCCACTTAAACTTTCTACCTTCTGTTTATCTGAGGTCATCTTTACAGTCATTTCTTTTGCAATTCGCAGACTTTCCGCTGCCCGTTCTTTCTCCTTTATAAATCCCAGCTTTGTCGAAAATTTAGGCAAAACTGACAAGGTAATATTTTCACTAATCGACATTAATGGTGCAAATCCTTCAATTTTTCGATCTTCTGTCACAATTGCAACATGTCGTTTCATCATTTCTACAGGCTTCGGCTTTACTATCTTCTCACCTTTATAAATAATTTCACCACTGTCAAAAGTATCCAGTCCATAAATAGCTCTTGCTATCTCAGACTTTCCTGCTCCAAGTAGTCCGCATACACCAAGGATCATACCAGAATGTGCAGTTAGATTAATATTTTGGAATTTACCGGCACTGCACAGACTTCTTAATTCCAGAACTGGTGTTGCATTTTTTTTGTTTTCCTGTTTAATCCGTTCTTTTTGAACAGCATTTTTACCCATCATTGCAATAATCAGGTCTTCTTTTGTGACTTCTTTTGTAAGGAATTCGCCATTATTTTTAGCATCCTTTAATGCAATTGCACGATCACTGATCTGAAGCACATCTTCAAGAAAATGAGAAATAAAAATGAATGATACCCCTTTCTTCTTCAGGGTTGCCAGAAGCTTGAAAAAAATCACCTTTTCTTTTTCGCTTAAAGAAGATGTCGGTTCGTCCAGAACCAGCACTTTTGAATTTAAAGTCATTGCCTTTAATATCTCAATGATCTGTTTTTCTGCAGCTCTTAAATCTCCTACTCGATCTGTAGCTCTGATATCAATCTCAAGCTGGTCAATTAGTTCCTGCGCTGCTTTGTATATTTCTTTTGAATCGTAAAAGCCAAATTTATTTTTCTTCAAATGTCCTACGAATATATTTTCAGCAACTGTCAGATCCGGACATACATTTAGTTCCTGATGTACAAAACGAATTCCCAGTTTTTCTGCATCCTGTGGAACATTAATTTTCACATTTTTTCCTTCAAAAAAGATCTCCCCACTGTCAGCACGATAAATGCCATTCAGAATTTTAATTAATGTGGATTTTCCGGCACCATTTACTCCAAGTAATGCACAAGTTTCCCCTTCATACAAGGTAAAATTCACATGATCCAGTACCACATTATCTGAAAATGTCTTAACAATGTTTTTCATTTCAATGATCGGTTTCATTCTTACTCATCCTCATCCAAAGATGGCCTAAAGACTTTTTCAGTAAGCCTTCAGGCCAGTTTTTATTTTTCAACACTGCAGAGACTCCGGTTTCCTGTATCTGTATTCTCCTTATCTTACAAGGTCTCCCCACAATGTCTCTGTTCCGAATGAATCAATATTGGCACAGGTAACTACATCACCACCATAGTTATAAGTTGGATCCAGTTCTTCGCCTTCATAGTAAGCTTTAATCTTTGTAACTACATCTGCGCCAAGCGTAATTGGATACTGTGAATATACGCCATCACATGTTTTGTCACGAATCATATCCAACACAAAACCCTCTCCATCTACGGAATATAATCCCACATGATTGTCTTCTCCTACTTTTCCTGTATATCCTGCTTCTGTAATTGCTGCATAGGCACCCTTCAGCAGCGCATCTGTATCAAGGAAAATTACATCAATATCTGGGTTGCTCTCCAGATAATTCTTTACTACAGACATTGCAGCTTCTTCACTATATTCACCTGCTGATGGATCACCTACCAGTTCAATGTTTTCGTATTCTGCAATCGTATCTTCCACGCCTGCAGTTCTGTCGATAGTTGGTTGATCAGAAAGTACACCCTGCACAATCAAAAGCTTGAAATCCTCACCATAGTCTTCAATCATCTGCTTTGCCATGTCTACACCAGCCTGATAATTATCAGTTGTTAACATGGATACCACGTTTCCGGATCCTTTTCTATCAATACAAAATACCGGAATACCCTGTGCATTAATCTGATCTACGGTAGGTCCGATAGTATCTTTTTCAATTGGAGAAATGACAATGGCATCAGCTCCTGTTGTAGCCTGATTAATCAACTGACTCATCTGTAATTCTGTATCTCCATTTGGATCCAGTGTAATGGCCTCATATCCATACTCTGCGCACTGATCTTCAAAACCTTTCATACAAGCTGCCCAGAATGTTGAAAACATCTGTGGGATCGAATAAGCAAGTTTTAAAGACTGCGCCTCTTCAGCCATTACTACATTTCCTCCTGCCAGTGACATAGCTAATGTAGTTGCTACCAGACCTGTTACTAAATTCCTCTTCTTCATTTGTAAATTCCTCCCTTTTTTATATAAATTTTTTAGGTTCTAATTATAAAAACTGACAATCAGTTTGTTGTTTGTTTTTCCGTCTGCAAAATCTCTGTATAAATCCGGTGCTTCATCCAGACCAACCACTTTTCCTACCAACGGATGTAAATCTATTGCGCCACTTTCCAGCATTTTGACTGCCTGTCCCAAAGTTTTTTCCAATGCGTAAGAACCAATGATCTGAATATCCCTGAAATAAATATCAAATGGATCTATTGCAATTTTACTTCCAGTCGAACATGCTCCAAAAACAATCATTTTACCGGAATATTTCACAAGCTTGATTCCCATTTCCACGCATTTTGGAACTCCTGTTGCATCAATTACTACGTCATATCCTTCAGGTTCCATTTCTTTCAATGTTTGCGAAATTTTTTCATCTGATTTTAGTACCGCATCTGCTCCCAGCTCTTTTGCTTTCCTTAACTGTTCTTCTTTAATATCAATTATTGTCACTTTTGCTGCCCCACGCTTTTTTGACATCATCATCTGCATCAGACCAATGGTTCCTGCTCCCATAATCAAAACGGAGGCACCAATTGGAATCTCATATTTATTATGACTGTTAATGACACAGCCCAAAGGTTCTGCCATGGATGCCTGTACAAAATCAATATCTCCAATATGGAACACACATTTTTCCGGTACTGTTACATATTCTGCAAATGCTCCATCCCTGAGACTTCCAAGCACTGAAAGATCTTTACAATGTATCTGATGGTTACTTTTACAGGCGTCACAATTTTCACAAAAAATGTTCGGATCAGCTGCTACTCGATCCCCTTCTTTAAAATGAATAACATCTTTCCCTGTTTTTTCAATTACACCGGAAAATTCGTGTCCCGGAATTACCGGATATTTCTGGACATGTCCGCCTTTTAAGATATGAACATCTGAGCCACAAAATCCACAGGCAGCCACTTTAATTAATACCTCATCTGCTTTTGGTTCCGGTTTTGGAACATCTTTTAAGTAAACCATATTTTCTTTTTCGATATAAAGTACTTTCATTTTTGTTCCTCTGCTTTTGTTTGTTATTTGTTCGTTTATGTGTTTGTGTCAACATATTATCATGTTCATTTTGTTTTTTCAACTGTTTATTTGCACAAAATCATTTTTATTTTTTGGATAATTTAAACAAAGAAAATATCCCGGCAAAAATGCCGGGACATCTCTCATATGACTACATTTACGGGATTAATTTAATTTTATCCTGCACACTCTTTTTCCAATCTTTGAAAACTTCCATTTCCAGAACTTCTGGATTAAGAACACCAAATTCAGATACATCGTGGATTACATTAGCAGTTCTCTGGAATACAAATTTCCAGGAATTAATAACCGCATCTCTGGTACTTCCTGCCAAATGAGCAGATAATGTGATATTATCCAATTTACGAATCGGATCATCTGCATCTAACGGCATTTTAGGATATACATCTGTTGCTGCACCTGCTATGCGATGTTCCTGCAATACTTTTACCAATGCATCATAGTCTACCATTGACGCACGTGCTGTATTAATAAAATATGCTGTTGGTTTCATCATCCGGAACTGTTCTTCACCAAATGTGTGATAATTTTCTTTCGTCTGTCTTGCGTGAATGCTGATGAAATCTGATTCCCGACACAACGTTTCCAGATCTACCTTTGTTACATTCCATTTTTTCATATTCTCTTCTGAAACAAATGGATCTACAGCAATAACATTTACATGGAATCCACTCAGTTTTTCTGCCATAAGCTTTCCAATATAACCAAATCCAAATAATCCAATTGTTTTTCCGCAAAGATCCGGCATAATTGCATTGTTTGAATATATAGCCGTCAATCCCCCATTTTTCATCAGTGCATGCTGTCTGGCAATATTGCGTGACTCAGCAAGCATCAGACCAATTGCATAATCTGATACGGCATTTGCATTTCGGCCGGCAGCATTCACTACAAGAATTCCTCTTTCCGTTGCAGCTTTTATATTTACATTTTCCGTTCCAGTTCTCGATATGCCAATTACTCTTAAATTATCAAAAGAATCCATCATCTTTGATGATATAGGTGAAAAAGAAACTGCTAAAACCTCTGTATCCTTATTATCAAGATAAGCCGGGACAATCGGTTCCGGTTCCGGTCCAAATTGTTCCAAACGGTAAATATTCTTTATAAAATCCACTTCCGGATCAGGATCCGTATATTCTCCTATTACAACTGGCTCATCTGTGAATTTCTTTGCAAAATCCTCAGAATACTCAATTTGCTCTTTGTAATTTTTGTAAAGAGCATCATACATACATAATACCTTCATTTTCGACCTCCTTATTGTTTGTTTTTTGTTTGTTTTAGACTTCTTTTTTATCATAATTTATTTTATTTTCACATTCAATACACATTTATTACAATTTACTCTATAATTTCATATTGTTTTTTGGTTATTTTGCATTTATTTTTATTTTTGTTGACACAATCAAACATTATGTTTTATACTATTCACAAGATATTTGTTTGTTTTTCGAACATATTATCAATATAAAAGAACAGAAGAGGTTTATAAATGAATAAAGAACAGCGTCTAGCCGCTATATTGAATATATTAAATCAGAACGGAAAGGTGCAAATCAGTGATCTTATCGAAAAGTTTAATGTCTCTGACATGACTATACGACGCGATTTTGACTGCCTTGTATCAAGAGGACAGATTACCAGAACACACGGTGGTGCAGTATTAGCAGAAAATTCTAATCTGGAAAAATCCTTGCCCGTTACTCTTGAGCCGGCCTATTTAACTCGCGTAAATGAGCAGGCCGAATACAAAGAAGAAATTGCCCAAAACGCTTTACAATTAATTAAACCAAATCAATTTGTTTTCTTGGATTCCGGTACAACAACATTATATATTGCACAAATGATCCCAAAAGATTTTCCATGCACTTTTATCACAAATGGTGTCAATGTTGCAATTACACTTTTATCTAAACAATTTCCAAATGTTTTAATCATTGGTGGCGAAGCTGATTTAAACACCTGGTCTTCCAGAGGAACACTTGCTGAAAGCCAAATTTCCAGTTTCCATGCGGATATCGCATTTCTGGGATGCAATGCAGTTTCACCTTCCGGAAATGTTATGGTCGGTAATACGCCTGAAACTGGTATTAAGCACAAGATCATGGATATCTCTGACGAAATATATTTACTGGCAGATTCCTCAAAATTTGGTTCCTACAGTTTAATCTCCTATGCTTCTGTAAATGACTTTCATGGCGTTATTACAGATCGTTATCTTCCGCAAAACATTCAGAAGGAAATTCAGGATTTAGGAGGCAAATTTATTTTTTCTGATAACTAAATTTTAATAAAATATAAAGGAGATCTATTATGGCAATTTTAGGTATTGATGTTGGAACAAGTGGTTGTAAAATATGCGCTTTTGATTCTAAGGGTACGGTTCTTACTTCCTCAAGCCGAAAATATACCGAACTTCGTGGAAATGGAACACGGGAAATTGTGCCTGATATTGTACGTACCCGAGTTTTTGAAGCATTAGAAGAAATAACATACAAATGTCCAGATTCAATTCAGGCTATTTGTGTCACATGCTTGGGAGAGTCTCTTGTATTCCTTGATGAAAATGATCAGGTATTAACCAATTCTATGGTTACAGGAGACAATCGTGGTTCTGAAGGTGTTGATAAAATTTGTTCTGAACTGGGTGCTGATTATACCTTCCGCACAACAGGTTTAATGCCGAGCCAATTGTACTCTCTCCCAAAACTTATATGGTTGTATGAGCATACCGATGTTATTCCAAAAACTTCCAAAATTTTTTTCTATGAAGATTATATTGGTTATCTGTTAACCGGTGAGCGGTCTGTCAGTTACAGTACAGCCGCCCGAAGCATGGCTGTTGATATTCATAATCTCGTATGGGCTGATAAATTATTGTCTATGGCTGGACTTACATCTGATTATTTTTCTTCGTTGGTTCCTTCCGGAGCAATTATTGGATATGTAAAGTCCGATCTGGCAGACCGATTAAATATGAAAAATAAACATATTCCGGTTATCGCCGGTGCGCATGACCAAGTATGCGCCGCTCTTGGATGCGGTTTTCTCGATTCAGCATTGGCAACAGACAGCATTGGTACATGCGAATGTCTTGCTCTTATGCTTCCACAAAAATATGATGAGAAAGTTTTAAAAGATCTTGATATGCCATGTATGATTTATCCGCTTCCCTCTTCCTATTTTACCACATTGGAAATCACGACTTGTGGAGCGCTGACAAACTGGGCGCGTGACACACTTTTTTCCGGTACGAAGACTTCCTGTGAAAAACAAGGCATTGATTTTTTCCAATATATGGACAACCGAGTTTCAAATCTCGATACTCAGGTTTTGATTCTTCCTCAATTTGGATCTTCTGGACACCCAGATCTTAACCTGTCGAATATGTCAGGAACTATCTGCGGGCTCAAACTGGAAACCACCGAAGAAGAATTGTATCTGGCTTTGAAAGAGTCTATGATCTATCAAATCAAGTTAGCCCATGAGTACGCAACTCCTCTTGGTCTGGAATTTGAGCGTTTAATTATGTCAGGTGGTGCTGCACATTCCAAAATTTCAGCTCAATTACGCGCGGATATTTATCAACGACCAGTCTATTCTCTGGCAAATAACGAAGCTGGTACATTGGGATGTATGATACTGGCCGCTGTGGCAATTGGTGAATATCCAGATCTTGTTACTTGCGTAAAAGAAGTTGTTCATTATGGAACAGAAACTCTTCCTGATCAGACTCGCTTTTCTATCCATCAGGAAAAATATGAAAAATTCAAAGAATTTTATAACAAAATGCATGACTTTAAATAAATAACCTATAAAGAAGCATTGTTTCACGACTAATTAATCTGTTATGAAACGATGCTTCTTTCCTTTTATGATTAATAAAACAAGAATCTTCCTGCTATGTTATACTTTTGAGATATCTTCTCCCATTTCCCTCATCAGTTTTCTGCGGTATTCTGTATCGCTGGTAATTCGTTTCAGATCATCAATACGATTTGCATCCATCAGTTTTTTTACCAGATTTGTTACAGCTGTTTCGCCACGTTCTAATCCAATCTGCTCTCCCTTTTTTATCAGTCTGTCTGACTCCAGTTCCAGAACCTGTCCGCCCATAATCTCACTCAGCTCCTTTCTGATATTTTCTTCTTTCGAGAAAATATAGTCTGTAATTCGGTTAATTAATTCCATTACATCACGAAAAGCTTTTTCCTCCCCTTTTTGCAAATAGGTCTCTTCCAGATATTTCTGAATTAATGCACATTCTTCATACAAGTGTTTGCATAATTTTTCATCTTCTAATTTTGCATTTTCATAACGCATTACATAAAATGGAAGTAACATAATCAAATGCTTCTGAAATATCTTTTCTATGGAATACCATTCCATTCTTATAACTGGTACGCCGTATTCAATGGAACGTCCGTCTGGCAACATCAGTTCCAAATTCTGCGAAGGTGTCGGATCATCACCACGTAAATATAGTACACAGGAATATGGTAAGTGAATTCTATATCTGCCGTCTTCCTTCTGTGCATATTCTAACCCAATTGCAAAATCATATTCTATCATCCGCAGTATCATCGTATTGTCTTCTGTACTCTGACATTCCAGATGATATCTGCATGTTCCTATGATCAGGTACGAATCAGTTACTATTTTTCCGCTTGCTGTATGATGTTCATTTTTTCCTTGTACAATAGCAGTATCTGTAGAATAATTCGTTCCAAATACTTCATTAATTAATGGTATTGTCAACTCAGGCATTTTCTCTTTTATTGTCTGAAAAACATCATCAAATATCGTATTATTTGCCATGAGATCTCTCCTTACTCTTTTTTACTATCTCATGTACTTTTAATTCATTATCCTTTGTATATTTGAATCTGTTTTATCACTTCAGATGTTATCTTTTGTAAAGTATGTAGTCTGGTACCTCCTTGTGACTATCATAACACAGAAAAGAGCAGGTGCAGTGTGAAAGTTTTCTAAAGTTTTTTGTACCCAAAACGGTGCCCCTCATTTCTGAGTTGCACCGTTATCTTTACACTCCACTATATGCGCTGTATCCGCCATCTACCGGAAGTACGATTCCATTTACGAATCTGGACATGTCATCGCTGGCCAGGAACAGTGCTGCTCCTACCAGATCTTCTGGATTACCGAAGCGTCCCATCGGAGTTCCTGTAATGATCTTATGGGCTCTTGGGGTGTAGCTTCCATCTGGCTGAAACAGCAGATCATGATTCTGCTCTGCTGCATAGAATCCTGGAGCGATGGCATTACAGCGGATTCCGCTCTCACCAAAGTGGGTAGACAGCCACTGGGTCAGATTTACTATGGCACTCTTGGCATTGCCATAAGCCATTACCTTGGTCAGTGGAAGAATGGCTGTAACGGATGCGATATTGATAACACTTCCGCTTCTCTTTTTCAGCATATCTTTGGTAAATACCTGAATTGGAAGCAGTGTTCCCATATAGTTAAGTTCTACCACATCTCTGATCTTGTCTTCATCCAGATTCCAGAAAGATTCATCTTCTGCTCCGGCTTCTTTTCCAAGCATCTCAATAGAAGTAATGGCTCCAGGCTGATTACCTCCTGCCCCATTCAGTAAAATGTCGCAACTGCCAAGTTCTTCTCTGACGACTTCTGCTGTTTTCTCTAATTCTGCTTTATTCGTCACATCACAGCTATATCCTTTTACAACCGGTGTTGTACCATTCTTTTTTTCTACGTCAGAAATAATCTGCTCCACTACTTTAGCCAGTTTTTCTTTATTCCGTCCGATAATCGCTACTTTCGCTCCGTTTTCTGCAAAACCACTGGCCATAACAGAACATAAGGTTCCGCTTCCACCTGTTACGACCGCTGTTTTTCCGGTTAAATCTATTGTTCGCATATGTGCTCCCTTCCAAAATCCATTTTCATAATCTGTAAATATTTTCGTAAACACAAAATCCGATGCCCTGGTTGGCACCGGATCTGTCATAATCTGTACAAATTAGATCAGTGTAGTTCTTACTTTCACTACTACTTTACGTACTGTCATTGGTTTGTCAGCAGCTACTGCTGGTCTGTGAACATCGCATGGGAAAAATACGGTGAAACATCCAGGTGTTGCATATACAAAGCCTTCGTTTTCTACTTTCTTGTAGAAGATCAGGTCTCTTTCTTCAAAATACTCGTCCACTTCATATTCATCTTTCAGTGGAGTAAAACCAAGCTTTTCTTCTCCGGAAGCCAGGAACTGAACATCCAGATAATTCTTATGAGATTCTGGTCTTTTTTCTTCTACGCTTCCTGTCTCTGCATCAAATACCTGTGCGTAGATGTCTTTTCCCTGGATCTCATATACTCCAGGTTCCATATTTACAAAATCATTACTCTTTAAGTAGTCGATAACTTTACGGATTACTTCTGGATATTCTGCATAGTTATCACATGTATGAATTGATGAAAAAATCATTACTCTTTGTCCTTTCCTTCCATTGCATGTACCATATTTACTACAAATTCATGACATGGTACTTCTACTCCGACTTCTTTTGCTGCTCTTACCACTGCACCACTGATGGTATCTACTTCTGTCTTTCTTGGTACTCTCAGGTCTGCACGAATAGAGGTACATCCATTTGGATTGTTTACAGAAGTCTCTTTTACTTTCTTCACGATCTCTTCTTCATCCGCTTTCAGTCCCATTGCATGTGCCACTTCTACCGCTTCATGAATCAGCTTGCAGGTAAGGTTCCATGCATATGGATTGGCTGCGATGTATCCCATATCTACCTGCAGAATACCAGTTACTGCGCTGAGAGATACATTCGTGAACAGCTTATCCCAGATCAGCTGCTGAATGGTATCACAGACATTCAGAGTGAATCCACAGCTGTCAAAGGATTCCTTCATCTTTGCCAGGAAGCCTTCTTTATCTTCTACCAGCATACCTGCATTGGTCTTGCCGACGCCACCACGTCTTACATGTCCCATGCCAAGTACTGCACCATTATCTTCCGTGGTACCGATAACGACTCTTTCCTTTGGTACATATTCCATCAGCAGATGTTCATGACCAGCACCGTTCTGCAGGGTAAGAAGATGGGTATGTTCTCCAATGATATTCTTATTGCCTTCCAGTGCAACCTTAGAGAAGATTGCCTTTACAAACAGAATTACCAGATCTACATCGGTAATGCCTTCTGTACTGGTAACAGCTGTTGGATGATAGGTATTGGTCACACCATTCTCATCAATCTGCAGTCCGTTCGCATTAATTGCATCTACTACGCTCTGGTTGGTATCTACAATATAGACTTCGTTATTCTGTGAAAGATGTCCTCCATATATAGAGCCCATTGCTCCGGCTCCGATTACTACTATTTTCATAGCCAGTCTCCTCTGTTATTTATTGTTTTTATAAGGTGCGCATCATACCGTGTATCTCACACCTCTTCTGCGCACCTTCTGCTGTCTGTATTAACTCTGTCTTACTCTGTGAATCCTGGAAGTCCTTCGATTGCGTATGCACGTACCGGGCAGGAATCCAGTCCATGGATTGGAAGTGGAGAATAGCTCATGAAGAATACATCGCTCTTCAGCTGTTCCAGGTTCTTTAATACTTCCAGAAATACAATGTTCTCAGCCATCAGAATATCATGGAATGGCTTAACATCTTCGTTGCTGTTTTCGATAGAAACACCGTCACCGAAACCAACACATTTTACTTTGTGATCACGGAACCATTCAGCTACCTCTGCATTGATCAGAAGTCTGTGATCTTTTTCTGTATTTGTATCTGGTGTAAATGGTGTCATTTTATAAGCGGAATCAAGAATTACGATGTCGCCTTCTTTGATCTTTCCTTCTGTGATTCTGTCAAGATCTGCTGCTGTGATATGAGTATATGGTGCAACAGTATCTTTGAAGTCAAGATAAATAGCTCTTCCAAGGAATGTGGTCAGTGGAAGCTGTGCAACGCTTGGCCAGTTGTCATCATGATGATAAGGACACTCGCAATGAGTTCCAAGGTGGCTGGTAAGGTCCATGATTGTGTGGAAATCTGGAATAGGACCACCTGTGTTAAAACGATACATATGGCATCTTCTTGTTTCGGTAGCCGGATCAAGTTCTTTTGTTAAGTCTACGATTCTTAAATCTCCCATCTGATAAACACTGTTCATAATAATTTCCTCCGTTTCTTAAGTTTTAAATAAATGATTATTATTGACAGTATGACCATTTTCCCATGCTGGCGAATGGCCTTTCGATATAACCAGTATACCGGTATATCGGTTTCCTGTCAATATATAAATATTATACTATATTCAAGAATTTTTGAGTAGATTTTTTTACATTTTTTCTGATTTCTATTCTTTTCTTGACCTTTGTCAAAAAATATACTAACATAATAATGATGTCCAGTTGAAGGAAGCGGAACGAAACTGCACATTTTTCACAGGTATAACCTGCCCGATCTTTCACCCTGGTATCGTTATTTTATCGAGATCGGAGTCAAAACATAATATGAAAGCGAAAAGTCTACTGCAACAGCAAGCATACGATTACATTAAAGGGAAGATTCTCTCCGGCGAATTTGAGCCAAATGTTCTTTATTCTGAAACTAAGCTTTCTGCCACTGTCGGTATCTCCAGAACACCTATGAGAGAGGCGCTTCAGTGTCTGAGTCAGGATGGTTACATTACCATTGTTCCAAGCAAGGGATTTCAGATTCGTCAGCTGAATGAAAAAGATATGACCGAAAGCATTCAGGTGCGATGTGCCATAGAAGGATTCTGCACACACACCATTGCATCTTCCATTGACACCCCAAAAGGGAAAGCACTTCTTGCTACTCTGGAAGATCTGATTATACAAATGCGAGCCTATTCTCGAAATGCGGGTATCAGCCATGAAGCTATGGGAGAATTTATTAACTGTGACCACAGTTTTCATCTGAAACTGGTGGAATATATGGATAATTCTGAGTTTGAGCAGCTGTATCAACGTCTGATGTATATGATACGTCTTACTTCCAATGAAGCTCTGACCAGACAGGGCCGTCTGGAAGAAACCATTGCCGAACATGAGGCTTATCTTGCCGCATTAAAGGAACATCGCGGAAATGATGCATACAATATTCTTCTGAGTCATCTGCTTATGCCAATAAAGATTCATGACCATGAAGTGTAAAAAATAGTATAGATCACTCTGTGAGCAGCCGATATAAAACGACTGCTCTTTTTACGCGGGCAATAAGCAAATTCCTACATGAAAAATGATACAAAATATGCTATACTAAAGAAAAAATCGTATCTGTGAAGGTACTGAACAGATATGAAAACAGCATAGGAGGGATCATTATGGCAAACAGAATTATTACGATCAGTCGTCAGTTCGGAAGCGGCGGAAGAACCATCGGAAGAAACGTAGCAGAAAAGCTTGGCATTAAATGCTATGACCAGGAGCTTATTATCAAGATGGCAGAACAGAGCGGATTTTGCCATGATTATATCAAAGAAGGCAGTGAATATGCTGTTCCTGGCGGCTGGCTGGCCAATGCATTTGTAGCCCGTTATGCCAATGGTATGAGCAATCAGGATAAGCTGTGGATTATCCAGACCAATATTATTCGGGAGATTGCGCAAAAAGAAAGCTGTGTCATTGTAGGACGCTGTGCCGATGCCATTCTGGAAAAAGAAGAATATGCCGACAGTCTGAAGGTGTTCATTCATGCAGACTTTGAAAAACGTGCAGAGCGTATTGTAAAAGTATATGGTGAAACTGATGTACCATCTGAGAAACGTCTGAAAGACAAGGATAAACGAAGAGCTGCTTATTACCAGTTCTACACCGACCGTAAATGGGGCGACGCCGCACACTACGATGTGTGCCTGGACAGCGGAACACTGGGAATTGACAAATGTGTGGATATTATTACACAGTTATATTAAATTTATAATATTCGAATGGGAGCTTACAGCTCCCATCCGAATATTTTTTTATTGCTATTTCGTATTCTATTTCATCATATAGTCTTTGATTACATTGTGATCTCTCAGTACTTTTTCCACTACCGTTCCTTTTACCGCTTTCAGCAATGGTTTCTTCACCAGATTCAGTGGTCCCGGAAGTGGAATCTCCAGCGGAGATACACCATCCATCAGCTTCACACTGGCATCCAGAAGTTCTCTCACATCATATACGCTGCCCCATACCTCCGGTACGCCACGATCTACGCCCAGCAGTCCGTAAACGGCTTCCATTGCGGTACGTACTGAATATTCTGTGGTGAAGATAGTATCCCTCGGTGTCTCAGCGAACTGTCCAAGGAATGCGAAGTTCACGCAGCCATCCGGGATGACATCCGGTCTGTCTCCTTTTGCTCTTGGCATGAAGAATGCGGTGATGTATGGCATCATGGTTGGTACGCAGACTGCACTGTGTTCTGCCAGTTCTTCAATCTGATCTGTCGGCACACCCAGATGATACAGCCATTCTTCTGTGATCTCTTTACCGGTACAGTCTTTCATCGGTTTCTTGATATAATCGCCTGGCACATCGGTAAACAGACTGTATACCCATACGCAGACTTTGTCTTTATCCTGATCCTTGAACTGTCCCTGACGGTTGATGGTCCAGCTCAGCAGCCATCTGGAATCCTGACAGCTGACAATACCACCAGTTACTACCTTGCCACTCTTCGGATCTCGTTTGCAGATGTTAGTGATATATGGAATGATCTTATCATCCAGTGTGGTAATCGTTGCAGATTCCCAGTTGGTCTTCTGAATATCGGAGCAGAATTTCTCCGGATGTCCAAAAGACGGATCCTGCTTTGCAATGTTCTTCCACAGGCTCCAGCATCCGCTGGTACGTACTTCGGCATCCCCATTTGGTGCATGGTTCTGATCACCGTAAATGGTACCTTCGGTACAGCTTCCGTTGGTGACAAATACCAGATCATCCTCTGTCAGCATGATTCTTTCTTCCTGACCTTTCACCTTGCACTCGATCTGAGTTGCCACTTTTCTGCCACCCTTAATATCAAACAATACATTCGTTACTTCCGTATTGAAACGGAATTCCACACCAGCCTCTTCCAGATATTTTTTCATCGGAAGAATCAGGGATTCATACTGATTGTATTTTGTAAACTTCAGTGCACTGAAATCAGGCAGCCCACCAATATGGTGAATGAAACGCTGGATATACAGCTTCATCTCCAGGGCACTGTGCCAGTTTTCAAATGCAAACATGGTACGCCAGTATAACCAGAATGTGGAGTTCAATACCTCTTCATCAAATACATCCTCGATCGTCTTGTCATACAGATCTTCATCTTTGGTGAAGAACAGCTTCATGATCTCCATGCAGCCCTTCTGGCTTAAATTAAACTTGCCGTCAGTATGTGCATCCTGTCCCTGTTTTACCGTGGCACGGCACAGAGAATAGTTCGGATCATGTTTATTCAGCCAGTAATATTCATCCAATACAGATGCACCCGGGTTTTCCAGAGACGGAATACTGCGGAACAGATCCCACAGACATTCGAAATGATTCTCCATCTCACGGCCGCCTCTCATAATATATCCTCTGGTCGGATCAAAAATACCATCACAGGCACCACCTGCGATATCCATTGCTTCCAGAATGTGAATATGATCTCCCGGCATCTGTGCATCCCTTACCAGGAAGCAGGCTGCTGCCAGAGAAGCCAGTCCGCTTCCTACCAGATATGCATGTTTATCATCTACGCCTTCTGGTTTTTCCGGACGGGCAAATGCTTCATAATTTCCATTTGTATAATATATACCCTTGCTGTTCTTCTCCTGTTTGCCACGCTCCGTATTGCGGTAATTCGGATCGACATGAGATTTTACGTTTTCTTTTTCCTTACGATTCTTCGATGCAAGAACGGCTGCACCTGCTGCCGCTGCTACTGCTACGCCTAATGCAGAATGTTTTTTCTTTGCCATAATATTGTCCACCTTTCCTGTGAATCGTATCTGTTCAGTACCTTCACTTCGCGGGACAGTGGGTTCTGAACAGTTACTTCATTTCTACTATTCCCGATTTGTGTCTATATCTTACCTGTCATTTTGTTTTTTCACAATGCACAAAACCGGAAAGATGTCCGATTTTCGAACACTTTCCCGGTTTTGTCTGAGTTATTGTAAGATCACACACTGACCTCCACGCTCGGCAAAGATCTTTTCAAACTGATCCCTGCTGACAGTGATGCGGCTGTAGATAGGATCAGCCACTGTAACGGTATCTTCATCATACCCGATCAGCACCGCTCCATGGTCATTGGTACTCCATTCCATGTAGGTGCCGTCTTCCCGGTACCATCCGTCTGTCTCCGCACGGTCTTCCATATTAATGGTACACCAGATCACCACCGGAGTTCCCTGATCAATCAGATCATAGAGTTTTTCCGGCTGCACATTTTTCATGGCCGCTGCTGTCAGATCACTTCCCACATCTGCCAGATACCGGTTGGCTGCTGTGACAATTGCCCCGGTCCCGCAGATATATCCAGTCTCTTCCGTTGGATCTCCTACAAAAAAGTTCTCCAGATCCGGCCCCATCAGCCGGCCATCCTCACTGCGGTAAAACTCTGCCTGCACTTTTGGCATATAATCCATAGCCATGGTCACCTTGTCCACATTGTATCCATAATAATTCAGCACCATGGTCATAGCTGTGATCTCGCATCCGGTAGGCAGCTCCGGGTACTGCTCGATAATATCAAAATCCGTCAATTGGGTTCCACTGTTGCTTTTCTTCACTTCTGCGGAAATCTGCGTGCTCTCCAGTCCCACAGCCACCGTTTCAGACTGGGTTTCAGACTGGGTTTCAGACTGTGCTTCAGATTCTGTTTCTGCACCATCCTGTGCCGAAGCTTCTTCCGAATCCTCCGTTTCCGTTTCTTTCTGACTGACCGCTTCTGCCTTGCAAATTGAACGATATATATTTCCGGCACCAAATCCACCGATAAACACCACCACTGCTAAGATAATTGCTGTAATCTTCTTCATTCCCACTCCTCATATTGTTTCCGTTCAAACTGATACCCTGTTATGCTACCATGCCACCCTAAAAACAGCCTAAATCAAATCTGAAGATTTTGTGAAAGTTCCCTTTTTGCTTTATTCCCACTTTTATTCCATGTTATACTGTAGCCGATAAATTTTATTTGGTGGATATGCCACACCGACGAAATGCGCAGCATTTTGGAGGTTGGCTCTGAACAGATACGAAAAGGAGATTTTTATGCGACTGTTAATTGCAGAAGATGATCATGATATTCGCAGAGCTCTGGTGGCTTTGCTTCAGAAGAATAATTATACCGTAGATGAGACGGATAATGGCACGGATGCTTATGCCTTTGCGTCCAGAGGTCAGTACGATGGCATCATTCTGGATATTATGATGCCGGGAATGGACGGACTGGAAGTCCTTGGCAAACTGCGTTCAGAAAAAAACAATGTTCCGATCCTGCTTCTGACCGCCAAGTCTGAAGTGGAAGACCGTGTAAAAGGGCTGGATGCCGGTGCCGATGATTACCTTCCAAAGCCATTTTCTGTCAGCGAGCTGCTGGCCCGTGTCCGCGCTATGCTGCGCAGACGGGAGCAATATCAGGCAGAAGTGCTTTCTTATGGAGATCTTTCCCTGAACAGCGCTTCTTTTGAACTGGTATGCAAGGATCAGAAGCTGCCTCTGTCCAGCCGGGAATATCAGATCATGGAAATGCTCATGCGTACCCCAACAGCCATCGTCACATCCGATACTCTGATGGAACAGGTATGGGGCTGGGACAGTGATGTATCCGTCAACAATATCTGGGTCTATATCTCCAATCTGCGCAAAAAACTGCAGCAGCTGAATACTTCTGTTTCCATCCGTGCTGTCCGAGGCGTGGGATACTGTATGGAAACAACCAGATAGAGGGCAGACAGTTATGATTAAAAAATTACAGAAAAATTTTATTCGCATTGCGGCACTGGCGTTGTTGTCAGTTATCCTGATTGTGGTTGCTTCAATTAACGGTGTCTTTCTTTACCAATGCAATCAGCTCCTGGATAGCAAACTGGAGGACATGCTGATTCGTCATACTGGTAAGCAGGATGATACTAAGAATAAACCGAAACATGAGAATGCTCCTGCCGCAGAAGATCCTGGAAAAAAACGTACCCCATCACCCTTTGACATTTTCCCGCTGCTGCACCAGAATATGCAGAGTTCTTCTGCCTGCTGTGTCGTAATTCTGGACAGTGACTATACCATTCAGACTGTGCGTCAGAATATCGAGGATTCCTTTTCTGACGAAGATCTGGAAAACTATATTTCTGTCATCCGGCAAAGAGGAAAAGACCATGGATGGAATCAGTTTATAAAGTACCGTGTCATCACTAATAAAGACACCGATGGAAATGAACAAATCTGTATTGCGTTTATCAATGCATCACCGACTCTGTATTCCATTATGTCCCTGCTGGTGATTTCCATGATCATCGGACTGGCTACTTTCCTCATCATTTTACTGCTGATCATCATGGCTTCCCGGCGGGCTATTCAGCCCCTGATCGAAAGCTATCAGAAACAGCATCAGTTTATCACCGATGCCGGCCATGAGTTAAAGACACCTTTAACCGTTATCTCTGCCAACAGCGAACTGGCCCGGATGACCTACGGAGACAGCGAATGGTTTGACGGCATCGACCGACAGGTACAGCGTATGAATAAGCTGGTACGGGAACTGATCACCCTTGCTAAAATGGACGAGCAGCAAAAGCTGGATTTTGAGCCTTTCAATCTCAGTGATGCCCTTTATGATGTGATGCTTCCATTTGGACAGGTATTGACCAGACAGGAGAAAAACCTTACTTACGATATCACCGATCATATCACTTTAAAAGGAAACGAATCCTCCATCCGGGAGCTGATCTCGATTCTGATCGACAACGCTGCCAAATACTGTACCGAACAGGGTACGGTCCATATAACACTGCATACTGTGAGCAATAAGATTCGTCTGAACATCACCAATGATTTTCCAGATGCAGAGAACTGCGATTTTTCCGCTATCTTTGACCGGTTTTACCGTGCTGACAAGTCCCGGAAGTCTGACGGTAGCTATGGACTGGGACTGTCCATTGCCAAAAATATCGTAGAAATACATCATGGCACCATCGCAGCCAGAGCTGCAGGTGCCACGAAGGTGATATTTGAAGTGGTTTTTAAAAATTAATATTCCTTACCCAGTAGAAAGTCTGCATGAGTCAGACCTATTGTGTACGGTACATAAGATATGCCGAAGTGATGAATTGCGTTCACAATATAATCTTTATTTTTTTCGATATTCAGTCGGTGTAAGATGATAGTGCTTTTTGAATAATTTGCAAAAATAATCAACATTATTAAATCCGGTTTCATTTGAAACTGTAATAATTTTCTTTTCTGTTTTCCTGAGCAGTACTGCTGCCTCATTTAGTCGATAGTTTATCAAATAATTTATCGGCGTCGTATGTAAATATTTCCGAAAATAATTCAGGACTGTACTTTTGCTCAACATTGCATAATCTGCAATATTATCTAATGAAATATTACTACGATAATTTTGTTGAATATACTGCATCATCAATTGTAATCTTGCCTGCGAAGAAGCCGACGCGTATGAATAATTATCCTCATTTTTGATATTTACATGTTTGCATAAATTCAGCCATATTTCTTGCATCAGAGCCGATGTTGCCAGTTCACGAACATTCTTCTCATCTTGAACAGAAATAATTTTTTTTATAATTTCCAATATCTCTGCCTGCCAGACAATTTCTTTATAAAAAACTTGAAAAGTGAGTGAAGACGAAATAACCGGTTGGATATATTTTGAATAAATCAGACTGTCTTCAGGAGAAATGAAACAAGGCATGCATAAAAAATTGGGAATAATTGCCCCATCAGGAGAATGAAATCGATGCAAAATTTTCGAGTTAATAAACACTCCATTTCCTTCTGAAAGGACAAAATGTTTCTCTCCACTCCAAAAAGTTACAGTTCCAGATTCAACATATACAAACTCCAATTCTGTGTGCCAGTGCCATTCAATACAATTAAAATCAAATAATGCCAGATCATCATAGAAAAAATCAAATGGATATCTGTTTGTGCCGTGAGTAATCGATTCCATCAGATTTTCATCTGTCAGGATCTTGTTATAGGCTTGCTCTATTGTTTCCATTCTTGACTCCTTTGTATGTAATTTACGATATTATACAATAAAAATCAGATATAAAGCAATGAAAATACATTATTTATACTTTATAATTCAATAAAAGTTACAGTTCACCATCTATTACAGAAAGATTTTAGCTTATGTATAATGCAACAATAACAACTCAACCATATAAATCAGGAAAAAGCCTGACTATATATGTAGACAATAAAAACATGGTTAATGAATTGATGATAGCCTTGATGGATGCTGGATTTATTGTTAATTATGAACCATGTTATATATCTGAAAACTATGAAGGCTGCTTTTTGTATGATGACAAAAATGTAATAACGATCTGTTACAAATCCCAGGAAAGGACTTTTGAATCATCATGACAACGCCAAACTATCAAAAAACAAAAATTGCATGTTATCTTGGGTTTATCACTCAGGCTATTGCAGCTAATTTTGCACCCCTGTTATTTTTAAAATTTCATCATGATTATCAGATTTCGCTGGGAAATATTGCGTGGATATCTACCTGTTTCTTTTTTACCCAGCTTCTGATCGATCTGTTCTGTGCTAAATTTGTTGACAAAATCGGATACCGTGTCTGTGTTGTAGCTTCTGAAGTGTGTTCTGCTGCTGGATTAATCGGACTGGCATTTTTGCCGGAGATTCTCCCGAATCCTTTTGCCGGAATCCTGTGCAGCGTTATTTTATATGCAATGGGGAGCGGATTGATTGAAGTGCTTTGCAGTCCTATTATAGAAGCATGCCCATTTGATAACAAAGAAGCAACCATGAGCCTTCTTCATTCTTTTTATTGCTGGGGAGCTGTAGGAACCATATTGATCTCAACCATATTTTTCCTAATATTGGGAATCGAAAATTGGAAATGGCTTGCTGTATTATGGGCACTTATTCCAATTGTAAATATCTATAATTTTGCGACCTGTCCCATTGAATATCTGGTAGATGAAGTAAGCGGAATGAAAGTAACTGAACTATTTAGAAAACCTTTATTCTGGCTTGCCATTTGTCTGATGATCTGTTCCGGTGCATCAGAACTCGCAATGGCACAATGGGCTTCTGCCTATGCCGAAGCAGCACTTGGGTTATCAAAAACAATAGGTGATCTGGCTGGTCCATGCATGTTTGCTATCGCAATGGGCATAAGTCGTGTAATTTTCGGGAAATATGGAGAACAAATAGATTTAATGAAATTTATGGCAAGTTCCGGAATCTTATGTGTAATCTGTTACTTGCTTACTGCATTATCATTGAATCCAATACTTGGTTTGATTGGTTGTATTGTATGTGGGTTTTCTGTAGGAATTATGTGGCCTGGAACAATAAGCATCTCATCTAAAGAATTTCCTATGGGAGGAACAGCAATGTTTGCATTGCTTGCTATGGCTGGAGATTTGGGCGGTAGTATTGGACCAGGTATTGTAGGTCATATCACTCAGAGTGCTGGTAATAATATTCAGGTCGGAATGGGAATTGGTCTTATTTTTCCAGCTATTTTATTAATTATGTTATTCATTTTACATACAAAGAAAAAATATTAGGAGGACTATTTTTATTTTAAAGGAAACTGTGAGTACAACATTCAGGATGCAGAGTCACAGGCTCTGCATCCGATTGAAGATGCATTTGGGAATCCCAAAGCACTGCAGGCTTTCCTCAGTACCAATGTATCCTTATCAACTTTATGAAATACGTAACATCGTTTTCTGTGATTTTTCAAATTTGCTCATTTATAGTTACCTGACTAAGTTTACTTACACATAATACATTCCTGTGCATTATGCTTGATCTCATTGTCTTCGCTGACCAGCTTGTTATAGTCTGGTCTGGAGAAGCGGTGATAGGTGATTCCGAAATCATCCTGCTCCATGCAGTATACATATGGATCTGTTTCTTCGGATGTGTAGTAGAATACCAGTCCCAGTCCTTCGTTTTCATGGTCTTCTTCCACACAGATTCCCTGATGCTCTGTGGCATAGTCCTGGAATACCTTGCGTACCTGATCCATGTCATTTTCCCGCCGGTCCAAGACTAGCAGAAGGTTCTTTAACAGCTCTGAATCCGGTATTTTTTCTGAAATGTACTTACAGCCTTCTGGCGGAACATTCAGACAGTAGCGGTCTCCCACATTGGAGATCTCGATCTGCCCGAGACGCTCACTGACGATGTCTGTGAAAATGGCCAGGTTCTTTTTCAGTTCTTTTTCTGTTGTTCCTTCCGGCAGCTCCAGCATCCCGATCAGAGATACGTCCGGGTAATACAGCCGCATATTTTCTTCTTTATAGCCAATCTTCATCTGCCATTCCTTGATGGTATCAATAATATGACGTTCCAGTTGTTCTGTATGCATAAATGATAACCTCACTTCCGATTTTGTTAGTATATGCTAACTATTATATCATATTCTATCTACAGGTCAACGCGTCCTTATAAAATGCTGCCATCTGTTTTTCTGTGGAAAATGTGGCGATATACATCCGATTTCCCATCGCTCCGGAAAGTGCGTCCGGCATACGATCTTCCATGCAGATCTGTTTGGAATATTTTCCGCTGAGTGCAGCATCATCCAGCACATAATCTTTTCCGTCACGGCGTCCCACAAATGCACAGTAAGCACTTGCTCCTGCCGGCATTGTGGTCTCATCAAAAGCAATCATGTCTGCCCAGATTTTGTATACATCCGTGCTGTGTGCAAAGTTAATCATATCCGGGGTAAAGCCGCCGCTTGGGCGCATGTTGACTTCCAGTGCCACCAGATCCCCGGCTTTTCCCAGACCCTCCTGATCTCTCTGGAGACGGAAAAATTCAAAATGTACAAAACGGCTTTTGACACCGAATGCTTTTACCGTAGCCCGTCCTGCTTTCCGTGTATCTGAAGGCAGTTTTTTCAGAATATAGAACAAAGAACTCTGCTGTTCATTCACGATATCCATAATAGAAACCGGGGAAACATTACCGGTTTCAAACATCGGCTTCCCATTGGAATCAATGATGGCGTCGTAAGAATTTACCTCGCCCCAGATATATTCCTCCATAATGTATACCGTATCCGGCCATTTGTCTTCAAAAAAGGTCTTCATCTCTTCATCGGACGTAATCTTAAAAGTATGAGATGCACCTACCCCATTATCTGGCTTGGCAACTACCGGATAGCCCACTTCTTTTGCAAAAGCCAGACAATTCTCTTCCGTATCTACCATGTGGAAACGTGCTGTCGGAATTCCCGCTTTTTTATAATAATCTTTCATTTTAGATTTGAACTTGATACGTGAGATATCACTTTCCTGGAATCCACTGGTGATATGGAATTCTGTACGCAGTCTGGCGTCTCTCTCCAGCCAGTATTCATTGTTGGATTCCAGCCAGTCAATACGGCCATATTTGAAAATCAAAAATGCTACTGCGCGGTACACTTCCTCATAATTCTCCAGAGTGCTGACCTTATAATACTCATTCAGGTTCTCTTTCACATTATAATCCAATTCATCATAAGGCTGGTCCCCGATTCCAAGGACATTCAGCCCGTTTTTCTTCAGTTCCCGGCAAAACATCCAATAATTTGTCGGGAAGTTTGGTGAGATAAAGATAAAGTTTTTCATAATATCATTCTCCTCTTAAACATTTAACAGATATGGTACAAAGTAGGTAACCTGTTTGTACCACCATGGCCAGTCGTGGGAGCAGTCGTATCCCCAGTAATCTACCCAGACGTTGATGCCTTTTGCATGTAGAATGCGTTCAAGCTGTCTGGTATATTCCGGTTGTTCCCATGGTCCCTGCCCGGTACAGATAATGGCTTTTTTCTTATTGTAAAGCTGTATATACGGATGGTCGTATGGCATGTTAGACAGGTAATGTACTGGTGAATTCTGGTACACCAGATCGTTCATGAAGGTTCCAAACCCGTATTCTGCGCTGTATACACCACTCAATGCCAGCAGTCCGTCAAACAGATCCGGTCTGCGGAAATACAGATTTGCCGCATGGGCTGCACCCAGACTGCATCCGAATGCAATGATGTCCGGATAACCTGTCCAGCCGTTCATTTCATTAACCATCTTACGTATAAACGGTACCATCTCATCTGTAATATAGCGGATCCAGTTTTCATACAACTGACTGCGGTACTCTGCATTGCCCCAGGTATCGGACCAGGTTTCACGATCAATAGTATCAATGGAAAATACACATACCTGACCCGCATCAATCCACGGTGCCCATACATCCGTCATATGAAAATCCTCAAAGTCAAAAAATCTGCCATCCTGACATGGAATATACAACACCGGTCGACCGCCGTGCCCATAGACCTTCCATTCCATCTCCCGCCCAAGGGCGGGACTATATTCTTTAAAATACTGTGTTCTCATACTTATATTCTTCTTTCTGTTATCTGGTCTCAGGATAAAACAGGGCATCCATAAAATATGGAATCTGCTTTTCCCAGCAGGCTTCGCAGTGATCCCCATTTGGCACAATCCGGCTGGTGAGCAGAACGTCTCTGGAAAGTAACAGATCTGTTACCTTGCGGAACTGTTTTCGCATCACAGCATGGAAATTGATCTCATTAGCGCCATAATCCATATAGACCGTTGTATCCGGTACAATTTCTGCTTCCCGAATCAGCTTATTAATCTGAGTCATGTTCGTCCAGATAGACGGTGACAGCGCTGCTGCCTTCGAAAAAACGTCATTATAAGCAAGCACTGCGTAGAGACTCATCAGTCCTCCCATGGAGCTTCCTGCAATAGATGTATGCTCCCGATCTGGAAGTGTACGGTAATCTCGGTCGATCTGTGCTTTCAGTGTATGAATCATCCATTCCATAGTCTGCTTGCCCCATGCCGGGATTTTTCCAATATTCGGTGCAGTAAAGGGGAATGGAGAATACTCCTTCAGACGCCCATTATCCGGATCATGACTGCATTCCACAGCAACAATGATTAACTGTCTGCCGGTACGATCCATATACTCCTTCATGCCCCAGCATTTTCCATAGGTTGCATCTGAATCAAAAAATACATTATGTCCATCAAACATATATAATACCGGATATCGTTTTTCCTGTTCGTATGAATAAGACTCCGGAAGATAAAGATAGACGTTGCGTTTTTCTTCACCGGACAGCTCCGGAATCGTAATCTGCCATTTATTTATCATAATATCAGTCTCCTTTTCAACAGGTTTATTATAAAACCTGAATTTTAAATTGTAAACAACGAGAAACACACCCGGCGGTTATGCCTCGGCCAATGGGGACGGAGTTTTCTGGCTCTAAAGAGCCAGAAAACTCCGTCCCCATTGCGCGCCTGGCTGCAAAATACAAACAGAGACAGCATTTAGAGTATTTTATACCTCTAAACTCTGTCTCTGTTATCTTTATCATATCTTTTTTGTGTTGTATCTTGCGAATATATCGGTAATTTTACAGTAATCCGGCTTCCCACGCCTTTAAAACTGACCACATCAATCACTGCATGATGACGGTCTGCGATCCATTTGGCAATGGACAGTCCCAGTCCGCTTCCCTGTGTGGTTCCCCGAACTGCATCTCCACGGAAAAAACGTTCAAACATATGGGCTGCCTCTTCTGCCTTCAGTCCGATTCCTTCATCCTGTACACCAAGACCTGCCCTGCCATCCTCACATAACTCCAGGCGCAGGGTGATTTTTCCTCCTTCCGGAGTATATTTAGCTGCATTGTCCACCAGTATCCGGATTGCCTGTTTGATCATTGCCACATCTGCCTGAATGTATCCGTCCCATTTCTGTACCAATATATACTGATGTCGGTGATCGATCATCTCTGATTCCTCACAGATCTCCTTCATCAGCTCTTCTGCCTGAATCGGCTCCGGATGGAACTGCTGCCGTCCTCCGTCTCCTCTCGCCAGGAAAAGGAGCTGATCCACCAGTTCTTTCATATGAGCAGATTCTTCGCTGATAGCATGTACCGCTTCTTCCAGTGTGGCACGGTCATTCATTCCCCAGCGTTCCAGCATAGATGCATACCCTTGAATCACTGCAATCGGGGTTCGCAGCTCATGACTGGCATCATCCACAAAACGGGTCTGCTCCCGGTAACTTGCCTGAAGACGCTTTAACAGGTTGTTGATCGCATTCTCAATTCCCTTCAGATCCGAATCCCCGGTACTGATATTATTTTCTGATGCAGTCAGCTGATCAATGGCTTCTTCCAGATTCTGAATACGCTCCTCATCAATGCCCTGCACAGACAGTTTTTCCGCCGTCATTGCCAGTTCATCGATAGGACGCATACATTCTCTCAGTCGGTGGTTCTGGGAGGACCAGTCTATCAGCCAGCTTAAAAACTGTATACAAAATACCACGCCAATCACTGCACAGGCAACCACTGCCATCTGTCCGATCTCCACCGTAACATCCTGGTTTCCAATCTTACACACATACTGCCAGCTTTCCATTCTCTGCCAGAACGGAAGATACCCTTTCCATGTGGCGCTGCGCTTTCTTGCCAGTTCCAGTGCACCATACCTGCTCTCTGCTGCTGCACATGCACTCAGAATGGCTCCGATTCCAAACAGTATGTCCCATAAAATATAGGTTTTCAGTCTTTTCCACTGAATGGAACGGTTGATTTTCCAGATTACCGATGATGTCTTTGGCTTCTGTTCCATACCATTCCTCCATTAGTCTTCCTTGATCACATAGCCGATTCCTCTGACTGTACTGATCAGATGAATCTGAAACCGGTCATCAATCTTATGACGCAGATATCGGATATACACATCTACAATATTGGTTTCCACATAATAGTCGTAACCCCATACCTGATCAATCAGCGTATCTCTGGATAATACAATATTCTTATGCTCCAACAATGTCTGCAGTAAAGTGAACTCACGGATAGTCAGTTCTACTTTTTCTCCGCACACCGTCACTTCATGGGCATCAGGGCGCAGTTCCACACCCTTACAGGAAAGCACAGTTTCCGCTGCTCTGTCCTTCTGTTTTGCTGCTTTTCTCAGTGCAACCCGGATTCTTGCCAGAAGTTCTTCTATGGCAAACGGCTTCGTCATATAGTCATCCGCTCCCATTTCCAGACCGCTTACTTTATCCATCACGGCATCTCTGGCAGTCAGCAGGATCACCGGCATGTCTGATGTTTTCCGGAGACGCCTCAGCACTTCCAGTCCGTTAATGCCCGGAAGCATAATATCCAGAATCATCAGATCATACTTTCCGCTTTCCGCAAGAGAAAGGCCACTGAGCCCGTCAGTTGCCTTTCCTGTTTCATATCCTTCATGCTGTAGTTCCAATTCCACAAAACGTGCAATTTTCTCTTCATCTTCTACAATTAAAATTGCAGCCATTCCTGTCTCCTTATTCTTTGATCTCATCCACAATATTCTGCGCAAAATCACTTGCCTTTTCCATTGTATCATTAATGGTGTCTTTTCCAAGTTCTTTTCCTTCAAAAGAATATTTCAGTCCAAAAATCAATCCTGCAAATAATACAATGGCTGTGATCCAGAAGGATACTGCCGCACATACAATCGGTATCAGCACCGGCACTCGAACCAGTACTTCTCCATTTCGCTTTACTACAAAACTGTTATCAATGCTCATACGAAGGATCTGTTTCAGAGTACGTTTGATTTTACCTCTGTTCTTTTTCTCCGCGGTGCTTCCCTCTGCCTCTCCCTCAAATGCCTGTCCGGTGACAGTCGGACTGACCGTTTCATACGCGGCGCTGTTCTGATTTTCCGTGGACATCTTCACTCCATCTGCGATTTTTCCCTGACGCTCCAGTTCAATAAGCGCATCCAGCATATCCCAGTTGTTTTTCTCCAGAACTACTTTTGCTTCCTCAATTGTGATATTCGCTTTTTCTCTTAGTTTTTCAACCATTTCCATATGTTCCATCATCTTATCTCCTCTGGCGTTCCCATTATAACGGATTATTTCAGATTCATCTCTTTTTTGTCCTGTTCTCCGTTTCGATGATGTCAGTATATCCTGTCAACATGAAAGAATCCATGGAGAAAAATTAAAATTTCATGAGAAAAAGCTAAGGAGGCCATCGGGGACGGAGTTTTCTGGCTCTAAAGAGCCAGAAAACTCCGTCCCCGATGGCTTCCCAAATTTTATGAGAAAAAGGGGTGGCCATTGGCTTATTCTAATTTATATATTATTATTTCAATCTTCCCCTGCTCAGACATTGACGCATCCAGTTCTCCAACAAATACCCCTGTTAGAAAAACCTGATACTTTGCATCACAGGAAGAAACGGTAAACCTCGGAATCGTTCTGATTCTTCGTTCTTCTGTAAAATTGATATATCCCTCATTATCCACGGAAATAATAGTTCCATCGTTTTCTTTTATACAATATTTCGCATGAACATGTGTATAATCCGGTTTTATTTGTGTATTCCAGTCTGCTCCTCCAGGTAATATTATTCCGTTAAACATCTTTCCTGTAAACGTACCTCCTGTAATTGGAATAACACGCAAGAACCCTTCTGGATGCTCACCAACTTCTAATTCCTTTTCAATATTCACATGCAATCGCATGATCTCTTCTGCCTGTATATTCATTTTTCTCCTCCCATAATTTTATTTATAAACTGGTGATTTTACCGGCAATATAAATTCTACTTCTGTTCCAACAAGTCTGGAACTGGATATTTGCAGCCCATATTCATCACCATAATGAAGCTTAATTCTTTCATTCACATTCAATAATGCAATTCCAGAATTCCTCTGAGTCCCATATTGATTTTTTCCTATTACATGCTGTTTTTCTTTTAAATGCGTCCTTAGTTTTTCCAGCTCCTCTTCGTCCATACCAGTTCCATCATCCATAACTGTAATCATTAATAATGTGCTTGTATTTTCGATACGTATAACGACATGCCCTTTTCCGGTTTTTGTCTCCAAACCATGAAAAATGGCATTTTCAACAATTGGTTGAAGTATTAGCTTAGGTATTTCATATTCTTCCGGGTAAAGCGACGTACCATCCAGCAAAATTTCCATTGAAATTTTATCACCAAAACGATATTGTTGTATTTTCCAATAATTTTGCACATTTTTTAATTCATCCGCCAATGTAACGATTCCATCATCCTTTGTGACACAATAGCGGAAATAATTTGCCAGGGATTCTGTCATATCTGCTATTTCTGGCACTCCCTCTGATAAAGCCTGCCCTCTTATAGAATCCAGGATATTGTATAAAAAATGCGGATTAATTTGACTTTGCAATACATTTATTTCTGCCTGTTTTAAAGCTAATGATGAAATCAGTGCTTTATCCAGCCCTTTCTCCAGATAATCTATCATATCTGACAGCTCATTTAATACACTTTTTTCCTTCATACATGGTGACGGCAGCTGGAGTAAATCACTATACATTTTTCGGAATTCCGCCATAATACCACGGAACTGCTCTCTCCATTTCTTTGCAAGAAAAATAAGAAGTATGACATTACAGAATATTCCAGCTAAAATAACACATACTATGAGTTTTCCTGATTCCCACTGAGCCATTACTATATAACATGATATTAACAAAAACAGTAGTACTAATACGCCTGATATCCCTGATACTACCTTCAGACCTTTTTCATAATTTGGCTTTTTGTTTTTCATGCTTTCATCTGCCTCTCTATGAGTAGAGTTTACGATACTCATTTGGCTTCAATCCCACTGTTTTCGTAAACAATTTACTGAAATATTTTGCATCCTTATATCCTACCGCAAGAGAAATTTGTGACATGTTTTTAGTGGTTGTTCTCAATAGTTTCTTTGCTTCCTCCATCCTCCAGTCTGTAAGATATTCACTAAAATTCTTTCCCGTGATTTTCTTAAACAACGCACTGAAATAATTCGCATTCAGGCAAGCCAATTCTGCAACTTCTTCCAGGCAAACATTTTCTGCATAGTTTTCTTCTATATATTTTTTTGCAATTCGTATTGGCTGTTCTTCCTGATAACGTTTTTCCTCATAACTATCTTTCATTATTTTGGAAACAATCTCTTTCACAGCCCGCTTCATCTGCAGATAGGATCCTTTTCTTCGAGGAATTGTACACAACTCTTCCAACTGCTCTTTTTTCACATTGCTGTATTGTTCCCGAATACAATGAATAATCATATCTATTCCTTCAGAAAAATTCTCTGGAATTGCCTTTTCATTTTCACGAATTGCATCAAATCTTCTTTCTATAACCTGCCATACGACTTCCGTATTAAATGATAATAAGGCAGTCGAAATTTCTCGCATTCCCTGAGGGAATGTCTCCTGAAATGAAAGTTCTTTTGGCAACATTCTATCTAATTCAATCTGGCTGTCTGCATTCCGCATAAATCGCATATTGGAAGCCTGACGAGCAATGCGAAATGACTGCTGAAGTTGTTGTGTTGTATCTGCTTCAGGTCCACACCCTACTGATACACAATAGTTACCATATTCTCTGGTAAGATTTTTTAACCGTCTCCACAAAGATTGTATGATCTCTCGTGCTTCATCAGCCTGAGAATTACGATAAACAAAAAGCGCAACAATATCATCTTCCATTTTCGCTATGGTACAGTTATTTTTCAAAACCTGGCACTCTGTTTCCAGGCTTTGTATTGTTTTTCGAATAACGAACTCAATTTGTCTGTGTTCTGCTCCCTCGGATTCTGTAAATAGTTTTATTACAGCAAAACGAGCTTTACATTCTTCCATCAACAATCCATAATCTCTTTTTAATAATACTTCATCGGCATCTTCTCTTCGATTTAGATAATCAATCAGCTGCTTTCCTGTCAGCTTTTCATTCATCCTTTGTATTTCACGGATTTTTTCTTTTTCCAGCTGATATATGGAGTCCTCTGCAATCTGTTTCTGAATACGGATCAATACAGTATTCAGTTCTTCTTTATTAATTGGTTTTAATAAATAATCTGCTGCACCATATTTCATTGCACTTTGAGCATACTCAAACTGTCGATAGCCACTTATAAAAATAAAATGCGTATGTTGCCCTTTTTCCCTTACATGACGTATCAGATCAATTCCATCATATCCTGCCATCCGAATATCAGAGATCACAATATCTGGCTGTTTATCCTGTATCATCTGATATGCCATTAATCCATCATTTGCAATTCCGACAATCCACATACCAAGCTGATCCCAGTCAATCAGGTTTTCAATTAATTTACATATATACACCTCATCATCTACAATCAATACTTTGCACATAGATTTGCCTCCAAATTACTTACTTTTTGCAGTTTTCTGATAAGTATCAAAACTGATGGCTGCCATAAGAATAATACCTTTCGCCACATATTGTGGGTAAACACCAAGTCCGACAAACTGCATTCCATTAGACAATACACCTAAAATAATGGCCCCGACGCAAACTTTCCAGACTTTTCCTTCCCCACCTGCCATGCTTACTCCTCCGAGTACTGCCGCTGTAATACAGGTAAACTCTGTTCCTGCACCTACTGATGAGTTCATAGATCCACTTCTGGACACCAGCAAAATAGATGCCACTGCTACAAAGAAACCACAGATCGCAAATGAAATTACCCTCATGGCTGATGTATTCACTCCGGAAAGTCTGGCCGCCTCTCCATTTCCTCCTAATGCATAAATATAGCGTCCCGGATAAGTCTTGGAAAGGAAAAATGTCGCACCTATTAATACTATAACAGTTATGATAATACTAACTGGGATTCCCAATATTTTTCCCTGTCCAATAAATTTGAAAGAGTCTGGCAAACCATAGATGGAATTTGAATTTGTTATGATATAGGAAATTCCCTGATATATGGCCATTGTTGCCAATGTAATGACCATCGGATGTACCTGCAGCTTTACTGACAAAAACCCGTTTATTGCACCTAATAATGTTCCTGTCATCAATCCGATTAATACAGAACACCATACCGGTAAATGAAACCATTGTATTGATATAGTAGTGATTACCCCTACCAGCGAAATCTGGTATCCAACCGAAAGATCTATTCCACCACCGATAATAACAAAAGCCATTCCAATGGATGATACGATAATATAGGCATTTTGTACTAAAATATTTTTTATATTTTCTATCGTCATAAACTTCGGTGCAAAGCAATAAAATAGCAGCAAAAGGACAAACAACACTATTACCAGAGTTAATTCCTTCATATAAAACAACAGTCCATGTTTCTCATTTTTTTCCAACATCTCATTCACCTCTCTTATTCTACCAGCCCGGATGCATATTCCAGAACTTTTACCTGTGAGAAATCCTCTTTTTCCAATTCACCCGCTTTTTCTCCATTTCGAATAACCACGATTCTGTCAGACATACCAAGCAGTTCTTCCATGTCAGAGGATATCATAATAATTGTATTTCCCTGATTCACGTACTCACGCATCAACAGATATATTTCATGTTTAGCTCCCACATCAATACCTCTTGTTGGCTCATCGAAAATCAATATATTGCATTTTGCGGCAAGTGTCTTGGCTAACGCTACTTTCTGCTGATTTCCACCACTTAATGTGGAAGCCTTCACTAAAATATCAGGCACTTTGATATGCAGCGCATCTACATACTTATTTGCATTATTGCGTATCATTTCATTGCTCAGTACACCATATCGTTGTAATTCACGAATGTTCATAAGGGAAATATTCCAGGAAACATCCATATTTAAGAAGCATCCCTGATTCTTTCGGTCTTCCGGTATTAATCCTATTCCATAGCGAATGGCATCTTTGGGGTGATGGATTTTCACTTTCTTTCCATTAACAAGAATGGTTCCACTTACCATATGATCTGCACCATATACCATACGCATTAATTCGGTTCTTCCTGCCCCCACAAGTCCTGCAATACCAAGAATTTCACCATGTTTTACATTGAATGAGATATTGTTACATCCATTTCCACTTACATTCTGTAACTCCAATGCAGTTTCTCCCAATACCATCTTAGCATCTGGATAAGTTTCCTGCAATTCTCTTCCAACCATTTCTGCTACTAATTGTTTTTTATTTGTTTCTGATATCAATTTTGTTCCTATGTAATTTCCATCTCGCATAACTGTTACACGATCTGCAATTTCAAAAATTTCGTCCAGTCGATGTGAAATGTAAATAATCGTTACTCCTTCTTTCTGAAGCTTATTTATGATTTTAAAAAGGAGTTCCACCTCTTTCATCGTAAGTGGTGCTGTTGGCTCATCCATAATCAGTATCTGTGCATTTTTGGAAACTGCCTTCAGGATCTCTATTATCTGCTGCTGCGCTGGTGACAAATCTCGAATCATAGAATCCGGAGCTATATCAATTTCAAATTCCTGAAACAATTGCTTTGCCTTATCATTCATGATCTTCTGATTCACTAATTTTCCTGTTTTACTTCCAAGAAAAATATTTTCAGCTGCTGAAAGTGTTTCGATCAGATTAAACTCCTGATAAATCACTTCTATTCCAAGTTCTCTTGCTTTTGCAGGGTTCATTGCATGATATTCGTTTCCTTCTATCCAGATTCTTCCCTCATCAGGTTCAATAGCACCTGATATTACTTTTATTAATGTTGATTTCCCTGCTCCATTTTCTCCCACAAGAGCATGAATTTCTCCTTTGTAAAATTCGATAGAATAGTCATTTAAGGCAACAACACCAGGATAACGCTTTGTAATATTTTTTAATGCCAGAGATATTTCTTTTTCCAAATTTAATCCCCCCTGTTATGGTAAAGAGCAGTGGGAAAAGTTCCACACTGCTCTCTGCTTTTACTATTCCGCCTTATAATATTTATCAATATTGGTTTTATCAACAGTAACAATTGGATCAAGCTGTACCTTTTCATATGGCTGTCCAGTCAGCATCTTCGTAACAATTTCATATGCATTTTGCGGAATATTGTCACTGCCAAATTTTACACTTCCACGATACAGGCTCTCATCTGTCAGAGATTTATGTATTTCTTCTGCAATCTGATCTGACCAGTCAGCTCCGAATGTTGCGAATTCACTTTTTTCCACATTTCCGCTTGACATAGCATATTCATTTACCCCAAGGCATCCTTCACCATTAAAACACAATACCACCTTTACATCTGGATTTGTCTGGAAAAGTGTAGATGCAGCCTCCTGTGCCGCCTGATTTGTTGCGATTCCATCCACTACTTTTACAATGTTGGCCTTAGGACACAAATTCGTAATCTCATGCATTCCATCTGAATTGTTTGCCTCTTCCGGATTTGTTCTACTTTCAAAAATAGCTACTTCTACAGATCCATCTTCAGCATCCGGAAATGTTTCATCAATCCAGTTTGCAGCAAGCTGTGCCGCAGCCTTTCCTATTTCATATCGATCTGATGTCATAAAGCAGTCATACGCTTTTGTATCACCATTCATAACCAGTACTTTGGTTCCCTGCTCCTGTGCATATTTTATGGAATCTGTAAGGCTGTCCGGATCTACTGGAATTACAATAATTGCATCAGCTCCCATTACAGCAAAATTTTCAATCTGACTTATCTGTTTGGATGAATCCAGCGATGCATCCGCAATCTGAACTTCCGCCCCATCAGCTTCTAAGAGTGACTTCGTATCCTCCGCCAGACCTGCAACAAAAGCATTGCCGGTATCCAGTGCACAGAATCCTACCAGTGAACCATCCACACCTTTTGCTTCTTCTGTACTATTTGTTTCTTCTGCATTTACCATTCCCATTGCTGAAACACATGTCACAGCAGCTGTCATCAATGATAGCAAAACTTTCTTTTTAAATCTCTTTTTCATCTTTTTTCCCCCTTCATGCTTTCATACATTGTAGTTTTTTAACACAAATCATCAATGATTCTGGAATTATTGTAGCATTATGCACATTTCTTCTCAATGTGACAATTTTATCTTTTGGTAGGTAAATTTCACTTTTTTCACTGTTAACAGCCACAGATGTTGTTTGTATGTTATAATAATCTCAGTTTTTAACACAATCTCAGGATTCTCTTACGATAAGGAGGATTATGATATGTCAGATATAAAAGCAGATATCTCAACACTTGTAAAACAAGCCAGAGAAAGTGAACAGAAAAAGAATTGTGCGAAAGGGCTGGATGTTGCACATATGGCACACAAGCGTATCGTTCCCACAACTGTTGGTGATATTACCGTGTTGGAATATGGATTTAATTCTGATACACCAGAGCCATTCATGATTGATTTGCACGGAGGCGGCTTCATCTTTAACACCGCAGATGTTGATGAGCAAATCATTCTGCAAATGCGCAGAGTAGTTCCACATGCAAAATTTATCAGCATTGACTACCCAAAGGCACCAGAGTATCCTTTTCCAGCCGCACCCGATTCTATATATGAAACCATTCGATTCTATGTTGATCATGCACAGGATCTGGGCATTGATACTGAAAAAATGGTGATTGGCGGTCATTCTGCCGGAGCAAATCTTGCTACTGTTACCTGCCTGCGTTGCCAGGAAAGAAGGGAGTTTTTCTTTAAAGGACAGATACTGGATTATCCACCTTTAGATCTAAAAACACCAGCCAAAGAGAAGCCTACTCCGACTGGTTGTATTCCGCCTGATCTTGCCGAATTATTTAATGCCTGCTATGTTGGTTCTTATGATGCTGCTTTTCCAGAAATAAGTCCTATTTTTACCAAAGCAGAAAACTTACACAATATGCCACCAGCATTCATTATTACCTGTGGTCACGATTCTCTTTGTGAAGAAGGGATACAGTACGCTTCTATGTTAGAAAAATCAGGTGTCTCGGTCTCACTGCATCAATATCCAGACGAGCTTCACGGATTTACCTACGATAACACTCCTTCTGCTATAGAAGCGATCAATTCTATGGCTGATTTTTTTAAACACTGCATCCAAAACTAAAACAGGGAGCTATACGCTCCCTGTCTACTTTAATTCCACAATCTGATCGCATACCTGCAACATTTCTTTATACTCACCTGAAATAATTAAAACTGCAATCCCTTTTGATGCTGCATATTTTATAAAAAAGGCTATTATACGACACATGAGTGAGTCTGCATAACGATATGGATTAATACATACTATCAAATATGGATTCATTATAATATATCGATAATACGAAATACTCATCTCGAGATATTTTCCATTTATTGTTTCATCTGGAAAATATGTCATTAACAGATCCTGGAATGCGTTCCATACATATTTCTGCATTCTTTCATTTTTCTGAAAAAAGAATCGAGTACTTTTTTTCAAAATTGGGAAAAATACATTTTCCTGTTCTGAAAAATTATCCATATATATATTCTTTTTTATTGTATCAGGAAGAAATATGATTCCACTGTTAACCAGCTGATTCACATTCTGAAATGGCTTTACTATTTTTCCATCTAATAACAGATTTCCTGATTTCCAATTTCTTTTTTCAAATATTGTTTTAATGATTTCGTCACATATTTTCTGCCCATTGTCATAAAGTCCTGCAATTTCTCCCTCACGCAAGGCATATGAAAATGGTTCAGCCATACTTTCTGTTTTAAGATGTTTTATTTCAAAGATAACCCGCCCTGTTGAATGTTCCAAAACAGGTGTATTTCCTCCATAATTCAGTTTCTGAACTAATTCTGTCAGTTTTTCATTTTCTATTTCACCTTTATAGTATGTTCGAATATGCTGTCCTCTGTGTACCAGAATTGTTCTGTCTGCTATTTGAGATATTTCATTCGGGTAAAAAGATAAATACAATATAGCAACATTTTCTTTTGCTGCTGCTTTCAGCATCTGAGATAAGTGAGCTTTTTCTACATCACTGTAAGTACCTGTAATATCTTCAAGTACAATCAATCTTGCATTTTGTATCTGTGCCCTTAATATTTCAATAAAATGACATTGTGCAGGTCGAAGATCTGACACCAGTTCACTTCCCTGTAATGAGATTCCCGCTTTCTCCAATAAATAATGCGTCTGATGACGCAAGGCATGATGATTCAGAAACAACTTATGACCATTGGATTTTATAACAAACAGATTTTCACCGACTGTCATCTGGGAAATCAATGTATTCTTTTTCTGAATACATATTACCTTCATCACAGCTGGAATGGTTTTTTTCATTAAATCTATGGTTTTTTCCTCTAAAAAGGAATTTCCCTCCATAAGCCGAATCTTTCCCGAAAACAAATCCATTAAGCAATCATTTTCATAGTCTCTTATTCCGACCAGATTGACGATTTCACCACAAAACAAATTAAGCTTGAAATCATTCAGAACTTTTCGCCCTTCATACTTCTGTACTACATGCTCCAGTCTCAATAATTCTTTTTTCATTTTCTCATTCCTTACCATGATTCCGGTCTGCAATACACCTGATCATAAACAGCCTTATCCCCAATGGCTTTCCCGGGCGGCTTTGACAAACTTTCTGACCTTTTCCGGATCTTTCCCGGTGCATTCTCTGCCATATTCCACTCCTGATGATACATCTACTCCATCCGGCTGGACCGAACGGATAGCCTCTGCCACATTATCCGGATTCAGTCCTCCAGCCAGAAAGAAAAGTTTCTCATCCCGTGGCACTTCTTTTACCAGACTCCAGTCGAATACCTGACCACTGCCCGGCTCCATCGCATCAAAGACATAGCCCACTATAACCGGATCTGACGAATAACGTGGGAAATCTTTCATATCCCGGATATTAAATGCTTTCAAAATCGGCAAATGGCAATTTTCTGCAAATCCAGCAGGGATCTCCCCATGGATCTGAATATAATCAAATCCAGTCTGCTCAATTGCTCTCACCTGTTCCAGAGAAGGGGAAACCACAACAGCTACCTTCTGGATCTTCGGATCCAGACACTTCATAATACCTGCTGCCTGCTCCAGTGTAATATTCCGCTTACTTTTCGGGAAAAACAGGACCATTCCGATAAAATCCACGTGATGTTGATTCACATATTCCGCTTCTTTCGGATCTGTCAGTCCGCAAATCTTAATCTTCATATTCTGCACTCCTCTGGGAGGCCAATGGCCCTGCCAGCTGTTTCTTGAGGAATTCTACAAACTCCTGTGCCAGCTCATCCAATGGTTCTCTTTTTCGCTTCAGATAACCAAATGTCACCTTGCTACCTTCCAGATTCAGGGGAATTCCCCGGTCTGTTTTACGTTCACTGCCAGGAAGATAATCGCCACTGATGTTGGCAAGTTTCCCGTCCCGCAGCATTCGTTCCATGATATAGTCACTGTTGGTGACTACCGACACATCCATCTGCTCAGAAAGGAGACTTCCATCTTCTCCTTCCCAGGTATCATCATTCAGAAACTCATCCTGATAATTCTGAATAAAACGCAGACTGGATAAGGATGGTACCTCCCGGCTATCCCCATAATCCGGATGCTGTTCTCCCAGATACAACATGGCATCTACCTGATGAAGTGGCACAAATTCCATATGATTTCTCCCAAGTTCATACTGAAATCCCTGCTCCTGATGTTCCATCAGATAGATAAACCCTACATCATCTTTGTAATCCCGTACCCGCTCCATCACAGTACGCACACCAGATGTATAGACCTGACAATGATAATTCTTCTCATAATTTTGATTATAAAACGAAACGAACTGCGTTGCAAACCAGGAACTTGGATTGGTAGATACCCTCAGCCACTTTGTCTCTCCTGATGCAGAAATATGATCCAGATCGTTTACTTCTTTTATGATTCTGCAGGCATAGCGGTACACCTTTCTGCCCTGTGCCGTAGGGACAATACCCTTTGGCATCCGTTCAAACAGTAACAGTCCCATAGATTCTTCCATGGCTTTCATGGCCTTACTCACACTGGACTGGGTAGTATAGAGCACTTTTGCTGCTTCACTGAAGGAACCTGTCTCCACGCAGGCAACAAAATATTGCAGTTGTCTGAGATCTGTCATATCTTACCCCTTTTTCTTTCCATACACCAGAAACATTGGGGTCGGATTATAAAATTCGTCTTTTTCCTTATATAAACGACTACTCAGCTCTGTATCCGCCTGCACTTCTTCCATTTCAAAATACTTTAACGCCTGTACATCCCACGCCGGTCTCCTGCATTCGCTGATCGACATCAGCTGCTTGATCGTCTCACACTCTTCCATCAGTTCATTTCCTACCATATGATGTACATGACTTTTTGGCAATGCAGATGTATCTGCGAAATTATCTGCACCATAGTCTGCATCCGCATTGATCAGACATCCGCCCTTTTTCAGCACCCGAATCCACTGTTCATAAGCCCGGTCAGCATGAGGCAATGTCCATGTCAGGTTACGGGAAATCACCACATCAAAGCTCTCATCAGCAAATTCCGGATTTTCTGCATCCATCACCATGAAACGACAGCTCCCTTCGGCAATATCCTCACTAATTCCCTCTTCCAGCGCCAGAAATCTGGCCCGTTCTACCATATCCGGAGTCAGGTCCACACCAGTCACCTGATGGCCTTCTTTCGCCAGCAGGATACTGAAAAATCCTGCTCCGCATCCGATATCCAGAATCTTCAACGGGCGCTCTGCAGGCAGAAATCTATGAATCTCATTCATCCAGCGTTCCGCCTGTACACTGTGCAGTTCTGCCCTCTTATGCTTCATAAAGTCATCGCTTCGTTTGCTCCAGTAACTGGTCACTCTCTTTTTTGTCTCTATCTCCGGCTTTATTGCTTCAATCATAAACATCGGTGTCGATGCATAATTCAGCTTCTCTTCCTCACTCCATACCGTTTTCCAGATCTCCTGGTCAATAGCGATCTCAGTAAAGCCAATACTACGAAGAACTTTTGCATCCCACACCGGTCTGTGAATCGCTGACAGTGGCATCTGAAGGGCGATCTGCTCCATACGGTCGATATCTGTACAGGTATAATGATCATCTAATGCTGCACTCTCTACATTTTTCCGATCTTCCTCATAAGCCTCTCGCTTACTGTCATCATACAGATACCCATACCAGTTGGCATCAAAATTCAGCAGCTTTCCACCCGGCTTTAACACACGCATCCATTCTGCATAGGCTCTTGCCGGTTCTTCCAGATTCCAGGTCAGATTTCTGGAAATGATCACATCAAAGGTCTCATTTTCAAAATCCAGATTCTGCGCATCTTCTCTCCAGAACCGCACATGATCCGCATATTTTCCTACATTTTCTTTTGCCTTTTCCAGCATACCAGGGGTATAGTCTGCCGCATCAATCTCATATCCGGCCTCTGACAGAATTGTCGGGAAAAATCCAGGGCCGGTTCCAATATCCAGAATCCGTAAATCTTTCTTCTCTTTTTGGGGAAAATGTTCTGTCAGCACCTTCAGCCATGCTGCTTTCTGCATTCCTGCCAGTTCCTTCTGGTTTACCTCAGAATAGCCGTCCGTCCGGGTAGTCCAGTAGGACTCGATCTCCTGTAATAACTCCATATCATACCTCTTTCGTATCTGTTCAGTACCTTCACCAATAGCAACTGAACAGTCATCTTATTCTTAGCTTCTCTGTGCCGTATTCACTCCGCAGGCACTAAGTTGTGAATATTTTATCAGAAAGAAATATCTGCCGCAAGCCCCATTGGGGGATGTATTTTGTCCATGCAAACTTCATTTCATGCTATAATAGCAGTAACGATAATGGGAGGGGTTTATTATGCTTGGAATTGGAATTGATACTGGCGGCACCTGCACGGATGCCGTCGTTTACGATCTTGACACAAAAGAGATTCTGGGAGCCGGCAAAGCACTGACTACCAAATCACACCTGGAGACTGGGATTGCCAATGCTCTGGACTGTTTGCCTCAGTCGCTTGTAAAAAAAGCAGAGTTTCTCGCCCTGTCCACCACACTTGCTACCAATGCCTGTGTAGAAAACAAAGGCTCACGGGCAAAGCTTCTGATGATTGGATTCGATCCCAAAATGATGGAACATTTAAAAGATATCTATGCTTCTTATGGTTTTCGTGATCTGACCCAGTTCATCATTCTGGATGCCAAAGTAGAGAATCTGTTTCCAGATGCTTTTGATCCGGACTGGGGGGATTTAAAAAAGAAAGCACCGGAATATTTTTCTGACTGTGACTGCGTTGGCATTGTACAGAAACACCCAAGAGCGAATGGTGGAAGATTTGAACTGAGAGCCAGACAAATCCTGAAAGACACCTTGAGCATTCCTGTCACAATTGCTTATGATATCTCCAATGAAATCGATATACTGAAGACCTGCGCCGGAACAATGCTGAATGCACGCCTGATCCCGCTGATCTCTGAATTCATGGATGCGGTACATCATGTTATGGAAGACCGCCATGTCCACATTCCACTCTCTATTGTTCGCAGCGATGGCACCTTAATGTCCGAAGAAATGGCCAAGACTTATCCGGTGGAAACATTACTGTGCGGTCCTGCTGCCAGCGTTGTGGGGGGCAGTGAACTTTCCATGGAAGCCAGTGGTATCATTGTAGATATGGGTGGCACCACGACGGACATTGCACTGGTTCATGACAAAGAACCTGTTCTGGCCACGGATGGCATCCATATCGGGCAGTGGAAAACCATGGTAAATGGTCTTTATGTAGATACCTTTGGACTTGGCGGTGATACCGCTGTGCGCTATGAAAATAACCACATTTTTCTGGATACCGTCCGGGTGATTCCGATCTCAGTTCTGGCTTCTCAGTACGATCATGTACTTCCTGCTCTCCAGAAACTGTCTGCCCTGCGCCGTTTTCATACCCGCTGGATTCATGAATTCTATGTTCTTCAAAAAGATATCTCCGGCAAAAAAGGATATACAGAAGAAGAACAGCGCCTGTGCGCGATCTTAAAGGAAAAACCTTTGATTACCCTGGACCTTTCTGAGAGAATGGGGATGGATCCCCACTTTCTTCCTGTTGAACGACTGGCGCAGGACGGAGTCCTGATGAAAAGTGGCCTGACACCAACCGATATGATGATTCTGAAGGGGGATTTTCAAAAATATGATCCTGCCGCTGCAAATGCCGCCCTCCACTGCCTCTTTGCCAATGTCAAAGAACCGCTGGAGCAGATTCCCGATCTGGTCTATGAACTGGTCATTCAGCGTATGTATCGGAATCTGGGCCGTATTATTCTCCAGCAGCAGTATCCAAAACAAAAAGCTTTTTTCCAGCATGATTACCTGAATCCTATGCTGGACTGCTTTTACGAACAGGCAAAAAATGCGGTAAATCATCCGGGTGACACCTGTCGGGATGCAGCACTTTCTCTGTCCACACCATTGCCGCTGATCGGCGTTGGTGCCCCTGTACATATATTTCTTCCACGGGTTGCCGCATTGCTCCAGACAAGAGCAGTTGTCCCTGAATACGCCGGTGTAGCCAACGCACTGGGGGCAGTAACCAGCCGCAAAGTCACCAGGTGTGATCTGACTGTCAAAGCTGAATATGATGGTGGAGCCTGCAAGGGCTATTCTCTTTTTGAAAATGGAGAAAAATATCTGTTTGATGAACCAGGAGATGCCATTTCTTTTGGAAAAGAAGTCCTGTTGCGAGCAGTAAAAAAACGTGCCACCCTTCAGGGTCTGGGAGAACATCCTCATGTGGAGATTCGAACAGAAGAGAACCGCATCGGTCATTCTAAAGAGGGGCTGTTGCTGGAGATTTTTCTTCATGCTACTGCGATAGAACCATAACTCATAGCAAAATGCCCATGCTGAAACAAAAAAACATTCAGCATGGGCGTTTTTTTATTTTATTCTATAATCTCGATGCTCCACTGGTTCTCATAGGTCTTTCCTGCCTCCAGACGAATCAGATCAGACTGCTGAGACAGGTCTTCTACCACTCCATATCTGGATGGCAATGAACTCCATGGCTCAATGCAGACATATGGGGCTGTGGTATGCGGCATATGCCAGAATCCCAGATGCGTGTACTGTGGAAAGCTCACCCTTACAGCCCTGGTACCCTTATCGGAACGAAGCGTCACACAACGATCCATATTCTTCAGTACAATTGCATCCTGATCAAAGAGATTGTGCTGCAGCGGAATCCGACGTTCTTCTTCCAGTGCATACAATTCATCCTGACCATCCAGGTGACAGTCTTCCGTAAATCCCACACGAGTCGGACGTGCCGGATTGCCGAATTCCAGAACATAATCTTCAAAGCGAAGTCCTTCTTCCAGCGGTACATTGAATCCCGGATGACCACCAATGCCAAAAAACATTGCTTTTTCATCATGATTCTCTACTTTATTTGTAATCTTCAATGTACTGCCATCCAGCTCATAAGTCAGGAAATAAGAAAATGCGAATGGATACTGCACCAATGTCTTTTCATTGCTGTCATAACGAAATGTGACACTGCTCTCCGTTGCACTATCCACTGTCAGATCACTGTCTTTGATAAAGCCATGGATCTTCATGTGATATTCTTTTCCCTCATATACATAGGTCTCATTCGTCAGTCTTGCAATATACGGGAACAGGTTCGGAGCCTGTCCATCCCATACTTCCGGAATGCCCTGCCAAAGATACTCACATCCATCCGTTGTCTGAATAGAATGTAATTCTGCACCTGGCTGTTTGATTTCTACTTTCAGTTTTTCATTTTTAATAGTATACATAAAATCCTCCCGTATCTGTTCAGTACCTTCCCATATTTTTCCAATATGATTACAGAATCTGATCGATCTCTACTCTTTCTTTATTTGGTCCTTCGATAATAAAGAAACGGATTCCTTTCTCCCAGAACGGCAGTGCTTCAATTCCCTCACTGACTACTTTATAGCCTTTTTCCTGCGCCAGCTTATAAGCGCCATCAATATCCGTACAGTTGATCGCAAAATGATTGATTGCGCCAGCCTGTCCTGCCGGATTTGGTTCATCATAGCATTCCAGAACCAGATTCTGGAATTTCAGAAAGCAGACATGCTGAGGTCCTTCTCCAAATTCTGCCTGATGTACATTTTCAAATCCCAGTTCCTCATAGAACTTACAGGTAGCAGCCATGTCCGCTGTCGGAATACCGATATGCTGTACTCCATCACAATAATCCATTAATTTCCCCATTTTCTTATCCTCCTGCAATACATAATTTTTATTTGCAAACCCATTACATGTCTTATGTTCTGGTTTTGTATTTATTTTTCGATAAATAAAACCCCTAATGTACCAGGTCCACAGTGACTGGAAATCACGCCACCGGCTCTGGTAATCAGAATCTCATCAAAAATGTGTAGTTCTTCCACGTAACTTCGCACCTTTTCCACCACTTCCGGGCTGCAGCCAGAATGGGTGATGAAGACTCGTTCTGATCTTGCCTGTTCCATTTGTTCTTTTAGATCTTTTGCATAGTCCAGAATCACTTTGGAAAGCTTTCCTCTATATTTTTTACTGCTGTGCATTTTGCCTTCTTCCACCACAATCATTGGATGAAGATGCAGAGCACTGCCGAACATAGCGGCCAGTCCGCTGCAGCGTCCGCCTCGGTACAGATAAACCAGTGTATCTACTACAAAGCTTGCCCGCACTTTTGACTTCAGTTCTTCGATCTCTGTCTGAATCTCTTCCACATTCTTTCCTGCCTGCGCCATCTCTGCTGCGTGAAGCACCAGAAGACCGATTCCGGTAGACAGACTGGCGGAATCTATCACGGTCACCAGATCTTCTGCTTCCAGTTCACTGGCTGCCATACGCATCACATTAGCAGAAGTAGACATATCCTCCGATATGGAAAAACAGATTACAGGTTGTTTTTCTTTTACAAAAGGCTCCAGCATCTCCATTGCCATGTCCAGCGCTGGAGCTGATGTCTTCGGTGTGGTCTTTTGTGCATCTGACCACTGAAAAATCTCATCTGGTGTAATGTCCACGCCGTCACAATACTCTTTTTCTCCAAGCAAAATGTGCAGTGGCAGTATGGAAATATCATACTTTTCCAGTAACTCCTGCGAAAGATCACAGGTACTGTCTGAAAGAATCTTAACCATAGAATACTCCTATTCTTTTACCAGAACTTTTTCAATCTCTGCAATATACATCGTGTGGTAATCTTTCTGTGGATACCATTTTTCTTCTGCCTGTTTATCAATGAATTTTTCCGGCCTGATCTCGTCTGCGTACATCTTGCGGCAAACCAGAATCACCTCTGCTTCTTCAAAAGCTACCGTTCCGTCTGTAAAATATGGGGTAAACCCAGCTTCCTTGATCTTATCACGATCTTTTCCGGAGACCTTACCAAAGAGATTCAGTGTATCTCGATATTCCTCTCCGTAAAAAGACAGTGTAAATGTTTCTTCTCTGTCTACAAACTCTTTTGTGTATCTCTGTGGACGAATATAAGCGGTCGCTGCCGGTTTTCCCCACATATATCCGGCGCCGCCCCAGCTGGCCGTCATGGTATTATATCCTTTTTCATCTCCAGCTGTGATCAGCATCCACTGCTTTCCTATTTTCTGAAATGGATTAAAATTCAGTTCTTCCGGTTTGATTTCTCGAAATGCCATAGTCGTTCTCCTCCTGTCATTTTCTTCCATTATCATAGCACAGAACCGGTCGAAGGGCTAGGGAGGAATTCGTTTGGAAAGCATTCTTTTAAGTAAAATTGGGGAGGCACGCCTCCCCAATTAGTTTTCTGGAATTTACACGAAAAACTCTACATTCTTTAAATTCACTTTATTCTTCCGTATCGTCAATATCAATCAAAACTTTCATGGTCGTTTCTTTATTGGCATCAATATACTCATATGCCTTTTGGTAATCCGCAAATGAAAAATGTTTACTCATTAATGGCTTTAACTGAATTTTTCCTTCACCTACCAACCGAATTGCCTCAACATAATCTTCATGCCGATACATCATAGTAGTATTCAGATCCAGTTCATGATCATTGAGTACTGCCAAATCTACAGTAGCAATTTTTCCAAAAACAGCTACTAAAATAATTGTACTTCCTTTTCTGGCATATTTAATGGCCTGTCCCATAGTAATATCATTTCCTGCACAGTCATAAATTACATCTGCCTTATCTTTTCCAAAGGCTTCAACCATTGCTTCACCAAAATCTTTTTTTAAAGTATTCACAGCAAAATCTACACCACACTTCTTCGCTAATTCCAGGCGATAATCAGATACATCTGTAATCATCACCTGTTCTGCTCCCAGTGCCCTGCATGACTGTGCTAAAAGAATGCCTATTGGTCCACATCCCAAAATTGCAACTTTAGCTCCTTTCAAATCAGCGAAACGCTTTGCTGCATGAACCGTCACTGCTAATGGTTCAATCATTGCACCCTCATTGTAAGTCATATTTTCAGGAAGTGCCGTTACCTTAGATGAATCTACTGCAAAATATTCACTTGCTGTTCCTGTCGTCTGAAATCCCATTACCTTTAATTCCTCGCAAAGGTTGTATTTCCCATGGGTACACGGATAACACTTACCACAATAAACCTGTGGTTCAATTGTTACTTTCTGTCCAACCTGAAATTCTTTAACATTTGCGCCAAGTTTTACTACTTTAGCAGATAACTCATGCCCCTGCGTCACTGGATAAGAAGTGAATGGATGTGTTCCATGATATACATGAATATCACTGCCACACACACCTATTTTCATAATTTTTACTAATACCTGATTTTCTTCTGGCTCTGGAATAGATACCTTTCTAAATTCAATTTTTTTTGGAGCCGTCATAACCTGCTGAATCATCATATCTTTCATTTTCTTTCCCCCTGTTATCTTATATTTCTAAAAGTTTTTACCACTCAGCAATATTTCCATCTGGAGTACTCCATACTGGATTACGCCATTCCTCCCATTTTGCTGCCTTTTCTCTTATTTTTTCTTCATTGACTTCTATTCCAAGACCTGGAGCTGTCATTTTATTTACATAACCATCCTGATAATCAAACACGGATTTATCCACAAGATAATCCATAAGATCTGATCCCTGATTATAATGAATTCCCAAACTCTGTTCCTGAATAAATGCATTTGTAGTGCAAAAATCCAATTGCAGACAACTTGCCAGCGCCACTGGTCCTAATGGGCAATGTGGTGCTACTGCAATATCATAAGCTTCTGCCATCGCCGCTATACGGCGCACTTCTGAAATTCCACCTGCATGACTTAAATCCGGCTGAATAATATCCACACCACCATTTGTAATCATTGATTTGAATCCCCAACGAGTAAAATTGCGCTCACCTGTCGCAATAGGAATGCTGGTGCAACTCTTCAATTCCCTAAAAGCCTCTTCATTCTCACATAATACTGGCTCCTCAACAAACATTGGATGGAACTGTTCCAGTTCTTTCATAATAACCTTCGCCATTCCCTTATGTACTCTGCCATGAAAATCTAATGCAATATCCATCTTATATCCCAGTGCATCTCGAATACTGGCCACCCTCTGCAAAACATCATCCACAACCTGGTAATTATCAATCCATGCAATCTCCGGTGTTGCATTCATTTTTATTGCACGGTATCCCTGTTCATATTTTTCTACTGCTGCTTTCGCAACGTCATGAGGGCGATCTCCTCCAATCCAACAATATACCTTCATTTTATTTTTTACTGATCCGCCAAAGAAATCATATACAGGCATATTATGTGCCTTTCCTTTTATATCCCATAATGCCTGATCTATTCCAGACATCGCACTGGTTAAAATCGCTCCTCCACGATAAAATGCGCCACGATAGAGAGTCTGCCAGATTTCTTCCACATTTTCTGCTGATTTTCCGATAATATAATCTTTCATTTCATGTACTGCTGCCTCAACAGTAGACGCTTTTCCTTCAATTACCGGCTCTCCCCATCCTACTAAGCCACTTTCTGTTGTCACTTTCAAAAAACACCATCTGGGTTCTACCTTAAAAGTCTCTATTGATCTGATCTTCATACTTTTTATTCTCCATTTCTCTATTGACAATCATCCTATAAAACATTCATTTTACCGATTTGTTGTTCATATTCACTTAATTAAATTCATGTATATTATGCCTTAAAATAATTCATTGGATTTTCAACTAAAAGCTGATTTATCCCTTCTTCCCCAAATCCAAGTTCTCTTAACATTGGTAATACATAACGATGTATATATCTGCTGTTATAAATTGCATCATCCGGATCTGTATTTCTTTTATTCTTCCATTCAAACCTTCCAAGATCAACAAAACTTACATAATCATGCGAAATCATAAGTTGTTTAATCCACCCTCTTTCACATAATTTCATCAGCGTATCTACCCGGTTTTTTAATGGATTTTTTTCATCATCTCCAAATCTGTCTAATCCAATATAACAGCCCCTATTCAAAAGTTCCTCCAGATATCCACAATCATTTGTATCTCCACAGTGTCCAATCAGAATTTTCTCAGGATTCAAATCATATTTTTCAAAAATATCCATTTGCCCTATACCACTTCGATTTCCATAGTAAGAATGTGTTGCAATCGGAAGACCACTTTCTTTTGACATCTGTGCATGCGCATTTAAAAGTACTTCATTAATAGGAGTGATTCCAGCTACATCTGTTGCACATTTTATCAGTCCCGGTCGAATATTTGTATCCTGTATTCCTTCTTCAATATCCTTTCTCATACATTCCATCAAGCTCTCTTCACTTCTGCCAAACAGCCATTGATTCTCTGTATAGAAAAAACCTGTACATGCGATTATTTGCATACCTGTCCGATCTGCAACATCTTTTATAGCATGAATGTCTCTTCCCAAACATACTGGTGTTTGCTCTACCAGCGTCTGCACACCTATTTCATGTGTTCTTTTTACATCTTCTGTCGCATATTCAATAAACTCTTCATAGTTGAACCAATGTGGATAGGACATTCGCATTGACCAGTTTGCCTGAAGTATGTGTTCGTGCATCAACGTTACTCCCAGCTGCTCTACCGGTATCGGACCATTCACTGTATTAATCATTTTACTCATTTCTTATCTCCCATCAAAAGCACATTTAAACCAAATGCTCTGTCCGCGCGATCAACTCATTCTGCGCTTTCCTTCCCATCTCAACAAAGAATGCACTGTATCCTGTTACCCTTACGCAAAGTGTTCTATATTTTTCCGGATTCTTTTGTGCATCTCTTAAGGTTTCAGCATCCACAACATTTACCTGTAACTGCATACCGCCTTTTTCCATGTACGTTTTAAACAATGCACACATTACGTCAAGCCCATCTTCTCCTTCTACTGCTGATGGATGCATACGGAGGTTCAGCGGTCCACCGGTAATACGGTCAAATGGTACTTTAGCAACCGAATTTAGCATAGCTGTCAAGCCTGATATATCTCGTCCATTTGTTGGTGACTGATTCTCACTCAATTGCTCTTTTGAATGACGTCCATCTGGAGTTGCGCCAACATAGCCACCCATTGTAGTAAAATCACGGTCTGTGGAATACGTTGGCCACATTTGATATAAATATTGTTCTCCATTATTTTTCTGAATTGCTTTTACAAAAATATCTGTCAGCATTTTGGCATACTTATCTACTTCTTCAATGTCATTACCAAATTTATTTAACTTATTTTTCCACTGATCTGATAATTTTTCGAATCCGTTATAATCATTTTTTAATACAGTTGCCAACTGTTCCACTGTCATCTCTTTTTTCACAAAACAAATTTGCTCAATCGCATAAAATGCATCAATAACAGTTGCAAGCCCACATCCCTGTGTTACAATTTTGTGATATTTCGTACCTCCTTCTGTCCACGTTACCCCATTTTCTATTGTTCCTTTCAGGAAACAATCTTCAATACGAATCTTGTCCATAGTAACAGACTTTTCAACCTCAAGATCCATTTCAAATCCACGTCTGAATTCAGCTACGAGATATTCCAACTGTTGCTGATATACTTCAAGCACATCTTGCATGGTGGTTATTTCTGACAATTTTTTAGTTTTTACCCCATAATAAGGTCCTGTCATAAGCCCTGTCATACGGTCATCAATATCAAACTGACATTCTTTGTCCAGAGGTTCACCATCTTTTGTTTCTTCTACAATAGCCTCCCCCAGAGGTTCCATTGGATAATCTCCTCTATTTAAAGCAAGTTCCAATGGCTTAACAAGATTAATCCATACCTGGCGAAGCCCGCCTTCCATTGCAGGAATATTCGGGTCATTACAACCAAAAAATCCATAGTCATAAACTTCCGGTTCCTCTACACCATAATACTTTAATGCAGGAATCATCGTTTCATCATTATAAACGACCAGTGTGGTGTTTTCTCTCATTGCCTCACAACAGCACTTCCAGAATTTCTGATCTATGTCATTATGATAACGGACAACAATAAACGGATTTCTTAATCTAAGCGCACGTGCTGCCTCTACCATAAGAAATGACAGTTCATTTACTCCTGATTTTCCGTTAGGAAGTTTTCCCGCCAGGATCACATAATTTGGATCATCATAAGCAACTTCCAGTGTATATGCCGTTGTTTCTATTTCCTGAGACATATGATCTGTCTGAACCATAATTTCATTATTATGGAAATAGAACTCCTGTATCAGCTGTATTGCTTCATCTTCTGTCAAACATCCTTCTTTTAAATCTGCCTGATACCGCGTCAACAAATACTGGTCCATTCTGCTTAAATTCAACACCCCGCAACCACATACTTTTTGGAGGATAAGTATCAAAATCCACAGTAATTGCAGTGCCTGCTCAAACGTCTTCGCAGAACCAGAAATAATTTGCTGTAAATTTTCTGCCATTCTGGTCCTTCCCTGACTTGCAGCTTCTTTATAGCAACGTGAAATGTACATGCTTATTGCATCATAACAGATGATTGCTCCCTGCAAAAATTCTTTTTGATCCGCACTGCATTTTTCTTTCAAACGATCTTCTGCCTTTTTTTTCAGTCCTCCCAGCCCAAGATCCAATATTTCTTCCCACTCCAATGCAAGATGACCAAATGACGGGAAAAAATACGGCCGACACTTTAACCAGCCTTCAGAATAATAAAACAATATTTTCTTATGTCTTTCTTCTGTAGGAATATTCCACCATCTATGATATTCAGCTAAAACTTTCTCTTCCTCTTCTTTTGTTGGAATTCTTAATTTGACTTCTCCCGCTATAGGCCCTTCCCCTAACACCACACTGATATTTGATAAAATATGCTCCAATGTATGCCCATAGCGAACAGAATTTCCTTCTCCCTCATACAGCTTTTCAGCTTCTAGTACCAACTCAATTCGTTCCATAAAAGTTTCTCTATAATCACGTAAAAACCACTTATCTATTCTTTCTTTTAATGATGAGCTTATCTGTCTGACCATAATGATTTCCTCCTTTCGCTATTATCGTGCAAGTGATCCAAAAACGTCTCTAAGCTGATCCATTTTTTCTTTTTCAGGCGTTGAAAATTCGTTCATCTCTAAATTTACACTTGCCGCTTTTGCAAGTCCCATATTATGATATGGAAGTAAACGGACTTCTTCCACGCATCTGTTTTCACCAATTAATTTCTTCAATGCCAAAGCATTTTCCACTGTATCATTTACGCCTTCCATTACCGGAACCCTAATATGCATTCGTTGTCCCATTTCCATCAGTTTTTTCGCATTTTCTATGATTCTGTAATTGTCTGCCCCAGTATACATCCGATGAAGTTCGGCATTCATAATTTTCATATCAAGCAATACAATATCTGTATACGGCAGCACTTTTTCAAAATACTGAAAAGGTACATTTCCAGCGGTATCCAGTGCTGTAGAAATTCCTTCTTCTTTTAGCCTCTTAAAAAGCTGTGTAACAAATTCATATTGCAAAAGTGGTTCTCCTCCAGACGCCGTAACTCCGCCACCGGAATTAATGTAATAATCTTTGTCTCTCAATGCTATATCCGTCAATTCATCCAAAGCATACTCTTTTCCTGCATATTTTAATGCACCTGACATACATGCATCGACACACTTCTGACAAAGTATACAATTTTCTATGCCAATTCTTTTTCCATCTTCAATGTGGATTCCCTGTTTACAAATCTTTTGGCACTCGCCGCATCCTATGCATTTTTCCCTTAAATATTGGATCTGTGGTTCTGCTTTATATGATTCAGGATTATGGCACCAGCGGCATCTTAAATTACATCCTTTAAAAAAAAGCGTTGTTCTGATTCCTGGTCCATCATGTACACTAAACCGCTGTATATTAAATAATCTTCCGACCATGTTATTACTCCAGTAATCTTTTTAACCGAAGGACACACTCCATCATAGAGCGCCCTGTATGATACATTGCCTTCCATGGATTCCCAATTTGTGCCACCAGGACGCTGCCATCTTCACGTAAAAGCTGTTTCCACTCGCCAACCTGATGATTAATCATATATTTGGTATCAAACTCCCAGTTCAGACAGAATGCATCAAAATATTTTTCATCCCCAAATTTCTCATAAGCATCTAAAAATCCGATTAAAGATTCGCAATTCTGCCACCATTCTTTATCTCGAATCAGCGGTTCTCCTTCCTGTGGTCCATCTCGATACACCCCGCCTTTTTCGTAATCAAATCCATACTTTAATGCATGATCTACTAATTTACGTGTAATATCATGATATATATCAACTGGTGAATCCATAATTTCTAATGCACGATGCAGCAGCCATACCAATTCTACATTATGTCCATAAGAGGTTGTATCGACCGGAGCATCCAGCACCTCGCCGGTTTCTCTCTCCGCATTCCATGTTCTTCGAATATTAATTGCCGGCTTTGCCTGAAAATCAACGGTAAACTGATTCTTTCCACATCCTGCCTCTTTATTAATCATATGATCCATTATTACTCCAATTACTTCCTGAAGTTTTCTCTTATGAATCTCTTCTCCGGTACATTCATACAATGTCGTAAATGCTTCTAATGTATGCATATGTATGTCTAATGATTTCAGATCACCAGCTGCAAATCCTGCTTCAGATACAGACCAATCTGGTTCAAGGTTCTCCAGATATCCACCATATCTTGTATCTGCACAATATTTTTGTAATAAATCAAATGTTTTACAAGCATATTCTTTTCCGATTTGATCGCCACTTGCCAGTGTATATTCTGCTAATGCATAAATAGCAAACGTCTGTCCATAAACTACTTTTCCATTATCAATTAAAGAACCATTTCTTGCTGTTCTCCAATACCATCCGCCTTTTTCTTCATCCCAAAAATGACGAATCAGGAACTCTACTCCCTGTTTTGCTTTTGACAGATATTCTTTATGCCCCAGCTTCCTTGCAAAGGCAGAATAACCCCAGATCATTCTTGTCTGTGTTACAATATATTTATCTTCTTTCTCATTTACTTTCCCCTCTTCATCAAATGATGTAAGATATCCCCCGTAGACCTCATCTACTCCATGTGTTTCCCAAAATGGAATCAACTCTTTATTTAAATGATATGAAACCTCATTATATACTTCCTGAATCTTTTCTTTCATCTCAATTTCCCCCATCTCAGACTAATTGTTCAAATACATCATATAATTTCTGATTCACGTCTTTTATTTCCTGTTCTGTCACTTTAACCTCTCCTCTGTCATAAGTGACTAATCCATTTACTTCTTCTTCGACATCCGAAACTTGTGTATAAACAGTCGCACTCAACCCATTTTTTATATTAGGAATCAGTTCCTGTTCCCATAACCCTGCAACACCTTCTGTCAATTCCTGTTTTGAATAATACTTTCGATATCCGTATACTTCATCACAATAACTTCTGTTTTCCATGCGATAGGAATAACCTCCACATTCTGTTAATGCAACGACCCTGTCCTCACGCGGTTTTACTTTAAGTTTTCGCCAGTAATTATGTATACTGTACATATCTCCACCATGTTGATCAAACCAGCCGCTTGCTTCATCCACTAATCTGTTTGGATCTAACTTGCGAATAAGTGTTGTTGCTCTGGCCGCATCAAATTGTCCCCATCCTTCATTAAAAGGTACCCATGCGGCTATGGATGGATAATTATATAAATGGCGAATCATTTCTTTTAATTCTCTATAATATTCTTTCCTGCCCAATTCGTTTTCTCTGGCAAATTTTTTGTATTTATTATCTTTTATAATGCGTCCTGTCCACATAAACATGTTCGGCATTGTACAGATAAATTTCATATTATAGTTTTCACCGCCACATACCATATCCTGCCATACCAGCATTCCAATTCGATCACAATGATAATACCATCTTGCCGGCTCCACTTTTATGTGTTTGCGCAGCATATTAAAACCAAGTTCTTTCATTTTTTTAATGTCATACTGTAAAGCTTCGTCTGATGGTGCAGTATACAAACCATCTGGATAGTATCCCTGATCCAGCAATCCATTATGAAAATAAGGTCGATTATTTAGGAAAAATCGCAATATTCCATTTTTATCCCTGTCTACAGAATATTTACGCATAGCAAAATAAGTAGAAACCTTATCTTTTTCCATTGTAATCTCCAAATCATACAGATTTGGAGTTTCCGGGGTCCATTCTTCGTATCGTTCTAATTCTATTTTTGTTTTTTGATTTGCGTAAAACCGAATCGTTTTCAGTGTTTTTCCCTGAAAAGATATTACACCCGTACATTCTGTTCTCTTTTTCTCATTTGTTAATACTTTCAGTTCAACAATCCCGTCATCATACTGTGGTACAATTTTTAAGTCCCGTATATAATTTTCCGGAACACATTCCATCCATACCGTTTGCCATATGCCACTTTGTGCTGTATACCACATTCCTCCTCTTTCCAGTTTTTGCTTTCCTCTGGAATGATATGAGGTATCTGAGAAATCCTTTACTTCTACCTGAAGCAGATTATCGCCTTGCTTTATCTGTTCTGTCACATCAATTGTGAATGGCAGATATCCCCCTGTATGACCTCCTGCAAGTTTTTCATTCATCCAAACATTGCAAATCTGATCCACTGCTCCAAAATGAAGTAAACATCTTCCATGTAGAAAATTCTCATCCAAATTTATAATTCGCCGATAATGAAGCACATCTTCCGGCATGACCTGACGATTCACACCGGATAGTACTGCTTCTGGAGAAAATGGCACTAAAATAGTTCCTTCATACTTTTCTGGGAAATTTTCTGATTGGTCAATTGCATACTCCCATATTCCGTTTAAATTTTTATAACTCTCCCGAACCATAGCCGGTCTGGGATATTCTTCTAAAACATGTCCGGGATCCAATTCTTTTCCCCATATTGTATATAACTGTTCTGCCATGATCTTTCTCCTTACTATTCAATGTTACGGTGATTAGCCGCCATATCATCATAAGTCAGTCCCATTTCATCTTTTAACAATATCGTTATAATATCTAAAAGAAGGTATAAATGTTGCTCATACTGATTTCCCATCGGCTGAATAGTTGGAACCACATCGTGCTGTTTTGGTGCATCTGGATCATTTGCAGTTTCTGCCATATACACACTTGCATGTACAAACAGAACAACATCTGCATATTTTCTAACCAGATTTCCTTCAGGTAAACAGGTAAGAAACGCAATTTTCGCTCCGGTTTTCGATGCCTGCTCTACGATTCTCCTGTGAATACCAACATCTCCGCGGCCATCCGTAATAATGAACAAATCCCCTTCATGCATACCTATGGTAGTATCATCCATCAACCAATATGTCGGTTTTCCTAAATGAGCTAAACGCATGGCAAATCCTCGCATCGAAATTCCCTCGCGTCCTGTTCCATGAAGGAAAATATGTTTTGCATTAATAATTGCATCCATAAATTCTTTTAATTGTTTCATGTCTAGCTGTTCAAAAACTGCGGCGTGTTCCTGTACAATCGCTTTTGATAACTCTTTATAGGTATCTATATAATTCATGCTATAGCCCCCTTTAAATTGATTTTATTTAACACCACTATTTTTTAGTTTTTCTGGATCCTTTGTAAATACAACTTTAACCCCTTCTTTGTTACGCATCAGCTCAAATCCCTTTTTCCAATCTGCCAGTGTAATATAATGAGATATCATTCCTTTCAGATCCACTTTACCTAATTCTAAGAGGTGAATGCAATTTTTCCATGACTGGTAGTCATAACCAAAATGTCCTTTAATACTTACTCCCCGCTCCAACAAACGATCCAAAGAGTAATTATACGGACGTGCATCATAACCCACATGCACTATTTCTCCCCCATTACGGACTAAGTCAATAGCAAGGTTCACAAGCTCATTCGCTCCTGCACAATCCACTACCAATGCAGCCATTTCACCTTTTGTAATTTTTTTAACTTCTGCTGCCACATCAACTTTATCCGACTCTATGATTCTTGTTGCTCCAAACTCTTTTGCCATAGCAAATCTCTTATCATTGCCGCTGCGGCCAACTGCTATAATTTCTCCACACCCTATTAATTTTGCAATCTGAATTGCAAATAAACCAATTGGTCCAACTCCAAAGATTACAATATCTTCTCCCGGAAGAATGTGTGATTCCTGTACAATTGCCTTATACGGATTACAAATCGGATCTAATATTGCTGCTTCTTCATAGGAAACATTATCAGGTATAGCAAAAATAGCATTGGGATTCTTTGCCAGTAAATCTCCAGATATTTTTACATATTCTGTAAAACCACCATCCATGCCATATCCCATTCCAAGACGATCCGGACACATTAAAAACTGGCCGGTGGTGCAGGCAAAACATTTTCCGCATACATAGCCTGTATTATCAGATACAATGCGATCTCCTACTTTCCAGTCTTTTACTTTTGATCCTGCTTTCGCAATGCGTCCTGCAAACTCATGACCAAGAATGACTGGCGTATTTAATTGATTAGGATGGAGTCCAGCGTCATATGCAAGATCAGAGCCGCAGATACCGGCAGCCATAACCTCCATTAATAAATCATTTTCTCCTATTTCAGGAACCGGAACCTCTCTAAGCTCTGTCTCGCCAGCACCCTTTCCATATTTTACTAATGCTAACATTTCTGCACTTCCTTTCTTTTTGAACGATGCATATGAAATACTTCTGACTGAACACCAATAGAAATCAATACAAGAGCTCCCATAACCACGTTTTGCCACCAGGAATTAAGATTTCCAGCATAATTAAAAATAGTATTAATAACTGCTATAATTAAAATTCCGAAGAAAGTACCACTAAATTTTCCTTCTCCACCTGACAGCTTAACACCTCCAAGTGCGCACATTGCAATTGCTGTAGTTTCCCAGGTATCTCCTGCATTTGGCTGCGCAGTATATAACCGTCCTGCAAGAAGGATTCCTGCCAGTGCTGCAAAAAATCCACACCATGTATATGCTGCTATTTTAATTCTTGCAACTTTCAAGCCCATCATTTTTGCCGCCTCTTCGTTTCCACCTACTGCATACATAGACATACCAAATTTAGTGTTTCTGGAAATATACATACATATCAATGTACAAACAATAAGCATTATTACCAGAATGTGTACTCCAAAAAAGCTTGCATTTCCTAATGACTGAAGAACTGGATTCGAAATAGATACCGGCTTCTGATTCGTAATTAATAATACAATCCCCCGCACTCCCAACATCATGGCCAATGAAGCTATCCAGGAAGAAATTCTCATCTTTGCAACCATAAATCCATTAACTAATCCACATCCAATCCCAACACCAAGACCTGCTAAAATACCAAGCAACGGATTTTCATTTCCAAACATACCCATTAATACACCGCTCAGTGCCAATACAGCTCCAACTGAAAGATCAATCTGGCCAATTAAGATTACAAACGTCATACCCAAAGCTAAGAATCCACCATCACTGGCTGCTTTACGTCCAACATTCATTAATGATGGCACTGAAAAGAAATTTCTCTGCGAAAATGCAATACTTGAAAAAACCAAAAGGATCAAAAGTGCCAATATCGCACTTTTCGAGCTAAACCAATTACTTATTTTTTTAACTTTACTCATTTTTATCCTCCTATGCTGCCTTATCTCTCTGAATATATACAGCAAATACGATAATAATAGCCTTAAATACCTGTGCATATTCATAAGTAATATTGTTCATATTAACTGTAATGTTAATCAGCTGCATAATCAGTGCCCCTATTACTGTACCAAATACTTTTGCACGGCCACCAGACATACTGGTACCACCTACTGCTACTGCTGCAATAGCATCCAATTCAGCCAGCAGTCCCAATGAATTTCCATCGGCAGCTCCTATTTTAGCTGAAGCTACAACACCTGCAAAAGCTGCAAATACTGCACTGTAGATATAAACAAACATAAGTGTTTTTGTTGCACTAATACCTGCCAATAAAGCAGATCTCGGATTATCACCAACAGCCTGGATATGACGACCCAATATAGTTTTTTCCAATATAAACCATGTAATCACAACAGCAACCACAATAATGATTGCCTGTATTGGCAACACTCCTCCTATTTTCGCAGTACCAAGCATTTTATATGTATCTGCATGAGCACCGGTGATATAGAATATTTTTGCATCATTAATCAACTGCGCAACGCCACGAACACCGATCATTAATGCCAAAGTAACAACCATAGCCTGTACTTTTAATTTTCCCACCATAAAGCCAGCAATCATGCCTGAAATGCTGCAAATTAATACTGCAATAATAATTGCCGGTACTAAACCAACCGTTTCTAAAAGTTTTGCTGATATGATACCTGCAAGTGCCATCACTGCTCCAACTGAAATATCAATACCGCCAGTAGAAATAACTGCCGTCATGCCCATACCGGTAAGAATGATCGTACATGTCTGTGTTACAATATTCCACACTGTACCAACTTTAAAAAAATTTGGTGTAATAACCAGATTCAGTAACAGCATAATTACTAATAATATTACTGCACTGTAATGCTTAAGTGTGGCAATTGTGTCCGCTTTTGTTCTCTGTCCACTATTCCTCATTTAAGCCGCCCTCCTTTTCCAACTCTCCTGCTGCCGCTGCTATTGTTGCCATAATAGCGTCCTGATTTATTTCCTCTCCATATAACTGTCCCAGAGCTTTTCCTTCTCTCATTACAACAACACGGTCGCAATTACGTTCCAATTCTGCAAGTTCTGAAGAAATCATCAAAACACTGATACCAGACGCTGCCAGTTCCTGAATCAAAGCTTCAATTTCAGCTTTTGCTCCTACGTCAATTCCTCTTGTAGGTTCATCCATAATTACCAGTTTAGGATTCATGCAAAGCCATCTGGCGAGAAGAACCTTCTGCTGATTTCCCCCACTCAAATTACGGATTGCCTGATTTGGAGAAGGCGTTTTTATTTTCAGTCTTTTAATATATTCCTCTACAATTTCATTCTGTTTCTTTTTAGAAACAACACCGTACTTACTAATTTGAGGAAGCATTGCTATCGTCATATTTTCTTTCACAGACAAGTGAGGTACAATTCCCTCCACTTTTCTATCTTCCGTGCAAAATCCAATTCCTTTCTTAATACTATCTTTCGGCGTCTTAAACTGCACTTGCTCATTCATCCAGATAATATCCCCACTATCTGGCTGCGTTGCACCAAACAGTACTTTTGCAAGTTCTGTACGCCCTGAGCCTAAAAGTCCGGCAAGTCCTAAAACTTCACCTTTTTTAATATCGATTCCTATTCCATTAAGACGCAATCCCTGTTCAATATTTTCCATTCTGGCCAGTTCAGGAGCATCTGCTAACTCATATCCTGCTTTTGTTCTTTCTAACTGTTTCGCCTCTCCACCTATCATATAAGAAATCAGCTTTAACTGATCAATTTCCTCTATTCCAACTTCTCCCGAAAGGGCTCCATCCTTTAAAATAGTTACTCTTTCACAAATTTCAAATATTTCATCCAATCGATGACTTATAAATATAACCGCAATTCCTTTTTCTTTTAGTTTTCTAATTACGCCAAATAATACCTTTACTTCTTTCGTATCTAATGACGATGTAGGCTCATCCATAATTACCAGTTGTGCATTGACAGATATTGCTCTTCCTATAGCTACCATCTGCTGAACTGCCGTACCATATTTCATCAATGGCACTGTCACGTCAACATGAATTCCTAAATCACCCAGAATTTCTTCTGTTTCTTTAATCATTTTTTTCCGATCAACACCGCCAAACTTATTTCTGGGTTCTCGTCCCAAATACATATTTTCATATACGGTCTGAAATGGAACCAGGTTCAATTCCTGATATATCGTACTGATTCCTTCTTTTTGCGCCTCTAATGCAGTTTTAGGATTAATTTCTTTTCCATTAAACTTGATAGTTCCTTCATCTTTCTGATATATTCCAGTTAATGTCTTTATTAATGTCGATTTTCCTGCGCCATTCTCACCCATTAACGCATGTACTTCGCCCTTATGCACAGTAAAGTTTACGCCTCTCAGTGCACGGACTCCAGGAAAGTTTTTGACAATCCCTCTCATTTCCAATAACACTTCTTTACCCATATTTTTACCTCGGTCTTTCTCCCACCTGTTCAAAGTTTTTGGGAATATGTTCTATTTAGAAAACGGCTATTTCCATAAGTCGAGTTATAGAAATAGCCGTTACTTATTTTAACATCAGTGCATTCTTTTTCTCTGCCAGTATTTATTTAAAAGCCAAGCTCAACGTCTGCATTATTAATGTCATATAAAACGTCTTCATTTTTAATTTCTGTAGGAACTTCTTCGCCATTTTCAATTCTTGCAATTGTTTCATAAGCAATAGGTCCAAACATTGGTGAGCATGAGCAAGAACACAGCTGTTTTCCAGCTAAGATCGCTTCCATAGCTGCTGCAGGTCCATCAATACCTGCTACCTTAATATCTTCACCCGGTACATAACCAGCTGCTTCAATTGCCTGAATTGCTCCAAGGGCCATATCATCATTGTGGCAGAATACATAATCAATTTCATCGCCCTGAGCCTGAAGGATATTCTCCATAACTTCCTGTGCTTTATCCATTACATAGTCAGCAACCTGATCAGCAATGATAACCATTTCTGTTCCTTCAATAGCGTCTACAAATCCCTGCTGACGGTCAATCGTTGAAGTAGCGCCCTGTGTTCCTTCCAGAATGACAACATTTCCTTTTCCGCCGCCATCTTCGATAAATTTATTTGCTACCTGTTCTGCTTCCCAAACGAAGTCAGACATAATTGCTGTTGTATACTCAACGCCTGCTGTTCCATTAATTCCACGGTCAACCAGAATAACTGGAATACCTGCATCCATTGCAGATTTTAAAGGTGCCTGTAAGCCATCTTCTTCCTGAGGTGCAACAACAAGATAATCTACTCCCTGTGCCACTAAATCTTCGATATTAGAAGCCTGTTTTGCAATATCAGCAGATGCATCTGTATAAACGAAGTTAATACCATATTCTTTAGCTGTTTTTTCCATACTATCTGTTTCAGCAATTCTCCAGCTATTTCCATTATCACACTGTGCAAAACCAATCGTTTTTCCTTCCAGAACACTCATGTCTACATCGCCTTCAGCAAACGCACTCACTGAAAACATAGTTGCTGCCATAGCTCCGATTAATAACATTGATACTGCTTTTTTCTTCATTGTAAAATCCTCCCTTTTTGATTTACATGTTGTGCTGCAATTTCATCTTTGTCAGCTGGTGTCTACATTATAACAAAGCAATGTTTTAATCAGAATAAAATATTCGACAATTTTCTTTAAATATTCTATTATTTTTTGCTCATTTTTTCAGTATGTCTGTTTTTCCGATCTTCATTTTTAAAATATTATCCATCAAAATCAGTGTTATATTTTACTTTTTTGTGTATTTATACATATTTAACGTTGTTCTTTTCGAAAAGAAGACGGAGACATCCCATTTATATTTTTGAATACTGTGCTAAAATATGTCGCATTAGCAAATCCACAGGCATCTGCTACTTCATAATTTTTCATAGATGTCTCAAGCAGCAATTTTCTTGCGTGTTTCATTCTAATATCTGTTAAATATTCAATAAATGTTTTTCCAGTCTCTTTCTTTAAAAGCAAACTAAGATATGAACTGCTAATATATGCTTTTTTGGCTACATCACCAATCATTAAATTTTCATTTCCATATTCTTCTTCCATAATATGAAGAGCCAGCTTTAATCCACTAAGGCCTTCTTTATCCTTTATTTTTTCCTCATTATATGCTTCCAGCTGTTTGAGTTTTTCATACTTTGCCTGATAATCCTGTTTTTCTTCCAGCTTTTCAGCAAGTTTTTTCAGAGTCTTCTCCACTTCTCCAAGCTGAACAGGTTTCAATATATACTCAAATGCCCCCACTTTTAACGCACGTAATGCATAATCAAATTCATCATATCCACTAATAAATACCCATTGTGCTTCCGGATCCATCTCATGCACTTTTTCCGCCATAGTTAATCCATCCATCCGCGCCATACGAATATCGCTAAATATAACATCTGGCTTTAATTCCTGAATCAATTCCAGACCCTTTCTTCCGTTATTTGCTTCGCCAACTATTTCAAATCCGTATTTCTCCCATGGTATTGTGTTTATCAGGCCATTTCTAAGTAAATCTTCATCTTCTACTATTACAATCTTCCAAGCCATTATTTACCTCCTGCAATGTTCTCTTTGGAATTGTCACAATAACTTCTGTTCCTTTACCTAAGACACTTTGAAAATGTAAACCATATTCCTTACCGAAATAGGTCTGAATTCTCCTCTGAACATTAATAATGCCATATGCATTAGCATCGTATTCTCTTCCTTCCTGCATCATTTGCTGGAGTTCCATCATCTTTTCTTTCGTCATTCCCTGTCCCGTGTCAGTTACATAAAATAATATAGCGTTATTTTCTTCTTTCGCTGTAATGCTTATCGTTCCTTTTTCTTCTTTTTCCTTTATGCCATGATAGATACTATTTTCCACCAATGGCTGCAAAATCATTTTTATACATTGATATTGATAAAGGTGTTTTGGAACAGATATTTCATAATCGAGATATCTCTCATATCTTTTCTTTTGTATTAATATATAATTTTCCACGTGTCGAAGTTCTTCTTCCACCGTTATAAACGTCTTTCCTTTACTCAGACTTATTCTGAAAAATATACTTAACGAATTAATCATGTCGCTCACCTGATCAATCTGTCCGGCTCTTGCCATCCAATTAATCGAATCCAATGTATTATACAAAAAATGTGGATTTATCTGAGCCTGTAATGCATTTAATTCAGATAGAAGCAACTTTTGCTGGCTTTCTTTCTGTTGCTTCACTAACTCATTTAATTTATCCACCATATGATTAAAGGAACCCACGAGTTCACCAATTTCATCATTCTGGTTAATATGGGTATGTATTTTCAAATCACCCTTTTCTACTTTTTTCATTGCTGAACGAATCTGCAGAATTGGTTTGGAAATCCCTTTAGATACCCAGATTGCCAGCATAACAGAAAGACAAATACATATCACACTTACAAACAGCATCATATTTCTTATCGTATTTATCTTTCCATAAATCATTTCCTGAGATACCATACCTACAATTTTCCATCCGGCAATATCCAGTGACATACTGGATATCAGGTAACCGGCTTTATTAATACTATTTTCTTCCGCCCCATCACCCATACTCATATCTGTAAACAGATCCTGTAAAGAATCCATATCATCCTTACTCGTTTCTTCATCTTCCACGTATAATATCTGATTATTTTCATCTAACAGTGCAAGTTTTCCATTGAACATCATGCCAACCTGACTAATTTGTTTTAAATCGTCCACCCGTACATCCACAACTACAACTCCCAAAAATCGATAAGACGCCCGGTCAATAATTGGGATCATAATAGAAATCATGTATGTATCAAGATCTCTGATCATAAAAGATCCAGTGCTCTGGCATGTCCATAACGGTGCCTCTGATGCTTTTACTTCTTTATACCACTCATCTTGTCTGAAATCATGAAGTAACATGGAACAATTTGCCGAACGAAATTGTGTACCATTTTCGCCGATTATATAAATTCCGTCTAAGTCCTTCGTATATCGGTTCACATACCTGAGTTTTGAATTGTAATTCATCCTCTGATCATATTTCATCTGCGTGTCTGTCAGTGCCTCTTCTCTTAGGGCAGTCTGAACCTCACTGTCTTTTCCCACTAAATAAGCAATTCGCTGGGCCTCGTGTAAGGTATTATATGTGTCAAGATTAGTTTTTGACACTGTGTTTTCCACAAATTCCACCGCCATACCAGTTACCTTGTTCATAGATATCCTGTAGAAAACCATCAGACAGATCCCCATAATTAAAACAACCATCAAAAAATATTTCATTAAATTCCATTGTATTGTTTTTTTCTTTTTTTTCAATTTTAATCTCCCATATATCTTCTGATAAATAAGAAGCACTCTCTTTTTTGAATATTCCAGACTTATAACAATGCATCCACATCCATGATATGAAAATCAGAAAAGTTCTTTTCTATTTTTTGTTTAAATTCTTGTAAAAGAATTCTGACAGTTTCCTGTTTTTCCTCTGAAGCTCTGTAAGTGGGAATACAAATACTGGAAGCCGCTATAATTTTCCCATTATTTCTTAATGGGACAGCAATACACATAATCCCTTCTGTGAGTTCCGAATGTTCATATGCAAATCCAGTTTTTCTTGTCTCTTGTAACACCTGATAAAGAGTATCGATATCAGTAATAGTTGTTGGCGTATACGCCGCCAATCCATCTGGATATAATTGTTCCAGTTCTTTTTTCGTATAATCACTTAATAATGCTTTTCCAAGTCCGGTACAATACGCAGGAAGCGTCTGTCCGACACGGGATCGCAGTGTGATTGGATTATCAGCTTCTGTTTTTGCTATATAGAGTGTACTGTTGCCAGATAAAATACCAAGATGGCACGTTTCACCGCATTTATGAACTAATTGCTTCATACAGGTTCGAATATAATCTAAAGAAGTATGCGAAGTTTCATAAGCACATCCGGCAAAATAAGTATTTTTACCAATTCGGTATTGTCCAGTTTCCACATCTAAGGTAAGATATTGTTCTTTTTCCATTGTATGAACAATTAGAGAAAGGCTGCTTTTGGGTGCTGACAACAGTCGAGACAAATCCGATAAAGTGTAACCATTTTTGCTGCGGGATATTAAGGTAAGAATTTCTAAAACACGTAAAGTAGATCGATGTGCAGTATATGCCATAATAAAGTTCCTCTCTTTTGTGAAATATTTTATACATAGAAATATATTGACATTTTAACAGCTTCATGATATTTTGTAAACATCTTTAGTTCATATATGTATACATGTTCCTATATATGAACAGCAAGATATAACTGTATTATATTATTGGGAGGAAATTATATGCAGGAAAGTGTTATTAATCATGTCTTAGAAAAGAAACTCATTGCTATTGTCAGAGGTCAGGATCCTGATGTTTGTTTAAAATTGGGCGACGCACTTTATAAAGGTGGCATTGAAATGATGGAGATTACATTCAACCAGAAATGCACTGACCATTTTGCCGCTACAACAAAAGCAATTTCCACATTAGCCGAACATATGGATTCCAAAATGCTAATCGGCGCAGGCACCGTACTCACAACAGAGCAGGTAGATCTGGCAAAAGCGGCAGGTGCTACTTATATTATCACCCCTAATGTTAATACGAAATTGATTAGCTATGCGAAAGATAAAGACTTAGTGGTAATGCCTGGTGCCTTTACTCCATCAGAAATTGTGGATGCTTATGATGCAGGTGCTGATTTTGTTAAGGTTTTTCCAGCAGGAAATCTGGGAGCCAATTATATCAAAGCCATTAAAGCCCCACTCTCCCATATTCGCTTACTTGCTGTCGGTGGTGTTAACGAGAAAAATATCGCTGAATTTTTAAAAGCAGGTGTTGCAGGTGCCGGGGTTGGTGGTAATCTTGTCAACAAAAATTGGATTGCTGCAGGAGAATTTGATCGAATTACTGAATTATCTAAAGAATATGTCAACGCTGTCAAATAAGGAGGATCACAATGTCTAAAGTTGTATGTTTTGGAGAAATAATGCTTCGATTAAATCCAGAAGGATATTTAAGATATGTACAGGCTTCAAAATTCGAGGCATCTTATGCCGGTGGTGAAGCAAATGTGTCTGTTTCTCTGGCTAATTATGGTCATGATGTTTCATTTGTTTCAAAGCTTCCAGAGAACGAGATCGCACAAAGTGCTATAAATGAATTACGTAAGTTTGGCGTAGATACTCACAATATTGTGAAGGGTGGACCACGAATTGGAATCTATTTTGTAGAAAAAGGTGCTTCTCAACGTCCATCAAAAGTAATATATGACCGTGCCGGCTCCTCTATTGCTCTTGCTAAAAGAGAAGATTATAATTGGGAAGAAATTTTTAGCGGAGCAACCTGGTTCCATTTTACAGGCATTACACCTGCATTGGGCGGGGAAAATCCTCAAATTTGTCTGGATGCCTGCAAAACAGCAAAAAAAATGGGTCTTACAGTTAGTTGCGATTTAAATTATCGCAAAAAATTATGGTCAAAAGAAAAAGCAAACAGTGTAATGAGCGAATTGATGCCATATGTGGATGTCTGCATTGCAAATGAAGAAGATGCCGCCGATGTATTTGACATTCATGCAGAAGGAACGGATGTTAACACCGGTAAAATAAGCAAAGAAGGATATATTAGTGTAGCTCAGAAAATAGCTGATCGTTTTGGCTGTAGTTCTGTAGCAATTACTTTGCGAAGCAGTATTTCTGCCACAGATAATAAATGGGCTGGTATGCTTTATCAAAATGGAACCGCATGCTTTTCTCCGGAATATCTGGTGCACATCGTAGATCGTGTGGGCGGTGGTGATTCCTTTGGTGGTGGATTAATCCACAGTTTAATGAATCATTATGACCAGCAGCAGGCCATTAATTTTGCTGTTGCAGCATCTTGCCTGAAACATACTATCGAACACGATTTCAATTTAGTAACAGAAGCAGAAGTCGCATCTTTGGCCAGTGGAAATGCATCAGGCAGAGTTCAGAGATAACTATGCAGCTACTTTTAAATGACTTTATGCAATACAGGTATCTGGTAAAGCAACCAGATACCTGTATTTGAAATCTTATCTATAACTTCTCAAAATTATTTCATTTTCGCATATACTTTTTCCAATGCAAAATAGCAGTCATCAAACAGTTCTCTCACTGGTCGGTAGGATTCTACCGCTGCTGAATTTGGTTCCTGAACATCTGCAATCTCCAGAAAACGGTCAATAGCATTGAAATCTTTGTAAATTCCGGCACCTACTCCACCAATTACTGCTGCGCCCATGGATCCGGCTTCTTCCAGCACAGTTGGTACTACAATTCTCGTGTCATAAATATCTGCCATGATCTGTCTCCAGACACGCCCCTTGGCGCCTCCTCCAACTACCATGATCTCATTAATATCCACCTGTGTTTTCAAAATATCCAGGACAATTGCCAGATTCATCGTTACTCCTTCCAGCACGCTTCGCAGCATATCCGCACGGGTATTTTCTGCTTTCAGTCCCAAGAAAGATGCTTTTGCCTGATGATTCCATCTTGGAGCCCGTTCACCGAGAAGATATGGAAGGAATAACACACCGTTTGAACCCGCCGGGCTCTTTTCGATCTCTTCATTAATCAGATCATATGGCGATCTTCCCTGCTGTTTTGCCTCAAATGTCTCCATCCGGCAAATGGTATTCTTCAGCCAGCTGTACGCTCCGCCTGCTGTCTGCATGGTTCCGTTTGGTGCATACAGCCCCGGTACCGCATGCGCCCATGTCACAGATCTCATCTGTGGATCATAGATCGGCTTTTCTGTCGTAGTGGTAATCCATGCAGAAGTTCCCATACAGCTATATGTCTTTCCCGGTTTCACAGAACCCGCTCCTACATTAGCTGTTACACCGTCCCCGGCTCCGAGAACAACCGGTGTTCCCTCTGCAAGACCTGTAGCTTTGGCAGCTTCTGCAGTCACTCCACCTGCAATGAATGTAGATGGCTTCAGTTCCGGAAGTTTATCTCCGTCAATTCCTGCATATTCTACCAGTTCTTCTGACCATTTCAAATGATTCAGATCAAAGCATCCCATGCTGTTCGCATCGGAATATTCGGTATAGAACTTCCCAGTAAGACGGTATACAATAAAATCTTTGGCATTCAGTGTCTTATAAGTCTGCTCATAAATCTCCGGCTCATTGTCCCGCACCCACATCAATTTCTGCACTCCATAAGAAGCGGTATTTCTGTGGCCAACAATGTGATAAAAATCCTGTTGGCTAATGTGCTTTTCTATTTCTGCTGCCTGCTTCTGTGCACGCTGATCTGCCCAGATAATAGATTTTCTGAGCGGATTACCATTTCGGTCCACACACAGGCACCCCATCATCTGCCCGCTGAAGCTGACTGCTCCTACTTCTTTTGGATCCGCACCAGTTGACTCCAGGAGAGCTTTCGTCGTAATACATACTGCCTTCCACCAATCCTCTGCATCCTGCTCAGCCCAGGTTCCATTAAAATAATTCACATCATAAGCATACACCTGGCTTCCCAGTAAGTTACCTTCTACTGAAAAAAGACTTGCTTTATTCCCGGAAGTTCCAAGATCGTGGGCTAAAATATATTTATTCATTACTATATTCCTCCCTGTCAAGTTCAAAGAACCATGAAGTACACTTTATTTATTCTTATTTTTATAATAATGTCCCATTGCATCCGCAGCAAATACAATATCCATGACAGCTTCTACCGTAACCGGTGCCGGCTGTGCTGCCCAATAAGAATTCTTTACAGAAGATTCTGCTATAATACGAACATTTTCCTCTGTTGCTTCCACTTTAACATCTTCCAGAGTAATCGGGAGCCCCACACTGATACAGAAATTCATTACCTCATCAATCAGTTCTTCCGGTGCATTTTCCGCAATCAGTTCACAGATTGTGCCAAATGCTACCTGCTCACCATGAAGCATGCGTCCAGCTGTCGGGACTGCGGTAATACCTTCCTGTACAGAATGTGCAGCTGCGCATCCGGTGTTCTCAAATCCCAGTCCGCTCATCAGTGTATTTACTTCAATGATTGTCTCCAGTGCTTCTGTTACACAGTGACATTCTGCCGCAATCTTAGCTTTTAATCCATTGGCAATCAGCATATCATAACAGGCCTGGGCCACTACCATTGCGGTCTTGGTACGACGGAATTCCCCAGATTCCCCTGCAATATAGTTGGCACTGTCAGATGCCTGATTTGCTTTTGCTTCAAATACAGTAGCCAATGCGTCACCCATTCCGGAAACCAGGAACCGTACCGGTGCATCCGCGATGATTCTGCTGTCTACCAGAACGATATCCGGATTCTTAATATAATGACGTGCATGAGAATGTTCGCCATTTGGTTTATAAATAACAGAAAGAGAACTGGTTGGTGCATCTGTAGAAGCTGAAGTCGGTGATACAATAACCGGTACATGAAGGTCATCTGCTACAGCCTTCGCCGTATCCAGTGTTTTTCCTCCACCAATTCCTACAATTACAGAAGGAGCAATCTCTTTTGCAATTGCAGATGTTGCTGCAATCTGTTCTTCTGAAACTTCTGTGTTAAAGACGACCGTTTTAAATGTTCCCGGAAGCTCTTCATATAACTTTCCAAGCTTTGCTGTCAGATCCTCGTAGAAAAACTGATCAATCACTACAAATACATTGTCACCAAACTTGGTTGTATACTTTGGAAGATTCGTAATTTCTCCAGGCCCCTGGATATATCTCCCCGGTGATCCCCATGCCATTGTTGTAGTTTTCAAATTATTTGCCATTTTTATTTCCCCCTGTCTACTTATCCTTCTTTTTATGTTGTAATGTTACTACATATTAACATCCGCTCATTATTTTGTCAACATCTCTTTTATTATGCTTTATTCATTTCCTTTTGTCGGAAAAAGTTTTAAATTTTTAAAAAATAGGACTAGTATTCTGAATTTTTCTCTGTTATAATAAGCATCACAAAGTTTTGTTACTACATTACATCATAGTGACATTGAATCTTTTTTAATAAAAACAACTGTTTAAGGGGGCATTTTATGAAAACATTTATAGTAAACAAAGATGGTTCTACCGAAATCAGAGAAATTCCAAAGCCAAGATATAGTTCTAAGCAGGCGCTGGTAAAAACCATTGCATGTGGTATGTGTGGAACAGATGTGAAGCTTCTCCATCGCACCTTCAAAGGATTCCCTGAATCCGTATATCCAATCATGCTGGGACATGAGGGTGTCGGTGAAGTCGTAGAAGTTGGAAGTGAAGTTACCACATTCAAAGTTGGTGATAAAGTCATTCTTCCATTCGTTGATCCTGATTCAGAGCTCTATCCTGGGCTCGGTTCCGGCTGGGGTGCGTTAAGTGAATATGCAGTTGTGTGTGACCCTGCTGCATGGCCAGCCGGGGAAGCTCCAGGATGTGCTTATGCGCAAACTGTTCTTTCCGATGATCTGGATCCGGTAGATGCAGTCATGCTTGTTACTTTCCGTGAAGTACTCAGTAATATCCGTTATTTCGGCATCAAACCTGGTGACAACGTTGTTGTATTCGGATGTGGCCCTGTAGGTTCTACCTTTATTAAATTTCTGAACCTGTGCGGCGTAGAAGATGTCGTAGCTGTAGACATCATTGATGAAAAACTGGAACATGTGAAAGCAAACGGTGCAAAACATATTATTAATAGTAAGAACACAGATGTTACAACTGAAATCCGCCGCTTATATCCAGACGGCGTCGATTATGTACTGGATGCAATCGGAGCTCCGTTCGTAGTAAATGCTGCTATGCCGCTGATCAAAGACCGTGGCTGGGTTCTCTGTTATGGAGTTCCGGAAAAAGAAGAAATCACCATTGATTTCAGTAAAGCAGATTATAATTGGCGCGTCGTTTATCAGCAGATGCCTCGAAAAGAAGAAGAGGGCGCTGCACATGAGCAGGTTATGGAATGGATTCGTTCCGGCAAACTGGTTGTAAAAGACTTTATTTCTGATTACTTTAAATTTGAAGACTCCGTTCATGCCTATGAAAAGCTGTTGAACAAAGAAATATCCAAAAAAGGAATTATCGTATTTTAATAATCTCTCCTTTTGTTGTTGCGGTGGGCAATACAGTCCACCGCTATCCAATACGCTGTGATGTCATAACATTATTATATTATTATGAAGGAGGCTTCGATATGAACAATTATAACTGGGATTCCAGCTTTCTGGTTGATTTTGATCTGAATACTGGTTTTTCCAAAACTGCACAGACAACCAAGCGTTATCTTTCACAAATGAAAGATATGTTCTGTGACGTAGATGCTTATCAGGCTTTGCTGAAAGATGGTGATCCATTGGTATATGAATTCCATGAACTGGGCTGTCCAGAGCGTCCGGGCGATCTGGCTTTTGGTACCACGATTCTGTATCCTGGAAAAGTCGGAAACGAATATTTCTTCACGAAGGGACATTTTCACACCATTCTGGCAACTGCAGAAGTCTATTATACTCTGAGCGGTGAAGGATATATGGTTATGGAAAATCCTGAGGGCGACTGTATTGAAATGCCTTTATCTAAAGGCCAGGCCGTCTATGTTCCGCGCAGATATGCCCACCGAACGGTAAACACCGGAAAGGATCCCCTGATTCTTTTCTATACCTTTGATGCAGATGCAGGGCATGATTACGGCACTATTGAAACGAAAGGATATCATCACCTGATTGTTGAAAAGGATGGCAAACCAGCCGTTATCAGCAATTCTCGCTGGAAATCATGAGAAAGCAGATTATGACCGTACAGGGGCCGGTCTCTCCGGATCAGCTCACATTCTGTCAGTGCCATGAACATCTGGCGTTGAGTAAAGGTGTATCTTATCTGAAGAATCCTGTGCTTCTGATTGATGATCCGCAAAAAAGTACACAGGAAGCCATACAACTTATGCAGACAGGTGGAAGCCTGATTGTCGATGCTCAGCCTGGCGGCTGCAACCGCATGGAATCCATGCTTCTCTCCATTTCCATTCATTCTGGTCTGCATATCATAGCTTCCTGTGGTTTCCATAAACTAAGCTTTTATCCAGAAAACCATTGGATCTTTCAGATGGATGATCTTTCTCTCTCTCGTTTCTTTCTGGAAGAGCTGACGAGCGGAATGTTTCAGAACATTGATCATGATTCCAATCCATTTTTTTCCCCGGATTATGACCAAGCACTACAGACCCCTATCCGGGCCGGAATTGTGAAAATGGCTTTAGACCGCGAAAATCTTTCTCCAAGATATCGCACTTTATTCACTGCTGGAACTAACGCAGCCATTCAGACCGATGTTCCTGTCATGATACATATTGAGACGGATTCAGATCCTATTTCATTGTTTCATTTTCTGAAAGATCTCGGTCTCTCTCCTTCCAAAATGATCTTTTGCCATATGGACCGGGCTATTGCAGATCTCTCTGTCCACGAGCAGCTTCTTAATGAAGGAGTTTATCTGGAGTACGATACGATTGGCCGTTTTAAATATCATAGTGATCTTCGCGAAATTGAAATATTCCGTCGCATGATAGCAGCCGGATTTGAAAAGCAACTATTATTTTCCCTGGATACCACCCGTGCCAGATTGAAATCCTATGATCCTTCTGCCATCGGGCTGGACTATCTGCTGACCACCTTTGTTCCGCTTATGAGAGAACATGGAATTACCGATCAGCAGATTCAGGAAATTTCCCATAACAACTTTATTCGGGTATTTACCCAATAAATCAAATATTTTAGGAGGCAAAAACCATGACACAAAATGAATTACTTATTCAGGTAGAAAAACATAAAATTGTTCCTGTTGTAAAATTAGATCACACAAAAGATGCACAGCCATTATGCGATGCATTATGCGCTGGTGGACTTCCTGTGGCAGAGATTACTTTTCGTACCGATGCCGCAGAAGAGTCTATCCACATTGCATCTCAGAAATATCCTGAAATGCTGATCGGTGCCGGTACCGTAACCAACACCGAACAGGCTGAGCGTGCCGCTGCTGCAGGTGCCAAATTCCTGGTATCCCCTGGTTTTTCCAGAAAAGTAACAGAGTGGGCGCTGGATCACAAAATGCCAATTTTCCCTGGCACCTGCACACCAACAGAGGTTATGGCTGCAATGGAATACAATTTACCGATTGTCAAATTCTTCCCGGCTGTTCAGTATGGCGGACTTGCTACCATCAAGTCTCTGGCAGCTCCTTTCCCTTCCATGCGTTTTATGCCAACTGGCGGTATCAATGCAGGCAATATCCGCGATTATCTTGCATTTGATAAAATCATTGCCTGCGGTGGAAGCTGGATGGTCAAAGACAGCTTTGTAAAAGAAGGAAATTTCGAAAAAATTCGAGAACTGACTGCCGAGGCTGTCGCTCTGGTCAAATAATGATACGATATTGGGAGGTTATTTATGAAAGTACTGGTTACCCCTACATCTCTCCAGCCAGGCAAAAACGAAGCAGCCTTGAAACCTCTTCGTGAGTTTGCTGATGAACTGGTATTTAATGAATCCGGAAAACCTTTATCCGAAGAGGATCTGATTCCAAAACTTCAGGGATGTGATGGCTATATCGCTGGTCTGGATCAGATCACACAGAAAGTTCTGGTTTCCTGTCCCGACCTGAAAGTAGTGTCTCGCTATGGCGCCGGCTATGATCGTGTGGATATCAATGCAGCAAGAGATCTGAATATCAAAGTTACCAATACGCCTGGGGTCAATGCACAGGCTGTCGGTGAACTGACTTTTGGTTTGATTCTCTCTGTAGCCAGAAAAATTCCTTATCTGAATCATGAGACCCGTGACGGCCACTGGATTCGTTCTACTGGTATGGAATTAAAAGGAAAAACACTGGGTATTCTCGGACTTGGTGCCATTGGAAAGGTAGTTGCACAATGTGCTCAGGGATTTGGTATGAAGGTCATTGCCTATGATCCGTTTATGAACGAAGCCTATTGCAAAGAGCATCAGATTAAATCCGTTTCTTTCGAGGAACTGATGCGATGTTCCAATGTGGTCAGTCTTCATCTTCCACTGACCAACGATACACATCATCTGATTGATGCTGCTTCCATTGATCTTCTTCCAGATGGAGCCATTCTGGTAAACGCATCCAGGGGTGGCATTATCGATGAAGATGCTGCTTATGCCGCTCTCAAAAAAGGAAAGCTGGCAGGACTCGGTCTGGACGCATTTGAGGTAGAGCCTCCAACTGCTTCTCCTCTTTTTGAACTGGATAACGTGATTGTAACACCACATACCGGTGCTCATACGAAAGAAGCAACAGATAATATGGCACATGCATCCATTCAGAATCTGATTGATGTACTTTCTGGTAAAGAATGTCCATATATTGTAAATAATTGACACAATGCATCGGAGAGTCATTTACAAAACATCCATTTCAGAAACGATACTGACAATTTTGATTTTTGAAACTACTAAATGAAAGAAGGGAAAACTTATGAGCAAATATGAGAAAGCTACGCAGCCTACCATCTACTTCATTGGCGTAACAACAGGAAAATCTTCTATCATGAAGGTTTTCCCACGCTGGGCCAAAGCACTGAATCTAAAAGATGCCATCATCAGGGGAATTGACTTCAAGCCTCATTCAGATCCAGAAGCATACCGTGAAGCCGTACAATTTATAAAGGAGGATCCTCTCTCCCTTGGTGCCCTGGTTACCACACATAAAATTGATCTGTACAACAGTTGCAAAGATTTGTTCGATTACATTGATCCATTTGCTGCCCAGTTAGGAGAAATCTCCTGTATCTCCAAAAAAGATGGCCGTTTCCGTGCTCATGCCAAGGATCCTATCTCCAGCGGCCTTGCTCTGGAAGCCTTTGTCCCTGAGAATTACTGGAAGGATCACAATGGCGAAGTACTTCTTCTCGGAGCTGGTGGTGCCTCTCTGGCCATGTCCGTTTACCTCACGCAAAAGAAATTCGGTGACAATGTTCCGAAGAAAATTATCATTGCTAACCGCTCCCTGCCACGACTTCAGGAAGCAAAACGTATCCTGGAACATCTAAATGAAAAGACCACATTTGAATTTATTTTAAACCCAGTACCAGAGGATAACGATAAAACACTAGCATCCCTGCCACCGCATTCTCTTATTGTAAATGCAACCGGTCTTGGAAAAGACGGTCCTGGAAGTCCACTTACCGATGCCTGCCAGTTTCCAAAAGACAGTCTTGTATGGGAAATCAACTATCGCGGAGATCTTGTATTCAAAGATCAGGCAAATAGTCAAAAAAAGGAAAAAAATCTATACGTTGAAGACGGCTGGATCTACTTCATTCACGGCTGGACACAAGTTGTATCAGAAGTCTTCCATGTATCCATTGAAGGAAAAATATTAGATCAGATGAGTGAACTTGCAAGAGGTTAATCACTTTGGGTTCTGTATTATCTCTCAAGTTCATATATCCTGACAGAACCCGGCTATCAGAAATCCCTGTCCGTTATACAATGAACAGGGATTTTCTCATGTTATTCATTGCATGGCGAAAAAAATATGTTATAATGCATTATATAATGTCACGTCATTATTACAAAAATTCATAAATTAATTTTAATAATTGGAGATGAGTTATGTTTTTAGAAAATAAAGGACTCGACAAAACAGTTCCTATTCCACTATATTTCCAGCTAAAGGAACTGATCGTGAATGAAATCAAAAGCAAAAAATACGAAGTAGACAGTCTGATTCCAACCGAAAAAGAACTGAGCGATCAATTTGGCATCAGCCGTACCACGGTACGTCAGGCCATCACAGAACTGGTTCAGGAAGGCTGGCTTTACCGTATAAAAAGCAAAGGAACGTTTATTGCTCGTCAGAAGCTTCCTCAGGACTTTCTGCAACGTCTGGAGACTTTTGGGGATCAGATGAAACGTCTTGGTGTTGTTCCGACGACAAAAGTAGTCTCTTTTCAGATTGAACAGGCCAGCAGTGAAGTAGCACAACACCTTGACATTGAAGAGGGAAGCAAAGTTATTTATCTATTCCGTCACCGCTTTGGTGATAATGAACCGGTTGTAACCGTAGCCACTTATCTTCCATATGATAAATGTGCTTTTTTAATGGATCATGATTTTGAAAAGGAATCCCTGTATGACTGTATGTCTTCTCACAAAGATACTACAATATATGGTGCGAGACGTACTGTCGAAGCAATAGAAGCTGATTCCGATGATGTAAAGTTCCTTGGCATTCGCAAGGGGGCTCCTGTTCAGCTGGTACATACTGTAGGTTTTTCTGATACAGATACCCCTCTGGAATATTCCATTGCTCGCTATCGCGGAGATATGAGCAAATTCCAGATTACCGTTTATGTAAATCCAGATAATAAATAAGAGAAGGCATTGATTATGAGTTTATCCAAGCTTACCATCCGCACCGCTACCCCGGCTGATGCCCCTGCATTACTTGCCATTTATGCCCCTTATATTACGGATACCGCAGTGTCTTTTGAATATGATGTCCCGTCTGTTGAAGAATTCGCAGACCGCATCCGGGGGACTTTAAAAAAATATCCTTATCTGGTTGCCGAAGTAAATGGACAGATCGTCGGCTACTGCTATGTAGGGATTCTGCATGGCCGTCAGGCCTATGACTGGTCGGTGGAGACTTCCATCTATGTGGATCAGAATTGTAAGAGAATGGGCATTGGACGTAAGCTCCATGATGCTCTGGAGCAGGCATTGTCTGCTATGGGTATCTTGAATCTATACGCCTGTATTGCTTTTCCGATTGGTAAAGATCCTTACCTGACTGAAGACAGCGTACATTTTCATGAGCATCTGGGATATACACATACCGCTCATTTTCATAAATGCGGATACAAATTTAACCGCTGGTATGATATCGTCTGGATGGAAAAAACGATTGGGGAACATAAGGAAAAGCAGCCGGCAGTAAAAGCATTTTCTGAAATAGAAGCAGCTTTGAAACTGTAATTATGATTCCCGGCGCACTTAAAAATCATGCTCTACAGAATGGAATTCCTGTAAAGCATGATTTTTTTAGCTGTTCAGTATCTTCACAGATACGATTTTCATATTTTACTGTACTTTCACTTCTCCGGCCAGCACTTTCTTGTAATCTTCATAATTTTTCTTTAACAGCTCTGGCGTGTTCAGTTCATATGGACACTTCTTTTTGCATTTGCCACAGTGCAGACATCCTTCGATCTTGCGCATCTCTTCCTGCATGGCAGGTGTCAGCCAGTTCTGGGATGGTGCACGGCGGAGCATCAGTGACATTCTTGCACAGTTGTTGATCTGGATGCCTGCCGGACATGGCATACAGTATCCGCAGCCACGGCAGAAATCACCATTCAGCTCTTTCTGTTCTTTTTCGATGTATGCTGTCAGTTCCGGCGTCATGGATGGAGTCTGTTCCATATAGCTCAGCCATTCTTCCAGCTCCGTTTCTTTCTGGATTCCCCAGATCGGAAGGGCATTGTCATACTGAGTCATATAAGCCATTGCCGCTTCGGAACGATTGATCAGTCCACCTGCCAGCCCTTTCATAGCGATGAATCCCATATTCTTTTCTTTGCACGCCTTCACAAGATTCTGCTCTCTCTCAGAAGAAAGATAACTGAATGGGTACTGCAGTGTCTCATACAATCCACTTTCGACAATCTCCTCTGCCACTCCCAGCTTGTGCGCAGTAATACCAATATGACGGATTTTACCTTCTTCTTTTGCCTTTACCAGACACTCATACATGCCTGTACCATCTCCAGGACGATAGCACTGTGGTACACAGTGAAGCTGGTAAATGTCAATATAATCTGTCCGCAGATTCTTCAGAGATGTTTCCAGATCTTTCCAGAATTCTTCCGGGGTCTTAGCCGCGGTCTTCGTGGCAATAAATACCTTTTCTCTCATACCATCAAAGGCTTCCCCTACTTTGACCTCACTGTCACTGTAAGCTCTTGCAGTGTCAAAGAAACGCATGCCTCCTTCATAAGCTCTGCGCAGCAGTTTCACTGCATAATCCTGACAGACACGCTGAATCGGCAGCGCACCGAATGCATTCTGTGGAACGGTAATGCCTGTTTTTCCTAATGTAACCTGATTCATAGTTTTCCTCCTCACCTTTTCATTCTCTTTTTATGATAATACACTTCTTTCCTCTATCGCAAGTGTGAAAAATAACATGACTGCCTCTTCTATGATCTCATCCGGGAACTCATATTCTGCTGTATGCAGCTGTGGATGCTCTACCCCATCTCCAATTCCGAAAAAGGCTCCCTTGCATTCTCTCAGATAATATCCAAAATCCTCAGACCAGCGCATGGGCTCCGGAAGTTCCATTGTCTGAAGCCCCAGTTTCTGCGCTGCCCTTCTTACCTTTTCCACCTCTTTAGCGTGATTCTCTGTAGCAGGAAAACGCTCAATCTCTTCCATCTCAAGAGTGAATCCACCTTTCTTCGCCATGTCCTCTGACGTCTTACGTATCTCTTTCAGGTAACTCTCAAATTCTGCTTCCTTTTCTGCCCGAATCGTAAAGCGCACTTCTCCCTCTGACGCAGACATGCCGTAACTGTTACTGCCAATCTCCACGCCAATTACCGTCATACGGACGATTTTCCCCTGCCTCTGGAATTCTCTGGTAATATTTTCTACCTCCAAAATCAGACGTGCCAGTGTCTCAGATGGATTCTTTCCATTTTCCGGATAGGCTGCATGAGTTGGGCTTCCTGTCATATGAATCCGAAGTCCTGTAGACGCACAGGCAAATGTATTCTTCCGAAGCAGAATCGCACCTTTGGCATATCCAGGGATGTTGTGCAGACCATAGACTTCTGTAATTCCTTTTTCTTTGATCAAAGTACTGCAAATGGCTCCACCTTCGCCAGTCTCTTCTCCCGGTTGAAAGATCAGATATACATCCCGGTTCGTAGTTTTTCCAGTTAACTTTTTCCCTGTCATGGCCAGAATTGTACTATGCCCGTCATGTCCACAAAAATGTCCAACGGTTTTTCCATCCAGGCTAACCGCATCCATATCTGCCCGAAAAGCAATTGCTCCCTGTGCAGTCTTATTCACCCCCTCCTTCCAGGCATAGAACCAACTGCCGCAGTCCACAATCTTCAGATCTGTCTCTTTTTGAAGGAACTCTATCAGAGTCTTTTTTGTCTTCTTTTCCTGCATGGAAGGTTCCGGTATGTTATGTAACTGTTTTCTTAAATTTTTCATGGCCGATTCCTTTCCCCATTCTCATTTGTACACTGTTCCCATTATATCACAAAAGAAGCTGCTGCATCTTAGATGTTCTCCATCTACTTTGCAACAGCTCCCTGCTGTTCACACTTTGCGTAACTCCCCATTGTCAGCCTCTGTGTGTCATATGATTACCTGCATATGGTTACTTGCATATCCTTAGATATGAATAGAATCACTCCAGTCATCTTCATCATAAGCAAGATCCACTTCTTCACGGCCTCCATTTTTCGTATATCCGCCAAGCATTGCATGATAATACTCTTCCTGAGCAATCTCTTCCATATCATCATCTGGCATCGGACTCTCCAGAAGTGCTCCACCAATTCTCTGCAGTGGTGCCCACCAGTTAGTTGTCAGCAGCTCATCTGCCGGTACATCTCTTCTTCTTTTCTGAATCAGGAAATCTTTCATCTCCGGATGTTCCATCATCATCACCATATCGCCGTGGAAATCCTTTCCCACATATTCAAAACTCATGAGAATCATATCATTCAGATAAAAATAAAACTGCTTTCTCATGCCGTGCATCCACATGATCTGCTGAATCTTCTCTGGTGGATTCAGATGAGTCTTCAGATATTCCTCTCTCTCTTCCGGCACTACATAAATGATCTCTTCTACTCTGCGTGCCTGTTTCTTTTTCTTTTTTACATTCTCCATTACAACATTCCCCCTGCGTTGTTTTTGCATGGTCTTATTATAATGAAATTCTGGTGTTTTTTCAAGAAAAATATCGTATTTTTTTGTTTATTTTTAACATTTTTCTATCATTTTTATATATTTTTTTGTGCAGTATGTGTATTATGTATGACAGTTTTAGATTCTTTCCATCACTCTGTACGAAGCCAGTTCACAATTAGCCTTTCAGTCCACGCGCCTGTCTGTCCATATCCTCTACAACGATATCATAGATTTCTCCAAGACTTGCACAATACTCCAGCACCTGCCACGGTTCATTAGTATGAAAATGAATCTTAATCAGCTCTTCATCTCCGACCGCAAGCAGACAATCTCCCTTAAAATGCTCTGTAAAATATTCACTGATTTGATCCTCATCCAGATTCTCACCTTCAATTAAAAGCTGTGTATCATATCGAAATTCAATTGGTTCCATTGTCGGTTCCTCCCTGTTGTTTATTTGAGGTTATTATACACTAACTCCAAATAACTGTACAGCTTGTAATTTATCTGCTAAAATAATTTACACTATAAATGAAAAGAGGTCCATAACATGAAACTTACGATTTTAGGCACTGGGAACGCTATGGTCACCAAATGCTATAACACCTGTTTCGCCATTGAAAAAGATGGTCATTATTTTCTGGTTGATGGTGGTGGCGGCAATACCATTATGAAACAGCTGAAAGATGCGGATATTGACTGGCGGGAGATCACAGATGTTTTCGTTACCCACAAGCATGTGGATCACATCATGGGAATTATCTGGATTATGCGTCTCTTCGGACAAAATATTGCGGAAAAGGGGTTGAAACGTGAGCTGAACATCTATGGTCACGAAGAAGTCATTCATATTCTTCATTCCATGGCCGAGCTGCTTCTTCAGAAAAAGCACTGTGATGCCATTGGGAAACAGATTCATATGATCAAAGTGAAAGATGGAGAAAGCAGGCAGATTCTTGGTCAGGAAGTGACCTTTTTTGACATACAGTCCACCAAAGCAAAGCAGTTTGGTTTTTCCATGGATCTGGGAAATCACGAAAAACTGACCTGCTGCGGAGACGAACCCTTTAATTCCTGCGAAGAATCACATGCGAGAGACAGTAAGTGGCTGCTACATGAAGCATTCTGCCTCTATGGTCAGGCCGACAAATATCAGCCATACAAAAAGCATCATTCTACGGTAAAGGACGCCTGTGAACTGGCAGAATCCCTGCACGTAAAGAATCTGATCTTATATCATACAGAAGATGCCACACTGGAGCATCGGAAAGAACTTTATACAGAAGAAGGTTCCATGTATTACCATGGAACCCTCTATGTACCAGATGATCTGGACGAGTTTGAACTATGATATGCCAGGGTGCTATGTGCCGGTGGCACATGTTTCGCACCGACCGGAGTGAAACAATCCGTATGGCATTATTATAACCTGACCACATGATATAACTTACTCCAGTAATCTCCCTTCAGCGGTGGAATGAGGATGCCAGCCTGCATCAGCATTTCACCGCTGTATACTTTTCCGGTCTCTTCCAGCACATATTCTGCTTCCGGGATCAGATTCTTCCAGCGAATCTTCCGGCTCTTTACATTCGGACGTGCCAGCACCTGTACATAAGTCAGCAGTGCTTCACTCTTTTCTTTGTCTGTCACCTGCCAGCAGTCATAAAAATGATTTTCTCGCCATGATGCGATTCGGTCATAATCACCTTCTCGAATCAGCTCATTGTACCTGTGATACATTGCTGTCTGTTCCGGTATCTGTGCCCTGTCAGCTTCAGAGATTCTGGTGATATCCAGTTCATAGCCAAATGTTCCAGCCAGCGCAATGTGCCCTCTGGTCTGAAATGGCACAGTTCTTCCGGTAATGTGGTTCGGACAGTCACTAACATGTGCCCCCATGGCAGACAACGGGTACAACATTGCCGTTCCCTCCTGAATAGAAAGGCGCTCGATTGCGTCAGTATCATCAGAGCACCAGATCTGAGGGCTGTAATACAGCATACCCGGATCAAATCTTGCACCTCCCGAGGAACAGTTTTCTAACAATAAATCAGGGAACTCTGTTACCAGACGTTCCTGCATCTGATAGACAGCCAGCATATAACGGTGCATCAGTTCTCCCTGACATTCTGCTGCCAGTCCATAGCTTCCAATATCCGTCAGTTGCCGGTTCATGTCCCATTTTACATAATCGATGCCGTTCTCCCGTAGAATCTTTGCCACGCTTTCATAAATATAATCCGCCACTTCCGGCCTTGTCAGATCCAGCACATACTGTGCTCTGCTCATCAATGGCTCTCTTCCAGGAATCTGAATGGCCCAGTCTGGGTGCTTTCGGAAAAGCTCAGAATCCGGTGACACCATTTCCGGTTCAAACCAGATACCGAACTTCATGTCCAGTGCTTTTACCCGGTCAACCAGTGTTTTCAGGCCTCCATGCAGCTTATCTTCGTTCACAATCCAGTCCCCAAGAGAGCTGTCATCATTGTTTCTTTTTCCGAACCACCCATCATCCATTACCAGCATCTCAATGCCAGACTTTTTCGCTTCTCTGGCAATATCCAGGAGCTTTTCCGTATCAAAGTTAAAATAAGTTGCTTCCCAGTTATTAATCAGAATCGGACGGCTCTCATGAAGATATTTACTGCGAATCAGATGTTTTCGATAGAGATCATGAAAAGTCTTTGTCATCTTTCCGATTCCTGCATCAGAATAAACCATCACCACTTCTGGTGCCTGAAACGTCTCCTGTGGATTCAGTTTCCAGGAAAATCCTTCTGGATGAATTCCCATTACCATACGAACGGTATCGAATTCTGTCACTTCTGCCTGTGCCATAAAGTTTCCGGAATACACAAAATGCATCGCATAAACTTCGCCCATATCCTGATTGGTTCCAGGTGTTACCAACGCCAGAAATGGATGTTCCTGATGACTGCTCTCTCCTCTCCAGGATCCAATCTGATGTCTTCCTCTGGAAAGCGGTGTTCTCTCAATCTGCCGCTCCCTTGCCCAGGCTCCGGTCAGTGTCATCATCTCAAAACCTTCGTTATCCATATCCAGACATGCGCTCAATACTTTTTCCAGATACAGAGGCGCTATTCCCACATTGGTAATCTGTACGCTTCTGGTTATGACATCCACATCTTCAAAAACAGAAAAACAAAGCACTGCTTCCAGATCCAGGAGTTCATCTTTCAGGGTGATCTCCAGTGTCTCGCAGTCTTCTTCGGATCCGAAGGTTGCCGGAAGACCTGCCAACGATTTCTTGCCATGAAAAATCTCATGTTTTTCGTAATGGAGCTCACATCCCCGATGCCCCGCTTCTGTCCGTACAGCCAGCGCTGTCTCACGGTAATCTCCCAGTCCGGCTGTCGGATATTCCTGTGGAAAACACCCGATAAAAGAAGCCTTTTCCCGTGCATTTGTCTCCGGCGTAAAAGGCGGTTCTTCTGTCCTCAGCAGATAAGATGCTGACAGGTCTGTCATTCTTTTTCCATAATAGATATGTCCAAGATACTGACCATCTTCCGTCAGTCCACAAAGATATGTGGTATGCTTTGTATGAAGTCCAAAAACTTTCTGGTCTTCCTCATACACGACTCCCATTTTTTTCCGCCTCCTCCTGCAACAGTCTGTTCTTTTCATTGATGGTGCCATATTCTTTCAGGCAGCAAATTACCTTTTTACAGCGATGCATCAACGCCCTCGCCCGCTCCAGCGTACTGTCACTGATTTCGCAAAATGCCTTCTCCGTTACTACCTCTACCGCCAGAGCTTTTGCCACCTGGCAGTCAACATCATTTTCATGCAGCACACCTGCCGCAAAGGGAATGCCTTTTCGCTGCAGCTTACGAAATACCGGTATGCCACTGCCATTTCCCGCAATGACAAATACCTCTGGTTCTCCCCGTGCCGGTTCCAGCTCCAGACAGCCAAAGTCTGCATTATAACTGCCCTTCGTCACTCCATACAATGCCTTTATATAATCAGACGTAAAGATCTCTTCCGGTGCTCCGTAACGCTCAATCTTACTGCCATGCACACAGATTACCTGGTCGGATATCTTCTGTGCCAGATCCAGTTCATGCAGAGACATGATCACCGCCACATTCCGCTGTCTGACCATGTCCTTCAGAATCGTCAGCAGTTCCAGTTTATGTCGAATATCCAGGAAAGAAGTCGGCTCATCCAAAATAATAATCTCCGGCTCCTGACAGATGGCTCTGGCCAGCAGAATCCTCTGCCGTTGACCGTCACTGATCTCAGAGAAATCGCAATCTGCCAGTTCTTCCGCATGTACCAGCTTCATAGCTTCCTGCACTTTCTGATGATCCTCTTCGCTTAAAATACCAAGACGTCCGGTATAAGGATAACGTCCGGTATTTACCACATCCTCACAGGTCATCAGCTCTGGTCTGATACGCTCCGTCAGTACTACCGCCATCTTCTTTGCAGTATCCTTCTCCGTCATTTCCCGGATTGACTGCCGATCAATATACACGGTTCCGGCAATCAGCGCCAGCTGTCTGGTAATACTTTTCAAAATAGTGGATTTGCCGGCGCCATTTGGTCCGATCAGCGTCAGGATCTCTCCTTTTTTCAGCCGGATCTCAATATCTCTGATCAATGGTTCACCATTATAACCCACCGTCATTTTATCTGTGTATACAAAATAATCTTTTTTCTCATCCATCATCGCTGCTTCCTCACCATCATATAGATCACAACCGGTGCTCCAAATACCGCTGTCACGGAACTGATGGACAGCTCTGTCGGTGCAAATACTGTTCTTGCGATCAGATCACAGAACAGGCAAAATACTGCGCCTCCCAGGAAACATCCAGGTATAATCAAAATTGGTTTTGCCGTCTTCATCAGTGACTTGATCAGGTGAGGAACCGCAATTCCAACAAAAGAAATAGGACCTGCAAAGGCTGTTACCGTTGCGGACAGCACACTGGACAGCAAAATAAGGCTGATACGAAATGCTTTGAGATTCACTCCCATATTCTGTGCATAGTTTTCCCCCAGCTGATAGGCGCTCATTGGCTTGGACATAAGAAAAGCCAGCGCCAGTGAAATCAATACCACTATCGCACAGACCTGTACATTCCCCCAGGTTGTACCGGAAAAGCTTCCCAGTGACCAGTTATGCAGATTCACAATATTGGAATCATCGGCAAAGGTTACTACAAAATCTGTCACCGCCGAGCAAATATATCCGATCATAACACCACAGATAACCAGCATGGACATTCTCTTTACTTTTCTGGAAACCAGCAGGATAAAGCCCATGGATATCATAGATCCCACAAAAGCAGCCAGAATCATCACCAGGGAACTGGACGCAATCCCACGGCTGAGAAGAAAGATCATCACCAGAGATACCACCAGCTTTGCACCAGATGAAATCCCCAGCACAAACGGTCCGGCAATGGGATTTCCAAAAAAAGTCTGCAGTAGAAAACCAGAGACAGATAAAGCTCCCCCCAGCAGCAACGCTGCCAGAATACGGGGCAGACGAATCTGCCAGACAATATTGCAGGCCGTCTGCTCACCTGTCTTTTTTACTATGATATCAAAGATTTCTTTTACCGACATCTGTACACTGCCTGCGTTGATATTCCAGAAAAACAGCATCAACAGTAAAACAATTAATATCACAAACGATACCGCATATCGAATCTGTGCTTTTTTCTTCATGCGTCAGCTTCCTTCTTTCTACTTCGTATCCGTCAGCCGATACATATAAGTCAGCTGTGACAGATCTGGATCATCACTTGTCAACATCGTATGCATATCAGAAATCATGGTAGCAATACCTGTCGTTTCCTGGAAAAGGCTCTTTTCCGTACACCAGACATTTCCTTCTTTCACGGCTTTAAAATCTGCCAGCAGACTGCTCTTCTCCAGTAATTCATCCAGAGAATGCAATTCACTCTCTATGGCACTGTTGTAAATAATATAATCTGCATCACAGGCGCCTGCGTAAAAGTCTTCCATCTGCATATTCATGGTGGAGAGCGCATTATCATCCCCCAGATTCTGGAAAATATAACGACCTCCTGCCAGTTCGATCATTTTGGAGATATAGTCTCCTGTTTTTCGTACCGTCACATATCCATTGGAGTTAATCGAGAAAAAGGCAACCGTTTTCTCTGTATTTTCTGCTCCCAGGACATCCGTCAGCATATCCGTCTGACTCTGGAAGTACGCATCAGCCTCTTCCTCTTTATCCAGAAGCACTGCATACAGCTTCAGCCACTCCATGCGTCCCAGTGGATCACTTTCATAGCTGGAATGCTCTACCAGCACCGGAATGCCGAATTCTTCCAGCTTCTCCCGTACATCAGGAGAATGATAGATCATGGTTGATTCTATTGCAAGATCACAGCCATTTGCCAGAATCAGTTCATAATCTGGTGCACTATACTTTCCTGCATATTGTATATTGCCATTTTCCATAGCTTCTTTTGCTTCCTCAATATACCAGCCATTCGCATCAGTTCCTGACAATGTGATATTTCCAATGCCATCAATGGCACGGAACAGATCCATAGAAGAAGTCGCTACCAGATAGATATGATCCAATGGCTGCTGCAAGACTTTGATCTCTTTATCCAGCCCTTCCGGCGCCTCTTTTCCCTCCGGCACGACCAGATAAGACCCTTCCTGCGCAATCGTAATCACTGCATAGTCATCCTGATAGTAATCCACTGCAAACTGTGTGGCATACTCCAATTCCATGCTATGGTCATACGTCAGCCCCGGGATCTCCAGTATCTCATGCTCCAGCCCGGTTCCGGTGCTTTTGACACCGTCGGTGTTTTCCGTTGTTTCATCGGGTACGGTGGTATCTGCCTCTGTTACAGCTTCTGATTCTTTTGTCTGTCCATCCCAGCTTTTCAACGTGGTGGAATCCAGAACGATCTCATAATCAATTTCATGTGGCTCACTCATAGCTACTGTATCAGCAGTCACCGGAACACCAGCATCAAATCCGGCCATCGGGATCGTAAACTGTGAATTTCCTTCCGTATTTTCCGGTTCGTATTTTTCTCCATCCACAACCATATAATCATAATAAGGACTGCTGAATTCAATCCTGGCTGTCATCTGTCCATCTTTTACTGTCAGCTCCACCGGTGAGGAAATCGTAGCTCTTCCGCTTCCTCCTTCCAGAGTTCCATCCGCAATATAGGTCCCATCTTCCAGCCCCAGCTGCTGTACAGTCACAATACTGCTTACTTCCTCTGTCTCAGCTGTCTGACTTTCTTCTGCTGTTGCAGCCTGTGGCAGACTTCCTGCAAGCATCACGGCGGCTGCTATCATTACTTTTCTACGCCATCTTTTCATACTGTCCTCTTATGCCTCTTTTCTATCCTTCTTTTTCTTCCTGCTCCAGAAGACGCAGCGAGAGATTTAAATAAAAGATCTCATCCGGATCCTCCAGACTGGACTGGAGTACTGCTTTTATCTTTTCCAGACGATACAGGAATGTACTACGATGAATAAACATCTCATTTGCTGTCTGCGTAGCATTCAGGTTCTGTTCCAGATAGGTGCGCAGCGTCAGCATATATTCAGAATGATGTATCTCATCCAGCTTCTTCAGCTCCAGGAGACGTTCATGGCACAGCATGGAAGCCGGCAGTCTCTTGGTCGTCTGCTCCATAATATACGTCAGTACGATCTGATCAAACTTGTGAATCCATACATATGGCTTTTTCCTGCCACCTACATCCAGAGCAATCTTAGCCTGCAGATACTGCCTGCGCAGATTCATGTGTCCTTCCATCGTTCTGCTGTATCCTGCCTTCAGATAACTGTCACGAATAAAATAGATCAATGATGCCTCTACTTCCTCTTCTGTCTGACCAGTCCTGGTCAGATTAAAAAAGCAGACAATCTCCTGATGTACCTGAAAACTGGTAGAATGTGGAAACTGCTTTTTGATATATTTGCAGATGGTTCCAGCCGTATGTTCTTTATCCCCTCTGGCAGTCTGAAGCACAAGGCAAAAATATTCATGCCGGCTGCTCCATCCAAGAGCTGCCAGCCGATTACTCATTGTCAGGTAATCTGCCGTGCGGTCTGTCACAATTGTACGGCATACATCATCCAGATCATCCTTTTCCTGAAAAGATGGTTCATGAAGTAAAATGTACTCCAGGTAAGACGCAAGTGCCGCAAGAAGACATTTATCCCCTTCTGACAGCTTATTATGAGATTCCAGAACTACCACTCGATGTGTTACTTCCCCCTTTGTCCACAGATTCATACTGATCATTCTGCATCCGTTAATAAAAGCTGGAAGCAGCATTGGCTTCTCTGCTGTCAGGGACTTCTTATAGCTTTCGTCCTGGATAAATGCATTCATATATTCCAGATTCACGATCTGATCAGTAAAGAGCTGATTTTCTTTTGCGATCGCTCCGATTCTGCCTTCCGCAGTCAGAGTAAAATCCATTCCCATTACGACCAGGGGATTTCCCAGCATCTCTGCTGATAACTTTAACGCACGCTGAATTGATCCACTCTGCAGTACCAGTGTATTCAACTGGTCTATCCAGTCATCGCACCGGTCAAAGATACGCTGAAGTGTATTCAATACATCAATGGCAGGAATTGTCTCATTCAAACGAATGTAGGGACTTTTCGGTGCCTGAATCTGTCGATCCTCAAACTTCCATTCCGTCAGAATCAGCAGAACATCATCCAGCTCCTTTAAGATCTGCATTCCTTTTTCATTTTTCTGAAGCTGTTTCAGATAGGCTCCCGTCATTACACAGACTCTTTCCCGGGGCACGCCTGCTCCGGATGTCAGGAAAAACGGCCGAAAATATTCATCCTCACCGGAAATATGATCCTGCGAGACGATCTCATAACGTTCTCTTAATCTGTCTGCCAGATAAGCACTTGATAATTTCACTTTTCCGCCACCTCCGACTGCTTCTCTATCAACTCTTTTGCCAGACTGGCACAATCTGCTGCGGTCTCTGTATAGGCGTCTGCTCCCATCTGTTCTGCCAGCTCTCTGGTCACAGCACCTCCGCCTACCAGAATCTTATACCTTCTTTTTGTATTGCGCCGCAGACTCTTTACCACCTGTGCCATCTCTGGTATGGATGTATTCAGAAGCGATGACAGACATATTATTGATACATCAGGATTCTCCCGGATTGCTTTCAGAAACTGCTTTTCTGAAATATCTACTCCAAGGTCAATCACCTCAAAACCCACACTGCGAAACATCAATGCCACAAGGTTCTTCCCCACATCATGGAGATCCCCTTCTACAGTTCCCAGTATCACTTTGCCAATTCGTGGCTGCTGACTCAGACGGTCATCCTGTTCAATCAATTCAAAACCCTTTCGGATACATCTGGCTGCTGCCAGAATCCTTGGGATATCACTGTCTCCGTTTTTAAAGAATTCGCTCATATCCTTCATTGCAGACAGCATTCCATCATCTACAATCTCTTTTGCCGTAACTCCTGAAGCAAGGGCAGTATTCACCAGTTCCGTTGTCTCCTGAGGATGTCCTTCTTTTATTGCTGTTCGAATCTGTTCTAAAATTTCTTTCATTTAAATTACTGTTTTCTTTTTTCTATTTATATTGTATCACTCCAGCAAAAAACAGCTTGTGTATGCAATCGTACATGGACCATAGTAATATTCCATATGATTGGCCTTACAGACCTGCGTCACCAGCATACCATAAGCCTCCATGGAGGAAAATGCTTCATCCGGAAATCGGCATGGTGCATCCGGATAAGTACAGACCTTACATTTTACGCAACTTCCGGCACTGATCGGTCTCATCTTCGGATACTGCTTTCTCAGTTCTTTTTCCAGGCTGAGAAAATGTTCCTTATGCAGTGCCTCTGTCTCCATCATAGTCTCGCCATCCAGCTCGTCTTCCAGTTCTCCCACAGTCTGTACAATAATACCATGCTGATAGGCATCTATTATCTTCTGGCATTCTTCCAGGCTTCCACACCCCGGAGGACAGCTCCAGCACTTTCCATATCGGTGGCAGGTGTTCTTTTCACACATTGCCCGTACTTCCGACATCAATTCTATCGTACTGCAATCCAGCGGTGCCACATGGGAAAACCCATGTGCCAGTCCCTGTTTTTCCAATTCTTTATAGTCTAACATTTCTATTCCTCCTCTGGAAAAGCCAGTTCATCCACAAAGGTATCCTGAAATTCTGCTGATGCAGCCAGTTCCAGAAAACGAATGCCCCTTACCAGCCTGTCTGTCGCTTCTAATTCATCTGTATTTAGCAATGCGATCTTGGCACCTTCTCCGGCAGCATTTCCCACAGGCTCTACCAGATGTTCCAATTCTGGCGGCAATAGCCCGATGGCGCAGGCACTGGCAGGGTTCATGTAATTGCCAAACGCACCTGCAATGTAGATCTTCTGAATCTCCTTTTCAGTAATTCCCAGTTCTTTCATCAACAGCTGAATGCCTGCTGCAATGGCTGCCTTAGCCAGCTGCACTTCCCGCACATCCTTCTGAGTCAGATAAACACCTTTTTCATTTCCTGCTTTTTCCGGTGGCACCAGAACAAAAATACTGTCGTTTTCCTGACCACTTTCCAAATGTCCCATTTCATCAATCAGGCCAGCTTTATACAGCTGCGCAACCAGGTCTATCAGACCCGATCCGCACAATCCGATGGCAGGCTGATGATCTACCGTGGTATAGGTCCATGATCCGTCTTCATAAGCTACATGATCCACCGCTCCTGCAGCGCCACGCATTCCACATTCGATCTTGGCTCCTTCAAAAGCCGGTCCGGCTGCTGTGGAACAGGTAGCCATTTTTTCTTTGTTCCCCAGCACCATTTCTCCATTGGTGCCGATATCAATCATCAAAGATATCTCATCCTTTAAATCCTGACGCAGCGCCAACAGACAGCCACAGGTATCTGCACCTACATAACCAGCTATATCTGGAAGCATCAGCAGCTGCGCCTGTGGATGAATATGCAATCCATACTCCTTCGCCTTCAGCGTCAGCCGTTCACTGAATGCCGGATTGTACGGAGCATGTACCAGCGATCCCGGTGAAATTCCCAGAAAAAGATGATGCATACAGGTATTTCCCACAATACTTACCTGATAGATCTCTTCCGGCTGTATCTTTTTCTTTTTCGCCAACTTGTGCAGAAGCTCGTCTATCGCTGTCTGAATACAGCTGCTAAGTGCTTCCACGCCATGTTCCAATGCGTAATTAGCACGCATGATCACATCTGCGCCATACTGTGCCTGCGGATTCATCATGCTCTCAATGGCGCATACCGTTCCATTCTCTGCATCCATCAGATAACCTACTACTGTTGTAGTTCCTATGTCAAAGGCTGTCATATAAGCCTTCGGTTTTTCTTTTTTCAATTCCAGAATGCTGTCTCTGGTATGTATCGCAAACCAGTCTTCTCCTTCTTTTCTTTTGTCAAAAAGAGAAGCTGCCAGCTTTAGATTGGGCTCCACATGCGTCATTTCCAGATCGGATGCCTTTCTTACCTCTGTCACCAGACGCTCCCAGTCGGAGCGATTATCTCCGGCGATTGCCTTATCCAGCTTTACCGGATGAATAAAAAGTCCTGGTTTAAAAGCTACCGGACGATTCAGCCCCTCCGTCAGAATAGCATGCTTCTGACTGGAAATCAGTGTGTCTACTTTCATTTCACTATGTACCGGAGTCTGACACGCTTTTACTATCTCTCCATTTGCTTTTACCAGACATTTTCCGCATTTACCCTGTCCCCCACAGGGTGCATCCGGACACAATCCCGCCTGAATCTCTGCTTCCAGAATGGTCGTTCCATCCGGGACTTCGATCTGTTTCTGTTCTCTGATAAATATAACTACACCCATTTCATGCCTCCGAACTCATACTGCTTCTATTATAGCAAATTATTAATCAAAAAAAAAGGCTGTTAAACCTTTTCGGGTTCAACAGCCTTCCATATTTTTCTTAAGCTGCACCTGCCAGTTTCTTAGCGAGTGTTGCTGCTGAAGCTGCATCTTCAGAATATCCGTCAGCACCAATCTCATCAGCGAATTCCTGTGTAATAGGTGCTCCACCAACCATGATCTTGATATCTTTTCTGAAATCTTCAGCTGCGATTGCTGCAACAGTATCTTTCAGAGATGGCATTGTTGTTGTTAACAGAGCAGACAGAGCGATGATCTTTGTGTCTGGGTTTTCTTTGTAGCATTCGATAATCTTAGAAGCTGGAACATCAACTCCAAGGTCGATTACTTCAAAACCTGCGGATTCAATCATCATACCTACCAGGTTCTTTCCGATATCGTGAAGGTCACCTGCTACTGTTGCAAGAATCAGCTTGCCATTAGATCCTGTGGATCCTGAAGACAGATGTGGTTTCAGAACTTCTACGCCTTTCTTCATAGCACGTGCTGCAACCAGCATTTCTGGAACGAAGATTTCTCCGTTTTTGAACTTTTCACCAACAACAGCCATTGCATCGATCATACCTTTGTTCAGGATCTCTGTTGGGTCACATCCGGAATCCAGTGCGTCCTGTACGGCTGCTCCTACCAGTTTTGCTTTACCTTTTTCTACTAATTCAGCTACTTCATTAATTGATCCCATGATTTTACCTCCTAAATATTTTCTTGGGTGTTTGATTTATTTATGAAAAGTTTCCGCAAACTTTTTCATTCGTAATTCTTATTTTTTAACCGGTCCGATACGTCCTTCTCTGTATGCTGTGATGTATTCCATACAATAGTCATCCTGTCCAAGCAGTGCTTCTGTTGCATAGATCAGACCCATCATATCTCTGTTGCAAGGATCCAGGATACCACTGTCCAGTCCATAGTTCATAGCCAGTACAGTAAATCCATAGTTCACCAGTTTACGAACAGGTAAGTTGAAAGAAATATTACTTACAGCTGCTGTAATGTGGATCGTCGGATACTGTTTACGAATAGTGGAGATTACTTCAATATTCATAGCAATTCCATCTTCTGATGTACAAAGCATCTCTACCAGTGGGTCGATGTGAATACGATTCGGTGCGATACCATATTCTTTTGCTTTTGCCATAATCTTATCAAATACTTTCAGACGGTCAGCTGCACATTTTGGAATACCTGTATCATCGCTGAGCAGTGCAATAACCTGCCATTTTTCATTTCCTGGTTTTACCATTTCAGGGAAAATCTTGTCGATCTTGTCACCTTCACCTGATACAGAGTTGAAAATACCAGGTTTGTTACAGAACTTATATGCTTCGAGCAGGACATCCGGGCTTGGGCTGTCAACAGAGATTGGCAGATCTGTAACTTCCTGAATGCACTCGATCATCCATTTTAATGTCTCTACTTCTTCTGCTTCCGGTACGGATGCACAGCAGTCGATAAAGGTTGCTCCTGCTTCAGTCTGAGCAATTGCTCTCTGTTTAATGACATCTGCATCTCTCTTTGCGATAGCTTCTGCTACAGATGGAATGGAACCATTGATTTTTTCGCCAATAACGATCATTTACTTTTCCTCCAAATACATGATATCAGTTTTGATTTTTCGAAATCCGAACCTTTATTGACATTTTACCAAATTACTCCAGTTTTTCAAGCCACGTTTTCTGTCATATTTTCCAACATTTTCATACAATTTGTAGGAGTGTTCTACTACCTAGTGAATGATAAAGTTTTAACATAAATACATCCGGGAGTTTTCCCGGATGTTGTCTGCTTTCTTATTTTCTTATTTGGGGTCCAAGGTTTCCTGCTTTGTAATGGCGGCGACACAGTGCTACATAGTCATCGTTTGCTCCCAGAAATACCTGGGCACCCTCCCGGATGATCTCTCCCTTTTCATTAAAGCGGGTATTACAGCTGGCTCCATCTCCACACCAGCATACCGTCTTCAGTTCTTCGATTACATCTGCCCATGCCAGAAGCCATATGCTTCCTTCAAAAGGCTCCCGGCGAAAATCCGTACGCAGTCCATAGCAGATCACTGGTATGTTCAGATCATCTACTATATGTTCAAAAAACTCGATATCTGATTTTTTACAAAACTGCGCTTCATCTACCACCACGCAGTCATATTCCTGTATCTCTCTGTCTTCCATCTGTACCAGTTCTTCCACATATCTGCATTTTTGTTCCAGACCAATCCGACTGCGTACCACGCCCTCGTCTCTGGTATCCAGCTGTGGCTTCACCAGAAGGGCATTTTTTCCTCTTTCATAATAATTGTATACTACCATCAGGGCATTGGCTGTCTTGGAACTTCCCATGGCACCATGCCGGAAATATAACTTTGCCATAACATTCTCCATCTCTTTATTTACTCGTTTTATCATAGCACAGAGACAGTCAAATTGTAAGTCTATATTGTCATTTATACATCTTCTTTTTGTTGCTATATTCATGTATTATGTTGTATAAGCATTATGAGTACTTATGAAGAATTGCAAATTATACTTACTGCTGCATTACTCATTTTGTCAATAACGATTTCTCCATACCAATCGGTACATTGACAAACTGTATCTCCTGAGCGTATATTTTTAACATGAAAAGTTTTGATTTTAAAAGTTTTTAGGAGATATGTCATTATGAATCCATTGAAAAAAATCTACTGTCGAATGTTTCAGTCTGTCCTGAAAGCAGCCCTCCCATTTCTGCCGTATCGCAAACCAGAGATTATCCACTCTGTCCGCGGCATTCCGCAGATTCTGGAAAAGAAAAAGTGTGATCATGTGCTGATTATTACCGATACCGGTATCATCCGTCACGGCCTGATTACCCGTCTGGAGGATACCCTGGACCGCCATTTTATTCCTTATATCATCTATGATGGCACAGTGGCTAATCCTACCACTACGAATGTCGATGAAGCACTTGCCCTTTATCATGAATACGACTGCAATGCCATCATTGGCTTTGGCGGTGGTTCCAGTATCGACTGCGCCAAAGCTGTAGGAGCCCGGGTAGCCAAGCCTCATCAGTCCCTTGCAAAAATGAAGGGGATTCTGAAGGTACACAAGAAACTGCCTCTTCTCATTGCCATCCCTACCACAGCCGGGACCGGAAGTGAAACCACTCTGGCTGCTGTAATTACGGATGCCGAGACGCGTCACAAGTATCCCATCAATGATTTTCCGCTGATTCCGCAGGTCGCCGTTCTGGATCCAAAGGTCACTGCCAGTCTGCCTCCTGCCCTCACTGCCACCACCGGCATGGATGCACTGACACATGCCGTGGAAGCCTATATCGGCAATTCTACTACTGCCGGCACGAGAGCGGATGCACTTTTTGCTGTAAAAATGATTTTTGAAAACATCGACCGTGCCTACTGTGACGGTTCTGATCTGGAAGCAAGAAAGAATATGCTGCTGGCAGCTTTTTCTGCAGGATGTGCTTTTTCCAAGTCTTATGTGGGATATGTTCATGCAGTGGCTCATTCACTGGGCGGAGAATACAATGTACCTCACGGACTGGCCAATGCCGTCCTGCTCCCATTTGTACTGGAATCTTACGGACATACGATCGATGCAAAGCTTCATCAGCTGGCCATCACCGCAGGAGTCGCAGACGAGGCTGCCACAGATTCACAGGCTGCCACACAGTTTATTCAGGCCATCAAGGATATGAAGAAACGTTTTTCCATCGGCGATACCATTCCTCAAATCCGGGAAGAAGACATTCCAAAGCTGGCTTCTTATGCCGAAAAAGAAGCCAATCCCCTTTATCCCGTACCAGTTCTTATGGATGCCAGACAACTGGAATCGTTTTATTATCTTTTAATGGAGAAAAATGAAACTGAAGAATCAAATCAGGAGGTGTGAGCAATGACTGAACAAGAAATCCGCTGTATCGTAGACGGACAGCGAAGCTTTTTTCTTACCGGCAATACTCTGGATGTGGAATTTCGCATTCAGTCCCTGCAAAAATTGAAAACTTTTATTTTAAAATATGAATCAGAGATCCACGCTGCCATTCAAAAAGATCTGGGAAAGAGTAACTTCGAGAGCTATATGTGCGAAACCGGCCTGACTTTAAGCGAGATCAGTTATATGCTGAAGCATATGCGCTCCTTTGCAAAAGAGAAACGGGTTCACACACCTCTGGCACAGTTTCATTCCAGAAGTTATCGCAAGCCATCTCCACATGGTGTGGTGCTGATAATGAGTCCATGGAACTATCCATTTCTGCTGACCATAGAGCCTCTGGTGGATGCAATTGCCGCAGGGAATACTGTTGTAATCAAGCCAAGTGCTTACTCCCCGAATACCAGCGCCGTTATTTACCGTATGATCAGTGAGTGTTTTTCCCCGGAATATGTCTCTGTTATCACCGGAGGACGCACTGAAAATACCTGCCTTCTTGGAGAAAAATTTGATTATATTTTCTTTACCGGAAGTCAGTCTGTGGGAAAAGAAGTCATGAAAAAGGCGGCAGAACATTTGACACCAGTTACCCTGGAGCTGGGTGGAAAGAGCCCTTGCATTGTGGAAAAGAGTGCCAACCTGAAGCTGGCTGCCAAAAGAATCGTATTTGGAAAATATTTGAACTGTGGTCAGACCTGCGTAGCACCGGATTATATCTATTGTGATGCATCCGTGAAAGATGCACTGCTCAAAGAGATCCGGCATCAGATTCGCAAACAGTTTGGAAAACAGCCATTAAACAATACCAACTATGGAAACATTATCAATGAGAAACATTTTCAACGTATCTGTTCTCTGATAGATCCATCTAAAGTTGTAGTCGGTGGAGAAGCCAACCCGGAACATCTGCAGATTGCTCCTACGGTCATGGATCACGTAACCTTCCAGGATGCCGTTATGGGTCAGGAGATCTTTGGCCCGGTTCTGCCAGTGCTCACTTACCAGACACTTGATGAGGCCATCAGTCAGATCCAATCCATGCCCCATCCGCTTGCTCTGTATCTGTTCACCTCCGATCAGACTATTGCACAGAAAGTCACTTCCCGCTGTGGATTCGGTGGTGGCTGCATCAACGATACCATTATCCATCTGGCCACCAGCGAAATGGGATTTGGTGGATTTGGAGAAAGTGGCATGGGCTCTTACCATGGAAAAGACGGATTTGATACTTTCAGCCATTATAAGAGCATCGTAGATAAAAAAACATGGCTGGACCTTCCTATGAGATACCAGCCATATCGTGCCCTTCATAACAAACTGATCCATATGTTTCTGAAGTAGCTAGCCAATGGCCTGGCTGCGTTCCTGTATCTTGTTCATGGTTTCTTTTGCTTCTTCACCCGTCAGCGGCGTTGGCTGATAATTGTTGTAAGTGGTCTCAGAGGATACCCGACATGGAATCACGTGATATTCGCTGGCGGTGATGTTTTTTGCTCCATTCATGGCAAACTTTTGCTGAAAAATAAAGGTGTCCATTTCTGTTGGGTGCGTGTTCCCGCCAAAGCAAAAGTTTCCCAGACTGTAAGCAATCATTTTTCCCTTATATTCTTCTATTCCCTGCACTACATGGGGATGATGTCCCACCACCACATCAGCGCCTTCATCAATGGCCAGATGTGCCAATGTTACCTGATTTTCATCTGGCACAGTAACCAGTTCATTGCTCCAGTGAAATACGGCAACGATGATATCTGCCTGCTGTTCTTTTAATTTTGCAATATCCTGCTTTACCTGTGGGATTCGCTCCAGATGATCATCCAGTTCATAGATGCCAAACATCCCTACACGAATGCCTTTCACTTCCAGAATGGCAACATCGTCATATCCAAATGTTCGGATTCCATTTGTTTCCAATATATTTACCGTATCCTGAAAACTTTTTTCCCCGTAATCATGACTATGATTATTCGCTACATTGGCCGCTTCCACCGATGAAGAAGTCAGAATCTTTACATAGTCCGGATTCCCCTTAAAAGCAAACTGCTTTTCCACGCGGGCAGTCTCTTCTGTCAGCGTTCCTTCCATATTCACAATGGTCAGATCATCTTCTTCAAAAATACTTCTTACATTTTTCAGGAAATATTCCGGTCCATACAGATCATAATAAGCCGGCAATCCGGTATCCCATGCGAAGTATTCATCTGTACCAAGAATACAGTCTCCGGTAAAGGAAAGAAGAATTTCTGTGGTATCTGCCTCGTCTTCTACGAACATGACATCTTCGTTCTGTGAATTCTTTATTCCTCCGATAAGATCCTCTCCCACTGACTTTCCTGCTTCTGGAGATGTAGCTGGATTTTGCTTTTGGGTCTGACCTTCGGTATGTACGGATAAAATACCTCCAGCAATTCCAATGACCAGAATTAAAACAGATCCAGTCAGCAAAATCTGGCTATATTTTTGTATACGCAGTCTCTTTCTCCTAATCTGCTTTCTGCACTGATTTAATTTTTCCCATTCTTCCCCATTCTCACATTTCAACATTTTCTTTTGCAGCTTTCGCTCTAGATGATATAGATATTCCTGTCCTGTGAGTTTTTTCCAGATATTACGTAGCATAACTCTCCCTCAACAACCATATTTCTTCTATTACAGACCACAGGGGACACTAAAAAAGCCACAAAACACCGTCCCCAATAGCAAACCCAATCGCAAAAAAACGCAGAGTTCAAATTCGAACTCTGCGTCTGTGCGTCTTCGTATTTCCTATGCTACCACATTAAATACAAATGTCAAGCTTATGATTCTGTTTTTTCTGGATTGGAAATGCTGACTACATGATCATACCATGTCCCCTTTGTTCCCAGAAGTGCCAGATCAAATTCTTCATCTACTGCTTCTACAGGAATATCAAAGCCATATACTTCTTCGGTCTCTCCATCACTGTAAGTCACTTCATCTGTAGTAGGCTCAAGCAGTTCTGCACCATCTTTCTGTGCATCTTCTGCTTTTCCTACAAACAGATTCACGATGTTCTTGGATGCCAGGCTGACATGGAAAGTCATTTTACCATCTTTTACGGTAAGAGTACCTTTTCCATCACATGCTTCATTGGCATGGAACATACTGCTGTCGGTATCAAATTCTGCTGTATAGGTACCATCTTCTAAGGCATTCTCTAATTTAGAGTTTTTTTTTCCGTTTCTGTCTCTGTTTCTTCTGTAGTTGCCTCAGTAGTTTCCTCTTCAGAATCTGCTTCACTGATTGCTTCGGTAGTTTCTTCCTCGGATGTTGCTTCTGTGGTCTCTTCTGCTCCACCGATCTCATCAATGGCTGCTGCTGTATGATCTACGTAGATCTGCTGGATATCTGCGATCTCTCCAAGTCC
>Ga0129315_1000030_pt1 | contig 158578 bp, 157 predicted proteins | sample Cm827metagenome_FD_94432 | JGI IMG/M metagenome (GOLD analysis project Ga0129315, IMG submission 94432) | Eastern black-and-white colobus group fecal microbial communities from Wisconsin, USA - Cm827 metagenome | ecosystem: Host-associated > Mammals > Digestive system > Large intestine > Fecal...
ACAAAATTTCTTCTAAGGCTCATCGTACTTTTCTCTATGATTGACTTTGAGTTTGCCGACAGGGCAGCTGATAGGTATTTGTGCGGTCTGTTTCCTTAAATCCCGAAAGCTGTCATAGCTGCTGTCAAAGAAGCAGTGCCATATCCGAGGCGGTGCCGGAAGACTGAACTGTTACATTTGCGCCAGCCTATTTAGAAAAAGCCATTGACAAACACAGCGGTATAGTGTAGCCTAATATGCAGATATGAAAATTCAATATTGGGAAATCTCTTATTCAGAGTGGTGGAGGTACATAGGACCTGTGAAGCCACGGCAACCCCGGATACGGAAGGTGCCTGCCTGAGCGAGTAAGTCGAACAATAAGAGGATTTGATTATCGATTTCGAGTCCGCTTAAGTAAGCGGATTTTTTGTTGGAAACCATTCATTAATCAATCAAACAAAAGGAGAAGAAAATGGAAAAACGTTTATTTACTTCCGAATCTGTAACTGAAGGGCATCCTGACAAGGTCTGCGATGCGATTTCCGATGCGATTTTGGATGCATGCATGGAAAAGGATCCTATGAGCCGTGTGGCATGTGAGACGGCTACCTGTACAGGTTTTGTTCTGGTGACAGGTGAAATTACAACCAATGCCTATGTGGATATTCAGAAGATTGTCCGTGAAACTGTAAAGGAGATCGGCTATACCAAGTCTGAGTATGGATTTGACGGTAATACCTGTGCAGTGCTGGTTGCCATTGATGAGCAGTCGGCAGATATTGCCATGGGTGTTGATAAGGCATTGGAAGCAAAACAGCAGGACAGCGCTGCTGCCGAAAATAAGATGTCTGACGCAGAGATTGAAGCAATTGGTGCAGGCGATCAGGGTATGATGTTCGGTTATGCTACCAATGAGACAGAGGAATATATGCCTTATTCCATTTCTCTGGCTCACAAGCTTGCAAAGCAGTTGACCAAGGTTCGCAAGGATGGAACCCTGAAATATTTAAGACCCGACGGAAAGAGCCAGGTTTCCGTAGAATATGATGAGAACGGAAAGCCCATCCGTCTGGAGGCAGTGGTATTATCCACCCAGCATGATGATGATGTAACTCAGGAGCAGATTCACAAGGATATCAAGAAGTATGTGTTTGATCCCATTCTTCCCAAGGAGCTTTTGGATGAGAACACCAAGTACTTCATCAATCCGACGGGCCGCTTTGTAATCGGAGGACCCCACGGTGATGCAGGTCTTACCGGACGTAAGATTATCGTAGATACCTACGGCGGATATGCCCGTCATGGCGGCGGAGCCTTTTCCGGTAAGGACTGTACGAAGGTGGACAGAAGTGCCGCTTATGCAGCACGTTATGTAGCAAAGAACATTGTGGCAGCAGGTTTGGCGGATAAATGTGAGATTCAGCTTTCCTATGCGATTGGTGTTGCACAGCCTACCTCTATCATGGTGGATACCTTCGGCACCGGTAAGCTTTCCGATGAGAAGCTGGTAGAGATCGTCAGAGAGAATTTTGATCTTCGTCCTGCGGGAATTATTAAGATGCTGGATCTTCGTCGTCCTATTTATAAGCAGACAGCAGCTTACGGCCATTTTGGGCGCAACGATCTTGATCTGCCTTGGGAAAAGCTGGACAAGACAGATGCGCTTAAGAAATATTTATAATGTGAAATGAGAGGGAGGTTGCTATGTCAAGGTACACAAAGGATTTGGTTTTAAACAAGGAAGAAAGCTTTGTTTCCTTTATGGTGAACGATTACCTTAAGAAAAATCAGTTTACGCCTTTTGACTATAAGGGTGGAGAGAAGGTATATCGTGCAGGTGATGCTATGCTGGAGGGCTATAAGTATATCAAGTGGTCCTATGAGAACGGCACTCTGCATCTGGAAGCGTGGATGAAGAATGGCTTCGGCAAGGAAATGGATTTGGAAGGCTTTGCGGGATCCCTTCAAAAAAAGCCTTTTAAGCAAAGCTTAGAGCAGCTTTATACATTGCTGCAGCAGGATGTTGAAATTCCTAGGGGAGAGGATGGACAGCCGCTGCCCTCCGCAATTCCCGTAACCACGGTAGATAATTCCAGTGCGGCAACACAGGCGCTTGTATTTGGCGTCCTGGCACTTGTGTCTGTATTTATTCCGCTGTTGTTTCGTTCTGTGATTGGGATCATTCCTATTGTCCTCGGATGTCTGGGAGTGAGCAGAGCTAGGCTGGGAGCCGGTTCCAGCAAAGCAGGTGCTGCAAAGGCAGGCAAGGTATTGAGTATCATTGCTATTATATTAGCAATCGTGCTGTGGATAGGCATCAATGTGCTTAATGTAGCTTCTGGCATGTAGGTAACGTGCTTTTTAATAAGAAGAGACCGATTTCGTTGGGAATCGGTCTTTTTTTGTGGGTATCAATACTTGTGCATAGATACTTGACAAATGGGTCTATATATTATAGACTAAGAATATATAATGGTCTATTCGTTATAGACTGACCACGGGATTATATAGGAAGGGGTATGGGATCAAGTGCTGTGAAAGGTATTTCGGCATTGAAGGAAAGGATGAGCGATATGAGAGACTACAAGCTGGCGGAAGCCGAAGCGAAATTTGCGGAGATTATATGGGCGAATGAACCGATTACATCCTCGGAGCTTGTGAAAATGTGTGAGAAAGAGATGAACTGGAAGAAGTCTACTACCTATACGGTTCTGAAAAAGCTCTGTGAAAAAGGCATTTTTAAGAATGAAAATGCAGTGGTAAGTGCAAAGCTTGGCAGGGAAGAGTTTTACGGAATGCAAAGCAGGAGATATGTGGAGGATGTGTTTGAAGGTTCTCTTCCCCGGTTTCTCACCGCCTTTTGCGGAGGAAGAAAGCTGTCTGAACGGGAAGTGGAAGAAATGAGAAAATTTATTGATGAGAACACATGATGAGGCCGGGAAGCCTTTTATTAAAAGGGAGATTGTATGGTTAATTTATTTGTAACGGTTCTTAATATGAGCATTAAGGCATCCGCATGTATTTTGGCGATTATGCTGGTAAGACTTCTTTTGATGCGGGCACCGAAAATATTTTCCTATCTGTTGTGGGCTGTGGTGTTGGTTCGACTGATCTGTCCGGTGGCCTTTACGACGGGCTTTGGAGTGATATCGGGTACACCGGTGATCGGAACTGACATAGGGAGTGAAAGCCGGGTAGGTGCAGAGAATAATTATATGCCACAGGAGCAGGTGACAACCGTTAAAGACCAGCCGGCAGGCACACAGGGACAGGAGGCCGAGCCGGAAGCTGTGCCGGATCAGGGTGAGATCGGAGTACCCGGATATGACGCTGACAGCGCCAGTTATTATTATGAGGACGGGAGGAGTGAGCAGTTTTTCCTTGCAGTGCCAGAGAAGACTTTAAAAATTATGGCAGTCATATGGGTGGGCGTTGTTCTGGCTCTTGTTTTATATTCTGCCGTCAGATATATGTGCTTTCTTCGTAGTCTTCGGTCAAAAAAGGTTCAATCACCCTTTGTTGCAGGCATTTTTCATCCCAATATCTACCTGCCGGAGGGTCTGGATCAAGCACAAAGACAGCTCGTTCTTGAGCATGAGAATACACATATCAGACGATTTGATCACGTGATTAAGCCCATTGCTTATCTGGTGTGCTGCATCCACTGGTTTAATCCGCTGGTGTGGGCGGCTTTTTGGCTGATGGAAAGAGACATGGAATCCTCCTGCGATGAGGCGGTGCTTAGAAGAATCGGCTATGATAAGAGGAAGGATTATGCTAAGACCCTGCTTTGTCTGGCAGGGGAAGGATGGAAAGCAGGATATCCCATCGCCTTTGGGGAAAACAATGTGAAAAGTAGGATAAAGAGAGTGGTGAAGATGAAAAAGACCGGAGTAGGAATTGGCATTGCAACGGCTGCGGTGGTTTGTCTGATGGCTGTATTTCTACTGGTGGATGCAGCCGGGAATGAGAATGCCGGCAGTACGCAGGATTCTTCCGGCGATGGCATTGTCGTGTTACCGGAAGAGAAGATATCCGAAAAGGCAGTGGCGAGTGCAGCTCCGACGGCTCCGTCTGAGGATGAAGATGAGAAAGGTATGGAAGACGGAGAAGGGCAGGCAGCTTTGGAGGAATATGTCACTCCCGATATGATTGATTCGGACAGCACCCGGGAAATAGGCAGTGATCAGGAAGCGGATGGGGTGGATTATACATATATCCCTGAGGGGCAGGCTGGCGATGAAACAATCATGAATTATGATCCTGACAGGCTGCGAGATCAGTTTGAGGTGCTGCTTTTGCCGGAAACGGATGGTGCCGTAACGGATGAGGAAATTCTGTTTTCCTGCCCCGTGGAATATGAACGGATCAGTGATGGGTTCGGCACACGGGTGCATCCAGCAACAGGGGACGAAAAGCTTCATTCCGGTATTGATTTTGCAGCAGAACAGGGAACTCCCGTGACAGCGGCGGCAGACGGAATCGTGGTGAAGACGGGAGAGGATGCGGCGTGCGGTCATTATGTGATTATCCTACATGGAAACGGGGATGCCACTTATTATTCCTGCTTGAATGAGATACTGGCAGAAGAAGGGCAGCAGGTATCCCGCGGGGATCAGATTGCCACTGTGGGAAATACGGGAACAAGTACCGGGCCGCATCTGCATTTCGCAGTCAGCAGAGACGGAAAATATATAAAGCCGCTTTTTGCGGACGGAGGGGATTACTCTGTTTTGCAAAGTCCCTGATGAGATACGCTCATAACCTTTTGCTTCCGCTTTAAGCAACTTACATTTTAAATTTAACAGCTTACTTCAATGGGTATTGAGGTAAGCTGTTTTTGTGTGGTAAAAATAAGATGCTGAAACGGTAGTGTTAGTTAGGAAGAATGCGAAGCATTCTTGTAGCGCAAGCTGCTGAGCTTGCGCTTTTTGTGGTAAAAATAAGATGCTGAAACGGTAGTGGTAGTTAGGAAGAATGCGAAGCATTCTTGTAGCGCAAGCTGCTGAGCTTGCGCTTTTTGTGGTAAAAATAAGATGCTCAAACAGTAGTGGAATATTTTGCAGCTAAAAGCAGGAGGTGTAAGAGGTGGAGACAGCTATAAAAGTAGAAGGGTTAAAGAAATATTTCGGAGAGGTGAAAGCGGTAAATGATATCAGTTTTCAGGTGGAAAAGGGAGAACTGTTTGGTTTCCTTGGAGTAAACGGTGCAGGAAAGTCCACTACCATCAATATGCTTTGTACGCTCTTTGGGCCTACGGCAGGCAGGGCGGAAATTTGTGGATTGACACTTGGGAGAGAGGATGAAGAGATCAGAAAACGGATCGGTGTGGTTTATCAGAATAATTGTCTGGATGACCGCCTGACGGTGAAGGAAAATCTTTTTATCAGAGGTGCGTTATATGAGAAAAATAACAGAAGGCTTACGGAGAATATTTTAAGGATTTGTGATATTTTAGAGCTTTCAGATGTATATGGCAGAAGATTTGCAAAGCTCTCCGGCGGACAGAAAAGGCGGTGTGAGATTGCAAGAGCGCTTGTAAATACGCCGGAGATCATGTTCCTTGACGAGCCTACCACAGGACTTGATCCTGCAACCAGAAAGAAGGTGTGGCAGTGTCTTTACAGGCTGCGCAAGGAGGAGGATATGACTATCTTTCTCACTACCCATTATATGGAGGAGGCGGCCCGTGCTTCCCACATAGCGGTAATTGATCAGGGAGTCCTTAAGGAGTACGGAACGCCTTTTTCATTAAAGGAGGCATATGCCAAGGATAAACTCAGGCTTTCCCCGAAGGAGGGATGCTTAGATCAGCTTATGAAGTGTCTGTTGGAACGGAACATTGTGTTCCGGCAAAAGGAGGAGCTTTTCATAGTTGATTTGGCGGATAGTCTTGGGGCGCTGCCGGTACTTGGCGCTGTGGAGGGATTAATCAGCGGCTTTGAGGTGGTACAGGGCTCCATGGATGATGTGTTCTTAAACTTAACCGGCAAAACGCCGGAGGAGTTAAAGGGTTAATGTATGGGAGGCTGCTTCGCATTTGACGGAAGGGCGGATGAAATCGGAAAGGTGATAAAGTGATGAGAGAAATCTATTATTTGATGAAAAGAAATATGTTCATGTTTTTGAGGGATCATATGGCGGTGTTTTTTTCGGTGCTGTCCATGCTGATTGTGCTGGCGCTTATGGTGATATTTTTGGGAAGCATGAACAGTGAAAATGTCGTGGATGCACTTGCCAAGATGGGAGGTCCAAGAGATGCGGCATCAGACGAGGAGAATGCGGAATATTTGATACAGATGTGGACGCTGGCCGGGATTTTGGTGGTTAATACGGTGACGGTAACGCTGACAGTAATGGGAGTTATGGTAGAGGATGAGGCGAGAAAGCGGCTTGCCAGTTTTTACGTTGCGCCGGTAAAAAGAATTAAGCTTGCCTTGGGATACATTTTTTCCTCATGGGTGATTGGAGTGGGCATGTGCCTGGTTACCCTGATTGTGGGAGAAGCTTATATGGTGCTGAAGGGGCATCCCCTGCTTTCGGCTGTCTCATTGCTTAAGCTTGTAGGAATGATTGCACTGAATGCGTTTGTGTATGCTTCCCTCTCCTATTTGCTGGCGCTTCTGGTTCACAGTGAAAGCGCATGGAGCGGGCTTCTTACGATTATAGGAACTTTGGTGGGATTTATAGGAGCGATTTACCTTCCCATGTCCATGCTTCCCGACGGGGTGGCGAAGGTGCTTAAGTGCCTGCCGGTGCTGCATGGAGCGGCAATGATGCGGGTGATCTGCATTGAGGATGCGGTAGAAAAAACTTTTGCGGGGTTGCCGGATATGGCAGCAGATATGTTCAGAGAGTCTATGGGAGTAACCGTTATCATGGACGGCAGTGAAGTGTCTCTGTTCGGACAGATCATTTTTCTTCTCGCCTGTGGTATAATGGCAATAGCAGCTTCCGTATTGATCAGTGGGAGACGAAGACTGAGAGACAGATAAAGGCAGAAAAGGAATCTGTATGTACAGTACAGATGCGGGGTATATGAATGAAAATTACAATTGTGGATTGTCCCGAAGGGGAAGAGGATGAGATCATCATCCGCTGCCGGCAGGTAGATGAGCAGCTCCTGAAACTGATCTATTCTTTTAAAAGCGGACAGGATAAGATTGTCGGGATGAAAGAAGGCAGGATACAGCAGATTGCTCCGAAGGAAATCTATTATTTTGAAGCGGTGGATAACAGAGTTTTCTTATACACGGATAAGGAAGTTTATGAGACCAAATTTAAGCTGTATGAGCTGGAGAAAAGGTTTTACGGAACAGACTTTTTCAGGGCATCGAAATCCGTTATTATCAATCTGGCTAAGGTGAAAAGTCTGGCTCCGGGGCTGGGCGGACGTTTTGAGGCGTGTATGAAAAACGGCGAAAAGCTTATTATTTCCAGACAGTATGTTCCCATACTGAAGGAAAAGCTGGGGCTGTAAGGAGGTGCTTAGGATTGAACAGAGTCAAAGATTTTTTTCACACATATGTATGTGTGGTGACAGGTGTATTGTTTGCGACTGCATTTTTTATTACCTTTTTTATGCCAAAGGAGGAGCTGGAGGTCAGCCTTTTGTGGCAGATATTGTTCGTATCCCTTCTGTGCAGCGCCGGAGGGCTGATATATCCGGAAAAGAGCATTAGTGGAAAGAAAAAGACATTGCTGATTTTCCTTCATTATGTGGAGGTCAATGCAGTAGTGCTGGGTTTTGGAATGTATTTTAACTGGTTTTCCATTGAATATCTTCCTCATGTGATCGGGATGCTGCTGATGATCAACGTAATATTTATAAGCGTGTCAGTGGTGGAATGGAAGAGAGCGGCAAAAGAGGCAAGGCTGATGAATGGGCGGCTTGCGGAATACCAGAAGGGTGCCGGGGAGTAGTGTGTTGGTATTCAAATCCGTAGCGGCAACTACCACTTTCCAATAGAACTGTTTTTTGATACAATAAAGCTATGCAAAAACAGCGGAAGGGTGGCACACATGGCATTTACACATCTTCACGTCCATACAGAGTACAGTCTGCTGGATGGCTCCAACAAAATAAAAGAATATGTAAAACGGGTGAAGGAGCTTGGCATGGACAGTGCTGCCATCACGGATCACGGTGTCATGTACGGTGTGATCGACTTTTACAAGGCATGTAAGGAGGAAGGGATCAATCCCATCCTTGGATGTGAGGTGTATGTTGCGCCCAATTCCCGGTTTGATAAAGAGCTGACAGGTGGTGAGGACAGGTATTACCACCTTGTTTTGCTTGCGGAAAACAATACCGGTTATGATAATCTTATGAAGATTGTAAGCCGTGGGTTTACGGAAGGATATTATTATAAGCCCCGTGTGGACATGGAGCTTTTGCGGGCACACCATGAGGGAATTATTGCACTTTCTGCCTGTCTGGCAGGAGAGGTGCCCAGATATATTCAAAAGGGTCTTGTGGATGAGGCCAGGAAAGCGGCATTGAGGTATCAGGAATGCTTTGGCAAGGACAACTATTTTCTGGAGCTGCAGGATCATGGCATCCCTGAGCAAAGAATGGTCAACACCACGCTTCTTCAGATGAGCAGGGAGCTTGATATTCCGTTAGTTGCTACCAATGATGTACATTATACCTATGAGGATGATGTAAAGCCTCATGATATTCTTTTGTGTATTCAAACCGGCAAAAAGCTGGCCGACGAGGACAGAATGCGCTATGAGGGCGGTCAGTACTATGTAAAGAGCGAGGAAGAGATGAAGGGGCTGTTTCCCTATGCGTGGGAAGCAGTGGAAAATACCCAGAGGATTGCGGACCGGTGTCATGTGGAAATTGAGTTTGGGGTAACCAAGCTGCCGAAATTTGAGGTGCCGGAGGGGTATGACTCCTGGAGCTATTTAAATAAGCTTTGCTATGACGGACTTGTAGAGCGTTACGGTGAGGATCTGGATGCACCGGCAGGAAATACCGGTCAAAGCTTTAAGCAGCGCCTTGACTATGAGCTTGATGTAATCAGAACCATGGGATATGTTGACTATTTCCTGATCGTATGGGATTTCATCAACTATGCCAAAAAGGAAGGCATCATGGTAGGACCGGGACGTGGATCGGCGGCAGGAAGCATTGTGTCCTATGCACTGAAAATCACCAATATTGATCCCATTAAATACAATCTTCTGTTTGAGCGTTTCCTCAATCCGGAGCGTGTTTCCATGCCCGATATTGATATTGACTTTTGCTTCGAGAGAAGGCAGGAGGTTATTGATTATGTGAGCCGCAAGTACGGTGCGGAAAAGGTAGTTCAGATTGTTACCTTCGGTACACTGGCAGCCAAGGGTGTTATCAGGGACGTTGGCAGGGTGATGGATCTGCCCTATGCCTACGTGGACTCTCTTGCCAAGATGATACCCAATGAACTGAATATTACCATTGACCGGGCATTGCAAATCAACCCGGAGCTTCGAAAGTTGTATGAGTCGGATCAGCAGGTGAGAACCCTGATCGATATGAGTAAGCGCCTTGAGGGACTTCCCAGGCATACCTCCATGCATGCTGCCGGTGTGGTAATCTGTTCCAGACCGGCGGAGGAGCTGGTGCCCTTGTCAAGAGGGGCAGACGGTTCCATTACCACCCAGTTCACCATGACCACCATTGAGGAGCTGGGGCTTCTTAAGATGGATTTTCTGGGGCTTCGGACACTTACCGTACTGCGTGACGCGGTGGCATTAATTGAGAAAAGTACGGGAACACATATTGATATTGACAAGATTGATTTTGACGATAAAAAGGTGCTGTCTTCCATCGGAACCGGACGAACGGACGGCGTGTTCCAGTTGGAAAGCGGCGGTATGAAAAGCTTTATGAAGGAGCTGAAGCCGGAAAATCTGGAGGATATCATAGCCGGAATTTCCCTATACCGCCCCGGCCCCATGGATTTTATTCCCAAGTATATCAAGGGAAAGGGAAGCAATGGCACCATTACCTATTCCTGTCCCCAGCTTGAGCATATACTTGCTCCTACCTATGGATGTATCGTTTATCAGGAGCAGGTTATGCAGATCGTGCGTGATCTGGGCGGATATACCCTTGGCAGAAGCGATCTGGTTCGCCGTGCCATGAGTAAGAAGAAGCAGTCAGTGATGGAAAAGGAACGGGCCAATTTCATATACGGCAATGAGGAAGAAGGAGTGCCGGGATGCGTGGCAAACGGCATTTCCGAGCAGGTGGCGTCCCAGATTTATGATGATATGATGGACTTTGCCAAGTATGCCTTCAACAAGTCTCATGCGGCATGTTATGCAGTGGTTTCCTATCAGACTGCTTATCTCAAGTATTATTATCCGGTAGAATTTATGGCAGCATTAATGACATCGGTGATCGATAATTCCGGCAAGGTAGCAGAATATATCATGGTCTGCAGAAGCATGGGGATTTCCATTCTTCCGCCGGATATCAATCAGGGAGAAAGCGGATTTTCAGTGGACGGCAGATCTATCCGCTACGCCCTTACAGCTATTAAAAGTGTGGGAAGACCGGTTATTGATGCGGTGGTAAAGGAGAGGAATGAGAGAGGGCCTTACACCAATCTGAAGGATTTTATTACCAGGATGGCGGATAAAGATGTCAACAGAAAGGCCATTGAGAACTTTATAAAGGCCGGAGCCTTTGACAGTCTGCCCGGAACCAGAAAGCAATTCATGAGCGCTTATGTGCAGATTATGGATCATATCGTTCATGACAGAAAAAATAATATGGCGGGGCAGATGAGTCTGTTTGACATTGTGGATGAGAGTCAGAAGGAAGAGTTTGAGGTGAAGCTTCCTGACGTGGGAGAATATCCGAAGGAGATGCTTCTTGCCTTTGAAAAGGAGGTTCTCGGTATCTATATCAGCGGACACCCTCTGGAGGAGCAGGAGGAACTGTGGAAAAAGGGAATCACCAATACAACTGCCGATTTCATGATAGATGAGGAAACGGGTGCTACGATGGTGAAGGATAATGCAACGGCAATCATTGGCGGTATGATTGCAGACAAGAAGATTAAATACACCAAAAATGATAAGGTGATGGCATTCCTTCAGGTGGAGGACCTGGTAGGAAGCGTGGAGGTTATTGTATTTCCCAAGGACTATGAGAAATACAGTACAAAGCTTATGGAGGATAATAAAATCTTTGTCAGAGGCCGGGTATCCCTTGAGGAGGATAAAGATGGAAAGCTGATCTGTGAGAGGATAACAGCCTTTGATGAAATTCCAAGAAAACTGTGGATTAAGTTCCCCTCCAAGGAAAGCTATGAAAAGGAAGAAGCAGAGATGTATTCCCTTTTGGCGGATTCGGACGGCAGTGACAGTGTGATTATTTATATAGAAGAAATAAGAGCAATGAAAAAGCTGCCCCCCAACAAAAATGTAAATGCGGACAAGGAATTATACGAAAAATTAAGTAACAGATTTGGTAAAGATAATATAAAAATTGTCTGGGATGTCAAAAATGATTGAAAACCATAGTGAAAGAGTATAAAATAAACAGCAAAGAAAGGACGGGAAGCTTATGGCAAAAGAGATTAAAACCATTGGTGTACTTACCAGCGGCGGCGATGCCCCCGGCATGAACGCAGCGATCCGTGCAGTTGTGCGTAAGGCAATTGGAAACGGCGTAAAGGTCAAGGGTATTAAAAAGGGATATCAGGGTCTTTTAAATGAAGAAATCATAGATATGGAAAAGAAGAATGTTTCCGATACCATCCAGAAGGGCGGTACCATATTGGGAACTGCAAGGTGTCCGGAATTTAAGCAGGAGGAAGTTCAGAAGCAGGGAGCGGAAATCTGCAGAAAGCATGGAATTGACGGACTTGTGGTGATCGGCGGCGACGGTTCCTATCGGGGTGCACAGGCACTGGCAAGACATGGAATTAATACCATCGGTATTCCCGGAACCATTGATCTGGATATTGCATGTACCGATTATACCATCGGCTTTGATACTGCCATTAACACTGCCATGCAGGCGATTGATAAGGTCAGGGATACCTCTTCCTCTCATGAGCGGTGCAGTATTATTGAGGTAATGGGCAGAAATGCAGGATATATTGCCTTATGGTGCGGTGTGGCAAACGGAGCGGAGGATATTCTTCTCCCCGAAAAGTACGATTTTAACGAGCAGAACATCATTAACAATATTATCAATAACCGTAAGAGAGGCAAGACCCATCATATCATTGTCAATGCTGAGGGAATCGGGCATTCAACCTCTATGGCGAGAAGAATTGAGGCGGCAACCGGTATTGAAACCAGAGCAACCATTTTAGGATACATGCAAAGAGGCGGCTCACCTACCTGTAAGGATCGCTTTTATGCCTCTATGATGGGCGCTTATGCAGCGGACATTCTGTGTGCGGGAAAGAGCAACAGGGTAGTGGGCTATCGGAACGGAGAATTTCAGGATTTTGATATTGAGGAAGCCCTGAACATGAAGAAGGAGATTCCTGAATATCAGTTCCAGGTCAGCAGATTATTATCACAATAGCATTCGATCCGGATTTTATGAGGCAGAGGAGCTTTTCTCTGCCTTATTTTAAAAATAAAAGGAGAAAGGCATGATCACCAGTTTTAACAACAGCCACGTTAAGCAGCTTGTGACCCTTCGGGAAAAGAGCCGTGCCAGAAATAAAGAGGGGCTTTTTCTGGCGGAGGGGCTTAAGATGTTTGAAGAGGCGCCTATAGAAAGGCTGAGGGAGGTGTACTGCTCCCAGAGCTTTGCAAGCCTTCTTGACAAAGAGCTTAAGGATCAGAAAAAAGAAAGTAAAACCTTAAAAGAGGCCGGGCAGGAGGAAGGACGGCTGAAAAGAATATATGACAAGCTGGAAAGCTGCCGGGAAAAAGGAATATTGGTGGAGGTGCTTGGTGATGAGGTTTTTAAAAAGGCCTCGGATACTCAGACACCTCAGGGGATTTTGTTTGTTATGGAGCAGTTTTCCTATTCCCTTGCGGACATGCTGGCTAAGTCGGAGCAGATTTGGCGTACTGAGAGTCGCCCGCCACTTTTTCTTCTTCTTGAGGATATTCAGGATCCGGGAAATCTGGGAACTATGCTGCGTACCGGTGAGGGTGCCGGGGTCAGCGGCGTGATTATGAGTAAGGGAACCGCAGATATTTATAACCCCAAAACCATCCGCTCCACCATGGGATCCTTGTACCGGGTTCCACACCTTTATGTGGAGGATTTAGGAGAAGCTATCAGAAGGTTAAAGGAGCATGAAATTACCGTCTATGCGGCGCATTTAAAGGGAACGCAGTTTTTTGACAGGATTTCCTATCAGGGTGGAAGCGCTTTCCTTATAGGAAATGAGGGAAACGGCTTGAAAAAGGAGACTGCGGATCAGGCGGATGTTTATATTAAAATTCCCATGGAGGGAAAACTGGAATCATTAAATGCAGCGGTAGCGGCAGCGCTGCTGCTTTATCAGGCGGCAGGAAGTCACAGGGGATAAGACACAGAGAAAGGAATGGTTATAAGATGACAATTGGATTTATCGGATTAGGAAATATGGCGAAGGCCATGATCGGCGGTATGCTTGCCGAAAAGATTGCGGCGCCGGAGGAAATAGTCGGATCTGCGAAAACAGAAGAAACTGCAAAGACAGTGAGCGAGACCTATGGAATTTCTGTCTTGAAGAGTAATGAAGAGGTGGCACATAAAGCGGATGTATTGATTCTTGCGGTGAAGCCGCAGATGTTTGATCAGGTTATCCCGCAGATCCGTGATATCGTCAGGGGAGATCAGCTTATTATCAGCATTGCAGCGGGGAAGACCATTTCTCAGATGGAGGCTGCTTTTGGAAGAAAGCTGAAATTGGTGCGCTGTATGCCTAACACGCCCGCTATGGTGGGGGCAGGCTGCAGCGGCGTTTGCAGAAATGAGCGGGTTAATGATGCGGATATGGAGCTGTGCATGCGGCTGCTTGGAAGCTTCGGACTTGCCGAGGAGGTACCGGAAAAGCTGATTGATGCAGTGGGAGGAGTCAGCGGAAGCTCTCCGGCCTTTGTGTTTATGTTCATTGAAGCGCTGGCCGACGGAGCGGTGAAGGCAGGAATGCCAAGACAGCAGGCGCTGCGCTTTGCGGCACAGGCGGTTATGGGAAGCGCAAAGCTGATGCTGGAAACCGGAAAGCATCCCGGCGAACTGAAGGATATGGTATGCTCTCCCGGCGGAACCACCATTGAGGGGGTACAGGCGTTGGAGAAAATGGGACTTCGGGCCGGTGTTATGAGCGCAGTGGAGGCTTGTGTAGAAAAATCGAAAAAAATGTAAAAAAACCGTAATATATAAGGAAATAATTGGAAGAAAAACCGTGGAAATCACCAGGGGAAATGCCTAAACTTGACAAATATGGTATCATTTGTTAATATAGTTGCCGTACTTGATGTAATAAGTTTGTAACATTTATTTGGAGGTAGCAGAATGAACCGGAGAAATAGGCTGCTGGTGATGGCTGCGGGTTTTCTTTTAAGCCTGTATCTTTTTTCAGCAGAGGAAATAACCGTTCAGGCAGGTGAAAAAGAAAACTATGATTTCTTAAGCACCGGCATTGCTGAGATATTAGATCCCAGCATAGTTTCCAGTGACACCAATGTGGAAGAGCAGACAAGTTTGAACATCAACGAAAAATTCGAAGCTGAACGGGAGCGCATGGAAGAGGAGCTTACCATGGCAAATGTTCAGAACGCATTGAACATCCGCGCTGAGGCCAGTGAGGAATCCGAAAAGGTAGGGCTTCTCTATAAGGACTGCGGCGGAAAAATTTTGGATCAAAAGAATGGCTGGACGAAGATACAGTCCGGCAATGTAATCGGCTGGGCGAAGGATGAATATCTTCTGTTCGGAGAAGAAGCCAAGGAGATGGCAGAGGACGTGGGTAACTGGATTGTAACGCTGGATGCCAGCGCTGTCCGTGTAAGGATGGAGCCGGATAAAAAAGCGGATATTTATGGTCTTCTTGCCTATGAGGATACGGTAGAATTTATAGAAACGATAAACGATAACTGGATCAGTGTGGAATATAATGATGAAATCGGGTATATTGATACGGATTACATTAACGTAAAATTCCATATTGATGAAGGTGAGACCATGGATGTGATCAGGGTTCGCGAACGGGAGGAGGCAGAACGCAAGCGCAATGAAAACCGCGGCGCCGTGGCGGCGGATGCAGATGAGCTTAGACTTCTGGGTGCACTGATCTATTGTGAGGCAGGAAATCAGTCCTATGAGGGAATGGTAGGTGTGGGTGCCGTAGTTATGAACCGTGTGAAAAGCGGTGCTTATCCCAATACCATACATTCCGTAATTTACGCCTCAGGCCAGTTTACGCCGGCTATGACCGGAAAGGTGGCAAAGGTATATGAGGGCAATGTGCCTGAGCTTTGCATGCAGGCTGCACAGGCGGCTATCAACGGGGAAACCACGGTAGGGGATGCAACCCACTTCAGACGTGCAGGAAAAAGAGAAGGTTATGTGCTTGGGGATCATGTATTCTGGTAAACTAAACGGAACTGTATCAGTTCAATTTTCACGCAGGTTCTCATGCTGCACTGCTTCTTTGATCAGGGCTTAGGACAGTCTTTCGATGGATTTAGCAGAAACAGCCGGCACAATAATGCTGCTGCCCGTAAGGCTTGTTTGAGAAGTCAATCATAGATAAAGGCACTCCTCGCCGATAAGAAATTTTGGAAAAATCTAAGAAATCCATTTCAGAGATGATAGTAACACACCAGTTTCAAAACTTGCTTCGCTTCGAACAGTGAAACTGGTGTGTACATTTTCTGAAATGGATTTCTTGATTTTTTACAAAATTTCTTATATGGCTCCTCGTACCTTTTCTATGATTGACTTCGAGTTTGCCGTCAGGGCAGCTGATAGGTATTTGTGCCGGCTTGTTTCCCTAAATCCCGAAAGCTGTCATAGCCATGGAGAAGAAGCAGTGCGGCATGAGAAACAGTGTGAAATTGAGCTGATACAGAGAACCGTTTCGGATGGCGGCTTTTTGTTGCGCTAAATTCATGGATGTAGTAAAATGTTTTTTAACAGCATTGTGTGAAAAAGCTAATGCTGTTCATACTATATTTTAAGAATGATAAAGGAGGGCAATATGAATTTAACAACAATATGGTTAATTGTTTTTGTTGCCTGCATTGTCATTGAAATCATCTCCATGGGTCTTACGACCATCTGGTTTGCGGGAGGTGCACTGGTAGCTGCCATTGGAGCTGCTTTCTCAGTGCCGCTTTGGGTTCAAATAATTCTGTTTATCATTGTATCCTTTGTGCTCCTGTATTTTACCAGACCTATTGCGGTGAAGTATTTCAATAAGGATCGAGTGAAAACCAATGCAGAGAGTCTTGTGGGAAAGCAGGCTATCGTAATCAGTGAGATTGACAATCTCCAGGGCATTGGTCAGGTTACGGTAGAGGGAAAGGAATGGACCGCCAGAACGACAGAGGATAATGTTACCCTGCCTGTGGGAAGTGTCGTAATCATTAAGGCAATCAGCGGTGTGAAGCTGATGGTGGAGGAAAAGAAAAATTAACAGCTAAGGGGAGACCCGGAAAGAAGAGGAATTGTTATGGTTATATTGATAGTATTGTTGGTGGTTATACTTATTGTGCTGGCATCTTGTGTGAAGATTGTACCTCAGGCATATGCCTATGTAGTGGAAAGATTAGGCGCATATCAGGGAACCTGGTCCGTAGGGCTTCATTTTAAAATGCCGATTATTGATAAGGTGGCCAAGAAAATCAACTTAAAGGAGCAGGTAGTGGATTTTGCTCCCCAGCCCGTTATTACCAAGGATAATGTAACTATGCGGATTGATACGGTAGTATTTTTCCAGATTACGGATCCTAAGATGTTTGCGTACGGAGTGGAAAATCCCATTATGGCGATTGAAAACCTGACCGCAACCACTCTCCGTAATATTATCGGTGATCTGGAGCTGGATCAGACCCTTACCTCCAGAGAAACCATTAACACCAAGATGAGAGCATCCCTTGATGAAGCTACCGATCCCTGGGGTATTAAGGTAAACCGTGTGGAGCTTAAGAATATTATTCCTCCCGCAGAGATTCAGAATGCCATGGAAAGACAGATGAAGGCAGAGCGTGAAAGACGTGAAGCAGTTACACGTGCGGAAGGTGAAAAGAAAGCAAGCGTAACCGTTGCAGAAGGTAAGAAGGCAGCAGCTATTCTGGAAGCAGAGGCTGAGAAGCAGTCGGCAATCCTGCGTGCAGAGGCACAGAAGGAAAAGATGATCCGTGAGGCGGAAGGTGAGGCTGAGGCAATTCTGAAGGTGCAGCAGGCAACCGCAGACGGTATCAGAATGATCAGAGAAGCAGGAGCAGATGATGCGGTGCTTAAGATTAAGAGTCTGGAGGCTTTCGAGAAGGCAGCAGACGGTAAGGCGACCAAGATTATTATTCCCTCTGAAATTCAGGGAATTGCAGGGCTTGCAGCTTCCGTAAAGGAACTGGTAAGCGATAAATAATTTTAACAGATAATTGAGAGGATAAGACCAATGGATTTAAAGGGCAGAAGTTTTTTGAAGCTCTTGGACTTTACACCGGAAGAAATTCTTTATTTGGTGGATCTGGCAGCGGAGCTTAAGGAAAAAAAGAAAAAGGGTATTTTGACACAGGATATGCATCGCGGGAAAAATGTGGCGCTGATCTTTGAAAAGACCAGCACCAGAACCAGATGCTCCTTTGAGGTGGCAGCTCATGATTTGGGAATGGGAACCACATATCTTGATCCCTCCGGCTCCCAGATCGGCAAGAAAGAGAGCATTGCGGATACCGCAAGAGTTCTTGGCAGCATGTATGAGGGAATTGAATACCGCGGCTTCGAACAGGAGATCGTAGAAGAGCTGGCTAAATATGCAGGTGTTCCGGTGTGGAACGGTCTTACCAATGAATTTCATCCCACCCAGATGCTGGCGGATGTTCTTACCATCCGCGAAAAGCTGGGCAGGATTAAGGGTGTTAAGCTGACCTATATGGGGGATGCCCGTTACAATATGGGAAATTCCCTGATGGTGGTTTGTGCTAAACTGGGAATGCATTTTACAGCATGCACCACACAGAAATATTTTCCGGATGAGGAGCTTGTCAAGCAGTGTAAGGAAATTGCGGCTGCAACCGGAGGAAGTATTACCCTGACCGAGGATGTGAGTGAGGGCACCAGGGGCGCAGATGTGGTTTACACAGATGTGTGGGTTTCCATGGGTGAACCGGCAGAGGTTTGGGAGGAGAGAATTAGAGAGCTTTCTCCCTACCAGGTCAATGCCAAAGTAATGGAAAATGCCGGAAAGTCAGCTATCTTTATGCATTGTCTGCCTGCGTTCCATGATTTGAAGACCAAGATCGGAAAGGAAATGAGCGAACGGTTCGGTATTTCGGAGATGGAAGTGACGGATGAGGTTTTTGAGTCCTCCCAGTCGGTGGTGTTTGAGGAGGCGGAAAACCGTATGCACACCATCAAGGCAGTGATGGCGGCTACGTTGTAGTGCTGCCGAAATAATTGACAGGTTAGGCGGAGGTCTGAAATGGGTGAGGCTGTAAGCGAAGACAGGGTAGTGCTCTGCGGAGCAAATGCCTATGAACAGAAATATTATTTTAATCAGCAATTTGCGGGAATACCGGATTCTATCAAGGAGGAGCTTCACATTATCTGCGTTCTCTTTACCCAGGAGGTAGGCGGCATTTTTACCATCGAGTTTGACAAGGAAGGCAATGTGTCCATGCGTACCGAGTATGCAGACGATGATTTCCTGTATGACGAGATCGGAAGCGGGCTTCTGGTAGGAGAGATGAAGCGCAAGCGTCAGGAGCTGTTTGAATCCTTAAGTATCTATTACCGGGTCTTCATCCTCCACGAAGACATGGGGGATCTGCTGAAAGAAGAATAGAATTGAAAATGATTTCGAGCTTCTTATTAGAAAGGGCTGATAGGATATGACGGATAATAGCAAAAAATTGCAGATTGGAAATGTGATTTTGGACAACAATTTGATATTGGCTCCGATGGCAGGTGTAACCGACCTGCCATTTCGTTTGCTGTGCCGGCAGCAGGGCGCAGGACTGGTGTGCATGGAGATGGTCAGTGCCAAGGCAATTTACTATCATAATAAGAATACGGAGGAGCTGATGGAGATTCATCCTGACGAGCGTCCTGCCTCCTTACAGCTGTTTGGTTCCGATCCCGATATTATCAGCGAGATGGCCAAGAAAATTGAGGACAGGCCTTTTGCTATATTGGATATCAATATGGGCTGTCCGGTGCCGAAGGTGGTAAACAACGGGGAGGGCTCCGCCCTGATGAAAAATCCTAAGCTGGTGGAGGAAATTGTGACGAAAACCGTAAAGGCAATTAAAAAGCCTGTTACCGTTAAGATACGAAAGGGCTTTAACGATCAGTCGGTGAATGCGGTGGAGATAGCCAGAATCGCAGAAGGCTGCGGGGCAGCGGCGGTGGCTGTGCACGGAAGAACCAGAGAGCAGTATTATGCGGGAAATGCGGATTGGGATATTATCAGGCAGGTGAAGGAAGCGGTGAAAATACCCGTGATCGGAAACGGAGATGTGACGGACGGGGCGTCCGCTAAGGCCATGCTGGAGCAGGCAGGATGCGATGGGATCATGATCGGAAGGGCAGTACGGGGCAATCCATGGATATTCCGTGAGATTACCCATTATCTGAACAATGGTTGTGAGGGAGGAACGAAAACCTCAGAGGAGGTTCGTGACACGATTTTGCGTCATGCTAAAATGGAGCTTGAACTGAAAGGAGAATATACGGCGGTTCGGGAAATGCGAAAGCATATAGCATGGTATACCGCAGGCTATCCCAATTCCGCCGCCCTTAGAAGAGAAATCAATGCCATGGAATCCTTTGAACAGTTAAAGGATGCTGTGGAGAATATTTTCAGGGAAACAGGCCGTTCGTCAAAGGGATAATACGGGTTATATCCGCTAGGAATGCGGATTTTTCGGAATAGGAAGCCAAAATGCTGCATATCCTTTCCTATGGAAAAGGAAGAGAAAAATATTTTTTATGTGGGAATAGCCGAAGGCGAATGGGGAAAACACCGGGAGCTTTGCAGGAAAGGGCTTCCTATCAGAAAGGTGAGCAGAAAGCTGCCTTACCTGACCTGGGAGGGAAGAAATGTTCAGGCTGAGCTGCAGATTTATTTTTCCCTGCTTCCCCAGTATGAAAAAGGGTTATTAGGAAGGTATCGGCTTTATAAGAGCAATAAGGATGCTTGCTTAAAAACCCCTGCATGGAAGAGGGAGACTGCTGCCAGGCTGATTGGGCGGGCTGCGGAAAAGGCTGCCGATACATGGGGATGCCGGGACTGCCTTCTTTGTCCTCTGCTTGGAGGAGATGGGGAGCTGCCGGGAGAGGTTATGGCAGCATATCTGTATCAGCTTAGGCCTTTTGACAGTGTCTGCATTTTATTGCCGGAGGATGGAGAATATTTCGCAGAGCAGGCGCTTTGGCTGCTGCGGCCTTATCTGCCGAGAATAAGACAGGCTGCTGTTTGCAATGGAGAAAGCGAAAATGGACAAAGAATCAAGGAAGAATTGTATTTAGAGTTTGGGCTTGTGACTATGCAGGCCGTAAGGCCCTTGCCCGGTATGGTGTGTCTGGATCTGCGGGATGAAGAAAGAAGTGCAGAAGGAAGGCTGCCGGAAGCTGTAAAAGTGGCAGGAGGTAAGCCAGCAGGGGACTTTAAATGTGTTAACAGGGAAAGGATATGGAATTTTCTTGACACTATGGTGAAAAATGGGTATAATACGAAAGTTAATTAGGTCTTTTTACTAAATAAAATAGAACCAAAGGACGGAAGGGCGGATTAGCAATGGAAGAAAAAAAGAACATACTTACCTATGAAGGATTACGCAAGTACGAGGATGAGCTTCATGATCTTAAGGTGGTAAAGCGAAAAGAAGTTGCACAGAAAATCAAAGAGGCAAGAGAGCAGGGCGACTTATCCGAGAATGCAGAATATGATGCTGCTAAGGATGAACAGCGTGATATCGAAGCAAGAATCGAGGAGTTGGAGAAGATACTGAAAAATGCAGAGGTAGTTGTTGAGGATGAGGTAGACCTGGATAAAATCAGCATTGGCTGCCGTGTGAAAATTCGTGATCTTGAATACAATGAAGATCTGGAATATAAGATCGTAGGCTCCACAGAGGCAAACAGCCTGAAAGGAAAGATATCCAATGAATCACCTGTAGGCAAGGCACTTATCGGCGCAAAATGTGGAGAGGTCGTTGAGGTGGAAACTCAGGCAGGCGTACTGAAGTATGAGGTTCTGGAGATTCAGAGATCTAACTAGAGATTGTAAGTCAGAAACAGGTTAAATATAGAGAACAAAGGTATAAACCTTAATAAGGAGTGTATAAAGTGGCAGAGCAGCAGAATAATCAACCACAGAATAACAGACCTCAGCAGGAACAGGATTTAGGCCAGCTGCTGAAGATCAGAAGGGAGAAGCTGGCAGCCTTGCAGGAGGCAGGTAAGGATCCCTTTCAGATTACAAAATATGATGTGACCAATCACAGCAAGGAAATCAAAGAAAATTATGATGAACTGGAAGGAAAGACCGTTTCCGTTGCCGGACGTATTATGCAAAAGCGTGTTATGGGCAAGGCTTCCTTCTGCAATATTCAGGATTTACAGGGAAATATCCAGTCTTATGTGGCAAGAGACAGCATTGGCGAGGAGCCTTATGCGGATTTTAAGAAGTATGATGTGGGCGATATTGTAGGAATTACCGGAGAGGTATTTACCACCAAAACAGGTGAAATCTCTATCCATGCGGCCAGCGTTACGCTTCTTTCCAAGAGTCTTCAGATTTTGCCGGAGAAGTATCATGGCCTGACTAATACAGATATCCGTTACCGTCAGAGATATACAGACCTGATTATGAATGAAGAGGTCAAGGAGACCTTTGTTAAGAGATCTAAAATTATTTCGGCAATCAGAAGATATCTGGATAATCAGGGATTTATGGAGGTTGAAACGCCTATGCTGGTATCCAATGCCGGCGGTGCGGCTGCAAGACCCTTTGAAACGCATTTCAATGCTCTGGATGAGGATGTAAAGCTGCGTATTTCATTGGAGCTTTATCTTAAGAGGCTGATCGTAGGCGGATTAGAGCGTGTTTATGAGATCGGGCGCGTGTTCAGAAACGAAGGACTGGATACCAGACACAATCCTGAGTTTACCTTAATGGAGCTGTATCAGGCATATACTGATTATAACGGCATGATGGATTTGACCGAGAACATGTTCCGCTATGTGGCGCAGGAGGTTTGCGGCACTACAACTGTTCCTTACGGCGAATATATGATTGATCTTGGCAAGCCCTTTGAGAGACTTACCATGATTGACGCAGTTAAGAAATACACCGGTATTGACTTTGATCAGGTGCCGGATACCGCTGCAGCTAAGAAGCTGGCAGATGAGAAGGATGTTCACTATGAGGACAGGCACACCAAGGGAGATATTTTAAACCTGTTCTTCGAGGAGTTTGTAGAAGAGCATTTGGTTCAGCCTACCTTTGTAATGGATCATCCGGTTGAGATTTCACCCCTTACCAAGCGTAAACCGGACAAGCCGGACTATGTAGAGCGCTTCGAGCTGTTCATTACCGGACGTGAGATGTGCAATGCTTATTCCGAGTTAAACGATCCCATTGACCAGAGGGAGCGTTTCAAAGCACAGGAAGCCGCATTGGCAGCAGGCGACGAGGAGGCTAACACCACGGATGAGGATTTCCTGAATGCGCTGGAAATCGGTATGCCGCCTACCGGTGGTATCGGATACGGCATCGACAGACTGGTGATGCTGCTTACCAATTCACCGGCAATCAGGGATGTGCTGCTGTTCCCGACGATGAAGAGTCTTGATAAATAAAGTGGCTTAAAATAAGGAATTATGGATGGCATAAAAGCGGATTCATACCCCAATAATAGAAGTGACAGAAGGTTGACTGGGAAGATCAGTAGAGATAATCTACTGATCTTTTTTTGTGTGCTGCACGTGACGTATAGTCCGTTGTTAAATAAGTCACATTTTTATAATATGTTATGCAAGGAGGAATGGTTATGGCGATAAAGGACGAAGTTGGAAATAGAATAAAAGAATTACGAAGTTCCAGAGGTATTAGTCAGGAAACTCTCGCACACGAGGCGGGATTAGACAGAACATATATCACAAGTGTTGAACGAGGAAAACGCAATATCTCAATTGTTAACCTTGAGAAAATAGCAATTGCACTTAATATAAGTTTGTCTGAATTTTTTAATTACTAAAAAAAAACATGCTGTTGTTGACAATGAGTCACATAGGTGATAAGATACGTTTCGCAGATGCATGTTTTTGTAGGAGGAAACATGGCGTTTGTATATAATGGCATAACTTATAATTCAAAAAAATTTCCGGTGTTAGAGTACATTTTTGCTGAGAAGACTCAAAATGGTACAGTAGGGATAGGGCAGAATATTACCTTTACTTTAAAGGATGTATCAAATGGATATAGAGCGTGTGGGATTGACGAGCCAGCTTCTATTTCTAATACTATTCTTGATCTCACAAGGCAAGATAGAGGTATTGATAGGAGATTGCCTCAGTCTATTTCATCATTAGGATATGATTTGAAGAAAAAAACAGGGCCAAGTCCTGACGGGAATTACTGCGGAGAGTTTGTGTTTGTTGGAGTGGGAAATGTAATTCATTCTTGGTTAGTATGGGATAGTGCTAGGGAAAGAGTTGTAAATGTAGAAAATGCAATACCAACAAACGTCTTAAGGTTGTTATCAAATGATGAAGGCGCCTTGTTCTCGGTGATAGATTATTGTGATGCATTATCTTATGCCTTGTTTGGAACTGCAGGGAGAGTTGTACGTGTTCAGAATCCTATGAAATGGCAACCTAATGAAATCGACGGATTATATATGTCAGCAGATGGAACGACAATATATCCGGTAGAAGCAAAAGCAGTTAGTACTGGCGATGATATAAATCTTGAGCAGATGCTTGGACAGTATAATACAATTACTGCAAAAATGCCGGGAATAGAGATAGTTCCTATTGCGGCAAGAATGAGATCTTATGGAGTTGATCTTGCAGTGCTTGAGTACAATGTTTATGAGCTGACGCCTATCGATTTTATTAAGGTAGTGATTACCCCACTTATAAATTCTTGGCAAGATTAAAATAAGGAGTTGAGTATTAATGGCTTTTACATATCATGCACCTACTAGAACAACATGTCCCGTATGTGAACTTCTGTGTAATAATGATATTGGACCGATAATTGATACGATGGAGGGTAGAGCATCATCTGCAAACGGTTTTCCTTTTCATGATTGGTATAATTTTGTATTAGGATATACACCGACATTTCCACAATATATGCTTGATAGGGAAAATATGACGAAAGAGGATCTTATTGTTGATCCATTTTTGGGTTCGGGAACAACACAGCTTGTCTGTAAGTATAATAAAATTCCTTCTATTGGCATTGATGCAAATGATTTTATGGTATTTGCGGCTACGCAGAAGCTGAACTGGAGGGTAGATGGTAAAGAGATTGAAAGACTAAGCAAGCAGTTGCGTGTGGCAATAACAGGGGCTATTGCTAAAATAGATTTTGAAGATAGTAAAGCAATGGAAGCGTTGGCTGATGAGTATCGTCCAGAAAATATGGATAAACGATATATATCAAGTAAACCGTTGGTTAAGATATATCTGATAAAAGAACAAATAGAGATAATATGTGGAAAATCAGAATATAGAGAGCTTTTTAGCTTTGCTTTATCTGCCATTTTAGTTCCGGTTTCAAATGTATATTATGGTCCAGGGTTTGGAGTGAAAAAGCCTAAAGATGATTCTGATGTCGTAGGAATGTATTTCGAAAAAATAAGTCGGATGATAGCCGATTTAAAAACAGTTAATGAGGAGCAAATTGCTACATCTTCATTATCTGTGTTAGGTGATTCGAGAAAAATATCAGAGTATGTAAAAAGTGATTCGGTATCATTGATGATAACATCCCCCCCATATCCAGGAGATCACGAATATACAAAGCATACAAAGATAGAGTTGTTATTTAATGAAATGGCGGGAGACATAAATTCTTTTAGAACTATTAAGAAGAGAATGATTGTTTCTTCTACAACCAACATATATAAAGAAAATAATGCTAGGGTATTGGTTGAGAAATTTGAAAGCATTAGAAAAGTTACTGATGAAATACAATGTCGTTTGGATGCAGATAATGCAACTAGTGGATATGAGAAACTGTACACTAGACTGGTATGGGAATATTTTGGGTGTATGAAAGAAGTTCTGGAGGAATGCTACAAAGTGTTGAAAAAGGGAGGGAAAATTGCACTTTTAGTAAGTGATTCACATGCTTTTAAAATGGTGCATATTCAAACAGCTGAGATATTGAAGGAAATAGGAGAAGATATAGGGTATATTAACCCTGAAATTGAATTATGGCAGTTAAAGAACTCTACATCTCATAAATATCAACTTCGCGAAAATATACTAATTCTTCAAAAATAGCAGACTATATTCAATAAGGATAAAAGAAAGCGATCACATAATTTATAAGGCAATTGTTGAAATGATGCCGGATGACAGAAATCCGGATTGGGAACCACTGGAGAATGAATTCAGAAGGTTGGTAAGTGATAACTGAAATATAGAGCTGGGAGCTTGAGAAGAGAAATAAGCAGTATAATAGAAATGAGGAAATCAACTGCAATCTGGGATATTGCAATGTGTGTTCGGGATGAGGTTATCACAATGGATGAGTTGGAAGGATTTAGCGAGGATTTGATTGATGCAGTGAATATGCTTCTTAAATGGAATTTTTTTTTTGCGGAAATGCAGGAATTAAATCAATCTTCGAGTTCGGGTCACTTCTCGGCGTGGTGCTTAGAAAGGAAAGTATTCTTTTCCAGATAGCTGGAGATAACAATAAGTTCGTTTTTTACATGTGAAGCAGGGAGCCGGGGCAAAGGAGCTGGAGGCAGAGTGGTTTGTGAATACCGGTTATTCTACTAAGAGAGATTGCTCTTCCGTCCAATATTAGCAGATGTACTTTGCTTTAATGTGATAACTGTGTGGAAGGTCATAGATTCCCCATTGTAATACATCTGCATATCTCCATGATATTTGAGGACTACTTTACGGATACTTTTTATACCAAAACCATGCTTGCGTTTATTAGGCTTGTTGGTGGTCAGTTTGCCGCCCGGCTCTGCAAAGGGATTTTTCCTGCTGGAATTAACGACGGTTATCACTACAAAAGGTGTTCGTTCACGCTTGCAGGTGCTGATTTCTATAAAGGAATCGGGGATATTCTCTGCGGCTTCTACCGCATTGTCCAATAAATTGCAGAACAGGGAAGTGAGGTCTGCATCCGTGATAAAATCCAGAATCCTGCTTCGGATATCTGTATAAAAGGTAATATGCTTATTGTCGCATTGCCGCTGGTATTGAGAAAGAATTGCATTCAGCATTTTGTGGTCGCACAACCGGGTGATTTCCTTTAAATCTGATGACTGCATTAATTGTTGAATATATAGATTGATTTTGTCGTGCTCTTTTTGATCATTTAACATATTTATGGATTGAAGATGTTTCTTTATATCGTGTATCAGGATACTTTGATTTTTATGCTGTGACTCTGTTGATACAGCTGATTAACAGGAAAATAATTTAAACAAAGAGGAATATCTTGTAACCTGCAGGATATTCCTCTTTTTTTGTGTGTTTGAAAAAGTCTTGGTTTTTATATAATTTTTCGGCATGGTTCGTTCCGGCGCAGTTTTTGGTTGAAGTGGTCAATGTGCTGATGCGGAAGGTGCTAGGGGTGTTTCGACTGAAAAATTAGTGGCTGATTTTTGCAGGATGTTTGGTTTGGGGAATGATTACGGTTCGTTTGACAATCGGAGGGCATGTATGGAGGCTATATAAACTGCCGGGGAGACTTTTGCTTGTGCTGCCAGGATTTCAGATGGGGAGGATTTATAAGGAAAAATCAGAGGCTCATGATACGTTGCCGGATGGGATTTACTTTCTGTTTGTTATAGGGGTGCCGCTTTTGATTGAGAAAATGGTGGGAAAAATGAAGTCGGTTTTTAATCTTCAATCTTACAGTGGCTGAAAGCATACTCAAGAAATATACCAATCAATTCATTACGGCTGTGCCCGGCCTTGGCTGCAATTGTTAATAGGATAGCAGATTATCAAAGAACTAAGCCGGGCAAAGCTGTTTAAATGTTGATAGGAGCTTCTTCCTTCTGTAAAAAACAGTAGCCAAGGCAGCATTCATCCACATAGCCAAGCGCAATACCGATAAAGGTCTGCAGGATGTTGGTAACAGTGTCCATTCCGGGAATGACATCCAGTGCACCGCCCACCTTGCCAACTGCCTTTTGCAGCTGATGAACTGCACCACTCACCAGTCTATCCACTGCAAAATAAACATTTGCGGCAGCGAAACGGGAAGAAACCATTTGCTTGCCATATTCAAAACTGATCATCCGGGATTTGACCTGTGGTAACTGCAGCAGCAATTACTGCTACATGTCCGGCCTTCAGCATATAACCAAAATAGTACATGGCAAGCTTATATATTCCGCTGGTCAGTATAATCCACAGAGTCAGCATAACCCACATACCGCCGCTTCCGAAAAGAGAACCGATCAGCATGAAAATCGCCAGCAGAATTATGGATATTAGCGTGATCGCAGCACTGTTTAGGATTTGGCGAAATCGCTTACATTCATCTTCAGCTTTATTTCGTCGATGATTTGAGCTATGGAATCCAAAGTGTCAATAATCGTGTCCATCCGCAATTTTTCATCTGCGTCAATGACACCGTCTCTCATAATATCCACCAGTTCCTTGGAAATATTGTCCATGTCCTGTGCGGAACCCAGAAACTTAAGCACCAGTCTGTCCAGGCTGTTATTGCCCTGTGCGGTGTCGCTGTCCTTTAATAAATAATCTGTTGTTACCTGAAAAAGATCACTGATGAAAATCAGTTTGTCGATTTCGGGATAGGATGTTCCCAATTCCCATTTGGATACAGTCTGCCGGCTTACATTCAGCTTCTCTGCAAGCTCTTCCTGAGATAGGCTGTATTGACTGCGTATAGCTCGTATTTTGTCTGAAAAACTCATGTCGCGCACCTCCTTAGTCATTGTATCATTATGCTATTTAAAAAGAAACCAATCCTTAAGTGCTGTTTTTGCAACCGGAGGTTGCACGGTGTACAGGGGAAATTTACCGGCATTAGCGGACAAAGAAAATTATAATCTGTCCGCAAAATGGGACTTGGAATCCTTTGGATAATTCCTTTTTTGCTATAGTAACACAAACAAAAGGTTATTGGACTTATCTTCTTTATAAGCGATATAATTTCTATGAAACGGAGTAAATTCTGTAAGTTTACCGCTTACAATGTGACCGCCGGGTAGAAAGCGTGATATGTTATGGCAATTGAGAGAAAAAGAGTTGGAATTGTGGGATGCGGGAATGTGGGTGCTACTCTGGCATTCCATTTGGTAACAGAGCATATTTGTGATGATTTGATTTTAATTGACAGAAATAAGAGGAAAGCATCGGCTGAAGCACTTGATCTGCAGCATTCCCTTGGTTATTCAGGAAATAAAATAAATATTACTGCGGGTTCCTATAAGGACTGCGGTGATCTGGACTTAATTGTTCTGGCAGTTGCAGCCCCTTATGCTGCAGGAATGACAAGGCTTGACATGGCAGATAATGCCATTAAAATTGTAAAAGATATCATACCACAAATCATGAAGGAACATTTTAATGGAATTTTTCTGGTGATTACTAATCCGGTAGATGTGATAACCTATTGGGTACAAAAAATTTCCGGTCTCCCTGACGAGAGAGTGATCGGAACGGGAACAAGTCTGGACAGCGCAAGATTAAGACAATTTCTGGCGCAAGCGATGGAGGTGGATGCCAGAAGTGTTGAGGCCTTTTGTATGGGGGAGCATGGAGACAGCCAATTTATCCCGTGGAGCTTGATTAATGTTGGTGCAAAAAGGTTTACGGAAATTCTAAAGGATAATCCCGATAGATTAAAGGACATTGAGCTGGACAATGTGAACAGCTATATTTCCCAGATAGCCTATGAAATCGTAAATGCCAAGGGAGCGACAACCTACGGGATTGCCGCTGTTGCCGGCCAGATTATTAAGGCCATATTACAGGATGAGAATAAGGTTTTTCCCATATCAGCAATGCTTCATGGAGAATACGGGGATGAAGATGTTTATATTGGCGTACCAGCGGTATTAACAGCGCATGGAGTAAAAGAGCTTGTTGAGTATCATCTGACAAAAGAAGAGCAGGAAAAATTTAAAAATTCATCTGAAGTGATAAAGAGGATTAACAAAATGATCGGTGCAAAATATTCCTAAATATATAACGATAAATGTGCATGGGGAGAATTATGTATCTTTGCATTTAAGGAATGAGGAAAACAATTTGAACAAAGTCCAATTGTGTTCCAGATTTTCGATGTTTTCGGCAATCAGGGATAAATGATTATCTATCCCTGCATTTTTACTGCAAATAATGGCTGTGTGCCGATCAAGTGTGCCTTCACGAAGCTTTCTGGCAGATAACGCAGTGTCCTCCACTTCCAGTAATTTGGCTGCACTGTGATTATTTTTAATGTATGCAGAGCATTCTCTGATTGCTTCCGGATGAGATGCTATTTTAGTAATTTGAGATATAGGGGTATCACTTCTCTTAAAAATACAGTGATGTATGTCCAGAGATATTTCATCTACAGATATCAAATCTATAGCTATGCTTTTCATGGCTTTGTTGGTTTCCGGTACTATTCCCACAACAGCTGTTTCGACGGCTAAAAGACCATAATCAATGTCCTTCGTTGACAGAGCGTGAAAGACGTTCAATGATGATACGAGGGGAACAAGTTCATAGTCTTCATGAAACAATTTTTCGGCTAAGATTGTAGCCGCTTCATAGGTATTACTGTTTTTGATACCTTGGTATCCGATTTTTATATGCTTCATTCTTTTCAGTCCTTTATGCTAAGGTATAATATAAGATGAAATATATCATTGGAAGGTAGGAGCGTCAATAAGTGGGGGTATGAGAAAAATGGTATGAAACGGCATACTTTTTCTCATTTCACAATTTAGGCACCAGACCTTATAATAAGTAGCATACAAAATAGCAAGGGTGCTTGTCCGGATGGAGAAGTGCCTTTTTGGTGGTTGAGAGAGGAGAATACATTATGAAAAAAAGATTATTGAGCCTGGCACTAATTGCAACAGTGTTTATGAGTTTAACTGCCTGTGGAAGCAGTGATGATCTGGTTCCCCCGTCTTCCTCAAAGACGGACGGCGCAGACGAAAGTGCAGCAGAGGACGAGACGGGAAGTGAAGATGCCGCTGAAGAGGAAGCGTTTACCCTTAGAGTTGCAATGGAATGCTCCTATGCCCCCTTTAACTGGAGTCAGGAAGAACCTACAGTGGCATACGACGGAGGAACAGCAGAGCCCATCTACGGATCCGATTATTATGCTTATGGATATGATGTAATGGTTGCACAGCAGATTTGTGATTATTATGGATGGAATTTGGAAATTCATAAATCTGAATGGTCATCCATTATCCTTGGTTTGCAGTCTGAAGAATATGATGCGATTATTGCAGGAATGAAATACACAGCAGAAAGAGATGAATCTGTTGATTTTACGCAGGCATATTACTACACCAATAACTGTCTGATTGTTGCTTCTGACAGCCCATATGCAGAATGCACCAAGTTGTCTGATTTTACCGGAATAAGCTGTACAGCGCAGATTAACTCAGTTTATGTGGATTACTTATATGAAATTCCTGAAGTCAATGAGCAGCCATTTTATGATTCTGTTTCGGAATGCGTAATGGCAGTTCAAAATGGAGTTGTAGATGCATGCGTTTGTGATGTGCCCACAGCGATGTCAATGTGTTCCACCAATGACAAAATCAGTTATATTGTTTTTGACGAAGACGATTCATGGGAAATTCCGGAGGGAATGACCAATGAATTATGCATTGCCGTTAGAGAAGGCGATGCAGAGCTGCAGGCTAAAATAAATGATGCGCTGAATGCAATTAACTGGGATCAGGAAGCTATGGATAAAACAATGGATATAGCGGTAAATGCGCAACCTGCAAGCAGTGGAGAATAAGACTAAGATAAAGAAAGGTTATTTGTTTTATGTTTAGCTTGGAAACTTTGGAATGGATGGTTTTTCTTGTTCGGAAATATGGAATGATGTTTTTAAGCGGTACATGGGTTACCTTATATGTATCATTTCTGGGAACAATATTGGGATTTCTTCTGGGATTTTTGACGGGCATTATTCAGGATATGGTGCTTGACCCCAAAGATCATATAGTGAAAAAGGTACTGGTTGCATGTATGAAGGTTATATGTAAGGCATTTGTGGAGGTGTTCAGAGGCACACCGATGATCGTTCAGGCTATGGTCATTTACTACGGCCTTTATCAAAGCGGTATTAAGATTTCCGCCATTTGGGCTGCCATTTTGGTTACCTTATTAAATACCGGAGCATATATGGCTGAAACTGTAAGAGCAGGTATTCAAGCGGTGGATCATGGGCAGCAGGAAGGTGCAATGGCTATCGGAATGTCACATTTCCAGTTGATGCTGTATGTAGTATTGCCTCAAGCATTGAGAAATATCATTCCAGAGATGGGTAACACATTTGTTTCAAATTTGAAATCAACATCAATTCTGAATGTGATTGGCGTATATGAGCTATATATGACTGCAAAGGTTGCAGCCGGAGTTTATTATAGGTATTTTGAAGCTTTCCTTATCATCGCAATTATTTATTTGATCTTAAGCGTCGTTTCAACTAAATTATTAAAAATTTTAGAGAAAAAGCTATCCGGACCTAAGGATTATAAGCTTGCGACGGAGTTTTTTGAGAAAGAACAGGGAGTGTCATAATGTCTGAAGTAATTATTAAAGTTGAACATTTAAGCAAAATATTCGGCGATCATGTTGTCCTTACCGATATTGATTTTGAAGTAAAAAAGGGTGAAGTGGTGTGCATCATTGGAGCATCCGGTTCAGGAAAGTCCACATTGCTGCGCTGTATCAACCGCCTTGAAACACCAACCAGCGGGGTGATATATTTTAAAGATCAGCCTATAGGGGAAAATCCCAAAAAGGTTAATCAGATCAGAACCGCTGTTGGCATGGTTTTTCAGCAGTTTAATCTTTTTAATAATATGACAGTATTACAAAACTGTATGGCAGGAACCGGAAAGGTGCTTAAGCTGCCTAAAAAGGAAGCCTATGAAAGAGCTATTGCCAATCTTAAAAAAGTAGGTATGGCACCCTATATTCATGCAAAGCCAAATCAATTGTCAGGGGGGCAAAAGCAACGTGTAGCCATTGCCAGAGCATTATGCATGCAGCCTGAGGTGTTGCTTTTTGATGAACCCACCAGCGCTCTCGATCCTGAAATGGTGGGGGAAGTATTAAAGGTTATGAAGGATTTGGCTACGGAAGGATATACGATGATTATCGTAACACATGAAATGGCTTTTGCAAGAGATGTGTCTGATAGAACGGTGTTTATGGATCAGGGGGTAATTGTGGAGGATGATGTGCCGGATGTGATCTTTAATCATCCTAATAATTTCAGAACAGAAACCTTCCTGTCCAGATTTTTAAATAATTAATTATTTTGGTGGTGTGCTGATGAAGAAATACTTTGTGACGATTAACAGGCAGTTTGGCAGTTTGGGAAGACCAATAGCAGCAAAGGTATCGGAAATTCTGGGTGTTAATTATTATGACAGGGATATTGTAGATCGGACAGCTGACAGTTTGGGGCTTCAGGTTTCAACAGTGTCTTCCCAGGAAGAAAAAGATCAGGGATTGTTTTATAATATGCAATTTCCCTTGGGAAAAGGAAACAGTGAACTGCAGGATAAAATTTTCAGAACACAGCAGAAGATCATATTGGATCTTGTTGATAGGGGATCCTGTATTATTGTGGGAAGATGTGCTGATTTTACTTTGAGTAAAATGAAAAATCATTTAAACATATACATCACTTCTCCGTATAGTCAAAGAATAAGAAATTGTGTAGAAGTGCTGCATATGTCTGAAGAGGAGGCCGGAAAAAGGATACGTGAAGTCGATGCTGCCAGAGAAAAATATCATAAAAAATATACAGGATATTTGCAGTCGGATCCGGAACACACGGATATTGTTATAAATAGTGCGCTGTTAGGCACGGATGAAACGGCCAAAATACTTGCCCAGATCATTATGAATAAATTTTATGATTAGTTGTTATATTGAAAAGAGATACCTTGATCCGGTATCTCTTTTCAATTGGTGACGAACTTTAGGTATTGCTTGTGCCCTTATAAAAAAGCTATAATAAGTAAGTGGAACATAATGAAAGGAGCAATTGTAAGTGAATTTAAATAATATTCATTATTTTTTTGCTTTGGCAGAGACACTTAACTTTACTGCTGCTGCCGAAAAATGCTATATTACACAGACGGCAATGAGCAGATATATTACAAATCTGGAGGAAGATTTAGGGGTTAAGCTTTTCGACAGAACCTCGCATTCCGTCAAGCTGACGGAATGTGGTCGTATATATCTGCATGAGATGAAGGGAATTCACAGAGATTATGAAAGTCTAAAGGTACATCTCAAGGCAGTGGGTAATAATTATCAGGGAAGCATTAAGATTGGTGTTGGTCTATATGAATACCAGTTTGTTGAAAAAGGAATTATTAAGTTTATTAAGGCATGTCCGGAAATTAAAATAGAATTGTACCGTAATGGTTATGGAGAAGTAATCCCCTGGCTGAAAAGCGGAAGTCTGGATGTGATTTTTGTAGCTGATTATTGTGCCAAATCCTTCCATCAAAATGAGTTGATTACACAGAATTTATATAAAGGTAAAAAAGTGCTGGTGATGAATCGGGATATTGCCGATAGATATCGGGACAGATCTATTGAAGATATTTTGTCGGAGGAAAAGATCATAACGAATTCTGAGGATGACGGACCATATTCCTATGAGAGCATCAAAGAATTTTTTCTGCATGCGATAGGATTTATTCCTCCCAGAATTGTTCAGACCAACAGTCAAAGGCTTCAATTCTTAATGGCAGAAATGGGGTATGGAGTTTTGCTCGTTCCAGCGTTTCTTGGAGAGATAGACTATTATGACTTGGTAAGAAGAGAAGTGCATGGCGTCAACGAGGATAATTATCAGTTGATGAGATTGGTAAAAAACAGAAATCCGGTAATAGATTTATTTATTGAATATATAAATAATAATGATATCAACGGAATTAATAGGCGGGAAAAATTCATTCCTCGGGAGTAATCCGGTAGTCTTACTGGCATTGACAGAAGGGTTGCTGATCCTTGCCGGAAAGCTGACAATATCTCAAAGAACAATAGAACAGGAAGCCCCATGTCACAAGTGACTTAAGGGGCTTCCTTTTGTCAGCATCTGGAATTTAAAAGTTCTCTCATCTGCGCCACGCCCTTTTCCTGAGAGGTGATGATTGCATTAAGGATAGGGATCAGCTCGGGGCAGACAGAGTATTGCAGGGTTGCTTTGGACATTTCAATTGCGCCCCTGTGATGTGGGATCATTTCCCGCATAAAGCTGATATTAATATCGTTGCTGGACTGGGCGTCTTGCATCTGCATAAACATGATCCGCATGATCTGATCCATACGGTTTTGATACATACATAGCTCCTGCCTGCGGTTTGACCGCATCTGACAGCGGGGCAGTATGGATTCCATATTCTTGATGCTTTCCGTTTGCTCCGATATGATGTTCAGAGCAATATTTTGCAGGGGGATATCGGTGGTGTACTTTAAAAGATTCTTGGACATTTCAATGGCTGCCCGGTGATGAGGGATCATCTGGACAATAAAATTGTGAGATATGCTATCCGTAAGCTCAGCCTTTGTCATTTCTTGTATCATGGCATCTAATATGCAATGAAAGGCAGACAGATAGGTCATGGTATTTATGCTGAATTGATTTTGTGCGCTCATGGCTTACCTTCTTTTTTATTAGCTTATGCATGGAAACAGGATAATGTTAAGATAAGCCGATAGAATGACAATAAATAAAGGAAGAGACTGCTGAGCCTCTTCCTCTGCCTTGCATTGGAAATAGTATATATTATTTGGTCCCGAATATACGGTCTCCGGCATCACCTAATCCGGGACAGATATAAGCGTGTTCATTTAAGCATCTGTCAAGGTGGCCTACGTAAATCTGAATATCGGGATGCGCTTCTTTAAGTCTCTTAAGACCTTCCGGTGCTGCAATAATGCACATAAATTTAATATTTTTACCGCCGTGCTCCTTAATGAAATCAACAGCTTCCGCACCGGAACCGCCGGTAGCAAGCATGGGGTCAAGAACAACAATGGTTCTCTGGTCAATAGGCTCAGGCAGCTTGCAATAATATTCGTGAGGCTCGTGAGTTTCGGGGTCTCTGTAAAGACCGATGTGGCCTACCTTTGCAGAAGGAACGAGGGCAAGAATGCCGCTTACCATGCCAAGCCCGGCGCGAAGAATAGGAACGATTGCCATCTTTTTGCCGGAGATAACAGGGGTCATGCAGGTTTCAATGGGAGTTTTGATTTCTATTTCTTCCAAAGGAAGATCGCGCAGTGCCTCATATCCCATCAGCATTGCAATCTCTTCAATTAATTTACGAAATTCGTTGGTGCCTGTGTTTTCATCACGAAGGCGGGAGATTTTGTGCTGAATCAGGGGATGATTTAACACAAATACATTTTCCATGTTTTCTAAGTGCTCCATAAGAATCCTCCTAAGGTTTAAAATTATGGTAATAAAGTCATACTATGTAAAAATTTTAGTTCAACTGACGTATGAAGTCAACTATGGAAGAAAAAAATTTTCCCTCTTGTCATAATGTGCATAAAACAGTATACTTTTTAAAAATAGATGTACAGCAATTCATCAAAATACGTGAGGAGGAGATTTGCGATGTTGAAGCAGCAAGAAGCAATTCGGGACGCAAGAACCCTTGGGGTTCCCAAGATGCTGATCCTGGGATTGCAGCACATGTTTGCCATGTTTGGCGCAACGATTTTGGTACCTATTTTAGTGAATATTTATTTTGAAGGAGAAGGACTTTCCATTCAGGTTACCCTGATTTGTGCAGGACTGGGAACTTTGTTTTTCCATCTTTGCTCAAAGCTTAAGGTACCTGCATTTTTAGGTTCTTCTTTTGCATTTTTAGGAGGATTTCAGACGGTAGCCCAGCTCAATACCGGCAAGTTCGCCAATATGACGATGGGTGAAAAGCTGCCCTATGCCTGCGGCGGTATTGTTGTGGCAGGTCTCTTGTATCTGGTGCTGGCACTTGTCATTAAGCTTATTGGGGTTAAGAGGGTTATGAAGTTTTTGCCTCCTGTTGTGACAGGACCTATGATTATTTGTATTGGTTTATCCTTAGCACCTTCTGCAGTTTCCAATGCATCCACCAATTGGCTTTTGGCAATTATCGCTCTTGGAACTATTATTATCTTTAATATCTGGGGAAAAGGCATGTTCAAGATCATTCCTATTTTGATGGGTGTAGTGATCTCCTATGTGGCAGCGGTTATCATGAATTTACTTGGATTTACCAATGCAGACGGAAGTGCGATTTTGAATTTTGCAGGCGTAGCGTCTGCAAGCTGGGTAGGCTTACCGCCCTTCCAGCTGTGCAAGTTTGATCTTACAGCAATTCTGGTTATGGCTCCTATTGCTTTGGCAACCATGATGGAGCATATCGGTGATATGTCTGCAATATCTGCAACTACAGGAGAGAATTTTATTGAGGATCCCGGTCTTCACAGAACTTTGATCGGTGACGGTCTTGCAACCTCTCTCTCGGCATTGTTTGGCGGTCCTGCCAATACTACATATGGTGAGAATACAGGCGTTCTTGAGCTGAGCAAGGTGTATGATCCCAGAGTGATCCGTCTTGCTGCTGTTTATGCTGTTGTTTTAAGCTTTATTCCTAAGATGGCAGAGGTAATCGGTTCTATCCCCTCCGCAATCATCGGCGGCGTAAGCTTTATGCTTTACGGTATGATTTCCGCAATCGGTGTAAGAAATGTGGTAGAAAATAAAGTAGACTTTACCAAATCAAGAAACCTGATTATTGCCGCAGTTATTCTGGTAAGCGGTTTGGGCTTTAGCAGCGGTCTTACCTTTACCGTTGCGGGAACCTCAATCACTCTTACAGGTCTTGCAATTGCTGCTCTTGCAGGTATTATTTTAAATGCAATTCTTCCCGGAAATGATTATGTGTTCGGAAGCAATCCCGAAGGCGATCAGAACCGCGGACTTGATATGAAGCCCAGCTTTAAGAAGTAAAAAGTAAAAGATAAAGCTGTAAGGAGCCGGCAAGCACTGTGCCGGCTCCTTTTTGTAACAGTTTAAGCTTCATGCACTATTACCCTTTTGCGTCCTTTTTTCATTTTGCCTCTAAAGTCTTTGAAAATTTATCCGATACACATAATGAAAAGAAAATGAAATCAGATAATGAAGTAAATCCATGGAAGGAGGAAGCCATATGCGTATAGAAGCATATACACAGGTGCAGCAGATGTACAACACCAGAAAGACTGCAAATGTGAAATCCAAGAGCAATGTTAAGTTTTCCGATCAGGTGCAGATATCCAGTATCGGAAAAGACATTCAGATCGCAAAACAGGCTGTGGCTAATGCCGATGATATCAGGGAAGATATAACAGCTCCGATTAAGGAGAAGGTACAGGCAGGCACTTACGAGGTGAGCCTTGACAGTTTTGCTGACAAATTAATGCAGAAATTTGAAGAAATGAGGTAATCCCGTGGCAAGTTTAATGGAAAATCTGATTGAGGTTTTAGATCAGGAAAGTTCAGAGTACGAAAACTTGCTGGGATTATCCATGAAAAAGACACCGGTAATTGTGGCCGGTGATACAGAGGAATTAGCCAAGATCACGGATGAGGAACAAAACGTTATCAATAGAATCAGCCGATTAGAGCAAAAAAGGCAGGAAGTATTTATTGATATCGCCAATGTCATTAACAAGGATGTTACTACGCTGATGCTTTCGGATTTGGTTGATATGTTAAGTGCAAGACCGGAAGAACAGCAGAAACTGGCTAGAGTCCATGACAGGCTCCGCAATGCGGTACATGAGGTAAAGCGGGTAAACGGTCAGAATAAAATTCTGATTGAAAACGCTTTGGAAATGGTGGAGTTTGACATGAATATGCTGCAGGCGATGAAGACAGCACCTGAAACAGCCAATTACAATAAGGGAGCCTATAATGTAGGGAGCCATATGGGTGTAGACGGAAGAGGATTTGACGCCAAGCAATAGTCTTTGCGAAAGCATGAGGTGATAGTATGTCTTTGATGGGAAGTTTATATATCGGTGCAAGTGGATTACAGACAGGTCAAAATGCGCTTAACACAACGGCGCATAATATGTCTAATGTGGATACAGTCGGGTATACCAGGCAGCAGGTGCAGCTTGGTACCCGTACATATAATACCATTTCTAAAACCAATTCCGCCATTGCTTATCAGCAGATCGGGCTTGGTGTAAATTATACGCAGGTAAAGCAGATCAGAGATTATTTTCTGGATAAAACCTATCGCCGGGAGTCCGGGCGAAGTGCTTTTTATGATGCTTCTACGTCAGCGATTGAGGAGATTGAAAATCTTCTTCAGGAGCTTGATGGAGAGGCTTTTGCCGATTCTATTGAAAATTTGTGGGAATCTGTGCAGGAGCTTTCGAAGGATCCATCTAATTCCGTTAATCAGGGAGTGTTTGTACAGCGTTGTAATGAATTTTTGACTCGTGCACAGGCTGTTTATACCGGACTTGGTGAATATCAGGATAACTTAAATTATAAGATTGTCAATCAGGTTGAGGTGATGAATGCCTATGCGAAGCGTATTTGTGAACTCAACAAAGAAATTCTGCAGATTGAGTCCGGCCAGGTGGAGCAGGCCAATGACTTAAGAGACGAGAGAAATCAGCTGGTGGATGAGCTGTCAGCTATGGGTTATATTGACTGCAGAGAGGATTATGACGGAAATATCATTATTCGCCTTGAGGGAGTAGATTTTGTCAAATCAGATTCCTATAATGAAATTGCTTTGGAGTATGATGAGATAACAGGTTTTGCAACTCCTTATTGGAAGCAGCTTGCCAAGGTGGATATAAACGGTAATGTGGTAGATACGGCAGGGGCAGAGCTTTTTGATATGCAGCAGACCATTTCAACAGATTCAAATACCGACATTGGAGCGTTGAAATCAATGCTTTTTGCAAGAGGAGACAGGAGAGCAACCTACAAGGATTTAGACGCTGCTGTTTACGATAAAGAAATTTCGCAATCCATTATTATGAATGTGCAGGCAGAATTTGACCAGTTGGTTCACAAGATCACCACAGGCATCAATCAGGTATTTAAGGAGGCTGCCGACAGAGCAACTGCGGAAAATCCGGGCTCTGATTATATGAGAGATGAAAACGGAGACCCCTATACCATATTTAATACGGTTACGGGTATTCCGGATTATACCATAGAAAATATCATTATCAACGGAGAAATCAAGCAGGCACCCTCCTTACTGGGATTTATTAAGGATGATGCAAAGGCTGATCAGGAGACGGCGGATGCACTTAAGGAGCTGTTTACCTCAGAGGAGCATACCTTAAATCCTAATGTGAAGACCACCACTAACTTCATTAATTATTACAATAATCTGGTGTCGCAGGTGGGAACAACAGGAGATGTTCTTAGGGGAATAAGTGAAAATCAGCAGCTGACGGTGGATAATGTCGCCGCCGCTAGGGAGCAGATACTTGGAGTTTCCTCGGATGAGGAGCTTAGTAACATGATTATGTTCCAGAATGCTTATAACGCATCCAGCAGGTATATTAATGTAATCAGCGAGCTTTTAGAGCACATTATTAATACACTGGGCAGATAGAAAGGGAGAAAATAGATGCCGTCACAATTTTTTGGATTAACAATAGCTTCTTCGGGGCTTCGGGCTTCTAATGCAGCCTTAAACACAACAGCTAACAATATTTCAAATGCGCAGACCACCGGGTACAGCCGGCAGCAGGTGACGCAGCAGGCCTTCAATGCCCTTAGAACCTTTACTACTTACGGATGCGCCGGTGCAGGCGTGGATACCATAGCCATTGAACGGGTGCGGGACAGCTTTTATGATGTCAGATACTGGGATAATAACAGCAAGTATGGAGAGTATACGGCCAAACAGTACTATATGCGGACCATTGAGGATTATTTTAATGATGACAGCACAAGCGGATTTAAAACAATCTTTAATAATTTCAGCAATGCGCTTCAGTCCGTTACCACCAATGCCAGCAGTGATACCTCCAAGGCACAGTTTATTTCAGCGGCTAAGGCACTGACGGATTACTTTAACAATATGTACGGAAATCTTCAGGAACTTCAAAAGGACATTAACTTGGAAATTAAGCAGAGCGTGGATCAGATTAATTCCATCTCCGAGAAGATTGCTACCTTAAATAAGCAAATTAACGTAATTGAGCTTTCCGGTACAACGGCTAATGAACTTCGAGATCAGAGGGAACTGCTCGTTGATGAACTTTCGGAGCTTGTTGATGTGGATATTACCGAACTGCCTGTTTATGACAGCAGTAATCCTGACCGTGAGACCGGAGCACACAGATATGTGGTTTGTATAGCCGGAGGACAGCCTTTGGTAGACGGGAATTCTTATAATTCCCTGAAATATGTGGCAAGGGCTGCAAATGAGAAGGTAAATCAGACAGATGCGGATGGAATGTATAAACTTACATGGGAAAACGGAAACACTTTCAGTCTGAACAGTCCATCTATGGGAGGAAAGCTGAAAGGTCTGGTAGAACTTCGGGATGGAAATAACGGTGCAAACTTTAACGGTGTGGTGTCGGGAGTGGATGCGGCTGCCAACAAGGTAGATGTCAAGGTCAGTTCTGATTATCTGAAAAACATGCAGGAATGTACCCTGTCAGATACCGGCGGCGAGATCAATATCGGAAACACGATTTATCATTACAAGAGCTGGACATTTGATAAGAATACATCAACCTATACCTTTGAGCTGGATGATAATTATCTTAAAATAGATGCTTCCAGGGTAGGCAGGGAAGCCAAAACCGAATCGGCTATTAAGTATCAGGGAATTCCTTATTACATGGAGCAGATGAATGCATGGATACGTGGATTTTCCGAGAAGGTAAATGAAATTTTTACGAATGGCGTTGATGCCAACGGGGATAAGGGCTGCATTTTCTTTACCGGATTGGATGGAACCGGAGCAGAATATACAGCAGCTGATTTTGCCGATGCGGACGGCTATTATGAATTGACGGCAGGAAACTTTAGTATTAATTCAGAGCTGATTAAGGATGCCTCCAAGCTTGGCACAAGAAGCAGCGCAGACGTAGGTGTTGAGGAGTGCGGACAGATTAAGGAGATGATACAGCTTCTTACCAGCAAGGCAAAGTTCAGCTTCCGGAACGGCAGCGCTGATCAGATGCTTGAGATGATTTTATCGGATGTTGCGCTGAATGCCAGCAATGCAAACACCTTTTACAGTACCTACAGCGGACTTCGAACCAGCATAGACAATCAGAGATGTGCGATCTCCGGTGTAGATGAGGATGAAGAGGCAGTGAGTCTTGTAAAGTTCCAGAATGCCTATACCCTTTCCTCTAAAATGATACAGACCCTGACGGAAATTTATGATCAGTTGATTTTAAATACCGGAGTATAAGGAAACTAAGAAGCCGTTTGGCTGACAACCGGAAATGCAAGGAGGACTACATACATGAGAATGACGAACAAGATTATGCAGAATAACTCTCTGTATAATATCAACAATAATAAACTGCTGCAGGATAAGCTGAGCACACAGATGTCTACGCAGAAGAAAATAACCAGACCTTCCGACGATCCGGTTATTGCAATCAGAGCGCTTCGTCTTCGCACCAGTGTATCGGAGCTGACGCAGTTTTATGAAAAAAATGCACCGGATGCGGAAAGCTGGCTTGAGGTTACCGGTAAGGCTCTGGTCACCGTTACGGATGTGCTGACAGATATGTCACGGGAAGCAAATAAGGCTGACAATAAGGAAAAGGGCGTTGAGGATCTGCAGATTATCGTAGAGCAGCTTAAGTCCCTTAAGGATGAGTTTTATTCTACCGGAAATGTGGATTATGCAGGAAGATATGTATTTACCGGTTATCGTACCAACACAACCATGTCCTTTACCGAGGAGGTGGAGGAGCAGGACGAGGGATATCCCAGCTATGAAATTACGGAGCAGGTGAAGATCGATGCCTTTGATACCATTAATTATACGGATTTAGGCAAGCTTGAAGGACTGAATGAAAATAATTATAAGGATGCTGCTTATAACGGTATTGAAGAGCAGCAGATAACCAATGCGGATATTCACAGGCTGAGACTGTCTTATGATGATCTGAAATCAAAAGGAGATGTAAAAATACAGATTATGAGTGCGGATGGGAAGAGTGTGGCGCAGACAATTACGCCCACAGAAGTTTCTTCCAGCGCAAATCCTGATCCCTATCGCACAATTCAGCAGGCGAATGAGGCTAATCCTCAAACGGAAACGGTGGTATTTATTCCGGAGACAGGCGAGGTGCTGTTTAGCGATGCAGCATATTCCAAACTGGAGAATACAATTGCAGGAATAAAAGGAACCGATACGGAGATCCGCGTTACATATACTAAAGATTCGTGGAAAAAGGGCGATCTTCGCCCCGAGCACTATTTTGCCTGCAAGGGAACTACCAAGGATGAGGGCGGAAAACCAAAGACCGTCAACTACAATCAGGAATATCTTGATGGAGCGAAGGCAAAGCAGGTAATTGAATATGATGTGGGATATAACCAGAAGATACAGGTAAACACCACGGCGGATGAGGTTTTTACTCATGATCTGGACAGAGACATTGACGACCTTGAACGTGCAATGGAGGATCTGGTTAAGATCAACAATACAAAGACAGATCTGGATAAAATACTGAAGGAGTATGCGGAAAAGGGTCTTGGAGAAGGCGATGCGGAGTATGACAAGGTTAAGAAACAGTATGATGCAGCTGACAAGGCATACAGCTATATCCGCGAAAATATTCACAATCTTTTCGGGAGAACCATTACCAACACCCAGAATTATCTGGATGACACCAATGTGGCAATCACCGATAACGGAACCAGAAGTCAGAGACTAAGCCTTATCAGCAACAGACTGATGGATCAGAAAACTACCTTTAAGACACTGCAATCCGACAATGAGGACGCCGATATCGCAGAGGTTGCGATTCAGCTTACCAGCACGGAGCTTACTTATGAAGCAGCGCTTATGGCAACAGGAAAGATCATGCAGACATCACTGATGAATTATATTTAACCGGGGCGTGTGAATGCGCAGATAGGAGAGACTATGAGAATAAACACAAAAGTATTTGGGGAAATTGAAATTGCAGATGATAAGATTATCCATTTTCCTTCAGGAATCATTGGGTTTCCGGAGCTTACCGATTTTGCACTTGTTCATGATGAGGAAAAGGGAATCGGAGCAATCCACTGGCTGCAGTCTGTGCAGGAGTCTGCATTTGCTATGCCGGTTATGGATCCGCTGATCGTGTGCCCTGATTATAATCCAGAGGTAGATGATGAACTGCTAAAGCCCTTAGGCGAGCTTGCTCCGGATGAACTGCTGGTGCTTGTTACCGTGACGGTTCCCAGTGATTTAACACAGATGAGTGTCAATTTAAGAGGTCCCCTTATTATCAATGCGGTAGAAAAGAAAGCGTGTCAGGTAATTATTGAAGGAGAGGGTTATGCAGTGAAGTACCCTGTCTACGATATTCTGAATGCAAAGAAAGCAGGTGAGTAAATGTTAGCTTTATCCAGAAAGAAAAATGAAGCTCTTGTTATCAATAACAATATTGAGATTACGGTACTGGAAATCAAGGGAGAGCAGGTAAAGCTGGGCATCAGCGCACCGAAGGAGGTTCCCGTATATCGAAAGGAAGTTTATGTACAGATCCAGGAGGCCAATAAAGAAGCTATTAATACGGATGGCCTTGAGGCTTTGAAAAATCTTTTGGGTTGAGAATCTGGTCTTTAGAAATTGACTAAAATGGACGATATAATTAATGAAACAATTAAAGTGAGATCCAAGGAGGGATAGTCAAAGCATACGGAGATGATAGGCTTTATAAAGTTCAAGCGGTTACGGTGATACCGTCTCTTAAGAGGATTTCCCAAGAAGAGAAACATCATCAGTCCAAGCGTGGCAATTCCGATACCCTTCAGGGAAACACTTTTACGAAGGTATTGGAAGATGCGTGTGAAAAGGAACAGGCTCAAAATATCCTTATTCGTGTCAATGGATACACGAGGGATGCCAGACCTTTTTACCATTTAGTCAGTATGAGGGAATATTGTTAATAGGTTTTATCAGCAAAGGGTATCTTCAGGCAATAAACTTGAAGATACCTTTTTTCGCCCTTTTTTCGAATATGGACTGATTTTACGCTTTTTTTAAATTATCTATAAATTTTTTCGTAAAACTTCCGATATATAGTTATGAAGACAGGGAAACTCTAAGTTTTAATATATTTTTTATATCACACGGAGGTGATTACAATGACAATTGAACCATTAAGCAGTGCAATGACTTATCAGGCACAGTCAACCCAGCAGGCCAAACCTGCACAGAAGACAGTTGTAGAGAACACGGAAGTTGCTACACCGGAACAGACCAATGCTTACGATGCAACAACGGCTAAGGTGGCAGGAACAGAGAAGCAGGATTCCCAGAGTGGGCAGGATAGCAGCTACAACAATGCAGCCAATCAGCAGGCCAGTAATGAACAGATCAAGAAGGCTGTTGAAAAGCTGAACAAAAATTTGTCTAACTCGGAGGCTATCTTTGGCATTCATGATGCAACCAACAGAGTGACCATTAAGATCGTTGACAAGGAAACCAAGGAGGTTATTAAAGAGCTTCCTCCTGAAAAGACCCTGGATATGATTGCGAAAGCATGGGAACTTGCAGGCCTTTTAGTGGATGAGAAGCGATAGGAGGTAAATTATGGCAATGCGTGTAACCGGAATGATGTCCGGTATGGATACGGAAAGCATCATTCAGCAATTAGTTGCAGCCAGACAGACTAAGGTAGATGATCTCAAAAAAGAGCAGACTAGGCTGGAGTGGAAGCAGGATGCATGGAAAGAAATAAACAGTAAAATTTATAAGTTGTTTAACGGTACTTTGCACAATCTGAATTATCAGTCTTCCTATATGAAGAAGACCACAACTGTATCTAACAGCAATCTGGTAAGTGTTATTACTTCCGATTCTGCTATGGACAGTGTGCAAAGTCTGCAAATTAATAAAATGGCTAAAGCGGGTTACTTAACCGGAGCTGAGATTAAGGCAACGGATGGTAAGAGCTTAAGCTCAGGCAGCAAAGTGGTTGACAGACTGGGAATTAAAGCGGGCAGTAAGTTTGAAGTTACTGTAGGCGGCAAGAAAACAGAGATCACCATTGATGAAAATACCACGATGAGCAGCTTGGCAAGCAAGCTTCAGTCAGCAGGAGTTAAGGCGAATTTTGATGCTGAAAATCAAAGATTGTTTATCGGTGCGGACGGAACGGGAGTAAGTAAGGATTTCACAATTACAGCTTCCAATGATGATGGTACGGATGCGTTGGATAAGCTGGGCATTCTGGTATATGATAAGGCAAGCATAGCGGCATATAAGAAGTATGCGGATATGGCAACGGATACGGCTGCAAGGAATGCAGCAATTCAGTCCAAGGCTGCTGAATTGGTGAAATCCTACACAGCAGAAAAGACCAAGCTGCAGGACGAGATCACTGTGTTAGAAGAGAAGCAGAGCGCACTGGTCAAGGAATATAACGAAGTATATGGCAGTGATGATTTTGATATTACAGATACGGATCAGAGAACAGCCAGAAAGTCAGATTTGGATGCGGCTGTTGAACGCCTGACCGCAGAACTTGAGGACGAAAATCTTTCCGCAGAGGATAAAGCGGCAAAGCAGCATGAGCTTAACAAGGCGAAGGCTGAGCTTTCCTACATAAACGGATACGATAAAAATGTGGAATCCATAGAAGCAAAGCAGGATCGTATCGGCGTTCTGGACAGTGATTATCTGAATGCAGACGGAACAGCAGGCGCTAAGACCCTTGAGGAAGCAACTGCAGATATACAGGCAAAGATTGACAAGGCATCAGCTGTTATCAATAACTCTAATAACTTACAGGGAAGCACGGGAGTAGTAAAGATTGAAGGTCAGGATGCGGAAATCTCGTTAAATGGAGTGACTTTCACCAGCGCCGACAACACTGTTAAGGTAAACGGACTTACGATTACCTGTAAGGGTGAAACCAATGGTGAGACCATTACCCTGACTACCCAGAATGATACTAGCGGCATTTATGATATGATTAAAGGCTTCATTAAGGAGTACAGCGAACTCATTAATGAAATGGATAAGCTTTACAATGCGGAATCTTCTAAGGGCTATGAGCCGCTTACAGATGAAGAGAAGGAAGCTATGTCTGAGTCTGAGGTGGAAAAGTGGGAATCTAAGATTAAGGACAGTCTCTTAAGAAGGGATTCCACATTAAGTACGGTATCCAGTGCAATGAAGGAAATTATGGCTTCCGGTTTTGAAGTAGGCGGTAAGAAAATGTATCTCTATGACTTTGGTATTGAGACGTTGGGATACTTCAATGCAGCTGATAATGAGAAAAATGCTTATCATATCGATGGTGATGAAGATGATGAGAATGTGAAGAATGAAACTAATAAGCTGATGGAAATGATCAACACGAATCCTGATGCGGTGGTAGGTTTCTTTACGCAATTATCGCAAAGCCTTTACGGCAAGCTGAATAAGCTCATGGGAACAAGTGAGTACAGCAGCATTAATAAGGTTTATGATGATAAGAAAATGAAGGAAGAGTATGACGATTATACTACGAAAATTGCAGAGGCAGAGAAAAAACTGCAGGATTATGAGGATAAGTGGTATAAGAAGTTTTCAGCAATGGAAACTGCAATGGCGAAGATGCAGTCCAATGCCAGTGCGGTAACAAGCTTATTAGGAGGCTCATGATATGGCATTACCCAATGCTTATGCACAGTATAAAAACAGTAAAATTTTAACAGCATCACCGGCGGAGCTCACATTGATGTTATATGAGGGTGCTATCAAATTTTGTAATATTGCCATTAGTGCAGTGGAGCAAAAGGATATTCAAAAGGCTCATACCAATATCGTTAAGACCCAAAAGATTATAGAACATTTTAGGGTAACTCTTGATATGAAATATCCTGTGGCACAGGACTTTGAGCGGGTATATACATATCTGGAGCAAAGGCTTGTAGAGGCGAATATCAAAAAGGATGCTGAAATACTGGGTGAGGTTTTGGAGCATCTGCATTCCATGCGGGATACATGGAAGGAAGTAATGCGCCTTAACAGAGAGAAGGGAGCTGTATGATAGAGAATTATCTGAATATACTGGAGGACAGCCTGAAGAAAAAGATAGATGTGTTGAATCGTATTCAGGAGGTTAATGAAGTACAAACAGATATTTTAAAAAGGGAGCCTGCTGATCTGGAAGCTTTTGATCAGACTGTGGATGAGAAAGACTTATATGTCAATGAGCTTTCTAAGTTGGACGATGGCTTTGAGGCCTTATATGATAAAATAAAGCAGGAACTGGTCGGAAATAAACAGAAATATGCAGATCAGATCCGGAGACTTCAGGAGCTTATTACACAGATTACTGATCGGAGCGTTGCAATTCAGGCGCAGGAGGAGCGCAATAAAGCGTTGGTGGAAGACTGTTTTAGAAAAGAGCGTCAGCAGTTGGGGCAGTCAAGGCGAAATTCCAAAGCGGCATATGATTATTACCAGAACATGAATAATAAGAATGTCTCACAGCCGCATTTTATGGATCAAAAAAAATAAAAAATTTTAATTTAGGTATAAAGTATTGGAGAAATGCTCCGATATATTATACAAGTAAAGCAAAACAAATTGCTTACCAAAGTAATTAAGCATTCTGGCTTTTGGATGCGTACGAATTCGAAAGCCGGGTTGCACAAAAATCAACAAACGTACGCAGGGAAGCGGCGTTAAATTCAAGGAGGAATATATTATGGTAGTACAACACAATCTTACAGCAATGAACTCTAACAGAATGTTAGGACTGACAACAGCAACACAGGCTAAGTCAACAGAGAAGTTATCATCCGGTTACAAGATCAACCGCGCAGCTGATGATGCAGCAGGCTTATCTATCAGTGAGAAGATGAGAAGACAGATCAGAGGTCTTACACAGGCTGTTGCTAACGCACAGGATGGTATTTCTGCAGTACAGACAGCTGAAGGTGCACTTGGTGAAGTACATGACATGCTTCAGAGAATGAATGAGCTGGCTATCAAGGCTGGTAATGAAACATTACAGTCTGTAGATAGAAAGTACATCCAGCAGGAACTTGATCAGTTGAAGTCTGAGATTGACAGAGTTCAGACAACAACTACATTCAACGAGCAGAAGCTGCTTAACGGTGAGTTCTCAGATGGTAAGGCACTTCAGGTTGGTGCAGAAGTTGACACTAACAACAGAATTAAGGTTACAATCACTCAGATGAACTGGGAAACTATTGCTGACAGCACTAAGAACATGATTGCTGGCGGAGAAGGTATCGGTAAAGGTGACGGAACCTTACAGGTATGGGCAAAGGATGAAGATGAAGGCGAGATTACTAATAATATCGCAAAGACTGTTTCCAGTATCAAATCTGCTATCCAGTGTGTATCTGAACAGCGTTCAAGACTTGGTGCTACTCAGAACAGACTTGAGCACACAGTTAACAACTTGAACAACGTTGTAGAGAATACTACATCTGCTGAATCTGCTATCCGTGATACAGATATGGCATCTGAGATGGTTAAGTACTCCAACAACCAGATCCTTGCTCAGGCAGGTCAGGCTATGTTGGCACAGGCTAACCAGACCAATCAGGGTGTATTATCCTTACTTGGTTAATAATCATTGCAGTAAACTACCAAAAGGGAATGGAGAAATCCATTCCCTTTGTTTTTGTGATAGGAAAGTGCTCGAAAGACAGCGAAAAGCCAACTCTTTTTATAAATTGGCCAGGCGTTTTTGCGCCGGTTCAAAGTCCCCACATTTTAGATAGAAAGTTTTTGCCGCATCTGTATTTCCCATCTTTTCATTTATCAATCCGATATAATACCAACATAGGTATGAATTTGTCCCTTCGGAACGGGGATTGTCCATGGAAGTGGCTTTAATAAACTCTGACATGGCTTTTATTGGCTGTCCCGACAAATAGTAAATGCGACCCATAAGAAATACGAAATCAGGAGTATTGCTAAAGGTATCGTAAATCTGTTCATATTGCAGGGCTTCGTCGATCCGATTAAGATAAAGCAGGCAGCTTCCGTAAGCCTGTACTGTCATACGAAGATATTCCAAAGTAGGGGGCAGATCGTAGGTAAGCACTTTAGCGTAATAGTCAGCTGCATTTTTATAATCATCCATACAGTAATATTCTTGGCCAATTTGGAAATACAGATAAGGATCATCGGGATTTTTTTCAAGCTCCTGTTTCAGCAATGTCATGTTGCGGATTCTTTTGTTTTCCAAGTCTTCTTTGGTTCCTACATAGCCGGAGTGAAGAACAGTCAGTGGAATATCAAAAGCCACCAATTCCCTGGGGCATAGAGGCGTGACCTGCTCATGTATGGTACCTTCATAGTGATAATATCTCCTGTTAAAGAAGCGTTCAACCATATCGATATATACTTGTTTTTCGGAGTCCATATAAGTTAAATTTTTTCTTTTAAGACGTCCCATGTAGAATGGATAGCGGTGGGCAAGTTCCATGAACTCTTCCGGATTGCTTTCCTGTACCCACTCGTCACAGTCCAGTACTAGTATCCAGTCGTAGGCAGCCTGGAAAATAGAAAAATTCCGCGCAGCACTAAAATCGTTGATCCACTGAAAGTCCAATACCTTTGTGGCATATTGCCTGGCAATTTCTTTTGTACGATCCGTTGAACCGGTGTCTACGACTATAATTTCGCAGTCAAAGTTTTGAATGCTTTTTAAGCATCGTTCAATATTTTTTTCTTCATTTTTAGCAATAATACAAACGGAGAAGGGTTTCATATTTTTCTCAATCCTTTCTTTAAGGTAAATAGGATTCCATTTCTTTAATTCTATGAACAAAAGTGTGTGCTTCCTGTATTTTTTTGTGCGCGGAAGCAGCCATTTGTTTGCGTTCCTCTTCGTTGCGGAGATAGTATTCGATCTTGTCAACTAAGTCCTTGTGACTGTCATAAAATGCAAAATCATCGCCCGGAATAAAGCAGTCCAAAAAATCAGACTGGAAATTGCTTAACAGAAAACCACCGGCCCCCATAATGTCAAATACACGTAAAGGCATACCACTTTTAATACTTCGCAGGGACATATTTAAGTTGATTTTAGAGCATTTATAAACATAGGGCGCAATGTTATAATAATCTACGGGTTCGTGACGTATTACATTTGGATGATCAAAGTCATTCGCCGAGGTATATAAATCCATAGGAAAATACTGAGAAATATATTTGATGATTTCTGTTCTTTCAGTAGCTGTTATCTGACGATTAATAAAGTATTGTGCATATATATATTCTGCAGATTCTACACCATCATAATTAGCTTCTACCGGACAGGAATGTTGTAAATCCTGCATAATATCAGGGGTTAACAATTCCTGGATAAAGTTATAGCCAAACACATTTTTTTGGGATGCCATAATACCCTCCAAATATCCTCTTGTGTAGGAGGAAACCTGATTAAAACGGTTGAAAAAATCACCTCTTACTGCCTCTGTATATAAGGAGCCTATAAAGGATATATCTGTCTTATTAACATAAGGAGATTTTTCAAAACCGGAAAAATTATTCATGGAATCCAATCGGCTGGTATTGGCAGCCATAGGAAGATAATGTACGGTATTAATGCCGTTTTTCTGAAATTCATAGCAGAATTCTTTATCAAAATTAAAAATATAATTACATGGGAAAATAGTAGTATAGGAATATAAGGTTACAAGGGGACTGTCATAAATCCAGGATATATATGGCACATCTTCCCTGTTACATACTTTAGTAACCACCGGATAGTGGTTAAAGGTAAAAATATAATCAGGAGACCGTTTGTGAATTTCTTCTGTAAGAGACTTCTCATAATCAGGGTCGGAACGATAATCTTTTGGGAAAAAGGGAAAAGTCACGACAGTATGTCCAAGTTGTTTGTATGCTTCCAGCATATCCTTGTTTCCGTATCCATTCCATTCCAAAAATAATACCTTCATTTAAATATATCCTTTCCATAATTGGATGATATCAGCGTCCTGACTCATCAAAAAAGAAGTAATCCAGCCTGTCATTCAACAGCATAGCGAGATAACCGAATGCACTCCTGTTAATGATCATAATCTGACACATACTCATAAGCTGTAAATCAATATAATTGCGTCCCAGTGTGTTACCTTCAATATAGGTTACGTTTTGAGGGAGGGAAAGACCAAGTAAGTCATAGTTTTGCTTACACCAGAGGATATCATCCGAAAAGACATAAAATGATGCATCCGGATGGTGAGCGAGAACTTCTTTGATTTTCTGTAAATAATAATCGGGGGCAGATGCCCAGCCTAATTTAATATAGTCCCCTCGACGAATATGTAAGGCAACAGATTTAGAATTTAAAATCTGATTGGCATAAAGGCGGTTCTTTTCATCTGTAATGGGAGGAAAAGAAAGCTCCTTTTTCAGAATGGGTTGATAGCTTTTAAACCAATCGGGATGCAGCCAGTATCCATGGTAATAGAAAAATGTATCGTCTGCAGATTCGTTGTTCACCTGAATAATTTCAGGGTGAAAGGTATTACCGGGCACCCGGTATATCTGACCGTCAAAAGGATTATGTTCGCGATAGTTTTCAAATTCAGTTATCATGACAATATCGAAACCGAGGTTTTTAAAGGATTGGGGTATGCTGCATCCGTTTTTCTTATTTTCAATCAGTTGGTTCCAGATATCGGGATCAAAGTATTGACTTAGTAAATTGGGTTTTAGACCAAATACGTTTTCCAATTCATATCCATTATGTACATCATGGGTAAAAAAGAAAGAATCATCAAATATCCAATTGTCCTGCTGGGGGCAGGAAAGCTGAGCGTGCCTAACAAAAATGTATTGAAATACCTGATTGGCCAGACCGCCGTTTAGATACTGTATTTTCATGGTAACCTCCTTTAAACTGATTAATATTGGGAAGGCGCATTCCCTTGAAGAAGCTCCAAACGAATTAAGGCCGGCCCATAATTTCCACATTTTTGATAGTAATTGACAGCCTCCGGAATATGTCCGGTACATTCATAAATAACGCCGATATTATAATTGGGCATATAGCTGTTAATGCCTTTGGTCTTGCCTGTTTTCATAGATGCGGCTTTCTGAAATTCGTCTATTGCCCGCTCAAAAAGGGCATTGTTCATATAGATCAATCCCATAAGAAATACAAAATCGGCCTGGGAAGCAAAAAGCTCATACACATTGGAAAGGCCTAAAGCAGTTTGATAATCTTTCAGCTCCAACAGACAATACCCGTAAGACTCTATCATATCCTGTACATATGTCAGTGCCGGATCAATATCACAGGAAAGCCCTGCGTCAAAATAGTTACAGGCGGAATTATAATCCTTTAGAACCTGATAACACTTTCCGGCTTGAAACAGCAGGTAAGGATCGCTAGGATTTTCCTCAAGCGCTGTAAGAAGAAGTTCAAGATTTCGCTTAGCCTTTTGAGTCAGGGAGTTCTCGTCCTCATATCCGTGATGGTAAAAGGAAATCTCTATAGGATAGTAAACTGGATTTGAACCGTCAACAGGAAATACCTGTTCATGGATAATTCCCTGATAATGATTGTATTTTCTGTTGAAAAAGCGGGCTACCTGCTCTGTCATAACGGAAGTCTGGCCGGATAATAAGTTACATGGATTATGCCGGGTAATGGTTCCGATTTCTCTTTCATAGGAAGCGGTACAGAGGAGTAAATTTTGGATGTCCCCCGCTTGAAAGTACTCATCAAAATCAACCACAAGGATCCAATCATTGGAGGCCTTGGAGATGGAAAAATTTCTGGCGGCACTAAAGTCATTGTTCCATTTAAAATCGTAAATATGATCCGTATAATAGGAAGCTGACAGCTTGGTTCCGTCGGTGGAACCGGTATCAGCAATAATCAGTTCAAATCCCATGTCCCTTAATGGAGCGAGGCACTTATCAATATTTTGTTCTTCGTTTTTGGCAATCATGCAGACGGATATGGGAACCATATGTGTCACTCCTGTGGTTATTGTTTCGCATTCCAGTAGGCCTTTGCATTTCTTGCAAGCTGCTGAAACTGGGATTTGTCAAGTGGAAGCAGAAGGGTTTCAAGCAGTGTAGAGTAAAATTCGGAAAGCCCCTCTTTGATATATTTATTTTGCCCGTAGTCGGAAACCTTTTCCAACGTAATTTCCTTGACCAAAAGATAAAGAGAATATGGAGGTTCCGTGTATCGTAAGAAAATGATTTTTAAAAATCCCAGATAACATGTACATAGGAAATCATATTCCAGTTCCTCGCGATAGTCAGCCAGAAAGCCTCTCTGTACCCATTCATCCCACTTCATGGATTGCACAGTGAGCCAGTCGGTATGGTAATCCGCATCCATCTGAAGAACAGTTGACTGCCTGTTTACAAAATAGTGATATAGCCTTTCTTCCACCAGATATACACGTTTAGCATAAAAATGGAGAAGGGGTCCCCAATAGCTGTCTTCATAGGCAAGGTTTTCAGGGAAATAAATATGATTATCAATAAGCAGGTCTTTGCGTATGATCTTGCCCCAGGCGGCAAAACCGGCACTTTGCAGGTTAAAAAATAGCTTGCGCTTTTCCACTGTGTCAATCAACATAAAGCGGTTTTCCCTGCCGGTGCCTCGATCATCAAAAAAGGTAAGGGAGGTAGAAAAGTCCCGTTCGTTTTGGCAGGACACAATGTCGCAGTTCCCTATTTGGGTGACAGAATATAGTTTCTCAAAATAATCAAGCTCAAGCCAATCGTCTGAATCAATAAAGGCGATCCAATCTGTAGATGCATACTGTAAGCCAATATTTCTTGCAGTTCCCTGTCTGCCGTTGACATCGCAGTGCACCAGCATGATATTTTCCGGATATTTCTGTTCCCATTCTTGTAAATGATTCCAAGTGTCATCTGTGGAGGCATCGTCTATGCAGATGATTTCCAGAGCATCTATTCCGATAGTCTGTGAAGTGATGGAAGTTAAGCATCGGTCTATATATAATTCCACGTTATAACAAGGTATGATAACACTAATGTCTGCCATAATGATCCTTTCCGGGTATAAAAATTAACGTTTATATTTCCAATATTTTTTGGCTGTATCGGTAAGCGCAAGGAAATCCGCCTTGGATAGCGGCTGCAAAAGTGGCTCGAGCAGCAGCTTATAAAACTCAGTTACAGATTTGTCGGCATATGGGTTCTTATGATAATCCGGTATGTGTTCCGTTACAAGCGTCTTGCATAACTGAAAAAGAGAAAAAGAAGGTACATCATAACGCATTGACACGGCCCTCATAAAAATAAAGTAACAGGAGTTTAAGAAGAGAAATTCCAGCTCATCCTTGTAATCCTTAAAGAAACCACGCCGGCTCCATTCTTTCCACTCCATAAGGCTGATTGTTAGAATATCAACGTGATGATCAGCGTTTTTGGTAAGGATGGTCGAATTTGGATTGACAAAATAGTGGTATAAGTATTCTTCTAAAATATAAACGGTATTTGCATACAATAACAATAAGCTGCCCCAAAAAATATCTTCATAGGTAATATTTTCCGGGAAAATGATTTGATTGTCAGTAAGTAAGCTTGTTCGAATTAGTTTACAAGGCGCAGACAGTGCAATGCTTTCTCCGATGATGAGGGATTTTCGCGTGGGAACGGTATCAATTACAATTAATCCGCTTTCACGTCCGTTCGTGCGGTTGTCTGCATATGTTAATGTCGGGGAAGGATCTCGCAGTTGGTCACAGGATACAATATCGCAATCGCATTGCAAGGCTATAGAGAACATCTTTTCATAAAAATCAGGCTCAATCCAGTCGTCAGCATCAATAAATGAAACCCAAGGAGTATCCATATACTGCATACCAATATTTCTTGCAGTGCCCTGTCTGCCATTTACATCGCAATGAACGATTATAATATTATCAGAATACTTCTGTTCCCAATGCTGTAAATGCTGCCAGGTATCATCGGTAGAGGCGTCATCCACACAGATAATTTTCAAAAAATGTAACGGTAATGTCTGGTTAATGACGGATGTAAGGCATCTGTCGATATAAGGGGCTGCATTGTAGCAGGGAATGATAATGCTGATATCTGCCATGACGTGTCCTTTCAACGCTGTTTCAGCTTTTGATTATTGTTGTATTCGGCAAAATATCCGATTTGCGGACAAATATTTCATTGCTATCATTATACCATGTAACAGGAACGGAAGAAAGCAGAAAATATAGCAGTAAGCCAATAAGATCAAAGCCGGATCAAGTCCAAAGCCGGAACATGTACAGTATGAAAAAAATGTGATAAGATAGTATACAGTAAAAATGATTTCGGAGAAAAAACATGATAAAACAGATTTTAGTTTACCAATGGGGCGCACTGGGAGATGCGGCGTTGATCGATTGCATGCGCAATATAGGTATGCAATGCACCTCCTTTTCAAGAAAAATGAAAGACTATCATGCAGATGGTGAATTTGCCAGGGAAATGTTGTCTATTATTCACGAGAGCAAGGTAGAGGCAGTGTTCAGCTATGATTATTTCCCGCTGGTTTCCATGCTTTGCGATATGAATAAGATTCCGTATGTGTCATGGATTTATGACTGCCCTATGAATACCTTAATGTCCGGTACGCTGAGAAACGAAAGTAATCATATCTTTTGCTTTGATGCGCTTTATACGGAAAGATTGTGCGAGCTGGGTGCAAAGCATGTTTATCATTTTCCGTTGGCGGTAGAAGGAAATATTCTTGAAAATCTCCTGAAAAGAGAAAAGGCCTATCCGGAACTTACAGATAAATATAAAAGTGAGATTTCCTTTGTGGGAAATTTATATAATGGCGAGAAAAACCGCCTGCGAAGGGCTGAATTTACGGAATACACGCATGGATATGTGGAGGGGCTGATCAAGTCCCAGTCATTGATATATGGTTATAATTTGATAGCCGATTCTTTAAACCCGCAGGTGACCCGGGAAATCGTTGACAAATGTGATTTGAAATTGGGAGATAATTATATCAGCAATTCTGTGCAGATGGCGGCGGATGCGATTGGTGTTGAAGTGACGGCAAGAGAGAGGGAGCAGATCATTAAAATACTCAGTGACAGATATTTGTTTGATTTATATAGCAGTTATCCCGTGGAGCAAGAGGTGAGAGGGAAGCATCTGCAGGAAAAGGGATATGCGGATTATGAGGAGGAAATGCCGCTTATCTTCCATAATAGTAAGGTTAATCTTAATATTACATCAAGGACAATACAATCGGGAATACCGAAACGTGTTCTGGATATTCTTGCGTGCGGAGGCTTTTGCCTGACCAATTATCAGCCGGAAATTGCGGAGTATTTTGAAGATGGCACTCATCTTGTGATGTATTCCAGCTTAGCGGATTTGGCGGCTAAGGTGGAATATTATCTGAACCACGAGGAGGAGAGATTTGCAATTGCCCAAAATGGAAATCGGAAGGTCCGGGAGTGCTTTGACTTGGAGAAATGCGTTGCTGAAATGTGGAATGCAGTAGATGAAGCACTGTGAAAATATGCCGAAAATGAAGTGCAAATTTAGGGGCTGATTTCTTGTTATATAAACAAAAAATACATGATTTAGTGTTTTGAAAGCTTATGTATTCCTGGATGTTGTATGTGCAACTTTTTACGATAAAAAATAAAAATATTGACACGATATTACTCTTGGAACTAAGATAAAACTACACCATTTATGCAATTAGATGATATTAATAATTGCTTATTGGGAGTATAAGGAAAGGAGGAATTACCTATGTCTGAGAGCAAAGAAATTATGACGTACCTGAGTCAGATTTTAGCGAAGATATCAGAAATAGATGGTAAGATGTCGGAAGTAGATGGAAAAATCTCCAACTTGGATGAGAAGATCGACAGCCGCTGCGATGAATTGGATAAGAAGATCGACAGCCGCTATGATGAATTGAATAAGAAGATCGACAGCTGTTATGCTGCGTTGGATGAGAAGATCGATTGTTACCATGATGCTTTGGATCACGAGATCAATAAGGTTTACCAGATAGCTTTAAGAAACAAAGAAAATATCGAAACTTTACTTATTCCGTTTAATGACAGAAATCATCACGCCAATGAAGAGATGGCAAAGATACCTGAGCTTGTCGAAAGACTGGATCAGGTGGAAAAGGTGGTGGGAGACCACAGCGAAGACATTCGTAGGCTTAAGGCAGGGATTGCCTAGCTGAAAAATCCTTTTTGAGAGAAGGGATAAAAATATGAATGAGGTAATAGGGTGGTGCGGATATCATTTATCTGAATTTGAATTTTAACATTTAGGGTTTCATATTGTTGAAGATTATTACTTTGATACCTATTTTGATTATTTGGAAGCATCCAGTACATATATCAGAGAATATTTAAAAGAGAATGACTGCTTAGAGATCATTAGTGATAAAAGCCATCCGGAGTATGAAGAGCGTTTGGCGTGGATGAAATCACAAGGTTATCTGGCTGCGTGCAGACGGGTATTCTGTTTTGTGGGGATAATAATTTTTGAAATTTTTCGTATGATTTGAGAAATGTTGCAAAAACACTTTGCGTATTGTTGAATAATAAGCAATATCCTGATGTCGTTTAAAAGGTGCATCAGGCTCATATAAAGAATTCTGGAGAATTGCCGATAAATATAATATATTATAAATATGAAAACAGTTAAATATGCCAAGGAAGGTCAGGTAATTATCATGGAGGATAAGGAGAGAGAAGATTGATGATATAAGCATTTATAAAGTCAACTCTCTCTTTTTTAATGAGGATAAATATGAGTAGGGCAATAAGGAAACAAATATTAGATTCATTGAAAACACTACAGAAGGCTAATTACTTATTAAAGAAATTGTTTACTGCTGAAAAGGAAAAGCAGCTTCTGGAGTTATTGACGGAATGTCAGAATTGCGCAATTGAAATGGGAAATCAAATAGAGACAGCCTATGGAGAAAATTTAGATAGTGTTCATAGACTAGAGGATTATTGCGAAACAATTTATCAAATTTCAGAGAATTTCAATTTGCCCTTGAAAAGAAAGAAAATGTATGAATTATCCTGCAAGCAGTTGAAGCAATTAGAATATCAATTAGAAGAGGAACTGCCGAACAAATTAGTGGCAGTATTTTTGCCATACAAGGCATCCATGTGGGATTCCTTGGAGAGCGTCTGGATGGCAGCAAATGAGGATGAAAAATGTGATACTTATGTGATGCCGATTCCCTATTTCAATAAAAATAGTGATGGCTCGCTAGGAGAAATGCATTATGAAGGAGCTGATTTCCCTGAGTATATTCCGATTATGGATTGGCAGCAGTATTCTTTAGAAGAAGCGCATCCCGATATTATCTTTATTCATAATCCATATGACCAGTATAATTACGTAACTACAGTTCATCCAAATTTTTATGCTTCTAAAATTGCAAAATATACAGATAAACTGGTGTACATACCATATTTTGTACACCAAAACGATATGGTGAAGGATATTTACTGTGTACTGCCGGGAACGATTTATGCTGATACGGTTATTCTTCAATCGGAGAAGGTAAGGGAGCAATATATAAGATATTATGAAGAGGCGTGTCAAGACCTGTTGGAAGTTCAGGGAAAGAATGCTGTGGAACAGAAGTTCCAGGCACTTGGTTCTCCTAAGTTTGATGTGGCGATAACGAAAGAGAATGAAATTCCGGATGAGTGGAAGTCATTTTTGAACCAAAATAAAAAGGTTATCTTTTTTAATACACATTTAAACAGCATAATGGCAGGAAAAAGTAAACAATTTTTAAAGAAACTGGATTGGGTTTTCAACTTTTTTCAAGGCAGGGAAGACGTAGTATTATTGTGGAGGCCGCATCCGTTGATGGTGGAAACGGCAAAATCTATGAATCCGGAGGCTGTAGAGCCTTATTTACAATTAGTGGACAGATATCAGCAGCAAAAAATAGGGATCTATGATGATTCCAAAGATTTGCACAGGGCAATTAATTTGGCAGATATTTATTATGGTGACAAAAGTTCTGTCGTAGAACTGTTTAGACATCAGGGAAAGCCGGTTATGATTATGGAACATGAAGTTATCGGAGTGCCGGATGAACAGGATGTCCGGTAACGGAATGCTAAGGTGAAGGGTATGGGCGTACATCATTTAACTGACGAGGAATTGAGACAGGTTCAAATGATTCAATTGGAAATGCTTAGGGAAGTAGATAGAATATGTAATCTTTGCGGAATTCATTACAATATTATTGCAGGTACGCTTCTTGGGGCAGTTCGTCATAAAGGCTATATTCCATGGGATGATGATGCTGATGTGGCATTGTTGCGGGAAGAGTATGAGAGGTTTCGAATTGTTTGTGAAAAGGAACTGGATCATAGCAGATTTTATTTTCAGGATCACAGAAACACGCCCGGATATCGATGGGGGTATGGAAAGCTCAGAAGAAAAGGAACGCGGTTTTTGAGGGAAAATCAAGAACATATGCCATATGAGCAGGGGATTTTTATTGATGTTTTTCCATTGGACAGTGTTTCAGATTATAAATTGATAAGAGTGTGCCAGAATTTCAAATGCTATTGCATGCGAAAAATGATGTGGGCACCGGTAGGTAAAATTGCTTCTAAGGGATGGGCTTTGAAGAGGTGGTACCGATTTTTAGATTTAATTCCGTCAGATATTTTGTATGGATATTATGACAGATATGTGAGCAAACAAAAGAAGAAAAAAACGAAATGGGTGCGCATCTTGACATTCCCGACTCCCAATCGTGAATATGGATATTTGCGTACATGGTATGAGCACAGTGAAAAGATATTCTTTGAAAATGAGATGTTTTGGGGTGTTAAAGATTATGACGCTTATTTGAACTTTAAATTTGGTGATTACATGAAATTGCCTCCGATGGAAAAACGTAAGGTTCACCCGGTGACGGCATTAAAATGTCGTATCGATGAGCCACCTCAGTAAGCTGGGAGCAGCGAGAGAAAGGCAGGGATTGGCCGTGAAGAAGGTTATTACATATGGTTCATTTGATTTATTTCATGAGGGACATTATCGTTTGCTTAAACGGGCGAAGGCTTTGGGAGATTATCTGATAGTGGGCGTTACTACGGAGCATTATGATGAATCACGTGGCAAAATGAATGTGGTGGATCCACTTATGGATCGAATTGAAAATGTGAGGAAAACAGGATTTGCAGACGAAATCATTATAGAAGATCATGCAGGACAGAAGATCGAAGATATTTTAAAATATGGGGTGGATATCTTTACAGTAGGTTCTGATTGGACAGGCGTATTTGATCATTTGAGAGAGTATTGTGAGGTTGTTTATCTGGAAAGAACAAAGGATATTTCCAGCACTATGCTGCGGGCAAGAAAATATAATATCATCCGGCTTGGAATTATCGGAACAGGCAGGATTGCTGCCCGGATGGTGCCAGAAGTAAAATATGTAAGTGGAATTAATATAGATGCAGTTTACAATCCGCATGTGGAAAGTGCCCGAGAATTTGCGGAACGATTTGAAATGAATAAATACATGGATGATTTAGAGGAATTTTATGCAGAAGTTGATGCCGTATACATAGCATCTCCCCATCAGACACACTATGAGTATATCAAAAGCGCTATTGAACACCGGAAGCATGTTCTTTGTGAAAAGCCGATGGTGCTGAAAAAGGAACAGGCAGAAGAATTGTTCCAAATGGCGGAAGAAAACAAGGTCATTTTAATGGAAGCGATTAAAACTGCTTATTGCCCGGGATTCAATCAGCTGTTATCTATTGTACGAAGCGGCGTGATTGGCAGTGTACGTGATGTGGAGGCGTGCTTTACTAAACTGGAAAATCCATTGAAGAGGGAACTGACAGATACAGTCTATGGCGGCAGTTTTACGGAACTGGGAAGTTATACGGTATTACCCATTGTAAAGATTTTGGGAAAGGATTATCAGGAGTTGGAATTTAAGAGCCAGAGAGTGGCCAATGGATTGGATATTTATACAAAAGCATATTTTACATATGAGAATGCCTTTGCAACCTCCAAGAATGGGTTGGGTGTGAAGTCCGAGGGGCAGCTTATTATATCGGGAACCAGGGGATATATTATTGTGGATGCTCCATGGTGGAAGACCACTTCCTTTGAAGTCAGGTATGAGGACAGCAGCCAGAATGAAAAGTATTTTTCAAAATTTTTGAATGATGGTCTGAGGTATGAAGTCGGTGATTTTGTATCCAGTATTAATGGTTTTGGAGAGAAGCTTTTTAAGTTAACAAAAAAAGAAAGTATTGCGTTGGCAGGGATTATGGAGAAATTTCTGGAGATGCGAATTAATTTATAATTAGGATTGAATTTATATGGAAAAATATTATTTATTTGGAGCAGGTAATAATGCGTGGGGAGTAATATCTTTTTTCGGAAAAGAGAATATCCTTGCAATTGTAGATAATGAAATAAAGAAAGCCGGGCAGAAAATGATGGATATTCCTGTGATTTCTTTTGAACAATATCTGCAAAAGCGAAGTGATAATACTATCATTATTACGGCGGCTGTATATGAAACAATAGAAAATCAATTAAGGGAAGCCGGAATTGTCAATTATTATATTGCACCGATGATTCAAATGGGAATGGCATCTGTCGAGCAAATGATAGATGAATGGCATCTGATACAAAAGGATAAGATTATTTTGTTTGGCTATAATCCAATCGGAAGAAAAATTGTCAGAGAAATGTTAAAACATCAATATTCAGGACAGCTTGAGGTGATTTTGCAGAAGGAAATAGAGAGAAAATGGGCTGATGAAGATGATCTTATAATTACGCATCTTGAACAAATTGTGCCCAAGGAAACGGTCATAGCTTTTTCATCAGATGATGCAGCTTTCCTTAGAGAAAAGAGTAAAATAAACATAGAAATCTTTCATATTTTTGACTTGGTTATGGAGTCCAATAAAAGCAGTATTTCTAAATTAAAAAAGTGGAAAAATGTTCATAAAGGAGAAGAATGTTTTATTGTCGGTAACGGACCAAGTCTTAGAATGGAGGATCTGGAAAAGATACATAGAAGCGGCATAGCAAGCTTTGGGATGAACCTGATTTATAAGATATTTGAGAACACAAGTTGGCGTCCTACATATTATGTTTTTTCGGATTATAATATGATGCGTCAATACTATGATGAAATCAGAATGCTGCCCCGGGAAAATCTGTTTATAAAGAATTTTTATTATATGGATGATACACCTCAAATGGAAGATGCTAATTATTATCCGGGCTATGGAGAAAGGTGTTATTTGGAGAAGCAGCTTTTTTCAAAAGATATATCTCAGGCAGTATATGGCGGATATTCTGTTATGTATGATGCATTGCAGATTGCAATATATATGGGATATCAAAAAATATACCTTTTAGGAGCGGATTTTAGTTACTTAGGCGATCCGGCGCAAAAGGGAAATCATTTTTATGATAATAAAGCAGAAGATAAAAGGCTGATTGCCGGGAAACCCCATATTTATATTACACTTGAGGCGATGAGGAAAGCAAAGGAATACGGACAGAATCATGGTGTTGCTATTTATAATGCAACTCGTGGAGGAAAACTGGAAGTGTTTCCGAGAATAGATTTTGATAAGCTGATTGGAAGGTAAGTAGGAAAGATGAAATGTAAGATATGTAATAGCGAGAATATAGAAATAATTTATTGCGGAAAGATTCGAAAGGGTGGAATTGGAAGGTTTACCGAGCAGGATGTCTCTATGTATCAGTGCCGGGAGTGTAGGATAATTTGGCATGATAACGTGCAAGAAGATATAGAAAACTATTATGAAAGTACTGAGTACAGAGATTCCCTTGAGGGAAGCTCCGAAATTGAAGAGTTTTATAAACTGCATGATAAAGAGACGATGGCAAAGTTTTCCTATACGGGAACAGAATGCTTTCGAAACAAAATTGTAGCAGATATAGGCTGCGGCGGGGGTGCATTTCTTGATTTCCTTAAGGGTGTGGCAAAGAAAATCGTAGCTATAGAGCCTTCTTTACGGTATAGGAAAATTATGAAACAAAAAGGGTATTATACATATCCGTATGCTTCGGAGGCAGTGAAGGAGTGGAAGGATAAAATAGAGGTAATTACTTCTTTTGATGTAATTGAGCATGTGGAAAATCCGACACAATTTTTAAAGGAAATTAATCAGCTTTTGGCAGCAGGAGGAGAGGCGATTATCGGAACCCCTACAGATGCGCCTGTTATGAGGGCAGTACTTGGAGAAATTTATGAGAAGCGACTGCTCTTTAGTACACAACATTTATGGATATTTGCAGAGGAAAATCTTAAGATAATAGCACAGCAGGCAGGTTTTAAGCAGGTGGAGACCAGGTGCTTTCAAAGATATGGATTAAATAATTTTATCGGATGGATGAAAGAGCAAAGAGCCTGTGGAGAACCGGAATATTCTTTTGTATCGAAAACAATGAATGAAGTATGGAAAGCGGAGCTTAGTAATATGGGCATTGCGGATTATATTGTTTTATATTTAAAAAAGTAGGAGGCTTTTATGTTAAAGGCGTATTTATTTGGTGCCGGTGGCGGTGGTGCTCGTCTGTATGATTGCGTAAAAGAACAATATGAAATCATTGGAATTGTGGATAACGATAAAAGAAAATGGAAAACACCATTTCAGGACATGATCGTGGAAGAACCGGAAAAGGCTTTAAGGTTTGCAGATTATGATGTGGTTGTTGTTACATCGGCTCCGGGGAAAGACAGCATTGTTAGTCAATTACGTGGATATGGAATTGCAGAAAATAGAATTATTACATCCTTTGTTAGTCAGCCCTTGGAAAGCAGAAGGATTTTTTTGGAAAATCTTGCGATGCTTATGAAATCTACGGATATGAACGCAGCTGTGGCGGAGGCAGGAGTGTTTCAGGGGGACTTTGCAAAATATATTAACCGCTATTTTGCAGATAGAAAGCTGTACTTGTTCGATACATTTGAGGGATTTGCACCTCAGGATATTGTTTTGGAACGCAGCAATTCTTTTTCTTCTGCCAACGAAGCAGACTATGATAACACCAGTCAGGAGTTGGTTTTACAGAAAATGATACATCCTGAAAACTGTATTTTTAAAGTGGGATATTTTCCGGAAACTGCACAGGGCATAGAAGATAAGTTTTGTTTTGTGAATTTGGATCTGGATTTGTATCAACCTACCTTGGAAGGATTAAAATGGTTTGAATGCAGGATGGTTCCGGGTGGTGTTATATTAATACACGATTATTTTACAGAAAATTTTAAAGGAGTAAAGCAGGCTGTTGAAACATTTATGGAAATGCGAAACAATTCTAATTTGCATTTAATGCCGATTGGTGATGGTATCAGCATTGCAGTTTGTGGGTTTTAGGATTATGAAAATAGTATCTTTTATACCAATTAAATTAAACAATCAAAGACTGCCGGGGAAAAACACATTAAAGCTGGGCAGTAAACCAATGTGTGAGTACATTTTTGATACGGTAAATCAGGTGAAAAGCATTGACGAGCGATATGTATACTGCAGTGACGAGAGAATAAAAGAGTATATGCCGGAGGGGCTGACGTTTTTAAAAAGAGATTCCTATCTGGATGGATTTCAGGTTAAGGGTCTTGAAATTATTGATTATTTTTTAAAAGATGTAGCAGCGGACATTTATGTTTTGACACATGTTACGCAGCCCTTTACAAAACCGGAATCTATGGAGGAAGCATTGCAGAAGGTAATGAGCGGAGAGTATGATTCTGCGTTTAGTGCCAGAGAAATACAGGATTATTGCTGGTATCAGGGGAAACCCTTTAATTATGACATGCAGGATATTGTAACGACTCAGAATCTGGAGCCGATTTATATGGAAACGGGAGCTTTCTATATATTTACCAGAGAGGTCTTCGAAAAATATCATCAACGGATTGGTAAAAAGCCGTATATTAAAGTGATTGATCAAATTGAAGCCGTTGACATTGATACAGCAGATGACTATGAATTTGCAAAGGTGGTAGCTGCATATTTAGGAAAATAGAAAATTTGCGGAGCAGGCGGTATGGGAACATATGAAAAATATTAAAATATTGGATTGTACGCTGAGGGATGGCGGCAGAATCATAGACTGTGCATTTGATAATGCTGTTATTAGAAACCTGGCAAAAGAACTGACAGATGCAAATATTGACATTATTGAAATGGGTTTTTTGAGAGACCACAAATTAGTGGAGTATCATGAAAATTCTACATTTTTTACGGAAACTGCGCAGATCATTCCGTTTATTCCAAAAGAAAAGAGAAATGCAATGTATGTAGCGTTTATTGATTTTGGAATGTATGATTTCTCGAAACTGGAAAAGTGCGATAACAGTTCTGTTACCGGGATTAGAGTTGGGTTTACCAAAACACAGTTCGAAAATCAATATCAGGAGATAAAGGACAGTCTGCGCAGGGTTAAAGAGCAGGGATATGCATTGTTTGTGCAGGGAGTAAATTCTTTAGCGTATTCAGATAGAGAATTATTGGATTTAATTGATATGATGAATGAAATTCAACCCTATAGCTATGGAATTGTAGATACCTATGGTGCAATGTATCTGGAGGATATGGTGCATTTGTATAATCTTGTGGATTATAATTTGGATTCCAGAATATGTATTGATATTCATTCCCACAATAATTTCCAGTTGTCTTTTGCATTTGCACAGCAGATCATAGCATTGGCAAATGATAAACGTCGGGTTATTTTGGATGCAACATTAAATGGTATGGGAAAGTGCGCGGGAAATCTGAATACGGAATTGATAGTAGATTTTCTGGCAAGAAAGAAAAGTTATGATTATGATACAGATATTATTCTGGATGCTATTGACAGATATTTGTATCCATTGAAAAGGCAATATGAATGGGGATATTCTATTCCTGCATTTATGGCCGGTATTTATAAGGCACATCCTAATAACATTATTTATTTAACAGAAAAGTACCGTTTAAACAGTAAGGATATCAAATATATTATTTCCGGTATAGAGGAAAAAACCAGACAGAGATATGATTATGATAATATTCAGAAAGTGTATCGTAATTACTGTGCTTGCAGAGTGGATGATGCAAAAACGCTGGAATATTTGGAAATGTATCTTAGAGATAAGCCTGTATTGGTGATGGCACCGGGAAAAACAATTGAAGATTATCAGGAGGAAATTCGTAAGTATATTTTACAAGCATCACCGGTTATTATTTGCGTCAATTTTGTTCCGCAACATTTTACATATGATTATCTTTTTTATGCCAATACAATTCATTGGGAAAAAATCAGTGATAATGTTGACCGCCGGAAATGCATTTTGGTGTCTAATATTCATGCGGACATTGAAAATACCCGAATGGTTGATTATTCCGGTTTAATAGCAGAAGAAAGTACCTTGTGTGATAACAGCACTATTATGCTATTAAACTTATTAAAGAAGATACATGTAAAATCCATTACGCTGGCAGGTTTTGATGGCCTGAAAGAAAATGAAGAAAATTATGTGGACAAGACTTTCCCGAATAGAAAAACAGATATTAGTATTACGGAAACGAATAAGGAAGTAAAAAGGCTGTTAGAGCAGTATAGGAAAAAAGTGGAAGGGAAAATTGCAATAGATTTTATAACGCCAAGTATTTACGGAGAATGATATGAATAAGAAGATAAGGGCATTGGTTCTGGATGCGGCAGCGCAGATGAAGGAAATTGCTGATTATGTAACCAAGAGTAATGGCGGAAATGGCGCTGTGAGGGAATTTGTGGAATGGATTAAAGGACTTTAAGGTGAAAAGATTAGGCATATTTGTTTTTTATGATAAAGAAGGTATTCTTGATAAATACGTAGAATATATGTTGAATTCGTTAAAAGAAGTGGTCCATGTGCTGTTTATTGTCATCAACGGAAAGATAAATGATGATGGTCTAAAGAGAATGGAAGCAATATCTAAAGAGATCATATGCCGGGATAATTTGGGCTTTGATGCCGGAGGGTATGGGGATGTGCTTATCTGCCATATCGGAAAAGAAAAGTTAAGAGAATATGATGAGTTGGTTTTGTGTAATGATACTTGTTACGGACCTTTTATATCATTTAGTGCTATTTGGAAGACAATGGAGAATAAAACATGCGATTTTTGGGGACTTAATTGTATTCAGAATGGTTTGACAGATCATATGCAGGCATATTTTCTGGTGTTTCGTAAAACGTTGTTGGAAAGTGATTTTATTTATTGCTTTTTTGAACAAAATATATTTGGACAAAATCTTGATTTAAGAGAAGTTATTGCAATTTATGAAAAAGGTTTGTATAAAAGACTGATACAAAATGGCTTTAAACCTGCATGGTATATAGAGGTCAATAATTTGAATGTGTATCAATGCAGCAGTCAATTGATAGAGAAATATCATTTTCCTATGATGAAGAGGAAATGCTTTGACAGACGCTATAATGATGCCTATGCCGGGGTTGTGGATTCTTTGCATTGGATTTCGGATAATACGGAATATACAGTCGAAATGATTTTGGAAAATGCTGAAAGACTATATGGATTTGATAATACCAGGGATTGTGACAGCGGGCAGGAAGAGACAGCTGTGTATGGATCTCAATTTGCAATTAATGCAGGTCAATTGGAAGAGTTTATTAATAAAGAACAGAACATCTACATATATGGAGCCGGAAATTATGCGAAGGAGATATATCATCTTTATGTAAAGGATAGCGGCAAATTAAAGGGATTTGTTGTATCAGATGATCAGAAGAGTGAGGCAACGTTATATGGATATCCTGTTATTAAAATTTCAGATTTAGGTGCGGAGGAACCGTTAATAGTTGCTCTTAGTAAGAAAAATACAGAACAAGTCAGAATGCATATGAGGCAAAAAAACGTAATTTATTTATTTGCATAGAAAAACGGGATTATAAGATGGAAAATGTATATGATATTAGACGAAAAGAAAATTTGAATATAATTTTGTCTGATCAGGTAAAAAACAATCCGGATACTGTTATAAAGGTGCATCAAATGGCAATTATTGTACATTTGCACTATTTGGACACTGTGGAAATATTTTTTGAATATTTGAAAAAGGTTCCTGAAGTAATTGATATATATGTGAGTACATCAGAGGCAGAAACAAAGCAAAAAATATTGTCATGCATTGAAAAATATCGTTTAAAAAACTGCAGTGTAGTTGACAAGCAAAATCGAGGCAGAGATATTAGTGCATTATTGGTAGCATGCAGAAGTATTATAGAGAAATATGAATATTTTTGTTTTTTGCATGATAAAAAAGGTAAACATCAGTATGACCATGGATATAAATGGGATTGGGTTATCTCCATGTGGGACAATATGATCGCATCTGAAGAATACATATATAATGTTAAAAATATTTTTGATGAACAGGATAAAATAGGAGTTCTGGCTGTGCCGGAGCCGTTTTATATGGAATATGCTCCTGCAGTTGATAATGCATGGTATAAAAGCTTTGAACAAACAAAAGGTTTAGCGCAAAAGCTGCAGCTTAACTGCAGGATTGATTATAATATTTCTCCTATTACGCTTGGAACTGTTTTTTGGTGTAGAAGGAAGGCGTTAAAAAAATTGTTTTCATATCCGTGGAGGTATGAAGATTTTGATAAAGAACCCTTGGCAAATGATGGAACAATCAGTCATGCGGTTGAGAGAATTTTTGCATATGTTGCGCAAGATGCAGGGTATCTTACAGGGAATATAAGAACCATACATTATGCAGAAAGAAATCTGGAAGATATGCAGTATTGCTTAAGAATGTCATTTGGACGTTTAAGACAGTACATGGGAATATGGAATTTTGACAATTTGTTATATTATGATAAGAGGAAGCAAAGATGTGTTTCTTTCGCACAAGAACACGATGAAATATATCTGTTTGGCGCCGGAATGGGTTGCAAACATTGTTTATGTATGTTAAGAGAAGAAAATATTATTCCAAAAGCGATTTTGGTGACTCAAAATGATACCGGGAAAGAGGAGTTTATGGGAATTCCGTTAGTAGAATTTGCCTCGATACCGACAGGTAACAATGTTGGTATTATAATTGCCGTAGACGAAAGATTTCGGGATGAGATAGCCAGAAAATTGGAAGAATTTGATTTTTACGAGTATATGTGGATGATGGAGAGAAAGTAGATGCGGTTATTAATCGTCACGAATGACACTGTGCTTGCGGGTGGAACAGCGAATTCATTACTAACGGTTTTAGATAATATGCCTGATGAAATAGACAAAATTTATGTTTTAATGCCAGGCAGGGGAACGTTACAAAAGATATTATTGGATAAAAATGTTTCTGTTATTTTCATGAATTATGAACCGGCATGGACGGATAAGAAGTTTTTAACCTTTATGGATTTGCAGAAGGAATGGAATAATTATAAATGTGCTAAAAAGCTGGCAAGGCTTCTGGCAGAAAAAGATATAGATATTGTTTATACTAATTCCGGTATCATTGATGTGGGAGCTATGGCAGCTTTCATAGCAGGGAAAAGACATATTTGGCACCATAGAGAATTTATTCATAAACATTTTCACAAGAAATACATTTTGGAATGTAAGTATAAATGGTTATTAAAGAAAGCAGATATTGTGATAACTGTTTCTAAAGTTTTATTGCGGGAATTACAAAAACGGTATCATATTGAAAACGGTGTGGTATTAAATAACAAATTTGCTAAAGAAAAATATTATATTGGAAATCACAAATTATTTGATAATGAGAAACTAAGGTGTGTCGTTGTAGGCGCAATGTATGAGAAAAAGCATCAAATAGATGCGGTTTTAGCGGGTTATGAAGTGGTTCAAAAACATAAAATTCCGATAGAGTTATATTTAGTGGGAGGAGGCAATGCAGATTATATTTCATTTTTAGATAAGCAGATCACTAAGTTAGGACTTAAGGAATGTGTTCATATCATGAAATATGTAAATGATATTACCATATTGAGAAATGAGTTTGATATTGAAATATCTTGTTCGCAATGGGAAGGCTTTGGCAGAAATGTAATAGAAGGCATGTTAGGCGGGTTGCTTGTAATAGGTGCCAATAGTGGTGCAACGAAAGAACTGGTTAAAGCATATAAAAATGGGCTGCTTTATGATCCGGGCAATGAGCATGATCTGGCAAAGCAGCTTATATGGGTATGGGAGAATAAGAAACGGGCAGAGCAAATTGCAGGATATGGGCAAAAATGGGCATTAAACAAAATGTTGGATGATACATATGCAGAAGATTTGAAAAGCATATTAACTTGAATATGAATAATAGAAAAGGAAGTTATGAAGTAAAGTGTCAACTTGTATTATGGAGTAGAATATATGGAAAAACAAAGTGATATAAGAAAGTTTCATCAGGAAGGATATACTTTTTCCTGTATTGATATGGTGAAGAAGGATGATAAAATATGGTTTTCTTCCAGAGAAATAAATGGTTTGTTTTGTATTGACATTAAGAAGGATGAGAGTCAGTATATTTCTGCCTTCCTAAGTGAAAATGAGGATGAAACATATTTACATGGCCAATGTATTTTGCTTGAGGGGCAAATCCTGTTTGCGCCTCTTTACGCGGATAAAATTGCATTATATGATATTGCTGAAAAGAAGTTCGTGATGTCAGAGAAATTTGAAGAGACCGTTATAGGTGAATATATGTCGGTTATTCATTTTCATAATTGCATATACTTCCTACCGTTTCAAAAGCAAAATGAAATAATTATGAAACTGAATTTACAAAAAAATGCAATTGAATATATTAATAACTGGTTAAATAAATTTGATCTGGATGAGAAGACAGATAGTCTTTTTAGAGAGTGGTGCATAGTGGATCATTTTTTGTATGCACCGGTTCAGTCTGCGTATGGTCAGGTAATGGAATATGATCTGAAAACAGATGAAATTCGATGCCTGCAGATAACGGAGCGTGATCATTTTAAGGCTATTTGTCATGATGGAGATGAACTTTATTTAGTCAGTGGGAATGCTTTGTTTCAGTGGAACAGAAATACAGAAAGTTGCGGAAAAAAAGTGTTAGAACTGCAGGCGGATGTAGAGATTAATAAGGTCATCTTTCAAAATGGATGTATTATTCTTTTTTCAAATAATCCTGCAGGTACGGAAATGCCGGATATGATAGTTGGCTATGATGTTGTTACTAAAGAACAGATTTTTTTTGCAAATGAATTAATGAAAAATGAAAAACAACAGTCTATTAATTCTAAGCTTTCGCATATTTATTCTGTTGTGCAGGAAAAGGAAAATGATAAAATATGGGTGCTGAATAGTACTGGTAAAATTTTATATGAGATACAAACGAAGGAGAGAACGGTAAAAAAGCATTTTATAAATGGAGTAGATGCGAAGGCAATATATATACAAAAATTTCGAGAACGGAAAAACAGTCATATGGATAGATTTGTAGAAAATGGAGTTGTAGAAAATGAGTTAGAGCTATATCTAAAAGAAAAAGGCAGAAATGAAAATATGACTGTGCAAAGTAAAAAGATTGGCGAAATTATTTGGAATGAAATTAAGAAGTAGGTAAAACGCATGAAGAAAAAAGAATGTACAGGCTGTATGGCTTGTTATAATGTATGTCCTAATGGCAGCATTAAAATGAAGAGAGATTTTGACGGGTTTGATTATCCTTACATAAATAACAGCACCTGCATCAAATGCGGGAAATGCATGAAAGTTTGTCCTGTTTTACAGAAAAAGAGCATGGAAGGAAAAAGGGATCAGAAATCTACAGCGGTATATGTTGGGCATAGTATAGATGATAAAATACGCCGGACAAGCGCATCGGGAGGAATCTTTCCATTGGCGGCCAAGTGGTGTATTGACAAGGGCGGAGTTGTTTTTGGGGCCAAATACGATGGAGTCCGGGTAGTGCATTTTCAGGCAGACGGTATGGAAGATATCCAGCAGTGCCAAGGCTCTAAATATGTGCAGAGTTACATTGGAAAAACCTTTTATGATGTTAAAAAGAATTTGGAGGAGGGGCGGTATGTATTGTTTACCGGTATGCCCTGCCAGATTGAAGGGTTGAAGGCATATTTGCAAAGAGATTATTCAAAATTATATACAATAGATTTGATCTGCCATGGGGTAGGGGCTCCGGGGATTTGGGAAAGATATATCAATACTTTTCATGATAAGAAGCAGATTGAGCATATTGATTTTAAAGATAAAAAAGAAGGTTGGAATAAGGAACAATTTGTAGTTAAATATAAAAACGGACGGGAATATCGAAAATTTCCACTTGATGATTGCTATTGCATAGGATTTAATAAAAATATTTTCTTACGCGAAGCGTGTTATCACTGTCTTTTTAAGGGAGTGGAGCGAAGTAGTGATTTGACTATAGGAGATGCATGGGGAGTAGAACATTATGCATCCAAATTTAGGGATAATAAAGGGTGCTCCTTGGTTTTTGTTCACTCGCCAAAAGGTAAGGAACTTTTTGATGAAATTGAGAAGTGGATGAAGTATCAGTCTGTAGATGCAGTGAAGGCGGTTCGGTATAATCAGAGGATGATAAGTTCGGTTAAGGAAAATCCTAATAGGCATGCTTTTTATGCAAATTTAAAAAGATATTCTTTTTGGTTAAGTATGCATTTGATGATGATGCGTGAAAAAAGAGATGAGGAGAAGTTGGTATGAGCGTAAAGATTTCATGCGAAAAAAGCTTAGAAGATTTAATAGAAACAAATGAAAATATCGCAATTGTGGGGGGGGTAAAATTGGAAAACAGGCAATTCATAAATTCCAATGTGCAGGGAATCTGCAGCATGTTATTGCGGTTATAGACAATAATGAAAATATGCATGGGCAAAAAATTGAAGGTATCTCTATTATTTCTATGGAGACAGCAGTCAAAATATTACCTAGAAGTATTTTGTTGATTGCAGTGAAGAATTATAGGGAGCTCGTAAGGCAGGTTAATAGTATAAAGAGATTTGACGGTTGGGATTGTTATATTTATCCATTGCTGATAGAAGACTGGAAATGGGAGGATGAGACAGAGTTTATACATCAGGAAAGGATCGAAAGGAAAGTCCTTGCACAGTATAGAATGAATCTTAAGCATAGAGGCATTTCGAATGAGGATGATTTATTGCAAAAGAAAAAAGGAGAGATGACAGAAGAAGGGAAGAATATTATTCCAAAGATGGTATTTATTGTAACCAATCGATGTACTTTGCGATGTGAAGGATGCCTTGGAAGGGTTCCGTTTTTTGAGAACCCCGAAGATATGGATGTCCATGAAGTGTTGGAGGATATGAAAGTATTTTTGGAATGCATTGATGAATGTATTGCAATAGAAATTGCCGGCGGGGAACCATTGTTGTATCCCGATTTAGATATTTTGTTGGATTATTTAATACCACATAAGAAAGTTTTGGAAATCCGGTTTACTACCAACGGAACTGTAGTGCCTAAAGAAAGCGTCTTAAATCGTATGGCGCATGAAAAAGTATATGTAGGTATTAGTGATTATGGTATGATTGATAGATTGGCAAAAGTTGTTTATGCTTTTGAAAAACATAATGTTCATTTTACAATATATACAGAGCAGAAATGGATAGCTCCGGGGGATTTAAATAAAAGAAATAAAACACAAGAAGTGTTAAAACAGGAGTATGAAGACTGTTGGGATGCCTTTAATTGTAAAGTAATTGTAAAGGGAAGGCTGTTTGTATGTCCGCGATATGCACGTTTGTATATGCAGAATATACATGAATTTGAAACAGATTCCATTTATCTTAAGGATTATATGGATTTAGAGCAAAGAAGAGATGCTGTTTATAGATTATATCTTATGGAGTATGCTGAATCTTGTGATTATTGTGACTTTGGCGCACCTAATCATGTATATATAGAACCGGGAGTACAAATGAATGATTCAATATATCGTTCTCAGTATACATTGGTAAAAAGAACGAATTTTTGAGGTGGCATATAGACATGAAAATAGTAATTTGGGGAAAAACAGAAGAGGCAATTAAGACATATGAATCGTTAAAAAAACATTATGAAATCGTTGGTTTTGGAGAAAATAACCTTGGACATGCAGGGGATATCATTTGTGAACATGAGGTTCTTTCCTGCTTTAAAGTAAAGGAACTTTATCAGAAGAATGCAGTGGAGGCTATTGTGATACCGGGTACATATGGGGAGAAGACAGTTAAAGGTATTGTCAGGTCACTGCAACAACTGGAAATTTTGACCAAAGATATTTATATCCAGCCTTTTAATGCCGTTAAAGAAAAAAGAAATGAAATAGTAAAATGGGAAGAATTAATACATCTATATAGTCTTAATGTAAAGGTGGCAGAGCACTGCAATTTGAATTGCAGGAGATGTAATAATTTTTCTAATATTATCAGGGAAAGCTTTTATGATATTATACAATTTGAGAAAGATATAAAAAGGTTAAGTGAGTTAGTAGAAAATATCAGTTGCATAAAGTTAATAGGTGGAGAACCGTTACTGAATAAAGACATAGATAAATTTGTTATTATTACAAGAAAATATTATCCCCACGCAGCTATTAATGTGGTTACGAATGGAACGTTGGTATTACAATTAGATGAGAAGGTAATGGAATGCTTTAGAGAACATGGTGTATGTATTCAAATGACTTTGTATCCGGTAATGCAGGCTCAAATTGACAATATTATAAAATGGATTAAAAAGCATAAAGTCAAATGCGAAATTTTTAGAGATGGAGATGGATTTGGAGCTTTTATTAACCTGAAAGGCAATAATGATAAGAAGCTGGTGGAAGGAAGGGAGTTCTATGGAAAATGTGTCTCCATGTGTAACGGACAAATTTGCAGATGTGGTCCGGGAATGACGGTCAATTATTTTAATGAAAAATTTGCTGTCTCCTTGCCGGACAATGGTTGTATTGATTTGCATGGAAATGATTTGACCGGAAGTAAGCTTATAGATTTATTGAATCAATCTATAGACTTATGCGGTTATTGTGATGCATGTTTACCGATAGAAGGGAGAAAGATGCATCGTTGGGAAAGGTGTATTACAAGAGATTCAGAATTGGAAGATTATTTAATATATTAGTAAGTACATGTATCATGTGATTGAAGAGGATGTATCATGAAAATTATTGTATGGGGAAACGGTAAATATTATCGATATAAAGCGGAGTACCTAAAGAAGAATTATGAGATAGTGGCATTTGTCAGTAAAAATATACAGGAAAAAAGGATTGACGACTATCCGGTAATTCAGAAGGAAGAATTGCAAACACAAATTTTTGACAAAATTGTTGTTATGTCAAATCTGTATTTTCTTGAAATTATTTCTGAAATTTTAGAATTGGGAATTGAAAGTTCTAAAATTGAATTGGGGATCAATTTGCCTCCGGCGACGGAAAAAGAAGCACAGTATATTTCAGAGGAAGTACAGTTGGCAGTTAGGGAGGATGGAAAGGTTATATGGAATGGCAGACAAGAGATAGCTTGTTTGGAGGACATTAAAAAATGTATACGTTTACATCAGGGTTTTATTACAGATGAGACTATCGAAAATCTTCCGGTAAAACCATTGTGTTATGATTATGGGATTTCCCGTGGAGGCCATTCCATTGCTAGATATTATATTGATGCATTTGTCAGGGAATATAAGGATAGCATTCAAGGGACTGTTATGGAAATTGGAGATGGAAGATATACTAAGTGGGGAAAAGCTGTAGAAAAATCTTTGATTATGATCTTGGATGAGGCAGAGGAAGAACCATATATAAAGGGAAATCTGGAAACAGGAGAAGGAATGCAGGAAGAAACCATTGACTGTTTCGTTTTAACAAACGTGTTTACATCACTGTTTGATTTGAATGCAGCGATATCTAACGTAGGTAAAGCGTTAAAAAAAGGTGGTAAGGCGATCATAACGGTAGCGGGCATAGCCTCTCTATGCAGAGTACAATATGAGACTTACGGACAATTTTGGAGATTTACTCCTGCCAGTATTAGCAGGCTGCTACGGGAAAATATTCCGGGGGCAAAAATTACTGTGAAAACGTTCGGAAATGTCAAGACAAGCGCAGCGTTTCTTTATGGAATGACAGTAGAGGATTTGACACAGGAAGAATTGGATTACAGAGACAGTAATTATCCGATGGTGATTGGAGCATATGTGGAAAAATGTTAAAAATAGGAATATTAACATATCATAGAAGTGTTAATTACGGCGCTTTTTTACAGTCATATGCCTTGCAAAAATATGTACAGAAGCTGATGGGAACATCTGTGCAGGTAGAGCTGATTGATTATCATTCAAGAAGAGCGTACGAAAGTTATATAGGCGCATTTAGCGGAAATAATAATTGGAATTGGCAAAAGTTTTATCAGTATGTCCAATTTCAAAGATGTGTCAATGTGTTGCCAAAGTCAAAAAATAAGCTCGTTACAGACGACCTGAAGGAAGTTCAGAATTTCTTAAAAAAAGAGAAATATGATCTGATTATTGTTGGGAGCGATGAAATTTGGAAAGCGGATGGAATGAGAGGTTTTCCTACGGCATACTGGCTTAACTTTGATTTAGGAGATACGATTAAAGTTTCCTATGCAGCATCCTCCCGAAACCGGATTGAAAATTTAAAGGAAGTCCAAAAGGAATACATGCAGGAGGCCTTGCAGAAATTTTCGTATATCGGTGTTCGTGATAAGATGACCGGTTGTTTGGTAGAAAATTTGCTTCAGAGTAAAAAGGCATGCTTGAATTGTGATCCGACGTTTCTATATTCTTTTGGTTATAATAAAGAAGAATATCGTAAGATCTTTTATCGCAAGTATCATATTAAAAATGATAAAAAGCTATTGGGAATTATGCTTCCGGATGAACAATTATGCAAAGACCTAAAACAGAAATACAGCGACAGATATGTAATAGTATCATTACTGGATGCCTTACCTTCAGCAGATTATAGTTTACTTGGTTTAACGCCTTTTGAATGGGTGAAAACCATTGGGATTTTGGACATGTTAGTGACAAATCGTTTTCACGGGACGGTATTTGCAATTAAAAATAATGTTTCATTTCTTTCAGTCGACGATTATGACGAAATAGATGACAGTAAAATATATGATTTATTGAAAAGATGCAATCTGACAAAGCATTATCTGCCATATCAGAAGACGAAGACAGCGAAAAAGAGGGCGGAAGTCGTTAACAGGGTTGATGAAATATTGCAACAGTCAGAGTGCGCCTCTTTTAAAGAGGCAGTAAAAGAAGAAAAACAAAGAGCAAAGAGCTTTGCAGAATATATGAATCAAATGGGAGGTAAGAAGGTTGAATAAAGGAATTATAGCAGTTTTATCAGCAGTAGTAGGAGCCAGTTCCGGAGCGGCAGCAATGGAAATGAAAAGAGTGAAGGATGTAAAGGAGAAAAAAGCTCTTTCTGATAAACACCTGAAGATGTTTAAGATGATGGATCACTGGGTAGGAGTGAAGCAGGAAGGTAAGAATTTGGCAGAGTATTTTACTGCCAATGGGTACCGGAAAATTATTATTTATGGTATGCATTATATTGGAGAACGTTTGATAGAGGAATTGAAGGGAACAGACATTGAAATTGTATGTGGAATTGATAAAAATGCGCAAGCTCTATTTATGGATATAAATATGATTACAAAGGAAGAGACAATACCGGAAGCGGATGTGATTGTAGTAACGGCGATTAGCTTTTTTGATGAGATTGAAGAAGAACTGAGAAATAAGGTAAGTTGTCCTATTATTTCAATGGAAGATGTAGTATATGAATTATAAAAAAGGAAAGAAAATAATATTATTGTATCATCGTGTAAATAATACGATGCAGGACTATAACAGAATAACAGTCAGTAAAGCGAACTTTATGAATCAGATGCGCATTTTAAAAGAAAAGTTCAAGGTGCTCGCTTTAGATGAATTTCTTACATATGAAGGAGCGGAAAATGTAGCAGCTGTTACGTTTGATGATGGATTTGCTGATTTTTATACAAATGCGTTACCGATATTGGAACATTTTCAGATACCGGCGACTGTATTTATAACAACCGGAAAGATAGATGCGGTAGAGGAATTGTGGACCTCAGAGATTTTGCGCTTAATCTTTATGAATGATTCCGAGTGTAATGAAATTTGTGTGGATTTATATGGAAGAAAGGTTTGCCTGCCGCTTTCGTCGATAGAGCAGCGTGCAGGGGTATATCGAATTGTAAGACAAATTTTAATGCAGTTGCCGGAAGAAGAACAAAAATCCTTTCTCCAGTCGTTGCAAAAACAATTTAGGATGCTGCCGGAGGGAAGAGCAGATTATCAAATGTTGACATGCGAACAGTGCAGGCAGCTTGGTAACCATTCATTAGTTACGATTGGAGCGCATACAGTCAATCATATATCTATGGGAAAAGTAGAGGATGCGGTTCTGGAATATGAAATAAGAGAGTCTATCAGGAAATTGGAAGCAATTATAGGAGATAAAATAATTTATTTTGCATATCCCTTTGGCGGCAAAGGCGATTATTCGCAGCGAACGATAGAGCTTTTAAAGCATTATGGTATTAAAGAGGCATTTACGGTTAACAACAGCTTCTACCAGGATAGAGTACATAATGCATATGAAATTCCCAGGTTTTATGTAGATAACTGGGAACAAGACCAATTTCGTAATTGGATTGATGGACTTTTATTGTCGGAAGAAGAGCCTCATAATAGTCTGCGGAGAGAAAATGGATTTTACATAGGACATCTAATGGATGATGAATTGTTGTGGAATTCAGAAGAAAAGATTATTATATGGGGAACGGGAATTCGTGGAAGAAGAATAAAAGAAAGATTGTTTAATGCAGGACAGCAGGACAGAATAATTGCATATGGGGATAACAATTCGGCATTGTGGGGTAAGAAAGTGGATGGTATAGAAGTCTTGCCTTTAGAGAGGATAAAGAAAGAGGATGCAATTGTTGTTATAAATAACACACAGGACATGCAAATATATAAACAGTTGCAGTTGGCTGGGGTGAAGAAAGTGCATTGGATTATTTGAAACGATTATTGTCACAAAAGCTTAGCAATGTCAAAGCGTCATCAACGCCATAACGTCCGCAGTTCCATATATGGGTTCCTTCGAAACCGTCGGAAAGAAGGAGAGAAACGACGGTTCCGCTGGTACGTCCGCCGATAAGATACTGACATTTGGACAACAGAATCAAAGCTGTCAGATACTCCATATTTTTCTGATGGATATCCACATGATTGGAAATGTTAGTTTGGTTGATGGTATCCGCCAAATCTGATTCGTAATAAATTTCCTGAGTGGTCAGCAGCTTATCCTGAAATTGGTTTTGGAAAGCAGCTAAAATATCCCGGTCTTCCGTGGCCAGATAGCAATAATTGCATTGATATATGCGCATGAATTCATCAGCCTTTGCAAGAACAGCTTCCAAAGAAGGCTGAACAGGGTGGTTATAGGGCCTGATATTGGTGTAATCCGTTCCGCGGCATATAATTCCAAGAACTTTCGACTCTGCAAAAGGCAGGCTGTTTAAACAATACTCAACCCTGTCGTTAAGCTCGGCGGATAAGGGCATATATTTTTTCATGATATTTCTCCAAAATGCCATTAAATCAGGATTCATCAGGCAATCCATATTATAATTCGGCATAAACTTGGGAATGCCGTCCAATATTTTTACTTCTTTACCGAAGCTGATATCTTCAAGGGCTGCGGTCATGGGCTGCATGAAATAGAGCTCCCAGGCGTTTACTGAATACAGCGTACTTAATCCTGTGAACACATTATCTGCATTTACGGTATCAATGATGGGAATATATCCGTTATTTAAACTTGTAACGATCTGTCCAAGGTTTGTTATAACATGGGAGGCAAGACCGGGGACGGCATCATTACGCCGGATCAGACAGTAATTTTGGCGGAATTTTATGGTATTTATAAGCATCCCGTTTAATACGGATATAAATTTAGACACAAAAAGATTTTCCGTATTTTGGACAGAGGAACCAGGAACAATTTCAGAAATTTCCGAAATCAGACAGTCAAAGCTTTGCGGCTCGGTGCCCAGAGAACGGTATAATATATTTAAGTTATTTAGCAGCTGTATATATTTGGGATAAATCGTGTAATCGCTTGAGTTATTGGCCTGGGATAGTGCAATTTCATTGAGAAAGCATTGTTTCACTTCCTTCCCGGCCTCAAATAATTCATTTGCTATTTCTTCTCGTGTCATTTTGCATGCCTCGCTTCTGGCTGATTTTGGGGTAAAAATATTAATTATGGGTTAAGTCTAACATATAAAGCCGCAATTTGTCACTACATATTGGGAGAAAACATTGGGGGATAACCTTAAGAGAATTTTTTGATGCCCCGGAGTTTGAAAAACCGGAAAATTTATTGAAAAAAAGCTGATTACAAAAAATAGCATATGTTATCAGAACGCATAATTCGCTAAATCTTGATTTAATAGTCATAATTTGGCGTATAATGGGTAGATGGTGATAGTACTTTAGTACGCGCTGGAATAAAGTTTATAATTTTTTGAGTGACTAGAAAAAATGGGTATGCTATACTATAGTATATGTTCAGAAGAAATATGTTATGTCAGTATTTAAGGGAGGTCAAGAGATGACTAAGGCAGAAATATTAAAGCAGGAAATTTTAAAGCAGTATAAGAGTGTAAGACAGTTTGCACTTGAAATGGAGATTCCTTACAGTACTCTGGTAACAGCATTGGACAGAGGCATTGAGGGAATGGCATATGGCACTGTGATCCGTATGTGTGACAGACTGAGTCTGAACCCGGTAGATTTTTCAACACTTGAAAAGGGTGAGGTGCTGGGTGAGAAAATTCTGGAGAACAGAGTTATGCAGTATTACATTCAGCTGAATAAGAAGGGACGTAAGAAGATTCTTGAAATGATGGAAGACTACGTTCAGCTTGACAAGTATAGGGAGCTGTAATTGTGACAGAAACACATTTTGACTATCTGGTCGTGGGAACCGGGCTGTTTGGCTCGGTTTTTTCACATGAAATGATAAAGCAGGGCAAAAGCTGTCTGGTCATTGATAAAAGAAACCATCCTGCCGGCAATATTTATACCGGTGAAGTAAGGGGAATCCATGTGCATGAGTATGGTGCGCATATTTTTCATACCTCAAGCCGGAGGATTTGGGAGTATATCAATCAATTTGCAGAGTTTAATCATTTTGTAAATTCGCCCATGGCAGTGTATAAGGGCGAGATCTATAATCTTCCTTTTAATATGAATACTTTTAGCAGACTTTGGGGTGTAAAGACGCCGGAGGAAGCAAGGAAGAAGATTAATGAGCAGATTAAAGCACCGGCAGGGGGCGAAGCTCAAAATCTGGAGGAGCAGGCATTGTCCCTGGCGGGCAGAGATGTTTACGAGAAGTTGATCAAGGGCTACACGGAGAAGCAGTGGGGAAGAGACTGCAAGGAGCTTCCTGCTTTTATTATCAAAAGGGTTCCTCTGCGTTTTACCTATGATAATAATTATTTTACGGATAGATATCAGGGAATTCCTGTGGGCGGCTATACAGCGATTGTTGAAAAGATGCTCTCGGGAGCTGATGTGCGGCTGGGAACGGATTATCGGCAGTTCTGTGATGAGCAGAAGCGCGCGAAGGAAGCGGGAGAGGATTTTGTGTCATGGGATAAGGTTCTCTATACAGGCATGATTGATGAGTATTTTGATTATTGCCTGGGAAATCTTGAGTATCGTTCCCTTCGCTTTGAAAAGGAAGATATGCCTTTGGTGGACAATTATCAGGGGAATGCCGTGATTAATTATACGGAGCGCGACATCCCGTATACCCGTGTCATTGAGCACAAGCACTTTGAATTTGGGGCCGGGGAAGGAACTGTGATTACCAGAGAGTATCCGGCTTCGTGGGAGCCGGGGCATGAGCCGTATTATCCGATCAATGATGAGAAAAACAATCAATTGTTCGCTGCTTATCAAAAGCTTGCCGGGGAGGAGAAGAATGTACTTTTTGGCGGAAGGCTTGGACAATATCGTTATTATGACATGGACAAGGTGATAGAAGCGGCTCTGGATATGGTATCTGCGGAGAGCAAAGAAAGCAGTGTATAGCAAAGAAAGCTGTGTATAGGAAGGCGAAATAAGATGAAAAAGCTCTGCGGCAATAGCTGCAGAGCTTTTTGAAACGTTTTAAGATTAGCAATAGCTGTTAAACAGCATGCCGCTGTAATTGCTGGTGACATAAGGTGCCACAAAGTTATGCCCCGGATTCTTATAAGCCACGATAGTCTTATCCACATACTCCATTGGATTTAGGGAAATCTGGTTGGTCTTCCGCAGAACGGAATTGGTAAAATCCCGAATGGAGGATATTTGTTGGTGACCTTCAGCGTTTAGAACAGACTGCTTGAAATGTGAGTCATTTAATGAAAGCTGCCCGTCAGTCTTAAATTCAAAACCAAGCTGCTCCAGCGAAGGCTGATAGAGACGGGACATATTTGTCATCTCATTAAGAAGCTTGCGGCTCTTCGGGTGCAGGTCCAGATATTCGGATGCAGCCTTGATGAAGGAATTATAACCGCTTACCAGATTGCTTATATTCTCGGTAAGAGAGTCAAGATCTGTTTTAAGACCGATCTCGGCACTTTCACCTTCTGTCTGGCTGATTCTGTTCAAGGTCAGTTCAAACTTCTTGTCAATGGTAAAGTGATTGGAGGAGGCGCTGCGCGGCTCTCCGTTTAAAATGAACTCTGCATTGGAAGGCATCCTTGACATGAAAGCAAGCCCCAGATAATCTACGGTGCCGGCCTTCTTGCTGGTCTTGTCATCCGTTACGTGGAAAATATAGTCCTTGTGATCCTTAAGACCGCTGGAAGCAGAAGTAAGGCGAAGAGAAGAATTGCCTTTCTCGTCCTCCAAAACATCAGCGGTTACTCCTATATCAGCGTTGGTGATCAGGCGGGATAAACGTTCCTGAAGATCACGGTTTGTTTCACCCTCATGAATATTATATTGAAATTCATAGCTTAAGTCGTTAATCGTAATATCAAAAGAGTAGGCATCCGGAGAAAGAGCAATTTTCTCATCGGAGGGAAGGAAAGAGCCAAGGTTTACCTGGTTGGAAGCCAAAGCAGTTACTTCTATATTAAAGGAAGGGATACTGCCATCACCAGGCGCTTCGCCGATAAAGGATGCACTGACCAAATCTTCATTACTGGAATAGGCAGCCTTCTTGTTAAACATTTCATCCTCATCAAGCCCACCAAGGGAGGCAATGGTATTGCGAAGAAGCCTTGCATTTTCCTTAAGCCCAACAGCAAATTCACGGGTTGACCTGCTGGTGTCCATAAGATACAGAGGGGATTCCTTATTCAGCTTGACAATAGAATTATAGATATTGCGAAGCTCGCTTTTCTTATGCGTGTCATACTGTGAAGTACCCTTAGGCGCATAAGTGGTCAGATAATAATTATAGACGGTGTTTAATGCAGCATTATATGCCATAGACCAGCCCCCTCCTTTCTTCCGTGAATTTCTACATACCGTCAACACCTTTTGACGGGAAAATCTGGTGATTTTCTGTAATAGGGCATAAAAACCTACTTTTATGAATTCATCATAGCACGTAAAAGAAGCGAACACAACAGTTTTCTTCAATTTCTTCGCAAAATTCAGTTGACGGAGCAGAACGGATATGTTATAGTAATCAAACGAGATGAGATTTAGGTCTTTTTTTTATGCTCAAAATCCGGCAAAAGATTGGAGGAAGAATCATGCGTACAAAGATTACACTGGCATGTACAGAATGTAAACAGCGTAACTACAATACTACAAAAGATAAGAAGACACATCCTGACAGGATGGAGACCAAGAAATATTGTAGATTCTGCAAGACTCATACATTGCACAAAGAAACCAAATAATTTCGCAGGTGTCTGAAAGGAGTTTATTATGGCAGATTCCGCAAAGAATGAAAAGACAGCCAAGCCCAGCTTTTTCAAAGGGGTTAAGGCAGAATTCAAAAAAATTTCATGGCCGGATCGGGATTCTCTTCTGAAACAGTCGATTGCAGTTGTCTGCATTTCCATTGTTCTCGGAGCGATCATTGCAGTACTGGATTTTATGATGCAGTATGGCGTGGATTTCCTGACAAGTCTGTAGAGCAAGAAAGGTTGGACTATTTATATGGCAGAAGCAAACTGGTATGTAGTGCATACCTATTCCGGGTATGAAAATAAGGTGAAGGCCAATATAGAAAAGACAATTGAAAACAGACATCTGGAAGAAGAAATTCTGGAGGTTCGGGTGCCCATGCAGGATGTGGTGGAATTAAAGAATGGTGCCAGAAAGACTGTCCAGAAAAAGATGTTTCCGGGATATGTTTTGATTAATATGGTCATGAATGATGATACTTGGTATGTTGTCCGCAATACAAGAGGAGTGACCGGCTTTGTAGGGCCTGGAAGCAAGCCTGTTCCGTTGTCGGAAGCAGAAATGAAGCCTCTTGGCATTAAGACGGAGAATGTGACCGTTGATTTCGCTGAAGGAGATACAATTGCAGTAGTTGCGGGTGTCTGGAAGGATACTGTCGGCGTGGTGCAGAGAATGGACTTTGGCAAGCAGACAGCAACCATCAATGTAGAACTGTTCGGCAGAGAAACACCTGTGGAAATCAGTTTTGCAGAGGTAAGAAAGATGTCATAAGTCTTTTGGCCGTAAAAGAGCTTATGATACAATAATAAGGTTATTTATTATGGAGCTTTCTGTTGGGAATGCTTCCATATATAAATATAGTAACTTTACAATTAGTCTGCGAGATGATCGCGGGCTGTGGGAGCAGAAGCAATTCTGCGCCATACCACGATGCAAAGATATTTGCATTATCATTAGGAGGTGCCACAATGGCAAAGAAAGTAGAAGGATACATTAAGTTACAGATCCCTGCTGGTAAAGCTACACCAGCACCCCCGGTTGGTCCTGCACTTGGACAGCATGGGGTTAATATCGTTGAATTCACAAAGCAGTTCAACGCAAGAACCGCTGATAAGGGTGACGTTATCATTCCTGTTGTAATCACGGTATATGCAGACAGAAGTTTCAGTTTTGTTACGAAAACTCCCCCTGCAGCAGTACTTTTAAAGAAAGCATGCAACATTAAATCCGGTTCGGCAACACCGAATAAGACAAAGGTTGCTACTATTTCCAAGGCTAAAATTCAGGAGATCGCAGAGATGAAGATGCCTGATTTAAATGCAGCAAGCCTTGAGGCAGCAATGAGCATGATTGCCGGTACTGCAAGAAGCATGGGTATCACAGTAGAAGACTAACTAATAAATTTTCAAAGAGTGGGAGACATAGAGTGGAGATGCAGGAAGGCAAAGCCTTATGCTTTTCACATGTCGCTTGAACCATAGGAGGAATTAATAATGAAACATGGAAAGAAATATGTAGAGGCTGCAAAGCAGGTTGACCGCTCAGTTGCATATGAGGCCGCTGATGCAATTGCACTTGCTAAGAAGACAGCAGTTGCTAAATTTGATGAAACAATCGAAGTACACATCAGAACAGGATGTGACGGACGTCATGCTGAACAGCAGATTCGTGGTGCGGTTGTACTGCCTAACGGAACAGGTAAGACGGTTAAGGTTCTGGTATTTGCTAAGGGTGATAAGGTAAACGAGGCTGAGGCAGCCGGAGCTGATTACGTTGGCGGTGAGGAGCTTATTCCCAAGATCCAGAATGACGGTTGGCTTGACTTTGACGTAGTTGTTGCGACTCCCGATATGATGGGTGTTGTTGGACGTCTTGGTAAGGTGCTTGGTCCTAAGGGATTAATGCCTAACCCTAAGGCTGGCACGGTTACCATGGATGTAACTAAGGCAGTAAATGATATCAAGGCTGGTAAGATCGAGTACAGACTTGACAAGGCAAATATCATTCATGTGCCTATCGGAAAGGCTTCCTTTACAGAAGAGAAGCTTCAGGAAAACTTCAATGCTTTGATGGAAGCTATCGTTAAGGCTAAGCCTTCAGCGCTGAAGGGCCAGTATTTGAGAAGTATTACTCTTACTTCAACAATGGGACCGGGCGTAAAGGTAAGTGTAGCAAAGTTCTAATTTAATTTTAACCGGATTAAAGCCGCTTCTCTGTATCAGAGAGGCGGTTTTTGTGTTATACTGTTTATATGAAAAATAAAAAAGAAAGAAATAGTAAAAAATTAAATACGAAAAAGAACAATGCATCTCCTTTTAAGGTGTTTGGCATCACGTTTGGCATCGTGCTTTTGGTAGGCATGATATTTCTTCTGGCGCTTAAGTTTCTTCCGGCACTTCTTAAGGGGGAGCTACCTGAAGATGCTGCTTCGAAGGAAAACGGATTCCACTTTTTCTGGGAAAGTGTGCCTGAAGAGGCGGAGACATTGGCGGAGGCGTCAGAAAGCAGCAGATATGCCGGAGAGCTTGCGGATGAGGAATACCGAAAGGCAAATAGAATTTATGCCTGGGAAGCCGACAGCGAGGAGGAGATAACCATCGGCTTTATCGGAGACATTCTTTTTGATGATGAGTATGCAATTATGGCAAATTTGCTGAGGCGTGGGACGACCATTGACAATGGAATTTCGACAGATATGTTGACCCAGCTTCAGGGAGTGGATATTCTGGTGGCGAACAATGAGTTTCCTTTTACCGATAGAGGAACACCTACGGAAGGGAAGACATACACCTTTCGGGCGGATACCGGAACGGTGTCTTACCTCCACGATATGGGAGTGGATACGGCGGTACTGGCCAATAATCATATATATGATTTCGGAGAGGTGGGACTCCTTGATACCCTTGATACGCTGGATGGAGCAGGGATACCCTATGTGGGAGCGGGAAGAAATCTGGAGGAGGCATCAGCTCCCATTTATTATATAATAAATGATATGAAGATTGCGCTGATAGCCGCTACGCAAATCGAGCGGCTTGATAATCCGGATACTAAAGGAGCTACACAGGAGGCTGCCGGGGTGTTTCGGTGTTGGAATCCGGAGCTTCTGTATGAAAAGGTGAAGCAGGCGAAGGAAAACAGTGACTTTGTGATTGTATATATCCACTGGGGGACGGAGAATGTATCAGAGCCTGACTGGGCTCAGTTGGAGCAGGCACCGAAGCTTGCCGAGGCGGGAGCTGATCTGATTATCGGAGACCACCCGCATTGCCTGCAGGGGATTGCTTATTTTGACGATACACCGGTAATCTACAGTCTGGGAAATTTCTGGTTTAATTCCAAAACAGTGGATACCGGAATGGTAAAGGTGACTATAGACGGCGAGGGGCTTAAAAGTTTTCAGTTTATTCCTGCAATGCAGTCGGACTGCCGGGTGAATTTGGCATATGGAGAGGAAAAGGAGAGAATTTTAAACCATATGAGGAGCTTGTCGCCCGGAGTGACAATCGATCAGGATGGGGGCGTGAGTAAATAGCTGCCAGGGGCATTTCATGAAGTGTTTCGAAAATTACCATTTATTATAAATCTGCTGTCAGTCTGCCACATGTCCGGCCTGACTGCCATTTTTACTGCTTTTCTTTCTTGGCACACGATCTCCCCTGCCCACTCCAAGTAGTTTACTTATAAAATATCAATCAGTTGAATGATCTTTTCTTTTTTCTCATTATCACATTTTTCTAAAGCTCTCATAATTTCATTATCCAATGCAAGCGAAGAATTATCATATTGGTCAGAGAGTAAATAATCAATAGTGGTATTCAAAGCGTTTGCAATGCAGAGAAGCACGTTTAAAGAAGCTTTCGTATGATTATTTTCAATGTTGGAAATATGAGAAACATTACAGCCAACGCATTGGGCAATATATTCTTGTGTGAGATTTTTTCTGATTCGTAAATCTTTGATTTTCAGTCCAAGTTTTTCGTAATTGATGTTTGTATCCATATTTCATTTCCAATCCCTGATATTGTCTGTATAAATATATTTATGTTCTAATTGTAAATTTTTTATGAATATGCTAGAATAATCTGCATAAATAAAATATACTTAAATAAACAAATTTGTTGGAACTGACGTTTGCGTTCCGGAATGGAGAATTTTATGAGTAAGCAGACGATTGAGATACGTATCGGAAAGGATGGAACGATACAGTCGGAAACACATGGAATCAAAGGAAGAAAGTGCATGAAATATATGGAAATCCTTCAGGAACTTTTAAATGCGCAGATTACAGATTCAGAATTTACACCTGAGTATTTGATGAGTGATATCTATGAAACAGAGAAAGATCAGATTACATTGGGGGAAGAAAGGTAAGGAAGATGGGATGAAAAGAAAATCTTACTGGTTTGCTGCCATGAATGTTCTTGGTGTATTTTTTGTGCTCTGGCGTTTGGTGGTTTTTGGAATTAATTATGATTTGCACATAAATCATCATGACGTGATTGGAATATTTATTCTTATTATTATGGCATGTCTGATGTACGGAGCAGGAAAAAGAGCGAAGCATAAGACAAAATTTATGGGGGCATTTTTTGCAATTCTCTTTATTGTAATAGAAGTTACATTACGTAGTTTTCAAGATCGGCGTATTTTCCGGTTAATCAATATAGCACTGTTTGGATGCAGTGTTTTATTACTTAAGGCAGCGTGGGATTATCATACTGAGATTGATCTGCGCAGGGAATATTTGAAGAGAATGCAGACAGTAGGAAAGCAGGAAACAGAAAAGAAAACTGTAGAAGATACTATGGAAGAACAACAGAAAGAGGTATCGGAAAAAAGACTGGAAGAGCAGCAGAAGGAAGTGTTGAATAAGCGCCCAAGAGAACAGACGGAGGAATGGAAAGAGGCTGTGACGGAAAGGATTGATGTCAATAACTGTTCAGCCGAGGATCTTGTGCAACTTCCAGGGATATCTATGGTGACAGCGAAAAGGATGATCGAACTGCGGCAGCAGCAGGGAGGTTTTTTGACTGTTGATGAGTTTATTATGAAGTCAGGGATTAAGCCTCATTTTGCTAATGATGTGATCAAGTGGCTTACGATTTCTACAAACGTGGATATTCATAAAGATAAAGTAACAAGAAGAAAGTTGGACATCTAAAGCAGGGAGAAAAGGAATGACAAAACAGGAATTGTTAAAGAGCAGAAAAGCAGGATTTAAAATGCTTTATAGTATTTGGGCATTGGTTATTATTTTGACTACGTTGGAATTGGTAATCAACAATTTCTTTTTGGATCGTTATAGCGACATTTTTTTGGAGCATTTGGTAATTATAACAAAAAATCAGAGAAGTGGTTCTTATTTATTTTTTCTAATAGGCTGGGCTCTGGCGGCATATCAGAGTCGGAATAAGACGATCAGTAGAGTTTTACTGGTAAATTGTGGCTGGTATATGATATGTGAGCTGTTTTGGCAGGGGCAATATTTTGGTTTGGTGTGGGCCGATTATGTTGCCATGGTAATAAAAGAACTGGGGGTTTTAGCAAATGCCACAGCAGCCATTGTACTGTATATACCTGTGCTTCAGGAAATTTCTTATCGAAAATCTCCTGAAGGTATGGCGGAAAAGGAAAGAAAACTGATTCTGATGAAAGAGAGTGTACAACGGGAATTGCAGGCAAAGTATAAATGAGATGAAAATTCAAGTACATAAAATTATTTATGATACCCTAGCAGAAGGGTTTGGACACAGAACCTGCATCTGGGTACAGGGATGCAGTCGGAGATGCAGAGGCTGCATGGCGGTAGACACATGGGAGCATAAGGCTGGGATGGATATGGATACCCATGAAATTATTGATCATATTCTGAGGCAGAGCGGAATAGAGGGTGTGACGTTCCTTGGAGGAGAGCCATTTGAGCAGTCAGAAGCGCTTGCAGAGATTGCAGGGGCCTGTAAAGAAAAAGGGCTTTCTATTATCTGTTTTAGTGGTTATACGCTTGAGGAACTACAAAACTCGGAAAAGAAGGAAGTACAGTATTTGCTGTCGAAGATCGATTTGTTGATTGATGGTCCTTATGTGCAGGAAGAGAGAGAATTTAAAAGGCCCTGGGTGGGATCAGCTAATCAAAAGTTCCGTTTTTTGACGAACCGCTATTCGGAAAAAATGTTAGAGATGCAGAAAAATAAAGTGGAAATACGTATTGCACCAGGCGGTGTGATTTCCATTAACGGAATGACAGATTTTGAAAAAGCATATGAGGGGGGAACAACATGAAACCATTTGATGAAAAAATGATTCGTCAGTTAGCAAATTTACTGAAAGCTCGCTTTCCTTATATTTATATTTCTACATGGGAAGAAGAAAGAGCACTTGATGCCATTCGTTATCTTGCATCAGAGGAAAGTGTGATCAGGACACCAAGAGAAGTCTTTGTGTGGAGCCAGACCGCTGGTATTGTAGATGAAAAGGGAAAGAGTATTGCAGATACACAAAATCCTTTAAGAGCAATTGAGTATATCAGAAGATCTAACTCGAATGCCATTTTTATATTGAAGGATTTCCATGTTTATTTCGGGGTAAATAACAGACCGCCGGAGTATGGCATCATCAGAAGTCTACGAGACGCAATTCCTGACATCAGAGACAGTGAAGCTAAGAAAAATGTTATTTTTATTTCGCCTACGCTTTTGATCCCCTCTGATATGCAGAAGGAAATTTCTATTTTTGATTTTCCCCTGCCAGGAGAAAATGAGATTCGTGACAAACTGGACGAGATGATTGAGCAAAACGAGGGAATGAAGGTTTTACTTGATGAGCAGGGAAAGCAGCAGCTTGCCAAGGCAGCACTTGGATTGACGTTACAGGAGGCAGAAAATGCATTTGCCAGAGCTATTGTAGACAGAGGACAGTTGGATGATGACAGCTTAAGTGTAATTCATGACGAAAAGAATCAGGTTATTAAGAAAACAGGTATTTTGGAATTTATAAAAAGTGATTTAAATATTCAGGACGTAGGTGGTCTTGAAAATATGAAACGCTGGCTGGAGAAGAGGAATAATTCCTGGCTGGATTCTGCGAAAGAATATAATTTACCGGCGCCAAAGGGTATGTTGATTACAGGTGTTCCTGGTTGCGGAAAAAGTCTCACCGCAAAAGCAGTCAGCGCAATGTGGAAGCTTCCACTGCTGAAATTGGATATGGGAAGAATTTTCAGTGGAATCGTAGGAAGCTCTGAGGAAAATATGAGGCGTGCAATTGCAACAGCAGAAGCAGTGTCTCCCTCCATACTGTGGGTTGATGAAATTGAAAAGGGACTGGGAGGTCTTTCCGGTGGTGCATCAGGGGATTCGGGAACAACAACTCGTGTATTTGGAACCTTTTTGACCTGGATGCAGGAGAAAAAGGCACCGGTTTTTGTCCTGGCTACAGCCAATAATATTCAGGGACTGCCTCCTGAGCTTTTACGAAAAGGAAGATTTGATGAAATCTTTTTTGTGGATTTGCCTACTGTAAGTGAAAGAAAAGAAATATTTAAGGTGCATTTAGAAAAGCGACTGACCAGTGATTATCTTAAAAGAGATCTTCAGGTTACGAATATGTTATTAAGTGAACTTGCAGAAATGTCAGAGGGATTTGTGGGTGCGGAAATCGAGCAGGCAGTAATTACAGCGCTTTATGAAGCGTTTTTTGCAAACAGACCATTAAAAAAAGAAGATCTTGAATATGCAATCCGTAATACAGTTCCACTGTCAGTAACACAGAAAGAACAGATCAGGGCACTTCGCAATTGGGCAAATGTCAGGGCTGTTGCGGCTACTGCAAGAGAAGATATGCAGGATTACGAAAAAGACGGAGATGGAGGAAACGAAGATATTAATGCAAGCAGAGGCGGACGAACTTTGGATTTTTAGAAAAATAGAATGTGGAGGATATGGAAATGTCAGTGGTGATTACGTTATCAAGTGTTTTGATCGGGATGGCCGTAACGGCTGCACCTGGTATCAGTATACTTGGAATTTCAAAAATGATATCAAAATTTAAAGGAAATAATCAGGAAAAAATGGAACCTATGTTAACAAGATTCCGTGATAAGGAACTGCTCACAAAAACGCTGCGGGAGCATGGATTTCATGCGACAGTGCTTGAGGATCAATCAATTCTGATGGAAAGTGCAGGCGGTAAAGTGCGCTTCTATAAGGAAGAGGGAAATGATACCTATCTGGGTCTGCCGATTGAACTGACGGATGCTGATCAAATCTGCCTCGATCTTGATGACCTTAACGAAGAGTATATGGCAAATGTGCAGACACAGACTTATACATGCTTAAAAGAAAACCTGAAGAAGAGAAATGATTTGTCATTGGAGAGTGAGCAGATATTAGAAGATGATACTATTTTATTAACATTAACAGTTAATGAATAAGCAGAATGAGAGGGATGGATATGAGAAAAAGACTATTGGTACTGGCAGCAGTGATGGGAATTGTTTTGACATTTATGGGATGTAAAGAGTCACATCCAAATGAAAAGCAAATGCAGGAAGACTTTGAGCTGAATGTTTTAAACAATACTTCCGTTGGAGAAGAGAAAACTGAGGTTCACAATATGAATATAGATTCCTTTGAAATTGAAAGGGAACGAACAGAGGATGATTTTGTTGAGGCGTATTGTATTGTACATATGAGCGATGACAGCATTGATGTGACTGCCTATTATTGTTTACATTATAATTATTATGACAAAGGAGGATGGAACCTGGACAACTGTTTTGAATATCAGACCAGAGAAATTCTGCCTTTAACAGGTGTTAATGAGCAGACAGTGTTGCAGGATCTGCAAGGTGAAATTGCTTATAGCCGTGATTATTTAGAGTATGAATTTACTTTTATAAAGGATGAACTTGATTTGAAAAATGGAAAGGATGTGGTATATTATGAGGTAAAGACAATTTCGGATTATGGAGTCAGGGTGGAACAAGTAGCGCTTCCCTATCTGTTTGCAAGTGGAAGGTGGGAACGAGAGAGACCAGGAGACGTTATCGAAACTCAGGTAACCTATGATTTGACAGGAAAGACATGGGTATCTGATGGCTATGATGGTTTGTCAGTTTTCTTTGAAAAAATGGATGATGAGACCGTAACATTGACGTATGATCATGATAGCGCCACGGGAAAATATGATATTACCGAAACAATTACATTGCCATATACCATAGCGGATGGAGTGATGTATATTGATGAGTTTTATTATACAGACTATGGTCCATATATGAGTGGTGAAGAGAAGCGTAGAGTCAATCTGGAAATTGATATTGAGGGAATAAAAAACAAGTATAATACAGAATATGAACTTTATGAAAGTGGAACGATATATTAATTGAAAAACAGGATTGTCTATGTATGGTAAAAATTGTAGAACAAATAAAAAAATCATAAGCATATTGCTCTCGATAGCCATTTTTGCTGGAGCATTGGCAGCTTATACTATTCCGGTTAGAGCACAAGAGGCTTATTCCGGGTTTGAGCTATATGTAATTTCTGAAAAGGAATCTGCGGCTTTTACTGGTGAGTTTGCATTCAGTAATGATATTGTCTATGTAAGCGAAGAAACACTGATCAGAATGGGAGACGTGGAAGTTGCTGCTGCAGTTGACATTGAGAATGCGGCGTTTGTTTTGGAAAGAGGTGGATTGGAATCGGCTTTTTCGGAAGATGAAGTGTTACAGATTGAGCAGGTTGTTTATTATCCAATGATAAAGGCATTGGGGGAAATGTGTTTAAGGGCCTCTTTTGTTGAAGAGGACAGAGTGCTGATTGTGGAACAATGTGCAGATCTTTCAGGGCTCGAAAATCTGATGGAAGCGATTTATTGTGATAAAACCTGCTATATGGGGTATATGGATAACAGGGATTTTCTCTATAATGCATCTATTGCATCTGACATGATAAAAAACATGAATTTCTTGTCTTATATCACTGGAACTGAGCAGACAATGCAATATCAGGAAGCTTTTTTTAATGCTTTGCTGCCGGATCATGAGGATGATTTGGTCATTATGGCTCAGGAAACGGATAAATTGCTGGAAATTGCGGATAAATACACAGATCTTGGAGGTGATCTGTACCAGAGATTAACAGGTGATGAGAAAAGCGGTTTCCTTGGAGATTATGGAGAAATAATACATTACACGGCAAAAACAGCAGATGTATTACAGCTTGCGGAGATAATCAGCCTTGGGGATTATCTGAGAAATATGGATGAAATTAATGAAAGCTATGCAAGGGGGCTGGAATTGCTGCTTCGGGATTCCCGTGTGGAAATGGATGATAAGATGTATCATGCGGGCGCATATGCACTATCTTTATACAAAAAGCAAATTCCAATAGGTGAAGCAGTAATGATCTCTGTCCTTGAGGGAGGAAGTAAGGATCTGGAAAAATTCCTTGGAAAAAAAGCAGGCAAATTGTTAAAGATTAATGAATTGGCAATTGAAATTACCAATTTGGCAGATGATTCTCTTTTTCGGACACAGGAAAAGATAGATGCATCTTTGGCATTATTTTACCGTTTAAATATTCAAAATGAATGCAGAGAATATTACAAGATACTCAGGCAGAATCTGTCAGGGGCATCATGGGAAGAAAAACAGCAGATTTTGCAGCAGATGCATGATGTTATGGGACTGTATTTACGATGCGGTGTTTTAGCAAACAGAGCTGTTGCAATAGATGAGGAATTGGAGACGGCAGCAGAGATTTCTGTAAAAAGGTTAAATGATAAATTAAGCCAGCTTGCGCAGTATCGGGAGGCGGATTTTTTGTGTACGGAAGATACGACAATCGCAGAGAAGGAAATTAAGAAATTCCTTTCTTTTCCTTTGGCAGAAATGGTTTTAGTTGAATTTAAATGGAGCGGAAAAAATCAGGGTGGTGAGATTTCTGATCTTAATCTGACGATAGAAGGATTGCTTGATAACGGAAATAGTATTTGGGCATCAGAGAATGACAGGATTCTATATGGGAATGATGGCGATCCTGTGCTGGAAATAGAAATAGAAGAAACCGGTGACGGTAAAAGCTTGAAAATCTTTTTTTATGAAATGGAGGGTATTTACCAAATAACATTGGAAGATGGAGAAAGTATGGAGCTGTATCAGGATATGGCGGGCATTTCCAATGCCGATGTAAAGATTACAGTAACAGATAAAAATGAAAATGAAATATTGCTTGATGCATCAGATTGCTTATCGCGCTCTTATACTGGTTTTTGGTCTATTGGAGTCTGCATTGATCACGGGAAAGCAGGGGAATATCTTCCATGAAAGAATGGCACTGCTTCCCCATCAACAGTATGCCGGCTCCTGTCAGGGATTGATGAGGAGCTGCTTGCATCGGGATTTATGGAGTGGGCAGGGGAAAATCGTGTGTCAAGAAAGAAAAGCAGTAAAAACGGCAGCCAGACCGGACAAGCGGCAGACTGACAACAGATTTATAATAAATGGTAATTTTCGAAATGCTTCATGAGAAATCCTGAAAGTAGCAGAAAGGTGTTGACATTATCACCCGCCTGTGATATTTTAATAAAGGTCGTCTTGACCATGCCGAAGACAGCAGGTGCCTGAATATCCATAGAATATGAGGGCGTAAGCGTATCGCCTGCCGAGGAGAAGAGTTTACAGATTTGAAATTCTGCCCTTCCGTCTTCGGAAGGGCTTTTATAATGCAATAGGCTTGGGTCTGTTGGCAAATTTGAAAGCACCTCAGGTTCGGCACCAAAATCTAACAGGAGGTAAAGAAAGTGGCAAAAGTTGAATTGAAACAACCTGTTGTTGAAGAGATTTCTGCAAAAATCAAGGATGCGCAGTCTGTGGTTCTGGTTGACCATCGCGGACTTACCGTAGAGCAAGATACCAACCTGCGCAGACAGCTCCGTGAAGCAGGTATCACTTACAAGGTTTACAAGAACACCATGATGAATTTTGCATTCAAGGGAACTGACTTCGAAGGCCTTACTCCTTATCTTGAAGGACCCAGCGCAATTGCTATTTCCACAACAGATGCAACAGCTCCTGCAAGAGTACTTTGCAAATTTGCGAAGGAAGCAGATAAGCTTGAGATCAAGGGCGGCGTTGTTGAAGGAATTACTTATGATGCTAAGGGTATTGCAGAGGTTGCTAAGATCCCTTCAAGAGAAGAACTGCTTTCCAAGCTGCTTGGAAGCATCCAGTCTCCTATTGCAAACTTTGCACGTGTTATGAATCAGCTTGCAGAAAAAGGCGGCGCTGGAGAATGTGAAGCACCTGCAGCTGAAGAAGCTTCCACAGAGGAAGCACCTGCAGCAGAGGCGCCTGTAGAGGAGGCACCCGCAGCAGAAGCAGCAGCCGAAGAGGCTCCCGCTGCTGAATAAGCATCCGGTTTTTGGGATGATGGAAACAATTAACAATGGAATTATCAAATATTAAACGGAGGAAATAAAAATGGCAAAGTTATCCACACAGGAATTAATCGACGCTATCAAAGAGTTGACAGTATTAGAGTTAAATGATCTTGTAAAAGCTTGTGAAGAAGAGTTCGGCGTTTCTGCAGCAGCAGGCGTTGTAGTTGCAGCAGCAGGTGCAGGTGATGCAGGCGCAGCAGCAGAAGAGAAGACAGAGTTTGATGTAGAGCTTACAGATGTAGGCCCTAACAAGGTTAAGGTTATTAAGGTTGTTCGTGAAGCAACTGGTCTTGGCCTGAAGGAAGCTAAGGATCTTGTAGATGCAGCTCCTAAGATGTTAAAGGAAGGCGCTTCTAAGGAAGAGGCTGATGACATCAAGGCTAAGCTTGAGGCAGAAGGCGCTAAGGTTACATTAAAGTAATCGGCACGATCCATAGAGAACGAAGAGCTGTGTACCGGAATGGACGGTGCACAGCTCTTTTCAGGTTAGTAATAAAATTGAGGAAATTTCTGGTTGACTCGTCTGGGGTCTTGTAGTAAAATGGATAGTGCACTATTGTGGTGTGGTATGCATAATTAATCATAAGAACGGGGTGAATAGTCAATGGAAAAGAACAGAATACGTCCCATTGCCGCAGGTAAGAACATGCGTATGAGTTATTCGCGGCAGAAAGAAGTTCTGGAGATGCCGAATCTGATTGAAGTTCAGAAGGATTCCTACAAGTGGTTTCTGGATGAAGGTCTGAAAGAAGTTTTCGACGATATTTCTCCAATTGCAGATTACAGCGGGCATTTAAGTCTGGAATTTGTGGACTTCGAACTGTGCGAAGATGACGTGAAATATTCTATTGAAAAATGTAAAGAGAGAGATGCTACTTATGCAGCTCCCCTTAAGGTTAAGGTACGTCTTTATAATAAGGAAAAAGAAGAGATCAGTGAGCATGAAATTTTCATGGGTGACCTTCCGCTTATGACAGAGACGGGTACTTTTGTCATTAACGGTGCTGAACGTGTTATTGTAAGCCAGTTGGTTCGTTCGCCCGGTATTTACTATGCAATCAGTCATGATAAGATCGGAAAGAGACTGTTCTCCTCAACCGTTATTCCTAACCGCGGTGCATGGCTGGAGTATGAGACAGATTCCAATGACATTTTTTATGTGCGTGTTGACCGAACCAGAAAGGTTCCCGTCACCGTTCTGATCAGAGCCTTAGGAGTAGGAACAACTGAGGAAATCAGAGAGCTGTTCGGTGATGAGCCTAAGATTGAGGCCAGCCTTACCAAAGACGTTTCTACCAATTATCAGGAAGGTCTTTTGGAACTGTACAAAAAAATCCGTCCCGGTGAGCCTTTAAGTGTTGAGAGTGCAGAGAGCCTGATCAACGCTATGTTCTTTGACCCCAGAAGATATGATTTAGCTAAAGTCGGAAGATATAAATTTAATAAAAAGCTTGCATTCCGTAACAGAATCAGACATCACGTGCTTGCAGAGGATGTAGTTGATACTTTAACGGGAGAGATACTTGCAACAGCAGGAACCAAGCTTACAGCTGAGCTTGCAGACGATATCCAGAATGCAGCGGTTCCTTATGTATATATTCAGACAGAGGAGAAGAATGTAAAGGTTCTCTCCAATATGATGGTAGATATTACGCATTTTGTTGAATGCAATCCCAGGGAGTTAGGTGTCACGGAGCGCGTATATTATCCTGTGCTTGCACAGATTATTGAGCAGTTCGGTGAAGATCCCGAAGGTCTTGCGGAGGCCATCAAAAAGAATGTACATGAATTGATACCGAAGCATATTACAAAGGAAGATATTTTAGCTTCCATTAACTATAACATTCATCTTGAGTACGGTATCGGCAATGATGATGATATCGATCACCTCGGAAACAGACGTATCCGTTCCGTAGGAGAGCTTTTACAGAATCAGTATCGTATCGGTCTTTCCAGACTGGAGAGAGTGGTTCGTGAGAGAATGACTACTCATGATGCAGAGGAGATATCTCCTCAGGTTCTGATCAATATTAAGCCTGTACAGGCTGCTGTAAAGGAATTCTTTGGTTCCTCCCAGCTGTCTCAGTTTATGGATCAGAACAATCCTTTAGGTGAGCTGACTCATAAGAGACGTCTTTCAGCTCTCGGCCCCGGCGGTTTGTCAAGAGATCGTGCCGGATTCGAGGTTCGTGACGTACATTATTCCCATTACGGAAGAATGTGTCCTATTGAGACGCCTGAAGGTCCCAATATCGGTTTGATCAACTCACTTGCATCCTATGCAAGAATTAATGAATATGGTTTTGTGGAGGCGCCTTATCGTAAGATTGATAAGACGGATCCTGCCAACCCCAGAGTAACGGATGAAGTTGTTTATATGACTGCCGACGAGGAAGATAACTTCCATGTTGCGCAGGCAAATGAGGCGCTGGATGCGGAAGGTTATTTCGTCAGAAATACCGTATCCGGACGTTACAGGGAGGAAACCTCAGAGTATCCTAAGGCATTGTTCGATTACATGGACGTATCTCCTAAGATGGTGTTCTCAGTAGCGACAGCGCTGATTCCTTTCTTGGAGAATGATGATGCGAACCGTGCGCTGATGGGATCCAACATGCAGCGTCAGGCAGTGCCCCTTTTGACTACAGAGGCTCCTGTTGTAGGAACGGGTATGGAGCCTAAGGCAGCTGTTGACTCAGGTGTGTGTGTGGTTGCCAAGAAGGCAGGTACCATTGATTATGTATCCTCTAAGCTGATCAGAATGACCTGTGATGACGGAGAAAAGATGGAATTCCGTCTGACCAAATTCTCACGAAGCAATCAGTCTAACTGTTACAACCAAAAGCCCATTGTGTTTAAGGGAGATCACGTTGAGGCAGGACAGGTGATTGCAGACGGTCCTTCTACCGCAGAGGGCGAGCTTGCACTGGGCAAGAACCCGCTGATCGGCTTTATGACATGGGAAGGATACAACTACGAGGATGCTGTTCTTTTAAGTGAAAGACTGGTACAGGAGGATGTATATACCTCCGTACACATTGAAGAATATGAAGCAGAAGCAAGAGATACTAAGCTGGGACCTGAGGAGATTACCAGAGATGTTCCCGGCGTGGGTGATGATGCGCTGAAGGATCTGGATGAGAGAGGTATTATCCGTATCGGTGCTGAGGTTCGTGCAGGAGATATTCTGGTTGGTAAGGTTACTCCCAAGGGAGAGACTGAGCTTACCGCAGAGGAGAGACTGCTCCGCGCTATTTTCGGTGAGAAGGCAAGAGAGGTAAGAGACACTTCTCTTAAGGTTCCTCATGGAGAGTACGGTATCATTGTTGATGCGAAAATCTTTACAAGAGAAAACGGTGATGAACTGTCACCCGGTGTAAATCAGGCAGTCCGTATTTATATCGCACAGAAGAGAAAGATTTCTGTTGGTGATAAGATGGCAGGACGTCATGGTAACAAGGGTGTAGTTTCCCGTGTGCTTCCTGTGGAGGATATGCCTTATCTTCCCAACGGACGTCCGCTTGATATTGTGCTGAATCCTTTGGGTGTGCCTTCACGTATGAATATCGGACAGGTACTTGAAATTCACCTGTCACTGGCAGCCAAGGCATTAGGTTTTAACGTAGCAACTCCGGTATTTGACGGCGCAAACGAGATTGACATCATGGATACCCTGGATCTTGCTAACGATTATGTGAATTTATCATGGGAAGAGTTCGAGAAAAAGCATAAAGAAGAGCTTCTTCCTGAGGTATTGGATTATTTATATGAAAACCGGGATCACAGAGAGCTGTGGAAGGGAGTTCCAATTTCCAGAGATGGTAAGGTAAGGCTTCGTGACGGTAGAACCGGTGAATATTTTGACAGCCCGGTTACCATTGGACACATGCATTACTTAAAGCTCCATCATTTGGTTGATGATAAGATCCATGCTCGTTCTACAGGCCCTTACTCTTTGGTAACGCAGCAGCCTCTAGGCGGTAAAGCACAGTTCGGCGGTCAGCGTTTCGGTGAGATGGAGGTTTGGGCACTGGAGGCTTATGGTGCTTCTTACACATTGCAGGAAATTTTGACTGTTAAGTCTGATGATGTGGTTGGACGTGTAAAGACCTACGAAGCAATTATCAAGGGAGATAACATTCCTGAGCCCGGTATTCCTGAATCCTTCAAGGTATTGCTCAAAGAGCTTCAGTCTCTGGGACTTGATGTGAGAGTAATGCGTGATGATAATACCGAGGTAGAGATTATGGAGACCATCGATTACGGCGAGAATGATTATCGTTATGAAATCGAGGGTGAAAATAAGAATTATGATTATGAGAAGGATTCATTTGCTTCCATGGGCTATCAGCATCAGGAGTTCGATGAGGACAGTGGTGAGCTTGTAAGCAGTGAGGACGAGGAAGAGCTGGACGACGTACTGGATGATGAGTTCGACGACTTGGCTTCTGAGACATTTGATGAATAAAACAGCCGGAAGTAGTGCCGGAATTTGAAGGGCACAAATCTCCAGACTTTGAAAGGAGCATGGATATAGCGATGTCAGAAACAAAGCAAGAAGTGTATCAGCCGATGACATTTGATGCCATCAGGATAGGTTTAGCATCACCTGAGAAGATCAGGGAATGGTCTAGGGGCGAGGTTTTAAAGCCGGAGACCATCAATTACAGAACCTTAAAGCCTGAAAAGGACGGATTGTTCTGTGAGAAAATTTTTGGACCCAGTAAGGACTGGGAATGTCATTGTGGTAAATATAAGAAGATCAGATATAAGGGAGTTGTCTGTGACCGCTGTGGTGTAGAGGTTACCAAAGCCAGCGTTCGTAGAGAGCGCATGGGGCATATTGAACTTGCTGCTCCGGTATCTCATATCTGGTATTTTAAGGGTATCCCCAGCCGTATGGGTCTGATCTTAGATCTGTCTCCCAGAGTGCTGGAGAAGGTATTGTACTTTGCTTCCTATATTGTTCTGGATAAAGGAGAAACCGATCTGGAATATAAGCAGGTATTATCCGAGAAGGAATATCAGGATGCAAGAGAAACATGGGGCAATAAGTTCCGTGTTGGCATGGGCGCAGAGGCTATTAAGGAGCTTTTGCAGGCCATTGATCTGGAGACTGAGGCTGCAGAGCTTAAGACAGGTCTTAAGGAGTCAACAGGTCAGAAGAGAGCCAGAATTATTAAGAGGCTGGAAGTGGTTGAAGCTTTCAGAGAATCCGGCAATGAGCCTTCATGGATGATTATGGATGCAATTCCGGTAATTCCGCCTGATATTCGTCCCATGGTTCAGTTGGATGGTGGTCGTTTCGCTACCTCCGATCTGAATGATTTGTATAGAAGAATTATTAATCGTAATAACCGTCTGAAGAGACTGCTTGAACTGGGCGCACCTGATATCATTGTCCGCAATGAAAAAAGAATGCTTCAGGAAGCAGTGGATGCGCTGATTGACAACGGAAGACGCGGAAGGCCCGTAACAGGTCCCGGAAACAGAGCGCTTAAGTCTCTGTCCGATATGCTTAAGGGTAAGTCAGGCCGTTTCCGTCAGAACCTTTTGGGTAAGCGTGTTGACTATTCAGGACGTTCCGTTATCGTGGTAGGACCGGAGCTTAAGATTTATCAGTGCGGTCTTCCCAAGGAAATGGCTATCGAGCTGTTTAAGCCCTTTGTAATGAAGGAGCTGGTGGCAAGAGGCATTTCACAAAATATTAAGAATGCAAAGAAGCTGGTAGAGAGACTGGATACTCAGGTATGGGATGTGCTTGAGGAGGTTATCAAGGAGCATCCTGTTATGCTGAACCGTGCTCCTACATTGCACAGACTTGGTATTCAGGCGTTCGAGCCTATTCTGGTAGAAGGTAAGGCAATTAAGTTGCATCCTTTGGTATGTACCGCATTTAATGCCGACTTCGACGGTGACCAGATGGCTGTTCACCTTCCTCTTTCTGTGGAAGCACAGGCAGAATGCAGATTTTTACTTTTGTCACCCAACAACCTGTTGAAGCCCTCCGACGGAGGTCCGGTTGCGGTTCCTTCTCAGGATATGGTGCTCGGTATCTATTATCTGACGCAGGAGCGTCCCGGCGCACTGGGTGAAGGAAGGTTCTACAGAAGTGTGAACGAAGCAATTCTGGCTTATGAAAACGGTGCATGTACCCTTCATTCCAGAATTAAGGTAAGAGTAACCAAGAAAAATGCAGAGGGAGAAGAAATTACGGGAATTGTTGAGTCCACACTGGGACGGTTCCTGTTTAACGAAATTCTTCCTCAGGATCTGGGCTATGTAGACAGAAGCAAGCCGGAGAATTTCCTTCTTCCCGAAGTGGATTTCCATGTCGGCAAGAAGCAGTTAAAGCAGATCCTTGAAAAAGTAATTAATACACACGGAGCTTCTGTGACAGCGGAAGTGCTGGATTTGATTAAATCCACCGGATATAAATATTCTACCAAGGCTGCCATGACGGTATCTATCTCCGATATGACAGTGCCGGCTCAGAAACAGGAGATGCTGGATGAGGCACAGGCTACCGTAGATAAGATTTCTCAGAATTTCAGACGTGGTCTGATTACGGAGGAAGAGAGATATCGTGCGGTTGTGGAGACCTGGAATGAGACCGATAAGAAGCTGACAGACGTACTGCTTGCAGGACTGGATAAGTATAATAACATCTTTATGATGGCAGACTCCGGTGCCCGTGGTTCCAACCAGCAGATTAAACAGCTGGCAGGTATGCGTGGTCTGATGGCAGATACAACCGGTAGAACTATTGAATTGCCCATTAAGTCAAACTTCCGTGAGGGTCTGGACGTACTGGAATACTTTATGTCTGCTCATGGTGCCCGTAAGGGTCTGTCCGATACCGCTCTTCGTACTGCGGACTCAGGTTATCTGACACGTCGTATGGTTGACGTTTCTCAGGAGCTGATCATCCGTGAAGTGGATTGTATGGAAGGCAAGGACACCATCCCGGGTATGTGGGTATCCGCATTTATGGATGGAAAGGAAACCATTGAGGGCTTAAAGGACAGAATTACAGGAAGATATTCCTGTGAGGAAATTAAGGATAAAGACGGAAACGTTATTGTTAAGCCTAATCATATGATTACACCCAGCCGTGCAGCGAAGATTTTAAGCGTTGGTGTGGATGAAAAGGGTGAACCCATTGAGAAGGTGAAGATTCGTACTATTCTTACCTGCCGTTCACATGTAGGCATCTGCGCTAAGTGCTACGGTGCTAACATGGCAACCGGCGAAGCGGTTCAGGTAGGTGAGGCTGTCGGAATTATTGCAGCACAGTCTATCGGTGAGCCCGGTACACAGCTTACCATGCGTACCTTCCATACAGGAGGTGTTGCCGGTGACGATATCACACAGGGTCTTCCCCGTGTTGAGGAGCTTTTTGAGGCAAGAAAACCTAAGGGACTTGCAATTATCGCAGAGTTTGGCGGTGTTGCTTCCATTAAAGATACCAAGAAGAAGCGTGAGGTTGTAATTACCAATGATGAAACAGGTGAATCCAAAACTTATCTGATTCCTTACGGATCCAGAATTAAGATTATGGACGGTGCCGTTTTGGAGGCCGGTGATGAACTGACAGAAGGTAGCGTAAATCCTCATGATCTTTTGAAGATCAAGGGTATTCGTGCGGTACAGGATTACATGCTCCGCGAGGTACAGAGAGTATACCGTCTGCAGGGTGTTGATATCAGCGACAAGCATATTGAGGTCATTGTACGTCAGATGCTGAAAAAGGTCAGAATTGAGAACAACGGTGATACCGAGTTCCTTCCGGGCACATTGGTGGATGTTCTGGAATATGAAGACCTGAATGAACAGCTGATTGCAGAGGGTAAGGAGCCGGCAGAAGGCAAGCAGGTAATGCTTGGTATTACCAAGGCAGCTTTGGCTACCAATTCCTTCTTATCCGCAGCATCCTTCCAGGAGACTACCAAGGTACTTACGGAAGCAGCCATTAAGGGCAAGAGTGATCCGCTGATCGGTTTGAAGGAAAATGTAATTATCGGTAAGCTGATCCCCGCAGGTACAGGTATGAAGCGTTACCGCAATACGGTTCTTTCTACGGATAATAAGCTGACGGGAACCATTGACATTGACGTAGATGGTGAAGCAGAAAACCAGGAAGAGCTTGATATTGTTGACGGTGATGAGGAAATCAACTTTGACGAGGATTTTGATACGTTAGAGGAAGAAGTAACCGTAGAATAAAGTGATTAGTAGTAAAAAACTCCGTGTATACTATATATGGTAGACACGGAGTTTCTATGTAAGCAGGAAAATCCCTTTAGTGAAAATGCTGTAAAAAAGGGGCTGTTTTTGCATAAATTTTACAAGGAAAGATATTGACAATAAAAAACTCTGCAAGTATACTAATTTAGTGTGCATTAGAAGGCGATGGAGTTTTTGCGCCCGAAAATGCAGTATAACTTATTTTATAAACAGGAGGTGAAACAGAATGCCAACATTTAACCAGTTAGTCAGAAAAGGACGTCAGACAACAGTAAAGAAGTCAACGGCTCCCGCTTTACAGAAAGGATGGAACTCCCTTCACAAGAAAGCAACCGATACTTCCGCTCCTCAGAAGAGAGGTGTTTGTACTGCTGTTAAGACAGCAACTCCTAAAAAGCCTAACTCAGCTCTCCGTAAGATTGCCAGAGTACGTCTTTCCAATGGAATCGAGGTAACAAGTTATATCCCCGGAGAAGGCCACAACCTGCAGGAGCACAGCGTTGTTCTTATCAGAGGTGGTAGAGTTAAAGACTTACCCGGTACAAGATACCATATCATCAGAGGTACACTTGATACTGCGGGAGTTGCCAACAGAAAGCAGGCCCGTTCCAAATATGGCGCTAAGAGACCTAAGGCTGCTAAATAGTTTTGGAACAGATTGGACCCACAAATGTAAACTAATTTAGTGTTGGAATTCTGTTACGATATAATAACTGCGCTAAGCAGGAATTTGTTTGTAATGAGACTTACCCGCACGTACACAAAATGTGAAATTAGAACGACACACTGTGAGTACCGATGATTTAAATAAGTATTTAAGGAGGGAAGAACCGTGCCACGTAAAGGACATATTCAGAAAAGAGATGTGTTAGCAGATCCTTTATACAATAATAAAGTGGTTACCAAGCTTATCAATAACATTATGTTAGACGGTAAGAAGGGTGTTGCACAGAAGATTGTATACGGAGCATTTGCTACTGTAGAAGAGAAGTCAGGCAAGCCGGCTCTTGAAGTCTTCGAAGAGGCTATGAACAATATTATGCCTGTTTTGGAGGTTAAGGCAAGACGTATCGGTGGTGCTACCTATCAGGTACCTATCGAAGTAAGACCTGACAGACGCCAGGCATTAGCACTTCGTTGGCTTACAATGTTTTCTCGTAAGAGAGGCGAAAAGACCATGAAGGACAGACTGGCTAATGAAATTCTCGATGCTGCAAACAACACGGGTGCAGCTGTTAAGAGAAAAGAAGATATGCACAAAATGGCAGAAGCAAACAAGGCTTTCTCACATTATCGTTTCTAGTAAGCAGATGCTTATATCATTTGTTTATAGGAAAGGAAAGCTTTTGCCCAGACTAATATAAGGAGGAAAAACCTTTGGCTGGAAGAGAATATCCATTAGAGAGAACCAGAAACATTGGTATTATGGCTCATATCGATGCAGGTAAGACCACTCTTACAGAGCGTATCTTATACTACACCGGTGTAAACTATAAGATTGGTGATACTCATGAAGGTACTGCTACCATGGACTGGATGGAGCAGGAGCAGGAAAGAGGTATTACCATCACATCAGCCGCTACAACATGCCACTGGACTTTGGAAGAAAACTGCAAACCCAAGCCGGGCGCATTGGAGCATCGTATCAATATTATTGATACACCTGGACACGTTGACTTCACTGTTGAAGTTGAGCGTTCCCTGCGTGTGCTTGATGGTGCTGTGGGTGTGTTCTGTGCAAAGGGTGGTGTTGAACCTCAGTCAGAAAACGTATGGCGTCAGGCTGACACCTATAATGTACCAAGAATGGCTTTCATCAACAAGATGGACATTTTAGGTGCTAACTTCTACGGAGCCGTAGACCAGATTAGAACCAGACTTGGTAAAAATGCAATCGTACTTCAGCTGCCTATCGGCAAGGAAGACGATTTTAAGGGAATTATTGATTTATTTGAGATGAAGGCTTACATCTACAATGACGACAAGGGAGATGATATTTCTATCACAGATATCCCTGAAGACATGGCAGATGAAGCTGAATTATACCGTTCCGAGCTCATCGAGAAGATCTGTGAATTAGATGATGATTTAATGATGATGTATCTGGAAGGTGAAGAACCCTCTGTAGAGGAAATGAAAGCAGTTTTAAGAAAAGCTACATGTGAGTGTACAGCTATTCCTGTCTGCTGCGGTTCCGCTTACAGAAACAAGGGTGTACAGAAGCTCTTAGATGCAATCCTTGAGTATATGCCTGCTCCTACAGATATCCCTGCTATTAAGGGTACTGATTTAGATGGCAATGAGGTTGAGAGACATTCATCTGATGATGAGCCTTTCTCAGCTTTGGCATTCAAGATTATGGCTGACCCCTTCGTAGGAAAGCTTGCATTCTTCAGAGTTTACTCAGGTACTATGAACTCCGGTTCCTATGTACTGAATGCAACAAAAGACAAAAAGGAGCGTGTAGGACGTATCCTTCAGATGCACGCAAACAAGAGAGCAGAGCTGGATAAGGTTTATTCCGGTGATATCGCAGCAGCAGTTGGATTTAAGTTCACTACTACAGGTGATACCATTTGTGATGAGCAGCATCCTGTAATCTTAGAGTCCATGGAATTCCCTGAGCCCGTTATTGAGCTTGCAATTGAGCCCAAGACTAAGGCAGGACAGGGCAAGATGGGTGAAGCTCTTGCAAAGCTTGCAGAAGAAGATCCTACCTTCCGTGCTCATACAGATCAGGAGACAGGCCAGACAATTATCGCCGGTATGGGTGAGCTCCATCTGGAAATCATCGTTGACAGACTCCTTCGTGAGTTCAAGGTTGAGGCTAATGTAGGTGCACCTCAGGTTGCTTACAAGGAAACCTTTACTAAGACTGTTGATGTTGATTCCAAGTATGCTAAGCAGTCCGGTGGGCGTGGTCAGTATGGTCACTGTAAAGTTAAATTCGAGCCTATGGATGCCAACGGAGAAGAGCTGTTCAAGTTCGAATCCACAGTCGTTGGTGGTGCAATTCCTAAGGAATACATCCCGGCTGTCGGCGAGGGTATTGAAGAAGCTGCAAAATGCGGTATTCTTGGTGGTTTCCCTGTGCTTGGTGTTCATGCAACTGTATATGATGGTTCCTATCATGAGGTTGACTCCTCAGAAATGGCATTCCACATTGCAGGTTCCATGGCGTTCAAGGATGCTATGGCAAAGGCAAATCCCGTGCTTCTTGAGCCCATCATGAAGGTTGAGGTAACAATGCCCGAAGAGTACATGGGTGATGTTATCGGTGATATCAACTCCCGTCGTGGACGTATCGAAGGTATGGATGATATCGGCGGTGGTAAGATGGTTAGAGCTTTTGTTCCTCTTTCTGAAATGTTCGGTTATTCAACAGACCTTCGTTCCAGAACACAGGGACGTGGTAACTACTCAATGTTCTTCGAGAAATATGAGCAGGTACCTAAGAATGTACAGGAAAAAGTTCTTGCAGCTAAGGCAAAATAATGAAGTGCAGTAGGATATGCTGTTTTTCATTTGGCAGCTGTCTTGAATAAAAGCAAATAATGCTTGAAAATATCGCTATTTTTTAATATAATTAAGGATAGCTGATTATGAAACGAAACAAATTATATTTTCTATTATTTAAAGGAGGACTTTAGAAATGGCTAAAGCTAAATTTGACAGATCCAAAACCCATTGTAATATTGGTACCATTGGTCACGTTGACCATGGTAAAACAACATTAACAGCTGCTATCACAAAGGTACTTGCTGAGAGAGTTGCTGGTAATGAAGCTACTGATTTCGAGAATATCGATAAGGCTCCCGAAGAGAGAGAAAGAGGTATTACTATTTCTACAGCTCACGTTGAGTACTCAACAGAGAAGAGACACTATGCACACGTTGACTGCCCGGGACATGCTGACTACGTTAAGAACATGATCACAGGTGCTGCTCAGATGGATGGTGCTATCCTCGTTGTTGCTGCTACTGACGGTGTTATGGCTCAGACAAAGGAGCACATCCTTCTGTCTCGTCAGGTAGGTGTACCTTATATCGTAGTATTCATGAACAAGTGTGATATGGTTGATGATCCTGAGCTGCTTGAATTAGTAGAGATGGAAATCACAGAACAGCTTGAAGAATACGGCTTCGAAGGATGCCCTATCATTCAGGGTTCCGCTCTTAAGGCTCTTGAAGATCCTAAGGGAGAGTGGGGCGACAAGATCATGGAACTTATGGATACAGTTGATTCCTATATTCCTGATCCTGAAAGAGCTACAGATAAGCCTTTCCTTATGCCTGTAGAGGATGTATTCACAATTACAGGTCGTGGTACTGTTGCTACCGGTAGAGTAGAGCGTGGTACTCTTCACCTTAACGAGGAAGTTGAAATCGTTGGTATTAAGGAAGAAACACGTAAGACTGTTGTTACCGGTATCGAAATGTTCCGTAAGCTCCTTGATGAGGCTCAGGCTGGTGATAACATCGGTGCTCTGCTTCGTGGTGTTCAGAGAACAGAAATCGAAAGAGGACAGGTTCTTTCCAAACCCGGTTCAGTTACCTGCCACAAGAAATTCACCGCTCAGGTTTACGTTCTGACCAAGGATGAAGGTGGACGTCATACTCCTTTCTTCAACAACTACAGACCTCAGTTCTACTTCAGAACAACTGACGTAACTGGTGTATGTAATCTTCCTGCAGGTACAGAAATGTGCATGCCTGGTGATAACGTAGAAATGACTATCGAACTGATCCATCCCATCGCTATGGAGCAGGGTCTTACATTCGCTATTCGTGAAGGTGGACGTACTGTTGGATCAGGAAGAGTTGCTTCTATCATCGAATAATCAGTGATATAGAGCCAAATAACTAAAATAAGCACCGCAATCCTTTGAGAAATCAAGGGGTTGCGGTTTCTTAATGCCTAAAAATAATTGCGAACAAAAGGAAAAGCCACTTGCCGGAATTTCATTGAAAATGGCTTGTGGCTCTAAAATGGCTCTATTTTTATTCGCTGTCACTCTGATTTTTCTTAAATTGTTGCTCCAAATGCTCATTTCGTAGTTTCATTCTTGTAGCATTGTCTATATCTTCATATACTTTCTTTGTTACTGGCAAGGTGGAGTAATCAGCGATTTTCTGCTTTTTCCATATATCGAACATATCTTTTGGCGTGAAGTATGCTTCAAAACTTTCCCGGCTCTCATTCAGTGAAGCAAGAAATTGACACATATCAGCATTATATAGGTGTCCTTTTTCGTTTCCATAGAATTTTATATTTACATACCAACGATTATCTTCGGTTTCTATATCATTGAAGAATTTATCGTTGATTTCCAGTTCGTAGCGCAATTCTTTTAACTCGTTTAATTCTAAAAGAAAATTGACAACATCTCCCATAGATGATAATGAAATTTCATTATCTGAAATACCAAACAGCCAATCCAGTGAAATGTGGTATTGCTTTGCAATGGCATAGAGTACTTCATTAGATGGCGATACCGTTCCATTTTCATAACTGGATAAGGTGGATTGTTTGATACTTAGCTTTTGGCAAAATTCACTTTGATTTAACCCTAATTTTTTGCGGAGTTGTTTTATCCGTTTTGCTATCTGAATTGTATTATCCATGCTATTACCTCTTTTCTTTTGGCTTTCTTATAGTATAGCACTCTCAATAAATATTAGCAACAATAATAAATATGAAAATTACAGATAAAAATTATTGACACAAATGATAGACGGTGTTAGAATATCATTAACACTAATAAATAGTGAAATAAATGATAAGGAGAGATTGCATGAACGGACAGAACTATTTATTGACTGCCGGAGAAGTAGCGGAAACATTAGGAGTTTCCAAAGGTCACGCTTACAAACTGATAAGAGAATTAAATGAGGAATTACAGAGTAAAGGCTATCTTGTAGTTGCCGGAAAAGTTCCAAAGGCATTTTGGGAAACAAAATTTTATGGTTACAATCAGCCGAACCAAACCGCATGAAGGGGGGATAAGGAATGTCTGCTTCAAGAGATGAAAAGACCGGGAAATGGACTGCACAATGTTATTACGAAAACTGGAAAGGGGAGAAGAAGCACAAAAAGAAACGTGGTTTTGCCACCAAAAAAGAAGCGTTGGAGTGGGAAAGAGAATTTCTGAAAAGTACATCTGCAAATATGGAAATGATGTTAGGTGCATTTGTTGATGTGTATTTTCGGGATAAGGCAGGGGAACTAAAAGAACGCACAATAAAAAATAAGCGTTACATGATAGAAGCCCATATATTACCATATTTTGAGAATAAGCGCATGAACGAAATAAGCCCCTCTGACATTATCCAGTGGCAGAATGCTATCAGAGAAAAGGGATATTCGCCGACCTATTTGCGCATGGTACAAAATCAGATTACCGCCTTGTTTACTCATGCGTCAAATATTTACAATCTCAATAATAACCCATGTAAAAAGGTTAAAAAAATGGGAAAATCGGACGCTGACAAGCTGAACTTTTGGACGAAGGACGAGTACGATTGTTTCATTAGCGGTATTGACCGGGAAAGCAAATATTTTGTGATTTTTGAAATTCTTTTTTGGACGGGTTGCAGAGAGGGGGAAATGCTGGCATTGACAAAGGAAGATGTTGATTTTGAAAACAATCAAATCAGTATCTCAAAGACTTATTACAGAACGGAGCGTAGGGATATTATTACAACGCCCAAAACGGAACAGTCGGTTAGAGTGATTGACATTCCCCAATTTTTAACGAAAGAGATTGAAAGCTATGTGAACCGTTGCTATGGTTTGCCGGATAATGAAAGGTTGTTTCCGATTGTGGCAGAAGCAGTACAGCATAAGCTAAAACGTGAGTGCGTAAAGTCGGGAGTAAAGCAAATCAGAGTGCATGATTTACGTCATAGTCATGTGGCATATCTTATCAATCAAGGCGTACAGCCTTTGATAATCAAGGAACGGTTAGGACATAGAGATATTAAAATCACGCTGAACACTTACGGACATTTATATCCTAATCAACAAAAGAAAGTGGCAGATATGTTAAATGCCGTAAGAAATGAAAATGCCCCTGCCGACTGACAAGGACATTTCACTACAAAGGCAGAGCCTATTGTATTTATATCTCGCAAATATAGTATAACAAAGGCTCTGCTGAAACTCAATCAGATTATTTCAGTGGAGGACTTAAATGGAAGAAAAAAGAGAAAAGAATTATCGTTTAATCAACATGGAAGATGTAGAAGCAAGAGAGGTAAATTGGTTGTGGTATCCCTATATTCCTTATGGAAAACTGACGATTGTGCAGGGTGATCCGGGAGAGGGAAAGACCACTTTTATTTTACACCTTGCATCACTTCTCACAAAGGGAGAAGCACTTCCTTTTGATGAAACAGCAGAGAATAGAGAGCCGGTCAATGTAATTTATCAGAACGCAGAGGACAGTTTGGAAGATACTATAAAGCCCCGATTATTAGAAGCCGGAGCAGACTGTAACCGGGTATTGGTAATTGATGAAAGCATTGATTGTTTGAGTATGACAGATGAAAGGCTTGTCCGGGCAATTAAGGAAACTGGGGCAAAAATGGTTGTGTTAGACCCGATACAAGCCTACTTAGGCGCAGATGTAGATATGCACCGGGCAAATGAAATCAGACCAGTGCTGAAGCAGTTGGGAAATATTGCGGAAGAATACGGTTGTGCGATTGTTCTTATCGGTCACATGAATAAGGCAAGCGGAAGTAAATCTACTTACCGGGGATTGGGTTCAATAGATTTTCAAGCTACCGCCCGGAGTGTGTTGGTGGTTGGCAGAATAAAAGACGATAAGACTTTGCGTGTGATAGCGCATGATAAGAGCAGTCTTGCGCCGGAGGGAAGTTCAATCGCTTTTCGTATGGATAAGGACAACGGTTTTACTTGGGAGGGCATTTGTGACATTACGGTTGAGGAATTACTTTCCGGCGAAAGCAGAGGGCAGAAAACAAAGGACGCTAAATCATTTCTTGCAGAAATTTTAGCAGAGGGGCAGTTGTCATGCAACGAAATTACAGAAGCGGCAAAGGAGAGAGGTATTAAGAAGAAAACGCTGTGGAACGCCAAAAAGGAAATGAATATTGACAGCGTGAAAGTAGGAAATCAATGGTACTGGACTTTGTAACAAAGGAAGATAGCAAGATTACCTTTTCTAAAGATAGGGTAATCTTGCCACCTTGATTAGAAACGTAGAGGTAACAAGGCGGCGTAAAGCCGCCCCGTCCGTAAGGACGGAAAGCTCCCGGCAGGGCGCAAAGGCACTTTTGATAAAGCGTAGCGTGTCGAAAGTGCTTTTGCGTTACTTTCGGGAAAGTAACAAAGCCTTGCGCCATTCGGCGCAGTAAAAATAGAGAATGTGGAGGATATGCCTATTGGAAAGGACAATCAGCGGCATGATGGGGAAAGGTTCTGTCAATCACAATACAAGAGCCTTTACAGCTAAAAATGTAGATAAGGAACGCAGCAGGGATAACGTGGAATTTTGCCATTCGGATATAAAGGAAGTCTATCACACTCTTTTTGATGACGCACTGGAACGTTACAACGCAAAGCAGAAACGAAGTGACCGAAAGATTGATGACTATTATGAGAAGATACGCCGGGGAAAGCAGGAAAAATTATTTTATGAGGTTATCTTCCAAATCGGCAATAAAGATGATATGAACGTGCAGAGCAATGAGGGGCAGTTGGCGAAAGATATTTTATGTGAGTTTATGGAACAGTTTCAGAAAAGAAATCCGAACTTATATGTTTTTTCAAGTCATTTGCACATGGACGAGCAGACGCCGCACATTCACATTGATTTTGTTCCCTTTATTCGTAACAGTAAGCGTGGACTTGATACGAGAGTTTCCCTTAAAGGTGCATTGGCAGAGCAGGGCTTCAAAGGCGGCACAAGAGGAATGACAGAATGGAACCAGTGGATAGAAGCGGAAAAGCAGGAACTTTCAAAAGTCATGGAGCGGTATGGCGTACAGTGGAAACAGCTAGGCACACATAACAAACATCTGTCCGTACTTGATTTTGAAAAGCAGGAGCGGCAGAAAGAGGTTATAGAACTGGAACAAACAATTTCCGGCAGTAAGGAAGAATTATCTTCTATTCTTCATCAGCAGGTTGTTGCAGGGCAGGAAACGGAGCAGATACGGAAAGAGGGCGAAGCAATCCGGCAGGAAGTATCAGAACTTTTCGCAACAAATTATCTGTTGAAAGAGCAGACGGAAATGTTGGCAGGGGATAAAGAAAAGCTGCTGTCTGAAAATGAAAAATTGGAGAAACAGCAGAAAAAGTTACAGCAGGAAGTCAATAAAATGGTGCAGTCTAAGGAAGTCATGGAGCGTAACATACACGCCTATGACGAAGATGTGAAATGGCAGTTGCCAGAGCCGGGAGCGTTAATGAGTGCAAAGGCTTACCGGGATAAAAAGGCTATGCCGCTTGTGGAAAAATTGAAAGAGGTAGTAAAAAATCTGACTATCAAATGTGTACAGCTTGCGGAGCAGGGAAAGAAGCTGACAGCCAAAGTGGACGGACAGCAGAAGCAGATTAGCCGGTTGACAGATAAGGTCATGGAACAAAGCGACACTATACAAAGGTTGCAGGAAAGAGTATCTGATTTGGGGCATTTGGAGCGTCATTTAGGCAGGGAACAGATACAGTCAATAGTAGAACGGTCAAAGGCATTGGAACAGGCAGAAAAGGCAAGTAAACGCCTGAAACGTGCCTTTGAAATGAGCCGATAGGAAAGGGGATTGATAGGATATGACGGATATGGAGAAGAAAATCATGGTGCGGCTGTGTTCTAAAATCGTGGCAGAAACAGACCTTTACGAAACAGAAAAGGAAGTACAAAACCTGATAGACTGGGTGTGTTTGTCGGAACAGATAAAAGAAAATAACAATACAATCCGTAATCTGACCGGGGAATATAAAAAGATAGAGCCGGATTGCCGGGAGGGAGTGAGGGCACAGTTGGAGCGCATGAAAGAACTTTGTAAAGAACGTAATAATCTGTATGAGAAGCAGAACGATCTTAAAGGGCAGAAATGGAAGATTGAGAAATTGTTAGAACGGTAGGAAGTAGGGGCATGGTATTTACTATGCCCTTTAAAATGAGGTAGATAATTGGGAATGGAAATGGTACAATCGGATTAGTAAAATTGAAATAGAGGAGTTTATTATGGGAATACAAATTAGAGAAGCCAAAAGCGAAGAGATGAGAAAGAATGTTCATACTGTTAAGCAAATGACAAAAGGTATGGGATTCGATGAAAACATGGGTAAAGTCAATTGGTCATTTGTAAGGACAATTTCAAATTTTGGCTATCAGTTTATGCCAAAAGAAAAGGAAGTAAAATTTAAAAAAGTTAGATTAGGTAATGTGAAAGCCATTCTTTCAGAATATAAGTTTAGTCAAAATAAGAATATAATTATGTATATACATGGTGGAGGATTTGTTTCTGGTAGTGCTGCTGCGTCTAAAGGATATAGTTCAATGTTGGCGAAGTATTCCGGTTGTAAAGTAATTGCAGTTGATTATGCTTTAGCACCCAAATATTCGTTTCCTCATGGTTTTAATGATTGTTTCAATGCTTTTTGTCAAATTATAAAGTTATACCCGGAAGCGAAGATAACTTTGGTTGGAGAGAGTGCAGGTGCAAATCTATGCCTTGCGCTTGGATTAAAGGTCAAAAGCATGAATAAAGTGTCCTGTATATTAGTACATAGTCCATTTGTAGATTTTACAGACAGCTTAGATAGAACCGAGCATGAAATAGATGACTTTACTGTAAAACAGGGCTGTTTGAAACCGTTAAGGCAGATTTATGTTGGGGAGAATGAAGCTGATAATCCATTTGTTTCACCCATTTTTGGAGATTATGAAAATTTTCCACCAACTTTTATTACTTGTGACTATAATGAAACATTATATGCTGACGCAAAGGCGTTATACAAAAAATGCGAACAAGCGGGCGTTGATGTCGAGTTGGTTGAAATGAAAGGAACTTTTCATGCTTTTGCTCCGATTGGTACAGGCAGTCCGGAAACAAAACAAATTTTAGAAGAAAATATTAAATTTATGCAAAAATATATATAGTGCCACATTTTGGTATGTTGGGGAATGAAATATTTATTGTATTTTCCTTTAATGATATGAAATACATGGTGCTAGCACCATGTAAATAAAGTGGTTAAGGAGAAAATAGGTATTTTGTCACTGGCTCTATTTTGGCTCTAAAAATTTTCAGAACAACTAAAATATAGTGATAAATCAGATAATATGATGAAAAAAAAGCAGCAAAATTAAGGAAAAACATTTAGAATTAACTTCCGAGAGCTCGTGAAGGTGGACGTACTGTAGGTTCAGGCCGTGTGGCTACAATCATCGAGTAATTTAAAATTATTCAGTAAATTCAAGGCTTCCAAGGTTTTCCTTGGGAGCCTTTTTACGTCTGTGTAACAGTGAAAGTGTGATCAGTGGCGCCAAAACGGTGCCAGGAGATTATATTACATTATTAAAACTCATTTGTAAGTGGAGCAATTTTAGAAATAAGAAAACGAGTGGAAAGACAAGAAATAACAAAAATAGAAGTAAAAATCACAAGAAGAATTAAAATAATAACAAGAAAATAGAAATATAAGAAAAGTTCTTGACAATTATATACGTATAGTATAGTCTATATGGAAAGGAGATGATAATTATGACCAAAAGTGCAATGATAAAAGAAATGATAATACAATTATTATCAGATGGGAGCCCTCATACTGTTTCTGAAATGAAAGATTATTTAGTTGAAAAGAATATGGAAGACTATTCTGAAGGGCAGTTTGCGGGGTCTGTAGATAATTTGTTAAAGAACAAAAGAATAGAAAAGATAGATAGAGGTACATATAGGATAGCGGGAGCAGAGATGGTTTTGACCAAAGAAAGGAATGGGGTATTTATGAAAAGATGTTTTGTGGTTTCACCTATAGGTGATGCAGGTACAGATATTCGGAAAAATGCTGATCAGTTGTATCAACATATAATTAAACCGGTATGTGAAAAGTGTGGTTTTGCTGCACAGAGGGTTGATGAATTTAATACATCAGGTTCAATTACACAGGAGATTTTAGATGCGTTAAATGATTATGAATTAGTCATTGCAGATTTAACGGGGCATAATCCGAATGTTTTTTTTGAAATTGGTTACAGAACTAAAAGTCAAAAACCTATAATTCATTTAAAACGCAAAGATGAGATAATACCATTTGATGTCTCGGCAATTCGTACGTTTGAATATGACTTGACCGATTTGGATATGGTAACTGCAACGAAAGATAGATTAGAACAAGTAATAAAGAACTTTAAGTATGATGAAGTTAAAGAATCTAAAAAGGGTAGCAATAGCTTTGAAAATAATATGATTGTTGCATCTTTAAATGATATACAATACAAAATAGATGTTTTAACTGAGGAAATTAAAAAGAAGGAAAATGAAACGATCAAGACGGTTATTGAAACTTTTAATGCACAGAAGCCGGAACCGGAATCTCTTGAAACAGAGATGATGAAGATATTAATGCCAGAGTTAATAAGAAATCCGAATGCTGCAGATGCCTTGTTAAAGTTAAGTGAGAAATTTAAATAAGGAGAACATAAGTGATAAAGAAATATACACTGTTTTTGGATGAAAGTGAAACACATAAGCATAATAAGATGACACATAGTGATAGTGACTATCATTTTTGCATGGCAGGAGTTATTGTCGCAGAAGATGATTATCCAGATTTGCAAAATAGCGTGAATCAATTAAAACGTAATGTGTGGCCAGAATTAGGTAATCCTGAGAGCGTGATTTTACATCAAATGCGATTGATAGAAGCAGAGAAGGGGCGTTTGGATACAAGTAGATATCCAGAGTATGCTAAATTTAATCGCCGATCAGAGCGGAAAAAATTTTATAATGAACTTAAAAAAGTTTTTGTTGATAATAAGTTAACAATTGTTGGAAGTAGTATTAACGAAGATAATTTAAAACAGTATTATTGGGTTGCAGGGAGAAATAAACAAGACCAATATTTAGTGGCAATGCAACTATTGTTAGAAAACTATTGCCACTTTTTGTGCACAAACAATGCAATGGGAAATATCGTATATGAGCATAGAGAATTAATAGGAAATGAGAAACTTAGAGATAAATATTATCATATGAAACTTATGGGGTCGATGTATATGACTAAGGAGGCGTCGGAGAAACGGCTTTTAGGAATTGATTTCATTGATAAGTCGAATAATGAAGCAGGACTTCAAATAGCTGATTTTATTCCAAACTCATTTGCTAGAGACCATGCAGGGATTAGTCAATCTAATCCCAATATTTTCGGAACACTTCGTTATAATTTATATGATGGAAATATGGGAAATAGAGATCGTTTCGGAATAAAATATATGCCATAAAAAGAAAAATAGTATATTGACAAGAAGAGTTACATATAATAATATACATATAGGGATTGGGAGATGCCAACTACGTTTTGTGTTCGCACAAGAGACAATCGTTGGATTAGCCAAAAGCTAAGTATGGAGAAAAATACAATCGGCAACGAACCCTATATCAAAAAAGCTACCGTGTTAGGTAGTTTTTTTGTGTTAAGAAAGATATAAATAGAAAAGACATAATGTTAATCCAACAACTCTAGTGAATTGCGAATTCACTGGAGTTGCTTTTTACCATCCCTTAATCTGTTTTATCTGTTCTGTCCGTTCGGGATTTCTGTGATACTGCAACTTGAATTGTATCATCTCCACTACTTCTTTTCGTGCTTCATCATCTAACTGGTAAAAGGAAGTCAGAAGATTATCCACATCCGGTATACTGTTTTTCCCGAAAAGATATATAAGTGGGTACATGGAATTTTTTAAATATCTTTTTACCCGATTTCCGTCAAGAGCACCATTCAATCCATTCGGTAATGTAGGATATATTTCTTCTTCTGTGATCGCACCGGAAAAGGGGCTGGCAGAGCATATCTCATTCACGTCAATTTCTAATTCATTTGCCAGTCTAAGTGCAAAGTCAAATCGGATATTAGAATTCTTTTGAATAATAGAATAAAGTGTTGTAGCACTGATACCAGTTGCTTTTGCAATCTGGCGGACATTCGTGCCTTTACTATCAAGTATTTCTTTTAGTTTTTTACCGTCTCCCATTGAAATCTCACGTTTTCGTAAATTAGAAATTTACGAATTGCATAAACTTAATTATTGTCATAGCACAAATACAAAAGACATAAAAGATTAATTTTCAAAAATAGTATATAAGAATATCGTAAAAATGTAATTACGAAGTGTTCATAAATAAGATATGTAGTGATAATATGAGCATACGAAATCCATACATGAAATAAATATAAAAGATGTAACAAAATTTTAAATAGAGAAGAGAGGACGAATGTATGGCGAATTATCAATATATGATGAGTGCCGATGATGTAGCCTAGGAATTGAATTGTTCCAAATCTCATGCATACAAACTGGTAAAAAGCATGAATGAAGAGTTGGTATCGCAAGGATATATTGAAATGGTTGGAAGAATCCCAGGAGCGTATTGGGAGAAAAAGATGTATGGTTACGAATTATCAGTAGGACAGGAAGGGAGAACAGTATGGCTTACAAAGAAAAAGACACTAAGAAGTGGACTGCCTAATGGTTTGAGACAAATGCCAAGGGCGAAAAGAAAAAGCGAAGAAAAAGAGGTTTTGAGACAAAGAGAGAATCTCTTGAGTATGAGCGCCAGAAGAAGCTGAATAACAGCAGAAGCATGGATATGAAGTTAAGTGAATTCATGGAAGTTTATTTTGAGGATAAGCAGAACGAGCTGAAAGAACGCACTATGTCAATCATTAGGATGAATGGTGCCAAAAGCCGGGAATAGGTTTGCTTTTACAATTGCATTAAGGAATTTAAAGTATTGACAAATAAGACCACAAGTAGTAGTCTGTAAATAAGACTACTGTTTGTGGTCCGTTATATATAAGGAGGAAGTATTAATGGAAATTCAGTTAGGAGTTATAGAAGCACGTTATGCAGATATGATTTGGGAACATGAACCGGTTACTTCGTCAGAATTGGTAAAAATGACTGCGGTAGAGTTTAATTGGAAGCGCACCACAGCACATAATGTTTTGCGAAGACTGATTGATAAGGGACTGTTTCAGAATGAAAACGGACTTGTGACAGCTGTCATATCCAGGGAGGAATTTTATTCCCGGCAGAGCAAGCAGTATGTGGAGGCTGCCTTTGCAGGTTCACTGCCTGCATTTATTGCAGCTTTTACACAGGATTCTAAGCTGACACCGGAGGAAGCCAAAGCAATTCGTAAGATGATTGATCGGGCGGAGGAAAAGTGAGTATGGGAGATGTTTTCTTAAAGCTTTTGAATATGAGCATTACAGCCGGTTGGCTGATAATAGCGGTGTTATGTGTTCGTTTCTTATTCAGGAAAATACCCAAATGGGTTAAGTGTTTATTATGGGGAGTGGTGGCAATTAGGCTGATTTTCCCTTTTTCCATTGAAAGTGAGTTTAGTTTGCAGCCAAGTGCCGAGCCGATTCAATCCAGTACCATGGTAGAGGGAGAAATATTGCCGTATGTGCCATCCGTAGATAGCAATTTAGCCATTGTGGAGAATACGGTGAATCCCATATTGACGGAAACCTTTGCATATCAGGAAGCAGAAAGTGTGGCACCGTTACAGTTAATTACAGGGATTGCAGGAAGTGTATGGCTTTGTGGAATGATTGTACTTCTTGTCTTTGCCATAGGGAGTATGGTTAGGTTGTATCTTTTAGTAAGAGAGTCTGTGCATTACAGAGACAATGTGTATATTTGTGATGCAGTAAAGTCCCCATTTATTTTGGGTATCATCAAACCGAGAATTTATCTTTCTTCTTCTTTAAGCGAGGATGAGATGGACTATATTATTGCGCATGAAAAGGCACATCTTAGAAGAAGGGATTACTTATGGAAGCCTTTCGGGTACTTGCTTTTGTGTGTTTACTGGTTCAATCCGCTCTGCCTAATTGCCTATATTATGCTGTGTAAAGACATTGAACTTGCCTGTGATGAAAAAGTAATTAGAAATATGGGTTTTGATGATAAGAAAGAATATTCAAGGGTATTGTTGTCATGTGCAACACAGAGACGTTTGGTGTTTGTATGTCCTTTGGCGTTTGGAGAAGTGGGGGTGAAGGAGAGAGTGAAATCAATATTGGATTATAAAAAACCTGCGCTTTGGATTACTATTGCAGCAATCGTGGTATGCGTTATCGTTGCAGTTTGTTTTTTGACAAATCCTTCAGGGGAGTATCAGATAAGGATAACCATTCCGGCAGGAAGTACTGCGGTCTTTTGCTATTCGGATGAAGAAATTAGTCCGAAAGCTAATACACTTACACTTGCAAATGGCGATGGTTTAGGGGATACAGAGGTTGTTTTGGTGCCTGTAGAAGTAAGGGAAGAAAATGTTTATGATGAACCCGCTTATATGACACCTGGTATGCCCATAAAAATGGATGTTGAGAAGGGGGCATGGTTTAAAATTGGTGTAAATATGCAGAATCCTACTTCAGAAGATATAGATGTTTATATAAGTGTTAGTAATGTGGAAGTAAGGATAGCATCTGCAGAAGGCGAAGAAGTGCCTGAATTTGATGGAACAGATACCAATCAGGAAACGGAATTGGTTGTTCACGACCAACTGGGAGAAGATGCTGCCATTCAGGATTTGGCATATTATTTGGAGTTATCAGCTCCCGACATACAGTTTCAGAACATGTCTGAGGAACGAAAGGCAGAAATTCTTGCCGAGTACGGCAATCTTATAGACGGGTATACTCTTATGGCAAGAGAAAGTGTTGACGGAAAGACGGCATATATTGTTGGTCATTATAATGGTGATACTACGCAGAGTTCTCTTTATAAAATGCAGACCATGGACTATAGCAGTGGAACCTTGCAGAAGAGTTTTCAGATTTTGTATCTTGAGGAAAATGACGAGGCATTGAACAGGGTTTTGGATGAGGAAGGTGTTTTGGCAATTTCCGAAGAAGGGTATGTCATTCAGGACAGCAATCTATACTGGTCCGGTAGCAGAGATTATATTTTGATTCAGCCGGTGGATTCGGTATTGGATATTGCCAACACATTTGGTTTGTATCATACTCCGGCTAAGGGGCGTGCTTATATTGAAGATGCACTATCCCGCGGCATTGCATTGAGTACGGTTGCGGAGCCTTACCTTAGTATTTCTATGATTTCTGAAAAATATGGTGAGATTACAGAAAATATTCCCTTAACCGAAGAAGAGGCGAATAGCATATTATCAGAAAGCAGGATGATGCCGACAGAAAGATATGGTTTTTGTGCATCCTTGAATGTAAATGGGGAAATGATAACCTTTATGGAGTCGAATGGTGTCCCCCAATCTGTTTTGGATTTGGCAGTAGAGAAATGCGGATATCAATTTGCAAATCCTGACAGTATTACCGCTTCCATAAAAGACGCTTGTTTGGATTGCAACTGGATAGAGGAACCACTTCATCTTGATGAAGCTTATTTGCCTAGATTAGAAGAAATATTAAAGAGTGCAAAATGCATCGGTGTGGGTAACTGCGGATACGGAGCCAAGCTGACACTGACATTGGAAAATGGAGAGACCTTGACAGTGTTTAAGGGTACGGATGATTGTGGTTCCTTGGTGTTTGGTTCCTATGGAGGGTATTCAATCAGCGATGAGGCAGATGATGAATTCTGGGAAATGTTTGGACTTAGTTCGGATGCAGGTGAGCGTCTGAATTTTGGCGATTAATAGGAAACTACTAAAAGAATACCTCTGGTGCCAAAACGGTGCCAAGAAATCATGCAAATAAAAATATCACATAAAAAACCAACGAAAATATGCAGATTTCAGCCATAAAAAATATAGAAAATACATCCAAAAATGCTATTCATATAGCGTGAAGGTGGACGTACTGTTGGTTCTGGTAGGGTTGCTACAATCATTGAGTAATCTTTGATTGCTTACCATAACTAAATGAATTTATACCCCGGAAAACGCAGGTTTCCGGGGTTTTTTCATGTGAAAGGAAAGTGCTCAAGAATGGTGAGAAGCCAATAGGAATTGGCTGTTTAGACATAAGCGCTTACGTAATTAGCTTGGTTTAGTATAACTCCTTTGTTCTTTTCCTGTTTGCTTATGCTATAGCATACAAGTTAAATATTTGAAATTATGAAGTTATAATTTGAGAAAAACTTCTATCTATGATACGATTTAATGGGCAAGTATACCGAGATTTTGAAGATAAATAAAAAGATGAATATCTCATGCAGTTTCCATATTGTATTCAGGTTCCGTTTATGGATAAAGTCAAAGGAAAAGAATGGAATGTGTCAGAGAGAGCATTGATTGCTAAAATTAGAAATATGATGCTGTATGTGATGAATTTGTAATTATGCAAATTATTATGGAAATGAGAGGCAGCGATATGAAGGAAAATAAGACAAGATCGGCACTGATCGTAATTGATATGGAAAACGGGTTTATCAATGAAGAATCACCCCATTGCATTGCCGGAGCCAGAAGGACGATACCTGCTTGTATAAAGGCGATAGAGACAGCCAGAGAAAAAGGAATACCGGTATTTTTTGTAAAACGCATTTACCGCTATGACGGTAGTGATGTCGAGATGACAAGATATGAGAGCTGGAAAAATGGCGGACGCAGTATGGGGCCTGCCAGCACAGGCTTAAACAGTGCACAGGCTCCAAAGGGATTAAAGCCCCAGCCCGGAGATTATACAATCATAAAACCCAGGTGGAGCGCCTTTTTTCATACCGAGTTGGATTTGATTTTGAGAAGGCTGCAGATCAGAACGGTTATTTTAATGGGAACCACCACACCGAACTGCGTGCGAACCACATGCTATGATGCCAATTCATTGGAATACAATGTAGTTGTGTTGGAGGATTGTTGTTCCTCCATGACGGAGGAAATCCAACGGGTAAATATAGCAGACATGGGCAGAATGGGGGCACTTATTACAAATTCCCGGGAATTTGAAAATTATGACGAGAATACCGTGGTGGAGATGAGCAGGAAAATATATGGCGAAATGGAAGGTTCCGGATATTTTCCCGAAGAATTTGAAGAGCTGGATACAGATACAGGCCGGATTGATAGATGGTAGGATAAGGAGGAGTTATGAGGGACTTAATTGATTTATTTCTTGTATTTGCCAAAATCGGTGGATTTACCTTCGGCGGCGGATATGCAATGCTTCCGATTCTTCAGGCGGAGGTGGTAGAAAAGAAAAAGTGGGCGACGGAAGAAGAGTTGATGGATTATTATGCGATTGGACAGTGCACACCCGGAATTATTGCTGTTAATACAGCCACCTTTATAGGTAATCGCAAAAAAGGAATTGTGGGCGGAATAGTTGCAACTCTGGGATGTGTATTTCCCTCCATTGTGATTATTACGATTATCGCTGCATTTATTCAAAACTTTGCAGATATTTCATGGGTACAGAATATTCTGTCCGGCGTTCGTGTGGCAGTGTGTGTGTTGATTTTCAGTTCTGTAATCAAGCTGGGGAAAAAAGCATTGAAGGACTGGATGACATGGGCGCTCTTTATCGTAGTATTTTTAATCTCGTTATTTACAAATATATCAAATGTTCTGTTGGTGATTGCAGCCGGCATGCTGGGAATTGCGGTTGGGAAAGTGAAGGGTGAGAAGAAATGATACTATTGCAATTATTTTATGAATTTATGAAAGTAGGCCTGTTTGCCATCGGCGGAGGATTGGCTACCTTGCCCTTCCTATATGAAATGCAGGAGAAAACAGGTTGGTTTACGTTAGGTGATATATCCAATATGGTAGCAGTATCCGAATCCACACCGGGGCCTTTGGGGGTCAATATGGCAACCTATGTAGGTTATGTCATAGCAAAGCCGTTTGGAGGATTGATAGCTACACTGGGGTTGATTTTTCCATCCATTATTGTTATCACAATTATTTCATTCTTTTTAAAGAAATTTCAGGAAAGCAAAACCGTAAAGGATGCAATGAAAGCGTTAAAGGCTGCATCAGTTGCATTAATCAGCGTAGCAGGTGTCGGAGTTATGCAGGTGGCGTTTCTCGGCTCGCAAAAAGCAGAGAGTCTTGCTTTTGTTCAGGATATTTTATGGAAAAATGTGCTTTTGGCAGTTGTCATCATAGCAGTGATGAAGATCAGCAAAAAGAGTCATCCTATTCTGTTGATTGTGATTGCCGGCGTAGCCGGATTTGTATTTAAAATGTAACAGAAATGGTTTCCAAGAAAAAGTGTTAAGTAACAATCAAGGAAAAGAGCGAAAAATTTTGGGGTATTGGGATAATGTCTAAACTTATAATGATAAGAGGAAATTCGGGGAGCGGCAAGACAACTGTATCAAGAGAATTGCAAAAACGCTTTGGACGCAATACAATGTTAATATCACAGGATATGATACGGCTGCAAATGCTGAATGCTAAAGATGTAGAGGCTCTGCCATTGATAATAAGCCTGTTACAATATGGCAGACAAAATTCAAATATTACAATTTTGGAAGGTATATTGGATTCAGAGGTTTATATGCCTTTGTTTGAGGCGGCTATTAAAGAATATGGTATAAATATTTTTGCTTTTTATTATGATTTGCCTTTTGAAGAAACACTGCTAAGACATAGCACAAAACCTAATAAGGCAGAATTTGGCGAAGCGGATATGAAAAGATGGTGGAAAGAGAAAGATTATATCAATGTAATACCTGAACAAGTGATAACCTCCAATATAAGTATATCAGATACAGTGGATATGATTTACAATATTGTATCACATTCTGGTTTGTAAGAGAGATAAGGAATTTACTTAAAGCAAACTTAAAAAATAAGGAGTCATATGAATATTTTAGAACTTTGTGAAGGAATCAATTTACAACCTGAAATGAAAAAGCAGGTGGCGGCTTTTGCCGACGGCTTTGATTTTGATATGGTGGATAAGCAATTAAAAGCTTTCCGGATTTATGAGAAAATGGATGATGCCCGTATTGAGCTGCAAAACATTCTCGGTGATGATGAAAATCATATTAAGATACTTGCCTGTATGTTGCAGGCATCTGCGAATGTTTATGATATTTATCGGGCGAAGGGTATAAATGATAAGATATATTTTGACACCATGAAGTGTTATACACGGTTCATTGATGAGACATATAAAAGGACAGGCAGATTTGATTTTGACAGATTTTGGTGGACGGTTCGTCAGGCAGGCTGTAATCTGTTTAGAATTGGTGAACTTGAATATGAGATGGCACAGCTGGACGATCAAATGGTAATTGAACTTCATATTCCTTCAGATGCCGATTTTTCTCCGTCTGCTGTGGATGAATCGCTTGAGATAGCACAGGCATTTTTTGCGAAATATTATCCTGAATTATCGGATTGTGAGTATCATTGTCATTCGTGGCTGCTGGACAGACAGCTTAAGGGGATGTTAAAAGAAAATTCCAATATTTTAAGCTTTCAAAACAGATTTGAAATGTTTGACGACGGCGAAATTGATATGGAATTTATTGAATGGCTTTTTGGTACTCAAACAACCGACTACACAGCTTTGCCTGAAAATACTTCTCTGCAAAGAAATATGAAAAAGCATATCATGTCGGGCGGCGTAATTCGAAACTCGTATGGAAAGCTGCGCAAGTAAAAACAAGCTTTAAAGGATATTTCTCCGACAGTTTAAATAATTGACGGTAATGTAAACGGACGATATAATTGTGATATAGCAATTCGCAGAACATATGCATAGAATAGGATGTTCTGTTTGTTTTTCTATACGAAAACATTTTGAAACGGAGAAAATCATGAAATTATCAGAGCTTTCAGTATATAATCCCATTACAATACAGTGTCATGACAATCCTGACGCAGATGCTATCGCTTCCGGCTATGCGTTATATGCCTATTTTCAGAGCATGGGAAAAGAAGTGCGCATCATTTATTGCGGCAGAAACAAGATACAAAAGTCTAATCTGCTTCTGATGATTGAGAATCTGAATATACCGATTTCATATATAGAAAATATTTCTGCCTTTTGTGAAAAGGAACCGGACAGGAAGCTGCCGGGGTTATTGATTACCGTAGACTGCCAATATGGAGCAGGCAATGTGACGAAAATTCCGGCGCGGGAGGTGGCAATTATCGACCATCATCAGGTGGAAATCCGGGATGTGGAGAAGAGTGAGATCAATCCCAATCTGGGAAGCTGCTCTACCTTGGTCTGGAGCATGCTTCAGGAAGCCGGGTACAAGATAAGCGATGCAAAGCTGGGAACAGCATTATATTACGGCCTTTACACGGATACCAATCAATTTTCGGAGATATATAATCCGTTGGACATGGATATGCGTGAAGCGCTTCCTTGTGAAAAGTCGTTAATTACCCTGTTCCGCAATTCGAATCTCTCTTTAAAGGAGATGGAAATTGCAGGAGTGGCAATGATACGAAACATTTATAATGATGACTACAAGTACGGAATCATCAAATCCCAGCCGTGTGATCCGAATATTTTAGGACTGATCAGTGACTTCTTTAATCAGGTGGAGGCGGTTAATTGCTGTGTTGTTTATAATGAACAAAAGGATGGATACAAATTCTCCGTTCGAAGCTGCATAAAAGAGGTACAGGCCAATGAATTGGCGGCTTTTTTGGCAGAGGGAGTAGGCTCCGGCGGCGGACACAGGGAGAAGGCGGGCGGCTTTATCAATAAGACACTTTATGAAGAGGTATATCCCACGCTGCACTCGGAGGCATTTTTCAGTGAGCGAATGAATGACTATTTTGATCATTGCCAGATTATCTATGCCAAAGATTATGATATTGATATCACTGGAATGCAGTCCTATGTGAAGAAAAAAGTACCTCTTGGTTATGTGGATGCAACCGATGTTCTGCCTGTTGGCACGCCTATTACCATCAGAACTTTGGAAGGCGATGTGGATATGGTGGTAGATGAAGACCTGATGATTATGATTGGTGTTAAGGGGGAGGTATATCCCAATATCAGGGAGAAATTTGAGAGAACCTATGAAGCGACTCAAAAGCCTTACTGTGAGTGTGAAGATCACGCACATGGTAATACGTTATATGAGCCTACTATTCACAATAGAGCTACAGGCGAAGTTTTGAAACTCACAAATTATGCGAAAATATGTATTGCTACCGGCGGTACACATATTCATGCGAGAGAATTAACAGGAAGGGTTAAGGTATTTACCGCATGGGATGAGGAGAGATACATGTTAGGCAAGGCCGGAGATTATCTGGCAGTGCGGTGTGATGACAAGCATGACATTTATGTGGTAGAAAGAGATATTTTCTTTAAGACTTATGAGAAAGTTGATGCGCATTTATAAGCCATATTTTGGTTTTATAGCTCAATAGATTTTGGGTTAATAGTTTCATATAAAAGACCTTTCAGCGGTTGCAACCTTAAATTGCGTAGTTGCAACCGCATTTTAATAGATTCCGCAAAACAAAGGAGGGGCAAAGGAACGATAAATGATAAGAGAGTGTACTGATTATGAAAACTGTATCTTGAAGGAAAGCAAAGCAGATATCCTCACATATCCGGAATTGTATGCTTTTGTAGATAAGCATAATATTCTTCCGTATCTGCTGGGATGTGGAGCAGGTCTGGGACTGGGAGCGTTGATTGCATACGTGTTGCCGGATACTTATTCCTCGTGGAAGTACTTCATATTTGCCATCTGTATTGCGGGCACAATAAGCTTATTTGACCTCATCGGGGAATGGATTGCCGTTAGAAAAAGCAGAAAAGCTCCATTGCCGGGGAAGAAATTTCGTGTAAATGGCGGTGTGATTTTAGACTATGTTATTCGCACGGAGGGCGATGCGCACCTTATTATTGCAGAGGACGACTTGCGGGATGCAGAAGGCAATCCGGTCTGTATTGAGTACCCTGCGCCAAGAAACCTTTCTGTTACGGCAGGGCAGAGGATTCTCCTTGCATACAGTGACAACGGCGCTTACATACCGCTGCGCCTTACAGCACAAACCGATAATATGATACCGTCAGAGCCCCCTGCTTATTTTCATACAGTGGACTGGGAAAAAGCCACAAGGCTTCCCCATCCGGCTGCCATGAATTTGGATAAAGAAAGTTATCTGATGCATGAAAAGGAAGTGGAGGATTTTGCTAAGGCATGTACCAGCCTAACTGATATCCGGGTGAAAAATTGGGTTGGGATTATTATACTGAGTCTGCTGGTGCTATTTTTACTGGGATTGCTTTTATTTGCTCTTATAGTAAAGGATGTGATTACGAAGCCTTTCGCAGGTGCTTTGGCAGGTGCTGTATTTTTGTTGGCGTGGGGGATATTTACTGTTGTTATGGCCAAGAGAATTTTGACCGGCGTGACAAGAGGACTTAAGAGACTGCAGTATAAGAAGAAAGTTATGTTTTTGTCAGTTTATAGGGAATATGGTTTTAATGAGGTGTATATGTCATATGTGAGAGTCTATGAGTATGTGGATGGAGAACTTTTGCTGCGAAATTACTTTATCAGCAACAGTGTTTTCCTGCCTAAGGATATTCCCTATGGAAAGGTGATTTACAAGCTTTCCAAGGCATCAGAGAGCACGGAAAAGGATTTGAACTATTTTTCTCAAGATGATTTTGTCGAATGCCGGTTAAAGCTTAAGTAAGCAAAGGAGCATAATTTGCAATGTATCATAAAGAACAAATCGTATCGGAATTGAGGAAACAGTTGGCGATAGAATTTAATTGTAGGGAAGAGGATTTTGATCATAAGGAAAATGTGATTACCGTTGCAAAAGCAAACCCGGGGAGAAGAATTTATACGAAACAGAAGGAATTCTTTTCAATGGTTACGCTTGGAAGGAATGTGGTTATCTCTGCCGATGAAAGTATGCATAGCTGGATTGCACAGTGGAGTGCCGAAAAAGAAGGGTTCTGGCTGTTTGAGCATAGTCATCTTATGGAGCTGGAAGCAGAACTGCACAAATATGGAAAGCAGCTTTGGCAAAGCCATCACATGTTTCTGCCAAGGCCGGAAATCCATAACGTGGAAACTTGCTTTGACGTAAAATGGTTTGAGCAGGAGGAAATCAAGGATTTATATGGATGCAAAGAGTTTTCCAACGCTTTATGTGAAAAATACCTGCCGGAGAGACCGGATATGCTGGCAGTTGGTGCGATGCAGGGAGATCGAATAATAGGACTGGCAGGATGTTCGGCAGATACAAAGCTGTTTTGGCAGATAGGAATTGACGTGTTGCCGGAATATAGAAGTACCGGAGTTGGAACCGGGCTGGTACAGCTCTTGAAGAATGAGACATTTCGCAGGGGAGCAATTCCCTTCTATGGAACAAGCTTGTCCAATCTGCATTCTTGGAATATTGCATTAAACTGCGGATTTTATCCTGCATGGGTAGAGATTGAGACAAAAGAGGAAGACTGACATGGGGAATAAACAGATATTTGAATTGATGAAATTTCTTGATTTAGGTGAAATAGCGGAAGGACCCGATGAAGTCACAGGTGGTTTGCTGCATAAAATGTACCGTGTGGCCACATCGAAGGGCCTTTTTGCGGTTAAGGTGCTGAATAGGGAAATTATGAAAAGGCCTGATGCACTTAGGAACACCATAAATTCCGAAAAAATAGCCTCTGCTTTCAGTGACAGTATTCCTGTGGCCGCTTCATTGGAAATCCGGGGAAGACAAATTCACGAATTAAACGGATGCTATTATATGGTTTTTCATTGGCTGGAGGGACAATCTGTTTTTCTGCCTGATATCAGTGAAAAAGAATGTGCGCTTATAGGGGATATTCTGGGAAAGATGCATCATAGGAATATCAGGCTGGAAGAGGTAGAGCCGGAGCAGGATACCGGATGTCTCTATGATTGGGAGGAATATCTGCATGCAGCCAAAGAGAAGGAAGCGCAGACCGGCGGGTGGCTGACTCAATATGAGAAAGCAATCAAAGATCTTATTATGTGGAATCAAGCAGCATGTAAAGCGCAGGAGACTCTTGCAAAAAATATGGTGATCAGTCATAGGGATTTAGACCCTAAAAATGTGATGTGGAAAGACGGAAAGCCTTATATAATTGATTGGGAAGCAGCAGGGTATAGTAATCCTTATCAAGAGTTTTTGGAAGTAATTAATTATTGGGCGGACGATGGAAAAGGCGGTTTGAGCCAAAGCAGGTTTGATGCAATACGGAAGGCATATGAAAAGCATATGAGTCTGGCGCAGGTAAGCTGGGATGCGGTATTTGCCGGAGGCTGCCTGGGCATGCTGGGGTGGCTTGCATATAATGTCAGACGAGCCTTGGGGATTGAGGCTTTGGATGATGCGGAAATCAGGTTAGGCGAAGAGCAGGTAAAGGGAACGATCAGGGAGTTATATTGCTATCAGGGAAGGATAGCGCTGATTAAGGATTGGTTAGAAGATGATAGATAGTCAGGTGGAATATAGAAGTATTATCATGCGCTGCGACCAGATTGATAAAAGTGCATACTTGGAACCGGCTTTGAATGTTGAGTTTGTATGTTATCAAAAAGGAATGGAAGCAGTCTGGGCGGATATTCAAAAAAATGCCGGGGAGTTTGCGGAAACGTCTGCTTCGGAAGTGACAGCATATTTTATGGTGCGTTATGGGAGCAGACAAAGCGAATTATCTAAGAGATGTATTTTCTTAAAAGAAAAGAGTACAGGCAGGTATATCGGCACATGCATGGCATGGTTTGAGCAGAAGGGAACGAAAGAGGTTCCGGTTTTACATTGGCTGGCGGTTGATGATCTTTATGCGGGAAAAGGGTATGCCAGAATGCTGATTACCCGGGTACTGATCCTGTTTGAGCAGCTTGGCATGGAACTTCCGATATACCTTCATACACAGCCATGGTCATACAGAGCTGTCAAACTGTACAATGACTTTGGCTTTTGCATAGCGCAGACTGATACATACGGAACAGCAGTAAACGAATATGAGGAAGCGATGCCTGTTTTAAAAAAATATATGACAAAAGAGGCTTATACGAAGTTGGAAAAGACCAAGATTTAAGAAGATATTCGATAGCGGGTAAAGATATGTGGAACAGAAAACCAACCGCTGACAGCAGAGGAGAAGTACCATGTACCGGATTATAAAAAATGTGAAAGAGAACAATCAGCTGAGGGCAAGCTTTAACAAATTGGCAGAGGAAACCTTTGGATTAAACTTTGAAAACTGGTATCAAAACGGGTTTTGGAATGAGAAGTATGTCCCTTATTCTATGGTGAAGGACAATACCGTAATTTCAAATGTTTCCGTTAATATCATTGATATGCTTTGGGATGGGCAACTGAAACATTTCATACAGCTGGGTACGGTTATGACGGATAAGGCTTATCGGGGGCAGGGAATGATCAGGCAGATTATGGAGGAGATTGTCGTCGATTACGAAAAGAAGACAGACGGCATGTTCTTGTTTGCTAATGACAGTGTGCTTGATTTTTATCCTAAATTCGGTTTTGTAAAGGCAAAGGAGTATCAATATTTTCGGGAAGTAGATTCGCAGCAGGCGGCAGCCTGTGTTTCGGTTCCCATGAAAAATAAGAATGACTGGAGCAAAATGGAAAACAGGATAAAGAGCAGCAGGTTCCGAGGAAGGTTTGATATGGTGAACAATAGTGATTTGATCATGTTCTATTTGTCACAATTCATGCAGGAGAATGTTTTCTATGTGGAAAAAAGTGACGCCTATGTGGCAGCGGAAGTGGAGGCTGATGAGGTGTTCCTGCATGCTGTCTTTTCAGAGCAGCCGGTGGAGCTGGAGGATGTGATTCCTGCCTTTGGAAAAGAGTTCAAAAGGGTTACATTGGGATTTGTGCCGCAAAATACAGAAAAATATCAGTGTACGGAGCGGCATGAGGAGGATACCACACTATTTGTTAAGGGATTTGATTTTGAAAGTGGGAAGCTGATGTTTCCGACCCTGTCACATGCGTAAATGTATATTGTTCAACGAATATAATTTGACAAAATCAAATACTTTGTTATAATGAACTTATAAAAGGTGCTGCCCATAAAGCAAACGGGTCACCTTAGTTAATAGTTACTTGTCAAAAAGCAATCTATTCCTTGGTCGGGCGGTTGCTTTTTTGATATTTATGTTTCCGGCAGGATTGGTTGATACTGGTTAAAGTAACCATTATACTGATGATGGTTACTGCAATACCAACGATATTCACTGCTGTTTCGAATACCATATCTTGTACCTTTCGCATTATTTTCCATATGTGTACCTCCTTAAAAGAAATGGAAGTTCTCAAAATGTACTCATTTTGGCAAAAGGTGAACCGCTTACCGTTTAGACAGCACTCTACAAATAGTATATTTAAGAAAAAATAATAAGTCAATAAAAAAACAATATTATAGCGGTAAAACAAACATAACGTGGAGCAAATATTGTGAGAAGATTTACCTGCATTTCCTCCATAGTCAATAAGTAGAAAAAATGCTAAATTCATGATAGGATATGATCAACGACTAATTTGGACCTCGAGGTGGAAATAACAGAGTAATACCAAAAGAAAAAAGATACATAAACGGTATTTTGGCGGTTATTTTTTTTGCTTTTGGGAGTGTTCTATTTGGAGAAAGCGGGCTTTATTTGTAGTCTTTTAACACTTTTACTAAGCTGGTAAATGAAGAAGGTTTAGTGCACTGCTTGAGATGAATAAGGAGATTTATGAAAATTGACCGTCTGATAGGCATTATCACCACTTTACAGCAGAATAAAAAAGTAACTGCTCCCGTTCTTGCGGAAAAGTTTGAGGTTTCAAGGCGCACCATCAACAGGGATATTGAAGCCATATGCCGTGCAGGCATCCCTATTGTCACGACCCAGGGGAATGATGGCGGTATTTCTCTTATGGACGGATTTTCCTTTGATACGACAGTGTTTACCCAGCAGGAACTGGCGGCCATATTTACCGGACTGAAAACCCTTGACAGTGTTTCACATTCGCCTAAGGCGGAGCGGATCGCACAGAAAATCGGCGGTAATTCTGCAGTTACCTTATCTGAACATATGCTGATAGACCTTTCCTCCTTTTATAAGGATGATCTGGCAGCCAAGATGGAGCAGATCAAATCAGCTATCGAGGAACAATTGTGCATTTCATTTCATTACTATTCCAATAAGGGTGAGACAGATAGGATGATAGAGCCCTATTTGATGGTCTTTAAATGGTCGGATTGGTATGTGTTCGGATTCTGCAGGCTTCGGCAGGACTTCCGCATGTATAAGCTGCGCCGGCTGTGGGAGTTAAGTATTACCGGGGAAAGGTTTGAGACCCGAAGTATAGCGGAGGAAAAGCTGCATTTCGGTTCAAATATGACAGACGATTATTTCATTACGGCGATCTATGATAAGTCGGTGAAGTATAAGCTTGTTGAAGAATACGGCCCATATTCTTTTCAGGTAATGGAAAATGGGCAGTTATACACCAGATGGGGCTTTACCGATCCGGATAGGGCGGTGTCATGGTTCCTGGGATTTGGGGATAAGGTTCAGGTGATAGAGCCGCCGGAAATGGTGGATAGAATGAAAGCTGCAACATGGGCAGCAGCACTAAAATATTCTCAAACATGACACACAGGTGTCGTGTTTGCTGTGGTATGCTAAAGAAAAAAGGAGGTTTTTCCTATGGTTGATTCTCGTTGTGGACTGCATTGTACAGGCTGCGAGTATAAGGACACCTGTAATTGCGGAGGTTGTATTGAAACAAACGGACATCCTTTTCACGGTGAATGTCCTGTTGCTGTTTGCTGTCAGAACAGAGGAATTGTGCATTGCGGTGAATGTCCGGATATTCCATGTGAATTATTGACACAATACTCCTGCGATCCCGAGCAGGGAGATAATCCTCACGGAGCAAGAATTGAACAGTGCAAAATCTGGAGAGAGGAACAGAAATTATAAGCATTTAAATGGGGGAAAGGACAGGAGGAGTAATATGGATAAAGCTAAAATTACAGGGCTTCGCATGGAGAGGCAGTTTCTTGCAAGGAAGGCCGATGAGGAGGAGTACATACAGCTTTACCGTGATATGCAGCCGGGACAAAATGTGTATTGGAACGGCTTCGGACAGCCACCGGTCTTGTCCTTTCGGGCTGCCTTTGATGACATTGAATTTAATCGTAAAAGGCAGGAGAGGCGGGAATTGATAAAGGGAAGATTTGCCGGTGGAAATCTGGGATGGATTGTTCCGGAGGATTTGGAGCTTTTTATTGCACTTTATCAAAAACCGCTGATAAGGCCTTCTGAAATACAGCTGCAGATTTTAAAGATTATTGAATATTTAGGACCTCTTAATATTCAGCAGATGAAGGAGGAAACGGGTTTTCTGGTAAAGGAAATTACTCCGGCACTGCATAGGCTGCAGGAGGCCTTTCTTCTTTATGAGGATCAGTATGACGGGGAGTGGGATCGCAGCTGGTATCCTTTTGAAGAGATGTTTCCTGACACGGAAAAGAATAAGTATTCCCGCACGGAAGCTTTGCAGATAGTATTGCAGCGTTTTGCCTATCGTCAGGTATGGTTTGAACCGGAAATGGTCAAATCCTTTTACAAGCTCCCGGCTAAGGAGGTGAAAGCTGCTATTGCGGCTTTGGTTGCTGAAGGAACTATGGTAGAGTATGAGGGCGGATATCTTTTAAAGGAGGACAGGGAGCTATTGGAGGATTACGTCCCGGAGCCTCTTCATTTTGTATATGCCATTCATAGAAACGATTTTCTTTATAAGACATTGGAACCTGTGCTGAAGGCGCAAATAAAGCCCTTATGCGATTCGTTAAAATACGATCACGAACCGCTGCAGTATCTGCTTATTGACGGGGAGTTTCGTGGAGCGTGTGTGGGACACTTCCGCAACGGACCTTATGATTTAAATGATGTTGTCTGTGATCTGCCTAATGCCGTAGAGCGGAAGGATGAGATTATTGAAGCTGTAAGAAGTGTAAATTTTGGGCGTCTTCCCCAGCGGTTTAACGGGGAGAGGATTCTATAATTAACAAAAGTAGAAGCAATCCTTGAATATCCATGGTATAATAGGAACAGGAGGATAAGGCAATGCCCAAAATGCGGAAACATTATATTGACAATCTGCGGAATATAACGATTTTGTTGTTGTTTCCGGTACATACGTTTATGATCTGGAATAATTTCGGTTCCGGCTTTTATATCTGGTTAGGAGAAAACAAAATCCTAAGCACGCTGATCGTATTGGTAAATCCCTGGTTTATGCCCATACTTTTTGTCTTGGCGGGAATGAGTGCGCGATATGCACTGCAGCTAAGAACGGTTAAGGAGTTTGCAGTGCAGAGAGTTCATAAGCTGTTGATCCCGTTTATAAGCGGGATGATATTTCTTGTACCGTTTCAGACTCTGTATGCCCGAAAATTTTTTGATAAATATAACGGCGGGCTTTTGGAAAATTGGAAGTACTTTTTTACTCATCTTACCGATTTTAGCGGGTATGATGGTGCATTTACTCCGGGGCATCTGTGGTTTATCCTGTTTCTGTTTTTAATATCCATGTTTGCCTTGCTTTTATTCTGCGTTTTACCATATGAGAAGCTTTCTGCAAAGGTGGAGAAAGTTCCGTCATTCGGAATACTTCTTCTGTTTATTCCCATATGGCTTATGTATTATTTGGGAAATTTCGGAGGATTCAGCCTTGGAAAGGATTTGGCGCTTTATTTGATCGGATATTATGTGTTAAGCAATGACCTTGTTATGGAAAAGTTAGAAAAGAACATAAGGTGGCTTGCGGGGCTGTGTGCTGTGGGAACAGTGGCGCTGGTAGTGCTGTATTACAATTTTTCCTATTATGGCGATTTGTGGATCAATTATATCGGATGGAACAGTATTTTGGTTCTGCTTGTTTTGGGGAAACGGTTTTTGAATAAGCGGACATGGTTTACGGAATATTTTAATAAGGCATCTTATCCTGTCTATATCTTGCATCAATCTATTTTAGTTGTGTTGGCTTATTATATAATACAAATAAGTTCGAGTACGTTGGTGCGGGTATTGGGGATTTGTGTCGGAAGCTTTGGGGTTACGGTATTGGCATATCACATCATCAGACTGATACCGTTTGTAAGGAAAATGGTAGGAATAAAATGATTAGATAAAGGAGGTATTTACATGTTGTTAAAGGACAAGGTTGCAATCATCACAGGAGGAAGCAGGGGAATTGGTTACGCTACGGTGGAGGCTTTCCTTAAGGAAGGAGCTACGGTAGTATTATGCGGCAGCAGACAGGAGACCGCGGATCAGGCGGTAGCAAAGCTGAAAGAAGCTTTTCCGGAAGCCGCAGTAGAAGGAATTTGGCCTAAGTTGTCCAATTATAATGAGGTCAAGGCTGCCTTTGATCAGGTGGTACAGAAATACGGACGTATTGATATTCTGGTAAATAATGCGGGAATGTCGGAGAGTACGCCCTTTTCTTCCTACACAGAGGAAACCTTTGATAAGGTTATGGATTTGAATGTAAAGAGTGTTTACAACTGTACGAAAGCGGTAAGTGAGTATATGACCGGACAGGGGAGCGGTGTTATCTTGAATACCTCTTCCATGGTAAGTATTTATGGTCAGCCTGCAGGAATGGCTTATCCTACTTCTAAATTTGCGGTAAACGGAATTACATTGTCTTTGGCCAGGGAACTTGGACCGAAGGGAATCCGTGTCAATGCGGTTGCTCCGGGGATCACCTATACGGATATGATGAAAGCAGTTCCAAAGGAGGTCATTGATCCTATGGTTGCACAGATACCTCTGCGCCGCATCGGTCAGCCTGAGGATATTGCCAATGCCTTTGTTTTTCTGGCTTCCGAGAAGGCATCCTATATTACCGGCGTAGTGCTCAGCGTGGATGGACTGGCACGGAGTTAAGGAACCGATTGCGTGGATGGCAGTGATGGAAAACATCAAAAATTTTTTTAAGACGGATGAAAGCTATAGAGAGCAGCTTGATAAGTATGACAAGCTGGACGGTATGCTGGCAATTTTGTATTTTGTACTTTTTATGGCGGCTTATTACTTTATGGGCTGTATTATGCGTGAAAAAGGCATTTATCTGGGACTGTACTGCAATGCTGTTCTTGCATTGGTGCCCATAGGCATTGTTCTGCTAAGGAAACAGAAGCTTTCATCCTTAGGCCTTACCGGAGGCAAAATAAAACAGGCGGTTTTATTTTCCGGAGTTTTAGGCGTGTTATTTTTAGCCATAGGCGGCATTCTGCCGGGAGTATTAGCCGGGGCCGAGCTTAATCAATTAACTGTCATCCTATACAATATATTTTATTACTTCATTATCATTGGTTTGGTGGAGGAGATTGCATTTCGGGGCTTTATCCAGACCAGAATTTACGGACTTATCAAAAACGACATAGCTGCTGTTCTTGTAACAGCAGTTATGTTCGCCTTGATGCATATACCCTTTCAAATGGCCGTATACCAAATGGGACTGGGGCAATATTTTATGACAGTATTTCTTGGAAATATGCCCTTTTTGATTCTATGGCACATCGTTTTTAATTTCATGCAGCGGAAGTTCAATTCTATTTATGGAAACACTGTTTTTCATGGATTTATGGATCTTTGTTCGGGGCTGTTTTTAGGCAAATAATTCCTGAATAACCTTAGAAACACTAGTGATTTCTGTCAGGTATCCTGCATTATCGCCGCAGAAAAGAAGTCCTCCTTCCACGTCACCCTGTACGGCACGAACCAGAGCCCTGGTGATGCAGTAGGGAGTATCCTTTGGATTGCACTTTTTCAGGCAGCGGTAACATTTGGTGATGGGTTCTTTTTCCTGTTTAACCTTTTCCAAAAAGGGATTGTGGATGGCTCTGGCAGGCATACCGACAGGGCTTATGACGATTTCAATGTCCTCCGGTTTGGCATGAATATATGCTTGCTTGTAGGCATCGTCTGCGTCGCATTCTTTGGTAGTCACAAAGGGCGTCGCTGCCTGAATACCATCGGCTCCCAGCGAAAAAGCATGAGTGGTTTGGGCGGAATTACGGATGCCGCCTGCAACGATTACCGGTATGGAAACACCGTATTTGTCTGCAAAGGATTTGGTACAGGCGATAATTTTCCGAATTTCCTGATCATAAGTTTCATCAAAGCCCTCATCATAGAGATGGGTCAGTTCATCTGCCGAGAAGCCCAGATGTCCTCCCGCATGTGCTCCCTCAATCACAAGAAAATCTGCGGTTCGGTGATAGCGCTGATCCCACATTTTAAGGATGATGCGGGCGGCTTTTTCTGAGGAGACAATGGGAGCGATTTTGGTATCGGTGCCCTGCACGTATTCGGGCATGTCTACAGGCAGTCCGGCTCCCGAGATAATCACATCTGCGCCTGCATGGGCTGCAGCGCTCACATATTCCCCGTAATCATTCAGTGCAACCATAATGTTAAAGCCTAAAAGGCCATGACAGGTTCCGTTTTCCTTTCCTGAAATTTTTTCAGCCAGTTTAAGCTCCTTTACCATGGCACGCAGGTTCGCCTGTTTGGGGGCTTTTTCAAAATCAGGCTCCCGATAGCCGATTTGTGCGGAGGAAATAATGCCGATTCCGCCTTCTTTGGCTACTGCTCCTGCCAGGGATGATAAGCTGACTCCCACGCCCATTCCACCCTGTATCAAAGGGAGAATGGCGGTTTTGTTTCCGATATGTAACGGTTTTATATTCATGGTATACTTTTATTACCTTTCCGGGTAAACACCCTAAAATAGTTTGACGATCAAAGTAATTATAACGAAAGTAGTATGCCGTGTCAACAGAAATAGTTTTAAAAACTACATAACAAGGCGCTGAATGTAAAAAATAAGTATAGAAATTTGTGTAAAACAAATATCTGCTGTGGTATACTACATAATACATAAACAGGCAATTTTGAGAAAGGAAATGGTAATTATGAACCAGCAGTATTTGGACAGATTTCGCGAAGATTTAAACGAATTTTATGACATGACAGCAAAATTTTACCGGAAGGAAATAACCGTGCCGGAGTATAAATCTTTTTCCGGCGGCTTTGGCAGCTATGCACAGAGGGGCGGAGAAAGAAGTATGCTGCGGCTTCGTCTGGCATGTGGGGAAATTAACAAGGAAAATCTGAAATTTATTAAAGACAGCATTGAAAAGTACAGCATTGATATGGTGCATCTTACCACCTGTCAGACCGTGCAGGTGCACAACCTGACGGAAAAGACAGTCTGCGCACTTGTGGCGGAGGCTTTCGATCACGGTATTATCACCAGAGGAGGCGGAGGGGATTTTCCCAGAAACGTTATGTGTTCTCCACTTTCGGGAGTAAGGGACGGGGAATACTTTGATGTGGTTCCCTATGCCAAGGAAGCGGCAGATTATCTGCTTTCCTTTATCGGAAAGGTGAAGCTCCCCAGAAAGCTGAAGGTATGCTTCCAGAACAGTGAAGAAAATGAGGTACACGCAACTTTCCGAGATATGGGCTTTGTGGCAACCCCCAATCATACCTTTGACGTTTATATTGCAGGCGGCCTTGGAATTAAGCCTATGTTCGGCGTACAAGTTGTGAAGGATTTGGAGCCGTCTAAAATTCTTTATGCGATGAAATCCATGGTGGATGTATTTACGGAGTATGGAAATTACGAGAAGCGTTCCGCTTCCAGAAGCCGTTTCCTGCAGGAGACTCTTACACCGGAAGGGCTTAAAAAGGTATTTGAGGAAAAGCTGGAGACTAATTTTGCTGACGAAAACCTGGACATCACCGTGTCGGAGGATGACGGAAGACTGATGGCGAAGAGCCAAAAGGCATCCCGGGAGGATGATGGAGCGGCGGATGAGACGTGGCAGAAGCTGCTTGCAGGGGGAAGGGTGATTTCGCAAAAGCAGGAAGGACTTTACGCAGCAGCTTACCATCCGGCAGGCGGAAAGCCGAAGCCTTCTTTCTTTGGCGCATTGTATGATATCATAGAGGAGATGGATGAGGTGAAGATCCGCCTTACTCCTGATCAGGGCATGTATGTAATCAACCTGACAAAGCAGGAGGCAAAGAAGGTTCTGGAACTGACAGCAGATGATAAGGGCACGGCCTTTGAGCGTTCCACTGCATGTATCGGAGCCGATGTATGTCAGGTAGGGATAGGAAAATCCCAGGTGCTTTTGCAGGCCTGCTTTGACAGAGTAGAGAAGGAGAGCTTTGCAGACGGTGTGCTTCCTGCTATTCATATCTCCGGCTGTCCTTCTTCCTGCGCAGCCCATCAGACAACGCTTCTGGGATTTCGCGGAGGCATGAAGCAGACACCGGAAGGACCGAAGCCGGCTTTTGCAGTCTATGAAAATGGATGCGATCTGGAGGGAAAGGAGCGGTTTGGAAAGGAACTGGGCGTGATGCTGGAGAGCGATATTCCCGAATTCCTTGTTGATCTTGGAAAGGCCGTAGCGGAGAAGAATATGACATACATGGAGTTCCATGAAAAATATCCGGATGAGACAGCGAAGGTAGCCGGAAAATATCTTTGATACGTGCGTCCTGCGGATAAGGAGCCGAGGAATGTTCGGTAATAGAAAATAAGAAACTTATTGACGGAAGGGAAGGGTGAAAAAAGTGCAAGCAGTAAAGGAAGGATATATTCAAGAAGATATTCATAAGGCTGATTATGCAGCTGTCTATGAGGAGCGAAAGGCTACGGCCCGGACCATGATTTATGACGGAATGAGGCAGCGTCAGTCGCTGGATGGGCTGTGGCATTACGGCATTGATCAGTATGATACCTGCCTTAGGGCCAAGTGGTATGAAGAGAAGTATTATGATGATAACGGATTACAGCTTCCGGTGGATTTTTCCTTTGATGAGTGGCCGGTTATGCAGCTCCCCTGCTGCTGGAATATGGTAAAGCCTGAGCTTTTCCTGTATGAGGGAAGTATGGTGTTTACACGGAAGTTTCTTTTACAGCCAAAGGACGGGGAAAGAGTTTTCCTAAAAATCGGTGCGGCCAACTATATATGCAGGGTTTTCATCAATAAGAGATTTGTGGGGATGCACAGGGGTGGCTCCACGCCGGCTTATTTTGACATTACGGAATATGTGGACAAGGAAAACCGTATTGTGATCACCGTGGACAATACCAGACGTTCCACTCAGGTGCCCATGGAAAACACAGACTGGTTTAATTATGGCGGAATTTACAGAAGCATGGAGCTTTTCTTTGTGCCTGACGTATTTATCAGGGACATGAGCGTTTCCTTGGACGGAGACGACAGAACCTACCGGACAATCCGGTTAAAGCTTAAGATATCACAGCCGGTAGACGGACAGGCAAGGTTTTGTATCCCGGAGCTTTCCGTGGACGAATTGGTGGAAGTTAAGGATGGCGTGGGAGAATTAAGTATTTCCGCTAAACCAGAGCTTTGGACGCCGGACAATCCAGTGCTGTATAATGTGGAAGCCCGGTTTGGGGAGGATACCTTAAGTGATCGAATCGGATTTCGGGATATCCGGGTGGAGAAGAATAAAATTCTGTTAAATGGCAAAGAGATTTTCCTTAGGGGTGTCAGCTGCCATGAGGAGAGTGTTATAAACGGAAAGGCACTTACCGATCAGGAGCGGGAGGAAAATATTAAAATTGCCAAGGAGTTGGGCTGCAACTATATGCGTCTGGCACATTATCCTCATCATGAAAACATGGCAAGAATGGCAGATGAGCTGGGGCTTTTACTGTGGGAGGAAGTACCGGTATATTGGGCAATCGCCTTTGACAATGAAGCTACATATGAGGATGCCGAAAATCAGCTTTTGGAGTTGATTGAACGGGATAAGAACCGCGCCAGCGTCATTATCTGGTCGGTGGGAAATGAAAATGAAGACACGGAGAGTAGATACCGCTTTATGAGCAGACTGGTGGAAGCGGCAAAGCGCACAGACCCTAGCAGACTGGTGTCCGCTGCCTGCGTAGTTGATCACGAGGTTAATGTCATCAGAGATCGTCTGGGGGCTTGCCTGGATGTGATTGGTGTAAATGAATATTGCGGATGGTATGTGCCGGATTTTGAAAAACTCCCTGACCTTATGGAAAGGAGTAACCCGGAAAAGCCGGTGATTATCACTGAATTTGGTGCAGATGCCAGACCAGGACACAGGGGTAGCATCACAGAGAAGTGGACGGAGGATTGTCAGGCACATATTTACAGGCAGCAGGTTGCTACCTTGGAGAAGATTCCTTATGTGCAGGGAATGACCCCATGGATTTTGTATGATTTCAGATGTCCCAGAAGACTAAATATGATCCAGAATTATTATAATTTAAAGGGCTTATGCAGCGCAGATAAAAAGAGCAGAAAGCTGGCATTTTCGGTGCTGCAGGAGTTTTATCACAGGAAAAGTAAGGAGAATTAATATTCCACCGTATATTTTCCGCCTGTATGCCATTTGATTTTAAGGGGCTTCAGGTCATATTCCGTGACCTGATATCCTGATGCTGTAAGGGAGACGGTGAAGCTTGCCATCCCTCCTTTTACACATTCCTTTTCGGTTTGGGCGCTGATATAATTGCCAATGGAATAATAAATCAGCATCTTATGTCCGTCATGGGACTCCATGACCTCATAGGGCTGCAGCATATGCGGATGAGTGCCAATCACTACATCCGCTTTGCTTTCCAGAAATATCTGTGCCCATTCTTTCTGAAAATCATCTACCGTTTCGGAATTTTCCGTGCCCCAATGGACAAAAACAATGACAAAATCTGCCTCTGATCTGGCTTTGGCAATATCATCCCTGATTTGGGTTTCGTCTTCCAGCAGATGAACCATATTCGGATTTTCTTCCGGTACTTTTATGCCGTTTGTACCGTATGTATAGTTAAGCAGTGCGAAGCGGATGCCTTTCTTTTTAAGAATTTCATAAGGATGGTATTCTATCTCATCTGTCGTCTGAATGCCAAGGCACAGGATGCCCTGTGAATCAAGGAAGTCCTTGGTAATTTGAACACCTTCCGTTCCTCTGTCCAGTATATGGTTGGTTGCACAGGTCACTACATCAAAGCCAGCATTTGCAATAGCCCTTCCCACGTTAAGAGGCGTGCCGAACCTTGGGTAATCGCCATACAGGGATGAGCGGTCTACAAGGGGCGTTTCCTGATTAATCACCGCAATATCGCTGGCGGAAATCGTTTCCAGCATATTTTCAAACAAAAATCCAAATTCTTCGTCGTTTTGCAGGCCATATCTGTACAGCGGCTCATGAATCAGGTTATCACCAAACACGGTAAAGGAAACATCCGTATCCTCTTTTACAAACCCCCATGAGTCCCATACCCAGCTGCTTATTTGACCTTCCCGGTCCGCAAGCAGAAGATGGCAGGGGGAAGTGTTTTCCTCTTTTAAGGAAAGGGAAACAACATCCTGCCCGATGTAGGAGGACATCCATTTTGGTTTTATGGATTTGTCCTGATACTCATATACAAATATGTGCTGGGACCAGCCTTTTTCATCCTCATTTACCCAGAAGGGCCTGTGATTTCCATATCGGCCTCTTTTCCAGCACAGAAGTAAAAGCTCGTCTGCCTCATCGCCGTCAATATCGCAGGATAACACATCCTGCACTTTTACCTCTCCGGGGGAAGACCAGATGATCTCATCCTGATATTTGACATGAACGGATCTGTGTTGCAGCAGGATTTGGTATTCGCCGGTGTTGTCACAGATATCTGCCTTGTTCCATTTGGCCCACAGAGGCAGAAAGCATCCCTGTATCCACAACGCATACAAAACAGCGGCGATACCTACCGCCGCTATTAGTGTAAATATTCCTTTGAAAAGCTTATTCCCAGTCATATTGATACCGGTAGCTTTTGGTCCATTCCGGTTTGTCCACTTTGGTATCATAGTTGTAATTTCCGTTTTCATCAGGCTGTATTCCCATTATCACGCGCCACTCGGTATCTGTCAGCCGGCTTTCGATAGGCTGGGTGAATTGATAGAAGGAGTATGCGCTGCCTCTGGCAATCTTGAGCATTCCGTCAACCCTGACCACAACGTAAATCATGGACGGATTACCCGTTGCCGCTTCAAGCACAGCACCGTTTGGATCGGTGGCAATATCGACAACAATTGCAGCCGGGCATTCTCTTGTAGCGATAGAGTAATCGTCTTTATCATCTGTCATGGCTTCCCGCCAGAAATGCTCAAGATTACCGCCAAAGCACCTGATAAGCTCATATTCTTCATCCGTCAGGGTTTCATCCTGAAGCTCCTTTAGGGAAATGGCAAGCAGCCGGTCTGCAAGTTCCGATAAGAGAGCAAGATTGTCCTCGTCGGCGCTGCTAAGCATTCCGTAACGCTTAAGTCCTTCTGCCGTCATAGTGGAAAGAGCGGCAAATCTTTCATAGACGAGAGGCTCCGGCTCCACATACCCTCTGTCGTCTGGCTCTTCCTCCATGCCGCCGCCCATTTCTGCCATTACCTGCTTAGAATAAAGCACGGTGTCATGCTTTAACTCCGTAAAGCTTCCGGCAAAGCATTCCAGATTCTTTTTCGTCCATTCTTCATTTTGCATGAACACAGGATATCCCTCACCCTTAATGGTAAGCAGAGGACGAAGGGTATTTAGCCAGCCGGCATAGAGACTGGCCGACCACAGCGTATCGTCCGCCTTCTGCAGGCTTTCCCTCAGCTGATCCATATTTTCCGAATATCCCTGATAGTCTGCTGCACCGTTTTCCTGCAGAATTTGAAGCGCCGTATCACTGCCGAGAGCGGCGGGGACGTCAAGAACATCGGGGAACATACGCTTTTCGCCGGCACTGTTTTCTTTAACATCACTGTAAATCAGTTTTTGCATAACAGATGCATCAATGGTAAACCGCTGTCCCATAAACCGGAAGCCCAAAATGACATTATCTTCTCCATCCCAGATAGGTATGGAATTAATCCGGGGTGCAGGCAGCGCAGCGGTTTTATTATGGAAATCAAGAAAGGCCCTGGTATTTCCGATCAGATCCGTAGTGGTAATCTGTTCTCCATAAGCTTCCCTCATAACCGATGCATATTCGCATACACCTAAATCGTCACTTGCCCCTGCAAAAAAGGAGGTTACGGAATAGACGGCTTCCCATAAACTATAAGCCTCTGCGTCCTCATTCAGTGCCATGGTAATAAGAAGAGCGCTTCTGGTAAGGTCTTCTTCTTCCTGCTTAAAATGGATTCGGCCATACCACATCATTGCCCTGAAATAGGCTTCCAGTCCGGCGTCCCCTTCATAATATCCCCGGGGCTTGTATTGGGAATAATCCTCCTCATCTTCTGTGATCTGCGATATGGATATGCCATTTGCCTGATTGATATGCTCCAGCTCGTATTGAACCATATCTGCCACGTCGGCATTTACTTCCGTGCCATCGTCAAGGAGCTTGGCCCCTACGGTAAAAAAGGCCACATTGCGCTTGGCTGCGTTTTCCCATTCACTGCCCTTTAACTGGGTATATTGATCAAGGCTGTCGGCAAGCATTCTGCTGCTTAGCTGTGCCACACTGTCTGTCAGATAGTTCTTTTCCAGATTTTTCAGTAAATGGCTGAAATAGATATGGTAGGTATGCATCATGGAATCAACCGTCACAAAGTTCGGTATCATACCATACCGGTTAGTCTCGTAAATTTCAAAAAATTCATCTCCCGCATTCCCACATACCACAAAGCCGTTCTGTGCCAGCTTTTGAGTCATTTCGCCGTCATCAGGAAAATAGAACTGCCACAGATTTTCCACATTGCCAAGATCGGCATCCACCGTATAGGGTTCCACACAGGGAACGAAATCGGCACTGCTTTCCGAAGCAGCCGAACTGAAGGAAGGTCTTACGCCAACGCCGGCGAAGGACTCAGATTCTTTCGTTGGCTGTTCTGCTATTTCCGTTAATGCTTCTTCTGTCTCTTCCGGTTCAGGAGTAGAGACCGGAGAAAGCGCTGCTTCGTCCTTGCTGTCACTGTTTTGGACAGAACATCCGCACAAAAGACCTGCGGCAAGTAATAATGCAATTAATTGTTTTCCCCTTTTATGTATCATAATTTTGCGCCTTTCTTTTATTTTTCATGGCTTCTTCGTATTCAGCTGCGGTAATGCCAAGCAGCGAGCAGGCCTTAGAAAGATCAATATTCAAATTTTTCATCAGAGAGTCTACATTTTCTGTTAAAACCTGATATTTCCCAATGGAAATACCTTCGTTCAGACCTTCCTCCCGTATTGTGCGTTCATATTTTTTTTGATCAAATTCTTCCAGCAGCATACCAAGCACCTCCTGGCGGTATTTCTTAAGGAAATTTTCAAGGATGTGGTTCTCGATACAGTATTCGATAGCCTGATGCAACGATTCTTTTCTGTTTTTGCTTTTCGTTACGAATTGCTTTGAGACCTCTACAAACTTTGCATACTCCTCAAGGATTTTGCATTTTTCCATCAATGTTTTATTGTGACCATAATTAATATTCAGTACAGATACCGATAATTCTACATCAGCCGCCTGGGTCTTGTTTTCAAAGGCATCGGACAGCTTTAGGATCTGTTTCTCAGGTACTTTCTGATCTCCATTATAGAATACCACACAATGAGGTGTGGGAAGAAGTATTTGTTTCCCTCCATAGAGACTTTTTTCTGTCTGCTCTACAAACAGCTGGTATTCCTGTGCCAGATAGACCAGAAAACGCACTGGAAAAGCTATGTTAAATTCCGGTCAGTTCCTGCCATATTTAAATTAATAAAAAGAAAAAGTCGGCAGAAACTGCCTGAATGTACGAAATGTACACTGTTTTGATTTTTTAGATAAAATTAGCATACGAAAAAATCAACGTTTTGTCAATAAAAAATCAACTAATTTGACGAATGAATAAAAAATTTAACCATTTCAGTCACTTCATCGTTATACTTATTAGAAAGCGCTTTCAAAAATAGCAGAAAGGAGGCCCTTGTGGATCAGGATTTTCTTTTAATCAGGAAAATGAAGGGCGGTGATGAGGCCGCCATGGATCTTTTTGTGCGGAAATATTATTCCCGGGTACTTAGCTATTGCACCTATCATTGTAATGACAGGCAGCAGGCGGAGGATTTAACCCAGGAGACATTTTTCCGGTTTTTCAGAGCTCTTGCCGGATACCGCCACAAGGGAAAGGTTCTTAACTTTCTCTACACAACGGCCCGAAATCTGTGTATTGACCTGGGAAGGAAAGAAAAGGAGATTGCGGTGGAACGGATTCCGGAAAAAGGAGAAGAGAACACTCTGGATGCGGAAAACAAACTGATGATAGAAAGGGTTCTTTGCCGGCTGCCTGATCAGCAAAGGGAGATCATTATTCTAAGGTTTTTCTGGCAGCTTGAGATTAAGGAGATTGCAGGAATTTTGAAAATCGGAACATCTTCGGTTAAATATCAGTTAAGAAAGGGACTTTTGCAGATGGAAAGGCTTCTCGGAAAGGAGGAAGAGTATTGAGAGCAATAGAAAAACAGCTTTTGGAGTATGGAAATAGTGCGTTGGGAGAAGCGGAAGAAGAGAAGATCACCCAAACCGCACAGAGGGCTAAGGAACTTTTTTGGGCGGAAGCGGAAAAGCAGCCTTCATCCTATTTTGATTTTCTCTACCAACAGATGGGATACGTGAAAAAGAGATGGTGGGTTTTGCAGGCAGGTGTGCTGCTTGTTTTGTGGTGGTTTATGCATGAGAGCTGTACAGAGCTATTCATACAGAGAGGTATGGGAATTTTGGCGCCGGTATTTGCGGTTTTACTTATTCCTGAGCTGTGGAAAAACAGATCGTCCCAGACTATGGAGATAGAAACGGCGGCTTACTATTCCCTTAGGCAGATTTATGCTGCACGTATGCTGATATTTGCCATAGTGGACGGTGTGTCATTAAGTATCTTTACGGTACTTGTCTCATTTACAACCTCTGTGAGAATGGAAGAAATGCTGATACACTTTTTTATTCCTCTTTCGGTAACCTGCGGCATCCTGTTTGGAATTCTGTGCAATAAATATATTATGTCGGAGTTTTGGGCCTTATGCTTGACGCTGCTGTGGTCTGCCGTATGGCTTGTAGTTGTTGTCGACAATCATTTGTATCAAAGAATTTCGCTTCCCGTATGGGAGGGAATGCTTTTTTTGACGGTATTGTATCTGATCCATGCTGTCAGAAGGACAATTGTAAATTGTGAAAGTTTTTTGGAGGTAAGTAGAAGGTGGAATTAAGAATAGAGAATTTAACCAAGGATTTTCAAGGGATACGGGCGGTGAACGGGATCACCTGCACCATGGAAAAGGGCGTTTATGGGCTGCTTGGTGTAAACGGAGCGGGAAAGACCACCCTGATGCGTATGCTCTGTACGCTGCTTCGCCCTACGGAAGGAAGAATTTATTATAACGGTGCAGATATATTTGAGATGGGAGCGGATTACCGTAAGGTATTAGGGTATCTGCCTCAGGAGTTTGGGTATTACCCGGATTTTACGGTTAAGGATTATCTGCTTTATATTGCTTCGATTAAAGGGGTAAGCAGAGCGACAGCTTCTAGGAAGGTTATGATGATGCTGGATAAGGTAGGACTTTCCAAGGTGAAGAACAGAAAAATGAGAAAGCTGTCAGGAGGAATGAAGCGAAGAGTGGGAATTGCCCAGGCTATGCTGAACGATCCGGAGATATTGATTCTGGATGAACCTACGGCAGGGCTGGATCCCAGCGAACGAATCAGATTTCGGAACCTGATCAGTGAGCTTGCAAGAGAGCGGCTGGTAATATTGTCTACCCATATTGTGTCGGATATTGAGTATATTGCCAATGAAATTCTGCTGATGAAGGAAGGGGAAATTCTGCATGCCGGTACGCTTAAGGAGGTCACTGAAAAGGTGGAGGAAAAGGTCTTTTGTCTCACAGTGCCGCTTAAGGAGGCAGATTACTATATGAAAAATTATAAGGTGGTCAATATCAGGACGGGAGAAGGAATGGCGCATATGAGAATGCTGGCTATGGAAAGCCCGCACCCTGCAGCACAGGAAGAAGAGTTGACACTTGAGGATGTATTTTTACATTATTTCGGGGAAAAGGACGGTGAAGAAGATGCTGATTTATGAACTTAAAAAAATATTTGTGAAGCGGAGTGGTAAGATTGCGGTGCTGCTTTTACTTTTGCTGCTTGGAATTACCAGTTATTTTACAGTCTGCGATGTGGAATATATCAATGAGCAGGGGCAGGCTGAAAAGGGATTCTCGGCTGTCAGAATGCTGCGGCAGGCAAGGAAGGAATGGGAAGGAGAGCTGACAGAGGAAAGGCTTGCAAGAGTGATTGAGGAAAACAGCAGAATCAATGCCACGCCGGAATTTAATTCTGATGATGTGCAGATGCAGGATATTGCCTATGGCTGGAAGCAGGGCATTTACGATATCAGGGCCATGCTGGTGCGGTCCTTTGGCAAGTTTCGGGATTATGATTATTATCTGGCAGATCGCTTGGAACCGGAGGATGCATCAGAATTTTATGATAACCGGGTTCTTCAATTGAAGGAATGGCTTGATGGGGAAGCAAAGGATACTTTCTCGGAGAAGGAAAAGGCTTTTTTGATCAACTGCTATGAAAGCATTGAGACTCCTTTTTATTACGATTATTTCGCAGGGTGGGATGAGTTGTTTGAATTCTTTCCTACGGTGATTATGATTACGGTATTAATTTTGGGATTTCTGGCTGCCGGTATCTTTTCGGGAGAGTTTCAGATGAAAACGGATGCCATATTCTTTTCCTCTTATCATGGGAGAGGAAAAGCCAGTGCAGCAAAGCTGGGGGCTGGATTTTTGATAGTTACGGTGGTGTACTGGGTTATGGTGCTTTTGTATACCGGAATTGTTTTGGGATACTTAGGAGCCGACGGAGCGGGGCTGGTCATTCAAACCTCAGGGCGGGGCTGGAAAAGCTTTTACAATATCACCAACTGGCAGGAATATCTGTTGATTGTGTTCGGCGGGTATTTGGGCAGCCTTTTCATGCTGGTTCTGGTGATGCTGGTGTCGGCAAAATTCCGCTCGGCCACTCTTGCAGTGATGGTGCCCTTCATTTTAATCTTTCTGCCTGCATTTTTACAAAGCCTTCCCTATGTGATTGTCAGCAAAATATGTGCACTTCTGCCGGATCAGCTTTTGCAGATGAATTTGGCGGTCTGCTATTTCAGCCTGTATCAAATCGGCGAAAAGGTGGTAGGGGCAGTTCCCATTCTGTTGGTGATCTATCTGCTTTTGGTTTTGCTGTTATGTCCTGTGATTTATCAAGGTTACAGAAAGGCAGAGGTCAGATAGCTATTGCGGGAAAATTAAAAATCCAATATAATAGGGCAGGAACAGAAGGGAGGAAGCGGATAGATGGAAAAATATGCGCTTGTAACAGGTGCCGATCACGGAGTGGGATTTTGTTTGGTTTCCAGGCTGCTTGAAAGAGGCTATCATGTTTTTGCGGGAAGGATTAATCCGGAAGAAAAGCGTTTGGATCTGTTGAAGGAACAATTTCAGGACAGATTGACAATTATTCTGCTTGATGTTGCCAGCGATGACAGTGTGGCACAGATGAAGCAGGAGGTTTTGAGAAAGGCTCCCTATTTAAATCTTTTAATCAACAATGCGGGAATTCTGGGGGATATTAATAAGGATATTTATGATGAACTGGATTTTGAGGAGATGAAGCAGGTCATCAATGTAAACGCCTTGGGAACTCTGCGGGTGACCAATGCATTGGCTGCGCATGTAATGAAAAGCGATCAGAAGCTGATTGTCAACATTTCGTCCGAGGCCGGCAGTATCGGACAGTGCGAAAGAGAGGGTTGGTTTGCCTACTGTATGTCCAAGGCTGCAAACAATATGCAGTCCGCTTTGGTACATAATAAGATCCGCAAGGAGGGAGGCAGGGTGATTGCAATTCACCCCGGTCATGTGGCCACCTATATGCGGGGACATCTTGATGAAGCTGCTAAGATCACGCCGGAACAATCTGCAGACGCCATTCTAAAGCTTGTCTTGGATCAGCCGCTTTCCATGACGGAAAGACCGTTGTATGTGGATTATGAAGGGGAACCGCTTAGCTGGTAAAGGAACGAAGGTATATGTTGAGAAAGCTATGGTACATAGAGGTGAAGGAACAATGGCAATTGACAAAGTAAGAGAATATTTCAGACAGTTTGATATGGAGGACCGAATCAGGGAATTTGAGGTATCCAGTGCAACGGTAGCTTTGGCGGCACAGGCTCTTGGCTGTGCACCGGCAAGGATTGCTAAGACGCTCTCCTTTTTGGTGGGAGAGCAGCCGATTCTTATTGTGGCAGCAGGGGATGTAAAGATTGATAATTCCAAGTACAAAAGGCAGTTTGGAGCCAAAGCAAAAATGCTGTCTCCCGATCAGGTAGTGGAGCTGATCGGACATGCCGTCGGCGGCGTATGTCCCTTTGGAGTAAAGGAAGGCGTAAAGATTTATCTGGATGAATCATTAAAAAGATTTGAAACTGTTTTTCCTGCCTGTGGAAGCAGCAACAGCGCCATTGAGCTGACTATCCCCGAAATGGAAAGGTATGCCGGGGAAGAGGGCTGGGTGGATGTGTGCAAGCCCATGGAGCAGTAATATGAAGAAGGTACAGGGTCTTATTGTCAATTTATGTCATAAGATGCCCCGTCTGTATACAGCCTGTTACCTTGGATGCTTTCTTCTTTCTCTGATTGTGGGGGCAGCACTGCCCTTTGCGGTTAAATCCATCGTCTATCCTGTTTTTTATGAAAAAACTGAGGAGACGGGTGTTATAGAGGATGTAATTGAAGAAAAGGTTAAGCTTTACATCGGACGGTCAAGGAGCGCTGACTATTTGGAGTATTACTTTGTGGTGGACGGACTGCAGATTGCAGTGACGCCTGATGATTACAGAACCTATGAAAAGGGGCAGGATTATTCCTATATCCTGTATCAGCGAAACGGAAAGGAAATAGGAGAACGGAGAGAATATGTGCTGTGGCAGGGAGCGGCAGTGCTGATACCTATTATTGTAATTTGGGTCATTGCAGGCTTTTTTATCGGTACGGAAACCGGAGAAGCAAAGCTGGCTAAAGAAGATCACTATAAGGATGTGGATGAAAACGGCATTTCCAAGAGAATTAAATTTGAAGACTATACTACTGGGGAGCTTTATGAGATGTGCCTTTCCCGGGGAATTCGAATGATAAGCGGAAAGCGTAAAAACCGGCGGTATTTGATGAATTGCCTGATGCGGGAACGGGAAAGTGAGGCTGTCAGCTATAATTTCTGGAAAAGGGAAAGAAAGGGAAACTGGATCGTACTGCTCATATGGGTGCTTTTGCTTATCTGGACAATGAGCCTGTACATGCGGCATGCATATTATATTTTTTACAGCTTTGTTTAGACGGCCTTTTCCAGAAGAAATTTGCGGAGCTCTCTTGCAGCAACATTCAGGGAACGTCCGCTGTCTTGTATCAGACAAATGGAGCGTTCGGGGAGTTGCTCAAGGAGAGGCACCCGGACGCATTCTTTTTGCCTGATGCATTCGGTGGCATAGAAGGATGGCAGAAATCCGATGGCGAGATCACTTTTTACTATGGGAACCACCAGGTCGGAGGTGGCTACCTCGATATCCGGCTTCAGGGTCAGACCGTTCTGGTAATAAAACTGGTTATAGAATTCAAAGGTTCTGGTTTCCTCTATCATGCAGATTAGGGGAATCCCCGTAAGATCTGAAAGATGCCGGGGCTTATCTGCCAGATAGGCATATTTTTTTCCGGCAAGAAGAATATCCTGAAAGCTGCACAGATAGGTTTCGGTGAGAGGACTTGAAGCGCCTGTAGGTGTGGCAACCAGGCTGAAATCTACCTTCCCGGATCGGACAGCGCTCACTGCGTTGTTGGTGGAGTCGTTCAGAATACGGATATGGATGCCCGGATACCTGTCGCAGAAATCTCTAAGATGCAGCAGTAAAAAGCCGTGGAGAGCAGTCTCACTTGCGCCTATGGTGACGCTTCCGGTATGCAGACTGGTGGCCAGCGAAAGCTCTCCTTCCGCTAAGGTAAGCTGCTCAAAAGCAATGGCAGCCCGGCGGTAGAGTGTTTCACCTTCCGGAGTCAAGGAAACGCCCCGGTGAGAGCGGATGAACAGCCGGCATCCCAACTCCTGTTCTAAGCGGTTCATGGCGTGGGTGATGTTGGGCTGGTTGCTTAAAAGTGCCTTGGCTGCCTTGGTAAAGCTTTTATATTTGGCAACGTGGTAGAAGATGTAATAGCGGTCATAGCTGGATTTCATATTTTACTCCATATACATTATTAATAATTAACATGTAAAAATTACATAATATACATATTAAAAATACATTTTTCACATGTTGATGTTTGTATTATAATCTGGACTGGTGAAAAGTACAAGATTATTTGCATAAGGAAAGAAGGTTCGGAATTAATGAATAAGGATTTGACAACCGGGCAGCCGGAGAAGGTATTGTGGAGCTTTTGTCTGCCACTTTTTGGAAGCATTATTTTTCAGCAGCTTTATAACATTGCAGACAGCCTGATTGCAGGGAAATTCGTGGGGGAAAACGCTCTGGCAGCGGTGGGAAACAGCTATGAGATTACCCTTATTTTTATTGCCTTTGCATTTGGCTGCAACATCGGCTGTTCCGTGATTGTCAGCAGATATTTTGGGGCAAAGGAGTATCAAAATGTAAAAACTACAGTACATACCACCCTTATCAGCGGAGGAATTCTCTGTATGATGTTGATGCTGTTTGGCTTCCTGGGGTGCAGAGGGCTTCTTACGCTTATCCATACGCCGGAGGAGATTATGGCAGACTCGCAGCTGTATTTGGATATTTACGTAGCAGGGCTGCCATTTCTGTTCTTCTATAACATTGCTACAGGTATTTTTTCGGCAATGGGGGATTCCAAAACGCCTTTTATCTTTCTGGCCTTTTCCTCTACAGCCAATATCGCAGTGGATTATGCCTTTGTTAAATTTCTGAATATGGGAGTCTCAGGTGTGGCATGGGCAACCTTTCTCTGCCAGGGTGTGAGCTGTGTGCTGGCAGTGGTTGTAGTATTTCGGAGGCTGAAGAGTTTATCCTGCACGGAAAAACCAAGGATATTTTCGGGGAAAATTTTCGGGCAAATCTGTCTGGTCGCTATTCCAAGTATTTTGCAGCAAAGCTTTATTTCCATCGGAAATATTGTGATACAAAGCCTGATTAACGGTTTCGGCGCCCCTGTTATTGCAGGCTATGCGGCGGCAATCAAGCTGAATAATCTGGTGATTACCTCCTTTACCACTTTGGGAAATGGAATTTCTAACTTTACGTCACAGAATTTGGGTGCGGGAAAGCATCGTCGTATTCACGAGGGCTTTAAGGCCGGAATTAAGATGGTATGGCTCTTATGCCTGCCGATTGTGATAGTGTATTTCCTGCTTGGCCGGTGGCTGGTATTTCTTTTCATGGAAAATGCACAGGGACTGGCAATGGATACAGGTATTCAAATTCTGCGTATCCTGGCTCCCTTTTACTTTGTGGTTTCCGCTAAGCTGGTTACCGACGGCGTGCTGCGGGGAGCCAGCAAAATGTACCAGTTTATGATAGCTACCTTTACGGACTTGATTTTGCGTGTTGTGCTGGCGGTTATCTTGTCGAAGGTGCTGGGCGTAATAGGAATTTGGTGTGCATGGCCTGTAGGCTGGTCTGTTGGTACGATTGTATCATTGTGTTTTTATAAAGCGGCTAAAGAAAAGATGGAGAAGAACCGATATAACAAATGAATAAAATAGTGTCAGGGGAAGGCGTGGTGCAAATATGAACACAAAGGGAGTTAGTTCACTGATCATTCAAAACAGACTTCTCAGCCAGGCTAAGTCGAGGACGAGAAACAGCAGTGCAGGGATAGCGGCGGCTGCTAAAAGCAATTCCGGCAATAAGAATGCATTGGTTGATTCACTTAAAAATAAGGCTAATCAAAGCTCATATGGGCTAAGCGAAGCACAGGAGGAGCAGAAGGAGACTTATACCTCCATGCAGAAGGCAGCGGAAAGTGTGAGAACCCGTTCGGAAAAGCTGCTGTCATGGCCTTCAAGGACATGGGAAGAAATGACGGACGAGGAAAAGGCCAAATACAAGACAGATGCAGTCGCAGAGGTCACGAATCTGGTCAGTGATTATAATCTGATGATTGCAAGCTTAAAGGATGCAGGCGGAACTGTTGACGGTGTGTATTTAAAGCAGATGAAGGGTTATTTTCAGAATGCACAAAAGCAGCTGGAGGAATTGGGCATCACAGCGGATGCAGACGGAAAGCTGTCCATTAATAAGGAAAAGCTTGAAGGAGCCGATGCTCTTTTGCTGAAAGCAGCCTTTGGCGAAGAGGGAACCTTTGTGGATGATATTGGAAAAAGAGCGGAAAACGTAATTGCCAATGCCAAAACCAATCTTGCTCTCATAAATAAAAACCAGTATGCAGGAAATTACACCTACAATAAATATGGAAGTGATATTTTTGATGTGCTGACCGGTGGAAGCCAGTACAGCTCTAAAGGCTAGGAATAATAAAAGCTCGACGAAATGATTTTTCGTCGAGCTTTTTACAAGTCAATTTAAATGAAGGCAGTGTTTGGTGCTATGAGTACATTACAGCACGTCCCTCCTGCGCTATGCCGATGTAGGTCTTTCCGGTATTGATTTGAATTTCATTACCGTTATCGTCATAGTATCTGGTAGGGGAGTAATCGGAGGTTTTCTTCCATGTGATGTGGATGCCTCTTCCCTTGGTAAAGTAATATCCGTCACCGGTGGAGTCAATGGTCTGGAAAGCAAGATAACCCTTTGCATCCCGCTTGGACCATTTGGTGTTTTGGATAATTACATTGGCAAATGTCAGCTGTTCACCGGTAAGTCCGTCCACCTGAGCCTTTCCGTGAATATTCTTGTAGTAAAGTCCGGTCTCCGCATTGTAGGTAAAGTAGCTTTTGGTGTAAGTAAAGATATTGGATAAATCAATTACGTTGCCGGGAATAGCGGCAGCATACTGTTCCAGAGTATTTACACCTTCCGCAAAATTAAAGTGGGAGGTGTTGTAGTATTCCGGTCTGACGCTGAGGGAATAGCCCAGAGCATTGCTGGCCTTGGTAATGCCCTCGGCACTTATGTAGGCATTGTGAGGTGCCTTTCTGTCAGTGGTACGGAAAAAGTAACCTGACCCCGGTCTGTCTCCGCCTGTGCCGTATTCATAGGTTCCGGACAGATTGTTGATATCCGGTGCAGTGATGCGGTCAGCCATGTAGAAAACTCCGCCAAAGTGTACAAGAATGGGATCCCATTCTGTGGCGATGGAGATATAATAATCGCGGCAGCTTCTGATGTTTCCGATGCGGCTCAGTCCCTGCCAGTCGTCGATAATTGCCATCTGACGGGAAATCTCACCCTCTTCCATGATTTCATAGAGAACCTTTGCGTTTCCGATACCGTAGGAGGGCTGAGCCTTTTTATCTGTGGGCATCATAACCGCAATGGGCCGTTGGGATGCCAGAGAGGCAGGTATCAATTCATTGGTATAAATACTGCGAACCTGTTCGTCTGCCATAGCCTGGTCATTTCCGGCAGCAGACGGTATAAACAGTATAGCTGCTGCACAAAGCAGGATGCCGGCAGTAGCAGCAGAAAGTAGTTTGAATAATCTCTTCTTGTTCATTTTGGTAACCCCCTTATGAATAATTACAGCTGGATAATTGCATGAAATAATGCACTGCATGTACAAATATCATACTCTATCGGGGATGGAGCGTCAACGAAAAGATGGAGATGAAAAATTAGGTATATAGGCATAGAGG